>Ga0209415_10003233_pt1 | contig 30280 bp, 26 predicted proteins | sample PeaSoiSIISIP2007_FD_187696 | JGI IMG/M metagenome (GOLD analysis project Ga0209415, IMG submission 187696) | Peat soil microbial communities from Weissenstadt, Germany - SII-SIP-2007 (SPAdes) (version 2) | ecosystem: Environmental > Terrestrial > Soil > Wetlands > Peat | place: Germany... | reverse complement strand
GACGTTCAACCGTTCGTATTGCAACAAGTGCCACGCGAAAGACTAATCTGTTAAGTATCGTTGCATAAACTCTCACTAAAGGAAGGGCTGGAGAAATCCAGCCCTTCCTTCCTAGTTGCCATTTCCCAGAATGAGTATTCTAAAAACGTCCTCGCCTTGATGCCATGCGCCAAAACACTTGTGCCATATTCGTTACGTTTCTCTGTCTTGCCGGTAGCTAGGAGTACACACAAAGGAGGGTGAAACAGTTAATAATTGTGTTTACATTCCCTGTCAAATACTTTTCGCTATGCATTATCACTTTACGGCCAGTTATATATCAGTTTTAGTCAAGCAGCCCCGCAAGATAGTAAGTGTAGGTGGAGAAATCTACCTACGCAACACTATACTGCTTTGTGGATTGAAGTGTGTACTGCCGACTATAAGTACAACTCAGAAAATTTTTTGAGTGGATGATTGCCCGGAATCGCTGGAAGGATCCAATAGGGTTGCCTGGTAGATATCCTCTGGAATCTGCCTGAGACTTTCTTTTTTGTACCGCTTCTTTTGTAACAATTTATTGTGCAGTTCCTGTGTTAGTAGAGATCGAAAAAGAACGATAAAAGACGTAATCCCCTTTCCTGCGAAAATATGATAACCCTAAGATAAAGCAAAAAGCAGTAAAGGCGGGGAATGAATGCGCGGCAACCGTCTCATCCTGGCAGTCTTGAGGGGAGGGGTTCGATTCCCCTCAGTTCCACCAAGTAATTCAGGGAGTTAGCTTAAACGGCTAATTCCTTTTTTGTTGCACTGTATAGCTTTTGCATAGTTTTTTTCCTATAACCTAACGTCCAACAAATCTACTGCTTTCACTTTGTGAGAGGGTGAGAGGCGGGCATAGCGGAGGGTCATTGAAAGTGTTTTGTGGCCCAGCAGTTCTTTAATGGTCGTAATGTCAGCGCCTGCCATTACCAGGTGCGACGCGAAACTGTGGCGTAAATTGTGGAAGTGAAATCCTTGTTCCCCGCACGTTTACATGCTGCGTTGAATCCCTTCTTAACATCCTTGAACCGGCCCCTCTTCTCATCGGTGAACACATAGGAACTATCTAGCCGTCTCGTAACCCTTGACATGCATCACAGAGCGTCTGGTTGATCGGGATTCACCGCCTCTCGCCGTTCTTCGTCACGTCCAGCAGAATAAACCCATGCCGAAGATCAACATGCTTCTCCCATTGCAATGATAGGATCTCTTCCTTCCTCAGGCCGATATTAAGAGCAACAATGACAATAGCCTCGAGGTACGAAGGGCAGACACTTGTATGGGTCTGCCACTCCTCCGTGGAAAGATACCGCAGGCGTTTAGTTGCGATTGTTGTAAACACCAATACTTCATTTAGTAATATCACCTTGACTGAATAAAGTCTTTCTGCAATACTAAACACATTCCGCAACAAAAGATTTCAGTTTCACACTTCTTTTCTTACGGAGAATTTGCAAATGAAAACTATCAACACTAAAAAAGTACTATCACGAAAACCCTCGACAATAAATCCATACTCATAGCGAAGACAGAACTCAGGGACGGAACGATCGTGATCACGACCAACGAAGGCGCAGTCTACGCCATTTACGATTTGAACAGCAACTTGGTGGGCAGCATAAAACTAGTAAAAGCAGCGAACGCTACTACCACTCAACCACACACGGCCCCCGTAACATCAAGTGCTACCACGAAGAGGGTCGGCCAATAGGAGGAACCATAAATAATATGCACTCTTTTTTTAGTCGACTCAGCCATTCCCCAATTCCACGCCACGCCGCCGTCACACTGGTCGTGCTGGCCTGGAGCAGCCTCGCCTTCTGCGGCGAGATTCATGATGCAGCCAAGGCAGATGATTTGGCAAAGGTCAAGGCGCTGCTTAATGACAATCCTGATCTGGTTTCCAGCAAAGACAACGAGGGGGCGACTCCATTGCACTTGGCGGCGTTTAATGGTTACAAGGACGTGGCGGAATTGCTGCTGGCCAGCAAGGCCGACGTCAATGCCAAGAACGACAACGGCACGACGCCTTTGCACTTGGCGGCGCATGAGGGCCATAAGGACGTGGCGGAATTGCTGCTAGCCAACATGGCCGACGTCAATGCCAAGAACGACAACGGCACGACGCCTTTGCACTGGGCGACGAATAATGACCACAAGGACGTGACGGAATTGCTGCTGGCCAACAAGGCCGACGTTAATGCCAAGGACATCTACGGCGATACGCCTTTGCTCGAGGCGGCGCTGTTGGGCTACAAGGACGTGGCGGAATTGCTGCTGGCCAACAAGGCCGACGTCAATGCCAAGGATAGCAACGGCCAGACGCCTTTGCACGAGGCGGCGTTGTCGGGCCACAAGGACATGGTGGAATTGCTGCTGGCCAACAAGGCCGACGTCAATGCCAAGGATAGCAACGGCCAGACGCCTTTGCACGAGGCAGCGCGTAAGGGCCACAAGGACGTAGCGGAATTGCTGCTGGCCAACGGGGCCGATGTCAATGTCAAGGCCAACAACGGCGTGACTCCTTTACACGAGGCGGCGCTTAAGAACCACAAGGACATTGTGGAATTGCTGCGCCAGCACGGCGGCCACGAATAAAATATAAGGGAACTAAGGCAATGCTTTTAGCATCCTGCCAGGGGGAGGAACTATGATTCCAGCCATCTTCAGGGCGGGATCCGCACCCGTACAATCAAAATATTCAAACATATTGTTTTGCATGAATTATTGTTAGTCTGGTTTTCGATCTATCGAAATCAGGCCTTGTAGCCGAGAATATCTACCCGCGCGGTACAATCCTGATTTACGGATTGAAGTATGTACTGCCAGGCGATAAGCACGATTTTATAAAATCGGTAGGTGATGGGAATTAATCGAAACGCCTGGTAGCTATCCGCTGGAATCAGCCCCCTCGGCTGGCCTCAGCGCGACTGTTTTGTTATTGTATATTAGACAGTCAAAAACAGGCATTACCAGGCATACACAAACACTATTTCCAATCGATGAAATATAAGAATAATAATCAATTGACAATAATCATGTCATGAATTAAAATCCGCAAGACCGAACTGGCAGTCTCGGGGTCAGAGGCTCGATCCCCCTCAGCTGCACAAATTTTCAGGGGGTTGGCTGTCATACGCTAACCCTTTTTCATTTGTCTGTGCCGGTTTTGTGTCAGTTGGCGGATTTAAGACCTCGTCCATTACTAGGGATGGCCTTTTGCAAGTAGTGGGGCAAAAGTGGGCATACTGCATAGTCATCTTGGGGTTCTTATGTCCTAAGATGTTTTACGAGCGTTGCTATATCAATACTGCCGGACATCTATAGAAAGACCCGCAAAGGGGTGTCTCAATCTGCGATATATAATAGTTGCGGGATTAAACATAATGAATCTGCAATCCAGGCGAGGAGGACTTAGTGTAATGAAAAAGTTATTGTTCAGTTTAGCGATCGTTGTCGTTGCTTGTGTCGCACCGGTCATTGTATTTGCCGCGGGCGGTCATGATGGTTTAATGTGCACCGGCTGTCATGCGATTCACACTGCAAAGGAACCGACGCTCATTTTCGCCGTCGAGCAAAACAAGAAGGATATCAATCCAAAGACCAAACAGGCTTATTCCGGAATCAGCGCACTCTGTCTTGGCTGTCATGAGACCCCTGAGAAGGGTGGACAGGGAATCAAGCCCATAGAAGGGCATATGAGCCATCCCTTCGGAATCAGTTCTGTAAATCCAAAAGTCGCGCGCGTTTCTCCTGAGTTATTGAGAGACGGGAAATTCGAGTGTGTCAGCTGTCATGACCCGCATCCTTCTAACGCCAACTATAAATATTTGAGAATTGATACGGCCAATGGTTCTAAGATGGAGACCTTCTGTGCAATATGCCACCCCATGAAGGCCGATCCCAAAGCAGCAGCGGAAAAAACGCACTTGTTCAACAGCATGGATGAACGAGCCTATGGAACGGCGGCACCGGAGAGCGCAGTGAGTTCTCCGGCAGCCAAAAAAAAGCAGTAACGCAAGATAGAAATCGCTCGTCAAGTTAATAAGATTGAACGATTTTCCTGACAACCTGTCAACCAATTATCCCTGTTCAGGCGGGCAGTTATTGCCCGCCTGAATAACATTTTCCAAGGGAAAAACAGCCAAACGTCATTTCAAATCATCTTCTTCCTTTCTTACTTTATAATTCATAAACCTGATTAACTTTTAGGATCATTCCTCTTTGCATTAGCCCGATCGTGAAGATCGACAAGAAGGACCATGACGCCAAACCATACGAGCCCATTCACGAAAGGATGACATCCCGGCGAAAGATGGAGCCGTCACTCTTGAGACTGCTGGATACGGACATCTAGTCCACAGCTTTTCCCTGGCTTGGAAACGCCTGTCTCAGCACTTCAGTCAAATAAGCTTGCTTTTCGATCACCCATTACGCATACTGCATCCTCACTTGACAGTTTTTTCCGTAATTGACCTTCAACCTTCAGTAACTCAGAGGTCTGTCGTACATAATTCTCCCCGTCGCTCTATCCAGTGCAGATCACCCCACCTCCTCAAAGGGTCTGGTACAATATTTATCAGAAGTGAAACATTACCCTAATGCTATGAACCACCTATTCGATCCACATAGTGTGTACATTGACGGCTCTTTTGGCGAAGGGGGGGGCCAGATCCTGCGCACGTCGCTTGCCTTGTCCTGCGTACTCAGAAAGCCGATGGAGATCATTAATATCCGCAAAGCCAGGAGAAACCCCGGTCTTCAGCCGCAGCACCTCACGGCTGTCATGGCTGCCGCGTCAATTGCCAATGCTGTGGTCCAGGGTGCCGAACTCTCGTCAACAGCGCTTCAGTTCCGGCCGGACACAACAAGCGGCGGGACTTACCACTTCGATGTAGCTAAAAAGAAATCTAGCGCCGGAAGCGTCAGTCTTGTGCTTCAGACCATACTCCTGCCCCTCTGCTTCGCAGAAAAAGCATCATTAGTCACCGTGAAGGGCGGGACTCATGTGCCCTGGAGCCCGTCGTTCCATTATCTGAGGTACATCGTAGCCCCCCTCCTCTTCCGCCTCGATGTACAAACCGAGTACTCCATCGCATCGTGGGGCTGGTACCCCATCGGCAACGGTCAGATCTCCGCCCGGATCACGCCGGCGCGAGCGCTTCGGCCACTCACTTTAATCGACCGGGGAGGTCTATTGCGTGTCACCGGCATCTCGGCAGTTTCGAACCTTCCAAACCACATTGCTACGCGCCAGCGTTATCGGGCGCTTGCAATCCTCAGCAGACAGGGCATTGATGCGTCCATTGAGACCTTGTCAGCACCGTCGCCCGGCAAGGGCTCCTTCCTGTTCCTCGCTGCGGAATTCGAGCACTGCTCAGCAGGGTTCGACAGCCTCGGAGCCATCGGCAAACGAGCCGAAGAGGTGGCTGATGAAGCATGCAACGGGCTGCTGTCTTATCTGCAAGCAAAGGGTGCCCTGGACCCGTATTTGACTGACCAGGTCGTACCCTGGCTTGCCTTTTGTCAGGGCCCGTCCGAGTTCACCACCAGCCGGGTCACCCGGCATCTTCTCACGAACCTCTGGGTTATGCGGCAGTTCATGGATGTTGATGTCCAGGTGGAGGGAAGCGAAGGAGAGGAAGGCCGGGTCTTGATCCGCCCCCTGTTCTTGCGCATCCCGTGAACAGAATGAAGTGAGACTATGAAGATCGATTCCTACACCTTTGTCGGAATCGTCATCAACCGAAAGACCTCTACCTCGGACGTCATTATTTATCCCAACAGGGTTGACGCCGCTTGGTGGAAAAAGGAAGACCATCCTCTCCAGCTTTCGGACGGAGAATGAGTACTGCATGGGAGTCGGAAGTGTTCGTCATCGACACGGGTTATGCCGGTATCATGCGCGTCCCCAGGGAAACCATTGACGGGATTTCTGCGCAAGGGATCGAGGTGAAGGTGGAATGGACATCAGAGGCGGTTGAGATGTACAACAATTTGCAGGGCGTCGGAGCCGCGATCGCGAGATCACATGACGAGTAATGCCAAATGCAACGTCCCCAACCCTAAGATATTGTCTTTTTTTGAGGAAGCACTAACGTTATCCTTACGGAACGTTCCCATGCGGCTATCAGGTCTTCAACAATATCCCGATCGATGATTTCGGGATCGGGGTGTATTTAGCATCCTTCGATTGATTCATCCTTGAACCGAGGTTGACAAAACTCCACAAAATACTAATTGTAAAACCGTAAGACGCGACCCTAATGATTCTGCTGACGTTTATGCTTCCTCTAAATCAAGTCTAAATTTTCCCCTCTTGTGCTTTTTTTCAATGTTCTCTATACTATTCTCATGGCCATGACAAATACAAACGACAAACAACACCGCGCTCTATTGCAAAGAATTGCCCGCCAGGCAATGGTCGAGCGGGGTCTGCTCCCGGACTTCTCTCCCCGGGCGCTGGCCGAACTCGGCGAGCTTCGCGGACCGGCGACCGCAACAGACAGTAAAAGACGCGATCTACGGCAATTGCTCTGGTGTTCCATAGACAACGATGACTCTCGCGATCTGGACCAGTTGAGCGTTGCAGAGGTCATGCCTGACAAGAGCGTAAAAGTCCTAGTAGCCGTTGCTGATGTCGATGCCCTGGTCAAGAAGGACTCGGCCATCGACGAGCATGCTTGTAGAAATACTACGTCGGTATATACCGCCGCAATGATCTTTCCCATGCTTCCGGAAAAGCTTTCGACGGACCTCACGTCCCTCAACTATGCGGCGGAACGGAATGCACTAGTCGTTGAAATTGTTGTCAGTGAGGAGGGAGCGCTTCTCCGTTCCGACGTGTATGAAGCGCTTGTCCAGAACCAAGCAAAGCTGGCCTACAACAGCGTTGCCGGCTGGTTGGAGGGCGATAGCCTGATCCCGGCGGAGATTAGTGCGGTCCCCGGCCTTGACGAGAATATTAGGATCCAGGACCGGGTCGCCCAGCGGCTCAAGAAACTCCGGCACGAGCACGGCGCGCTGACTCTTGAGACCGTGGAGGCCCGGCTAGTGTTCGATGCCGATGAAATCAAGGACCTCCAGATCGAAAGAAAGAACAGGGCAAAAGACATCATCGAAGACCTCATGATCGCAGTGAACGGCGTGACGGCGCGCTTCCTCACTGCCAAGGGCCTGCCATCATTCCGTCGCGTGGTCCGCACGCCCAAGCGGTGGGATCGGATCAGGGAGCTGGCTTCAGACCGCGGCCAAACACTTTCCGAAGAGCCTGATGCAAAGGCGCTGGAAGCATTCCTCACCCAAGCGCAAGCCGCTGACCCGCTCCGGTTTCCTGATCTTTCTCTTGCAATCATCAAGCTGCTCGGCTCGGGTGAATATGTCCTTGAAGTGTCAGGAGGCGTTCCAAGCGGTCACTTCGGTCTTGCTGTCCAGGATTATTCCCACTCCACGGCCCCGAATCGCCGCTATCCCGATCTAATCACGCAGCGCTTGCTGAAGGCGGCCATAGCCGGGCACCGTATGCCCTATGAGAACGGAGAGCTGTCATCACTGGCAAAACACTGTACGGAAAAAGAGGACGATGCAAAGAAGGTCGAACGGCATGTCAAGAAATCGGCTGCAGCAATGCTGCTGGAACACCGGATCGGCGAGCAGTTTGAGGCAATCGTAACAGGCGCGGCGGAAAAAGGCACCTGGGTCCGTCTTCCTTATCCGCCCATTGAAGGTAGACTTATAAGCGGTTTTAGCGGAATCGATGTGGGTCAGAAGGTCCGGGTTCAGCTTGTGCAAACGAATGTAGAACGCGGCTATATCGACTTCAGGAGGGTCGGGGAATGACTGACATAGCGACGAGTTAGAGACAGAAGCGCAGGGTCTTTCGTGGCAACGAGTTGATGACCACAGGATCATGAGTTTTTTTCATTACGAGGATCGTTAGAACGAAAGCAGTCGATGGAAAACAATATTGACAAGAACGTCACGCTCTGTATAATGCCTCTCATTAGCTTCCTCCGGAACTTACTGCCCAGGATTCCCGTTGATCAAGGAATGGTTCAATGAAAATACCCTCTTCTGTTTCCGACGCACTCGACTTTCTGAACAACAACAGAACAGCACATCTGGATGCCTTGAAAGATCTTGTCCGCATCCCGAGCATCAGTTTCCCCGGTTTTGACCCCACGCCGGTGAGACGCTGCGCCGAATCGGTTGCCTCTTTCCTTAAGGAATGCGGCCTCAATGACGTGCGCCTGCTCGAAACCGGAACAGGCTACCCTTCCGTATTCGGGCAATGGACAGGAGCGCCTGGTAGGCCGACCATCCTCCTCTATGCCCATTATGATGTCCAGCCTGTGGGCCGGGAGGAACTATGGATCTCACCGCCTTTTGAGCCGACCGTGCGCAACGGACGGCTTTACGGCCGTGGAACTTCTGATGACAAGGCAGGAGCAGTGATGCATGCTGTCGCGGTGCAGTCCTGTCTCAAAGCAACGGGATCACTCCCCGTGAATGTCAAAGTCCTTATCGAAGGCGAGGAAGAGGTGGGGTCGACTAATCTCAGCGGGATCCTTAAAAAGAATCTCGGCCTTCTATCCGCTGATGTAGTACTCATTGCCGATAGTGAAAATTTTGATAGCGGCATCCCAACGCTCACTGCATCCCTCCGCGGCATCGTGACAGTCAATGTCGAAGTCCGGTCACTGGAATCGAGCGTGCACTCAGGAACCTGGGGTGGCCCACTCCCCGACCCTGTTCAGGCCCTTTCCCGGATGATCGCCAGCTTGGCTGACAAAGAAGGGAGGCCCGACATCCCCGGACTTCACGACAAGGTTCGAAAGCTCTCGCCGCGGGATGCTGCCAGACTCAATTCCCTGCCATTCAACGAATCTCTCTTCCGGAAACAGGCGAGGCTTCTCGACGGGGTGCGGATTATTGGCGGCCATGGATCTATATTCGAGAAGATGTGGTACCTCCCGTCTGTCGCGGTGAATGCGATCGAGGCAAGTAGCAGAAAACAGGCCGCAAATATCATTAATGATGTGGCATGGGCAAGAATCGGGATCAGGATCGTCCCAGATATGGAACCTGCCGAAACACTTGAACTGCTCATGAACCACTTAAGAAAAAATACGCCTTGGGGTGTCCAGGTAACTATGAAACCCGAAACACCGGCGCCATGGTGGAAGACCGATACGACAGGGCCCGTGTTTGAGACCGCGCTGCGTTCTCTCGAAAAGGGCTACGGCGAAAAGCCCGTCGTCGTGGGGGCGGGCGGCTCGATCCCCTTTGTACAGACGATCACCGATGCGTTCCATGGAGCTCCTGCACTACTCTTCGGCGTCGGCGATCCCTACACGGCCGCTCATTCGGAAAACGAAAGCCTGCTCATCTCCGACTGGGAAAAGGGGTGCAGGAGCCTCATTCATCTGTTTACGGAGCTTGCGGGCGGGAACGATTGACATACGATGCAGACAACTTAAATGCTGTATACCTTATAAGCCGCACACAACACTGGATCAAGGCAAAGTGAATTTATAGATCTCATGATGAATGCCGGAACAAAAAGGGGGGGAAACAGATGTCTGGGAAAAAGCCGGTCCTGGTAATCTGCCGCACTGCCGCGGGGCAAATGTATCTCGGTGTTCTCTTGAACCGTATCTGGTATTCTCCGGTTCTGGCCAAGACCGCTGAAGAAGGCGTTCTTTTGGCCGGTCAAACGCCCTTCTCCTTCATACTCTTCGATGGCGAGGCGTCGGAACTAGAGCTGCAGCCTTCGATCACTCTTTTAAGGACCGATCCCTCGGTCAAGAACGCTCCGCTTGTTCTCTTCATGACAAACGACAGCCCAGAAACAATCCAATCTCTGCTTTCCCGGGGTGTTTCTGCTATCCTGACGAAACCGCTCGATCTGGCCATTGTTTACGGAGTCTTGAGCCGGTTAAGCGGGCAGTCGAGATTGACTCCCCGTGTCCCGCTGAAAGTCCCGGTGGAAATAGCCGAGGGAACTCCCGAGAAAATCCTGACTGGCATTGATATTTCCGAGGGTGGTCTCTACCTACGCACACTGACACCAGTTCCTGACGGTACGTCCCTTCACATCAAATTCACGCTTCCCCATGATCCTGAGGCAATAGAACTCGACGCGGAAGTTGTCCGCACCCTGCGACTCGGCATTCAGCTCGAATCCGAACCGGGGATGGGTCTCCGCTTCCTCGGCATGCCGGAAGATACCCGGCTCAGAATCAGGAATTTCGTTCAATTTTCACTGATGGGAGACCTGGAATGGAAATCAGTAATCTAAACAGAACAGGCCGATTTATAAAGCGAGAAAAAACAGGCTACCATGAAAGAACAAGGCAAAGCTCAAAATGCTCAAACTATAAATCGACCTCTGGAGGAATATCCCTTATCCGAGGCGAATTCTTGATTTTCGATTTTAACTGTGTTTACCCGCAGTTCCCGCTGCCCTCTTCCTAAGATGCTGCGTACGCTTTGTCCTCGATTTTTACAGGGACGCGCGTCTGCACATTCCTCAGGAAAACCGTTAAAGCGTCCCGCTGTTTTTCCGCAAGATAGGTCTGTCTAAACGTGTCCTTATTCTTTTCAAAATCACCAGGTTTCGCTTTGGGGTTTCTCTGCTGATAGACGGCACTGAGTTCGGCATCTTCCGCGGTCACGCTGTCCCTGACAAGCTGCTCCATCTTCTGTCGGAGAAGAAACTCCCGCTGATTGGCCTCGAATGCGGACGGCGTCATGTTTACGCGATCGAGGATTCTGTCATACGCCTCTCTGTCGAACCTGCCGTCCCGCAAGAATCCAGGCATCTTCATGATGTTCGCCTGAAGCTCCTGGTCCGAAACCTGCAGCCCCATGTTTTTTGCTCCCGCGAGAAAGAGCTGATTTATGATGAGCTCCTGAAGGGCCCGGTTTCGCAGGCTCTTTTCAACAGACTCATTGAACTTGTCTTTCAGCGCATCCCTATATGTATCGTACAAATTCCGGTAGACACGGTTCACGTCATCGTTAGTTATGAAGACCCCACCCACCTTCGCCACTGCTTTTCCACCCATGGATGATGGATACATCCCGAAGAAAAGAAAGGTAACGGTAACCAGTCCAACGATTACCCACATCATCCAGCCCATATGTTTCCGAATCCATTCAATCATTGCCTGTCCCCCTGCCTGTATTTTTTAAAGTACATTGGAAATGCAGCATGTGCTTAGACACTCAGCTTTTTCTTGAGCAATTGGTTCACCATATCAGGGTTCGCCTTTCCCTTGCTCGCTTTCATAACCTGGCCGACAAAGAAGCCAAACAGTTTTTCCTTCCCCGACCGGTACTCGGTGGCCTGGCCGGGGTTGGCCTTGATCACGTCATCGATGATCTTTTCAATCTCGCCCGTATCCGATACCTGTACCAGCCCCTGCTCTTTTACCACCGTGTCCGCATCTTTTCCGGTCTTGTACATCTCCTCAAAAACGGTCTTGGCGATCTTGATGCTAATCACGCCGTTGCTGATCAGTTTGACCATTTTGGCGAGCTTGTCGGGATTGATCGGGCAGTCCTCAATTTCCTTATTGTCCGCGTTCAGCAGCCGCATCAACTCGCCCATCATCCAATTCGAAACAACTTTGGGCTGGCCGGATAGTTTTGCCGCTTCTTCGTAATAGGCTGCCATCGGCCTACTCTGCGTGAGCATGCCTGCGTCATATTCCGGAAGGCCGTATTCCTTCACAAACCGCTCCCGTTTGGCATCGGGCAATTCGGGAATGGTCTTGCCGACACTCTCAATTATCTCCTGGGCCACAACGATGGGGACGAGATCCGGTTCGGGAAAATAACGGTAGTCGTGCGCTTCCTCCTTGCTTCGCATAGCGAAAGTGACCCCTTTCGAGGCGTCAAACAGCCGGGTCTCCTGTACAACCTTGCCGCCCTCATCGAGGACCTGCGCTTGGCGCTTGATCTCGTACTCGATCGCTTTCTGCACATATTTGAAGGAGTTCACATTCTTGATTTCTGTTCGCGTGCCGAATTCCTTGGCCCCCACAGGACGAATGGAGACGTTCGCGTCGCACCGGAAATTCCCTTTTTCCATGTCCGCATCGGAGACTTCGATGTAACGCAGAATAGAGCGAAGTTTTTTGAGATACTCCGATGCTTCCTCGGGCGTGCGGATGTCAGGCTCGGATACGATCTCCATGAGCGGCGTGCCGGCGCGATTCAGATCCACGAGGCTCGCACCGGCTTCCGACGTATGAAGGTTTTTTCCCGCATCCTCTTCAAGGTGAATGCGGGTGAGTCCGATCCGCTTGACCGCGCCTTCGACAACGATCTCGACGTGCCCGCGCTCGCACACGGGGAGCTCGTACTGGGATATCTGGTAGCCTTTGGGAAGATCGGGATAAAAATAGTTTTTGCGAGCGAACCGGCTGTAAGGACTGATCGTGCAGTGCGTGGCCAGCCCCGTCTTGACGATATATTCCACCGCTTTTCTATTCAGCACGGGCAGTACTCCGGGCATGCCGATGCAGACCGGACAGGTCCGCGTGTTTGCGTCTTCCCCGAAGCAGGTCTCGCACCCGCAAAAAATTTTAGTCTTCGTCTGGAGCTGGGCATGCACCTCAAGCCCGATAACTGCCTCATATTTCATAGTTGCTCCTCATTGAATTAAAGTCTTCCCACACCTTGCCCCTTCCCTTACAACTTCGCTCTTTTCGTATGCCACACACTCGCCTGTTCATAGGCATAAGCCGCGTGCAAAATCGATTCTTCGTCGAAGTGCTTGCCGAGCAATTGTAAGCCGATGGGAAGATTCAGCTTGGTGAAACCGCAGGGGATCGAGATTCCCGGTATGCCTGCGAGGTTCACGCTGATCGTGAAAATATCGGACAGGTACATTTGGAGAGGGTCGGCGGATTTTTCCCCGATTTTAAATGCGGCTGTCGGCGCCGTAGGCGTTGCGATGACATCCACAATCTTGAAAGCCTCGTCGAAATCCCGTTTGATCAATGTCCGGACCTGTTGCCCTTTTTTGTAATAAGCATCGTAGTATCCCGCGGAAAGCGCGTAGGTACCGAGCATGATCCTGCGTTTTACCTCGGGGCCGAAGCCCTGGCTACGTGATTTCATGTACATGTCCAGAAGGTCTTTGGCTCCGCCGGCGCGGAACCCGTACTTGACTCCGTCATAGCGGGCGAGATTGGAGCTTGCCTCGGATGTTGCCAGAATATAGTAGGTGGCCACAGCATAATCCGTATGAGGAAGTGAAACTTCAACCACCGTAGCGCCGAGTCCCTCGAGGGTTTTCACTGCGTCCTTAACCGCCTTTTCCACTTCCGGGTCCATCCCCTCGATAAAGTATTCCTTCGGCAGGCCGATTTTCATCCCTTTCACGTCTTTTTTGAGCGCCCGGGTAAAATCAGGAGCCGCAATTTCCGCCGATGTTGAATCCCTGGTGTCGTGGCCTGAGAGTACATTCATGAGCAGGGCGGAATCGGTCACATCCTTGGTTATGGGACCGATCTGGTCCAGGGATGATGCGAATGCCACAAGGCCGTAGCGAGACACTCTTCCGTAGGTCGGCTTGAGACCGACGACCCCGCAGCATGCCGCAGGCTGGCGGATCGAGCCACCCGTGTCCGAACCGAGCGCGGCGATGCATTCTCCCGCGGCGACAGCTGCCGCCGATCCCCCGCTCGATCCACCGGGTATCCGTTCCAGGTCCCAGGGATTTTTTGTAATAAAGAACCCCGAATTTTCCGTCGATGACCCCATGGCGAATTCATCCATGTTAGGCTTGCCGCAAAGCACATAGCCCGCCTTCTTGAGTTTGGCGACCACAGTTGCATCATACGGCGGCACGAAGTTTCCGAGAATCTTCGAGGCGCAGGTGGTTTTAATGCCGTCAGTGCACATGTTGTCCTTCACGGCGATCGGGATGCCGAGAAGCAGGGAAGAGGAATCTCCGGACCTAATCCGTTTGTCCGCTTCCTGCGCTTGCGAACGCGCTCCCTCCGCCGTGACCGTGATATAGGCTTTGACTTTTTCGTCAACTGATTTTATCCTGTCGAGAACCGACTCGGTGACAGCGCGTGACGTTGTCTCGCCTTTTTTCAGCATGTCGTGCAGTTCATGTATCGTCAGCTGATAGTACTCCATTATTTTCCCCTCAACCGGTTGTTTTCATCCACAAGAATGATCCTGGGTTTAAAATTTTTCAGCTCTTCTTCGTTGAAATACTCGTAGCAGAAAACGATGACCTTGTCTCCTTTAACCCCTTTTCTCGCTGTGGGGCCGTTTAGCACCATCTCTCCCGCTCCGGTTTTGCCGGGAATTACATATGTCTCAAACCGTTCCCCATTATTGAGGTTGGAAACGCTCACCTGTTCGTAAGGAAGAATGCCAGCCGTCTCGAGAAGCAGGGGATCAACGGTCAGACTGCCCTCGTATTCGAGGTTGGCGTCCGTAACGGTTGCACGGTGGATTTTTGATCGAAGCATCAATCTGAACATTATTCTCCTTTATGACTACCGTTCAGGGATCGGCGCGAGTAATAAAAGTATTTTCTCCGAGACCGACCTGCGAACTCTCAAATACTCATGCCTTGCTACCTTCCCCGCTATTCTATTATCCTTGGCACTTTATAGTGCCCTGCGGCCTTGTCCGGCGCATTTGCTAGGGCCAGATCCTGCGGCAGACTTTCCCCAGGAGTATCATCTCGCATAACATTGGTAATGTCCAGAACATGCGATGTGGGCGCCACGTTCTTTGTATCAAGTTCGTTCAGCTTTTCAACATACGTCAAAATATTTGAAAGCTGATCTGTCAGCTTTTCTTTTTCCTGCTCCGACAATTCCAGGCGTGCGAGTTTTGCAACGTGTTCAACTTCCTGTCTTGTGATCTTCATAATTCCTCATATCCCCTGTCTGGTGCCTGCTGTATATAGCCTGCGCGATCATATCACTTCAAGATTCGCGTATTTTACCGCCAACGTTTTTATGCCATGTCCAGGAAAACTCACGCTGATCTTCAACTCGTCCCCCGCCCCTTCCGAACGCTGGACTGTGCCGAGGCCGAACTTGGAATGCCGCACTACCGCGCCTTTATAGTACCGGTTACCGGAGCCGGATGTTACCGGCTGAACAGGTTTTGAGAAAATCGTGTCCTTTTGAACGGTCTCGCAAGAACTGTCTTCCCATAACACCCGCTGCCCCCGATAACGGGTCTCGACTGGTTCCGTGCCAGTAAATTCAATGGCATCACCAGGAATTTCGTTTACGAATCGCGACATCAGATTTGCCTGCGGGTACCCGTACAGTCGCCGCTCCATGGCATACGTCAGGATAAGTTTTTCCTTGGCCCTGGTGATTCCTACATAGCAGAGCCGCCGCTCTTCTTCCAGTTCCTCCTCGTTTTCCGCGGAACGGGAATGGGGGAACAACCCTTCTTCCATGCCCACCATGAAAACCACTGCGAATTCGAGGCCCTTGGCGTTATGAAGCGTCATAAGCGTCACAGAATCGCTGTTTCCCCGTCCGGTGTCAGCCGCGGTCTGCTGCTCAAGGTCTGTAATGAGCGCCACCTGGTCCAGGAACGCCGGAACCGAAGCATCACGATTTTGCTCCTGAAAATCCTCGGTAGCCGTCAGAAGCTCGTTCAGGTTTTCCAACCTGATCCGCGACTCGACGGTCTTCTCCTGCTCAAGCGCAGCGCCATAACCGGATTCGTGGATCACTCGTTTGACAAGATCGGTGATCGTTGCGGTTCCGAGATCGATCCGCATGCGCTCCATCATGCCGGTGAATTCCCGGAGCTTCTTTTTGGCCGATGATGTGACGTCGGCATTCTCCGCATTTATCGCGGACTCGTACAGCGTGACACCCGCCTGCGCCGCTGCCCGCTCGAGCTTGTCTACAGTAGTGTCGCCGATGCCGCGGGCCGGGACGTTGATGATCCGGCGGAGGCTGATCATATCCGCGGGGTTCTGCAGGACCCGCAGATAGGCGATGATATCCTTGATTTCCTTGCGGTCGTAGAACCGCAGACCGCCGAATATCCGGTACGGAATACCCCGGTTTCTGAGCGCATCCTCAAGGGCCCGCGACTGGGCATTCGTACGGTAGAGCATCGCAAGCTCGCGCAGGCTCCGGCCCCCATCCACTTCCTGTTGGATGGTCCGACAGATGAAGCGAGCCTCGTCCTTTTCGTCCACCGCCTTATAGCACAGGATCTTGTCGCCGCCGCGTTTTTGCGTCCAGAGTTCCTTGGGCTTTCTGCCGAGGTTGCGGGCTACCACGGCCCCGGCCGCGTCGAGGATGTTCCCGGTGGACCGGTAGTTCTGTTCGAGCTTGATGACCCTGGCATCAGGGTAGTCTTTTTCAAAATTCAGAATGTTCGAGATGTCCGCTCCTCGGAAACGGTAAATGCTCTGGTCATCGTCACCCACGACACAGAGGTTTTTCCGCTCCGCAGTCAACAGGCGCACCAGGCGGTACTGGGCATGATTCGTATCCTGGTATTCATCAATCAGGATATGTTTGAACAGGCTCTGGTAATACCGGAGCACATCCTGGTGACGCTCGAAGAGCCTCACCGTAAGCATAAGCAGGTCGTCGAAATCCAGGCCGCCTGCTTCCCTGATCTTTTCCTGGTACAGCGAATAGACCCGTCCGACCGCCTCATCAAACCCGTAATGAGAGCTCGTTTTCTCGAACTGCTCGGCGTCCGTCAGATTGTTCTTGAGTGCGCTGATCCGCGCGCTGATTGCCCGGGGCTGGTACCGCTCCGAGTCAATCCGCAAATCAGTCATACAGGCCTTGATGAGCGACGAGCGGTCCGTTTCGTCATATATTACGAAGGAGCGCTTATAACCCAGCGCCATGATGTGCTGGCGCAGGATCCGGACGCAGGAGGAGTGGAACGTGCTGATCCAAAGCCGGTTGAGCGGGATGTCAAGCATCCGCTCAACACGCTCCCTCATTTCGTTTGCGGCCTTGTTCGTGAAGGTAACTGCGAGGATGCTGTCCGGCTCGACGCCCCGTTTGCATATCAGGTGTGCGATCCTGCTCGTAATCACCCGTGTTTTGCCGCTGCCCGCTCCGGCGAGGATCAGAAGGGGTCCGTCCCCGTGCAGCACTGCCTCCTGTTGAGGCGGGTTTAAGTTTTCAAGATAATTCATAGTAATTCAGGGAGCGCATTGAAATTTTTGTATTTTACAGAACAACAGGGGAAATTGCAAGATGAGTTTTAGCATCCGGTGCCGGTCGCTGTCACGTTCCGACCCGGGGAAAAGGAGTGACGGATGATTGAGCCTATGTGATCACTACTGTCCGGTACAACGCTGGACTAGTCAATCATACGGCTGCTTTTGATATTGCAAAATCAGATGACGGGGTAGTCCAGGCGGAACTGATAGGGGGACAGCGTAAAATTAGGCTGCCGTGTCAGGAAAAAGGAGGGATGACGCGGGTACGTACTCAGCCCTTGGCAGCCTTCAGTAGCTTTTCAAGCTTCTCGGCGCCCACGCATTCCTTGGCAAAAGCGCACCACTCGATGCAGGATGTTCCGATGGGACGGGCATTCAGATGCCCGCACTTCTTGCATTCGGTCTCTGGCTCGTCGGTCCATATCTCGATCTTCTCGCCGCACTTCTGGCAACGGATATCCTCGGGCTTGGGAGTCCGAATCTCTGCGCTTCCTGGGCAACCTTCCTTAAACATGTGGTAAGTATACTCCCTGCGAAAAAAAAGATCTATGATTCACATCATATCCGTTGCTGTTTTTACTCCTTGATGGGTTCCTTCACAGCATCGGTTATTTCTATTTTGAAATTGTAGGGGGTGATGGCCCGGTTGTCTTCAATCGGAATAAAAAGGTTGATCGTCCGTCCCTTCAATTCAGCGGCTTTATCGTTGTCCAGCGGAAACAGCGGCTCGATGTCATAGCTTTTTTTCTGCGGAATAAATATAACATGCTTGACCGGGAACACCGCTTCCTGTATCGATACGTGCGGACGCACGATCTGGTCCGGGATAGGAGTGTTTCTGTCCTGAAAACGGATGCCCGAATGCATGAGTCGGTGAGACTGCATATGCTCATCGGTGTACTGCGAGCGGTCCCAGATTATTTTGATGTCGTTGGACGTCAGGTTTTCCAGGCGCATCTGGAACGACTGATTGACAATCGAGAAGGATATGGCGATGCTTTTGTCCTTGTGCTGAAGCGAATCCGACTCAACGGGGGTGAGGAGACGATAGGTCAGCCGGTACCGGAACTGATGCTGGATGACTTTTTCAAGCTTGATATTCAGTGTTTGTCCCTCTGGGATATCGTGGAGGGCCATGATTATCGGCTTATAGTCATCTCTCCGCACCTCCAGAACCGCCTTCCGCGCCAGCTCTGGGTCCTTCGGCACTTCGGCGGTTATGGTCGCTGGTGTGTGATATTTCAATTCTCTGAGATCAGGACCTGACACAACAGTGATAACAGAGTCCGGCGGATCAACAAAGACCTTGAAGTTTTTTGTCACCGTGCTCGAGCAGGCGAACGTTAGTAATGTAACAAGCGCCACGAGGGCATATTTTTTCATGACTCCTCCCTCCCTCTTCAACTCCCGTCTTAAAATCCACCAATCTCCATCATATCACACCGTGGTTTGCCCTGCATTGCCGATTTAATGGAGCTTTATTGCAAATATCATTTGCCGGTCCCCTAGCAGGAAGCGCTGGCGTATGACGGTGATGGTAACTGTATCATCCTGCTTCTTATAAAAAAGAGCGATCCTTACATCATCCGGTGTCTGTACCAGTGCGTTATCGAGTGCGATAATCCGGTCTCCCGCCTTGAGGCCGGCGTCCCGGGCAACGCTGCCGGCCGGCATGTCCTCAATAACGACCTTCCCTCCGATCTCCTTCAGGAATACGCCGAGTTTGGGCGTCGTGACTCCATCCAGAGGTCCGGGGAACAATACATAATCTGCAATTTCCGGGTCCACCTCGGCATCATTCAGAATCGTCGCGTATGTATAACCGTTCCGCCGAAAAGTTCGCTTGGGAATCCCGGAGCCGTAGGCAAAATGCCCCAGCCCGGCGATCACGATCATCTGGCGTCCCGGGTTTTTCTTCAGGTATTCATTGATGGACATTGACATGGTCTCATCCCACAGGATCTGTGCCTGGTAAAAAAAGTCAAAATTTTTCTCGTTGTTGTTCTTGTGTTGCGCAAACACGCTGAGCAGCCGTTCCCGGTATGCGGTGTCCGAAAAATCGGTCTGCTCGGGGATTTCCTTTTTCTCATCTTCGGTCAGGGAGTCCATGCCGCTCCGGGCCACCTTGTCCGTAATTTCACGCCGGATATTCAGGGCAACGACGGGTATCTTCCCGGCGCGGGCAAAATCGAGAATCGGCTTGTACAGGTTGTAATCATAGCCCCATCGACTGAAGTACTCCGTTTTTTTCAGAAACTCGCGCTCTTCTATGGTGCCGTTGATATAATCGTCGAGCACGCGCTGGAAGGGGCGCTGGAACATCTCCATGCCGATGGCGATTTCCGTGTTCTTCTGATACAGGCTCTTGATGACTTCGAGTTCGACCTCGTGGTGGGCGAACCGATCGTGATTTTCTCCGACATAAACTATTTTTTTACCTTTAGCGTCATCAATCACCCGTGACAGCGTCTTAAGAGTGGCAACTTCGATTGCCAAAGGCTCCTCTCGCAAATCCATCCCGATCCCCCTTTCGGACTTCGCAGTAATCTGCGTAATCCTCCCTGTGGCATCGAGCGACAGGGAACTGCACGCCCCGGCTTCGGGGAGCAGACGTATAAACTCATCGGTGGCAGCGACGGTCTTCGCCTCGATCGCCGCAATAATCTTCTCCGGATTCCATGGGTTTTTTCGGGCCTGCGCGCTCAATACGCCCTCTCCCCCGTCGATTTTTCCATAAAGCCTGTTGATAATCGGGTTGTCGATTCCCAGCACAAGAAAAGATGACGTTTTCAGGTCCTCCTCAGTGATGGTCGTGGCTTTTTTCGCCTCAACACCCCGCTTCTTCCAGTGCTCAATGATGCTTGCATAGGTATTCTCCCCGCTCACGGGCAGGACAAGAACAGGTTTTTCATCCTTCAGTAGCCCGCCCAGCAGGGGCGGAATCTCGGCATCGGCGAGTTTACGGGGAATGTCGTAATCCCGATCTATCACGACCATCGACGGTTCCTCGGCAACAAGAAGAGTGAAATGCTTTTTCGGGGAATCGAGCTGAATCGTTTCAGACTCACTCCCCCCGCGAAGAAACGAAATCTGGATAGGGACATCGAGGATATAGACGTCGTCGTTCTGCAGCAGATCAAAGCTCACCTCAAACATGCTGCCGCTCCTTCGTACGGCGGCATCCTCCATGCGAAGGTCGGGAACTCCTTTACGATCCACCCATTGCTGAAAAAACCAGGCGAGGTTGCGTCCGGTTTCTTGCTCGGAGAGCACTCTGATTCCGTCCCAAGGATCCGCCGTGATTGACAACTCAGTTGCAAGAGTTCGGACAAGCACGACGAAGGCATCCTGCCCGATCACCCGTTTCAGCTGATGCAAAACAAGCGCCGCCTTGCCCCGGCCGACAGCGCGGGCGGCAGCGTCATCACCTCCGCGAAAATCCCGGAGGGATACATCGTTTTTTTCATTGACCGACAGGAAATAGTCAAAAAGTATTTTTTTTCGTAATTCACCATCGTTGCCTGATAATTCCCGATTTATTTGATCCCTCAGTACCGTATAGCTGTCGGACGCGGGGCAAGGCCGCGAAGAACACAGGAATGATATAGCCACAACAATGTGCAGAACAAGGATCTGAGCACGAATATTTTTTTTCATGTGTACCCCGAGGTTGGATTTATTCCGTTGCTCAATTTTATCAGAAAACAGGATCGAGAACCACTCTTTAGGTAAATCCGCGGCAATTCCGGCGGCCTTTGCGGGCAGCGGGAATGTATCCGGGGGAATCGCGCGCAGACGGCCGCCGGGGAAAGATGCAAATTTTCCCCTCTGACAATGACAAATTGTCTTGAATTTGCTTTAATAGATATCTATAATATGGAACCAAGTCGCCAACGCGTTTCAGGAGGTGGAGTACGATATGGCATTAAAAAAAGGCGCAACGAAGAAAAAAGCGGTTACAACTGCTGCAAAAAGAAAGCCCGCGGCAAAAAAAGCGGTGAAAAAAACCGTCTCCAAGACGAGAAAGGCATCAGTTAAAAAAACAGCCAAAATATTGGTGAAGAAACAGGCAGTTAAAAAAACCCGTTCCGTACCTTCTTCCCCGGCGGCGCCAAAAACTGCCAGACTGTCACCGGCTGTGCAGAAGCGCCATGAACTCCTGAAAAAGCTCCTTCTGAAAAAGCGCAACGAGGTTGTGGATGGACTGGAAGCGCAGATGGGCCGCCGGCTTACGCGCGAAACCGGCCAAAAAATAGATTCCGCCATGGACAGCGCCGACCAGTCTGCACTCGATATAGATCAGGGAATCGATTCTTCTCTCCTGGAAATGAAATATGAACAGTACAAGGACATTGCCGACGCTTTCCGAAAGCTTCAGAACAATACCTACGGCCTCTGTGAGGAATGTGGCGAAGAGATCGATATAAAGCGGCTTCAGGTCAATCCTCTGGCGCGATACTGCATTAGCTGCAAGACGAAGAAAGAGGAAATAGAGCGGATACAGAAAGAGGAAACACGGTTCAAGGAGTAGGAAGACCGGCGGCTTTCAAACCCGGCCCTGAACCTTGCCATGTTTCTCTTGACAAAAAGGCGGCAATACAGTATCGTTGCCTCTAATTTTTCGGGGCGGTGTAGCTCAGCTGGTAGAGCAGGGGAATCATAATCCCTGTGTCCGGGGTTCGAGTCCCTGCACCGCCACCATTTTACCCCTTCCCTCATCTCATCGCAAACCTTCGGCATAATAACAATACTATCGTCGAGCGCGGCAGTCAAACAGCGACTCCGCTTTTTTAACCATGCTGATAACCAAAGTAAAAAAGACAATCAGGAAATACCACCTGCTGAATGCGGGAGACCGCGTGTTGGTCGCCGTGTCGGGCGGTCCGGACTCGGTCTGCCTCCTGAGCGTCCTGCAGACGTTTGCGAAGGAGCTTGATCTTACGCTGCACCTTGCCCACCTCAACCACCTGTTTCGAGGCAAGGAATCGGCAGACGATGCGCTCTTTGTTGCCGATCTGGCACATAAAACCGGCATTCCGGTAACGATCGAACAGGTTGATGTCCCGGCTTTCTGCCGCGAACGGGGGCTTTCGGCCCAGGCAGGCGCTCGCGAGGTCCGGTATGCGTTCCTCGACCGGGTAGCCCGCTCCGTCAACGCGTCTCGGATCGCTACAGGACATACAGCAACGGATCAGGCCGAAACAATACTGATGCGACTCCTGCGCGGTGCGGGAATTTCTGGTCTTTCGGCAATTCCGCCGAAGCGGGGCAACATAATCCGACCGCTGATTGAGTCCACCCGGGAAGAAATCCTGACCTACCTGCATGCTGCGGCGCTCCCCTTTGTTTCCGATTCATCGAATGCGAAACCCGTTTATATGCGCAACCGGATTAGGATGGAACTCCTTCCCCTGCTCAAAGGCTTTAACCCCCGCATCGTCGAGACGCTTGCTTTCGAAGCTGCTCTCATCCGTGACGAAGATGAAGCCATGCGATTCTGTTTGGACGAAAAGGCTTCCGGTGTTTTCATGCAGGAAAATGCTACAGTGGTAATTAAGAGGACCGAATTCCGCAACCTGCTTCCCGCGCTCAGGCGCAGAATTCTAAAAAAAACCGCTGACCTTTGCGGCGCGGATTCATCACGAATCTCCGTGGTCCAGATCGAGCAGGCATTGACGTTCATGGAGGAAACCCAGACGGGCAGAACCATGAACTTTCTCCCCGGTCTCACGATTGAGCGGGAATATGACCGGTTTCTGGTCACGGCGACAGGAGCACCGGCGGCCTTCTCCCGAACCATTGCATTGGCAGGCCTGACAGCAGTGCCGGAACTCGGCATAGAGATTGAAATCGTCCCGGGAGAGCCGGGAACACCGGCTTGGGATATCCAAAATTATCGCTGGCAGGCCGTGTTCGATTATGATAAAATGGGGCTTCCTTTAACGGTCAGAAGTCGTCGTCCGGGTGATGTATTCTGCCCTTCCGGCATGGGGGGCAGGCACAAGAAACTGCAGGACTACCTCGTCGATGAGAAAATCCCCCGGCGTAATCGGGACAGGGTTCCCCTCATTTGTGCGGGTAACGATATCGTATGGGTGCTGGGTTACCGTACGGATGAACGGTTCCTTCCAAGCCCGGATTCGCGGCGCGTCATGATGGTTCGCGTGCGTGATGAGAACAGATAGGGGGAAAGCGTCTTTATTTTCAGTATTCAATCCAAACCTGTCCTGGTCTTCACCGCTTTCGTTTTTTATGGAGGAAATGCAATGGTCGGTATTGATTTCGGAAAACCGCTGTTTACGAGTGAAGAGATCCAAAGAAAGATCCAGGAACTCGGCTCCAGAATATCCTCGGACTATGCAGACAGGGACCTGCTCGTTGTAGGCGTTCTCAAGGGGGCCATCTTTTTCATGTCCGATCTGCTGCGTTCGCTCAGGATATCCGTCCGTATGGATTTTATTCATTGTACCAGTTCGAAGGGCAGCCATCCCGTTCAAATCATTGCCGACATGAAAGAGGACATCCGCGGAAAGGACGTTCTCCTCGTCGAAGACATCATGGATTCCGGCGTTACGATCAATCACCTGAAGAAAATGCTCCTTGAGCGTGGTCCGTCCTCGCTCAGAGTCTGCGTGCTCTTGGACAAGTCCGAACGAAGAAAAGTTCAGATCGAAGCGGACTACGCGGGTTTCCGCATCCCGAATAAGTACGTCGTCGGTTACGGTCTCGACTACAAAGACCGCTACCGCAACCTGCCTTACATCGCCGTGCTTCCGATGGAGGAGCGGCAGCGGTAACGAACTTTTAATCTATTGTCAGAAGCTGAGTAATATGTTATCATATTGTGATTATTATCGGTTTGAGATGGTAATCTGCAAAAGACTAAAATACACTTGAATTTCGCGTTCCAGTCTCCGCGTTCCCATGTACTCTGGCAATCTAAATTGGAGGATTTAATTCGTGAATGCATTTTATAAAAATCTGGCGCTGATACTGCTCTTCGTCGTCGTATCAGTGCTCATTTTCAATCTGTTCAATCCCGTCTCCCAAACGACGGTTCTAATCCCGTTCAGCGACGTCATGGACAAAATCACTAACAACGAGGTCAACGACGTTACGATCAAGGGCACGGAAATGTTCGGAAATTTGAAAACAGGCAAGTCCTTCAAGACAAATCTGCCCGATTATCCTGACCTGGTCAAGGATCTCAGGGCCAAGGGCGTCAAAATTAACGCGGAGCCGGTCAAGGAATCGCCTTGGTACAATTTTCTGGTTGTCTGGGCACCTCTTATCCTCATGGCGCTCTGGTTCTTTTTCATCATGCGCAACATGCAGATGGGCGGCAACAAGGCGCTCTCCTTCGGCAAAAGCCGCGCAAAGCTCCTGAATGAGAGCACGAAAAAAGTGACCTTTAGCGAAGTTGCCGGCATGGACGAAGCCAAAGTCGAGGTACAGGAAATCATCGAGATCTTGAAGGATCCCCAGAAGTTCCAGAAGCTCGGCGGCAAAATTCCCAAGGGTGTGCTGCTTGTCGGCCCTCCAGGAACAGGCAAAACACTCCTCGCACGGGCCATCGCAGGGGAGGCCGGCGTACCCTTCCTGTCAATCAGCGGCTCTGATTTTGTTGAAATGTTCGTGGGTGTTGGCGCATCGCGCGTTCGCGATCTTTTCGAGCAGGGCAAAAAAAATGCGCCCTGCATCATCTTTATCGATGAGATCGACGCCGTGGGCAGACACCGCGGAGCGGGACTCGGCGGAGGACATGACGAACGGGAGCAGACACTAAACCAGCTTCTGGTCGAGATGGACGGTTTCGAGAGCAACGAAGGCGTGATCCTCGTCGCCGCAACGAACCGCCCCGATGTGCTCGACCCGGCCCTCCTCCGGCCCGGTAGATTCGACCGCCAGGTTGTGATTCCCCGGCCCGATTTGAACGGCAGGATCGGCGTCTTGAAGGTTCATACCCAGAAAATCAAGCTCGCGCCACACGTTGACATAGAGGCCATCGCACGAGGCACGCCGGGGCTATCCGGCGCGGAACTGGCAAACCTGGTGAATGAAGCCGCATTGCTCGCCGGCAGAATGGGCAAAACGCAGGTTGAAAACGACGACTTTGACCGGGCGAAGGATAAGATTCTGATGGGTCTTGAGCGCAAGTCCATGCTTATCAGCGATGAAGAAAAGAAAAACACCGCTTACCATGAGGCCGGACATACCATGGTTGCGAAGCTCATTCCCGGAACCGACCCCGTACACAAAGTTTCCATCATTCCGCGCGGTATGGCTCTGGGCATCACGCTTCAGCTTCCCACCGCGGACCGTTACTCCTATGACCGCGAACACCTCCTGAACAACATCGCGATCCTGCTCGGCGGCAGGGCCGCCGAAGAAATAGCGCTTCACCATATGACGACTGGCGCGGGAAATGATATCGAACGCGCCACCACACTGGCCCGGAAAATGGTGACCGAGTGGGGAATGAGCGATAAACTGGGCCCCCTCGCCTATGGGAAAAAGGAAGAGCAGATATTTCTCGGCCGCGAAATCGCACAGCATCGCGACTATAGCGAACATACGGCAATTGAAATCGACGAGGAAGTGAAACGGATTGTGTCGGAGAATTACGAAAAAGCCAAAAAGCTGATTGGAGACCGAAGGGAAACACTTGACCAGCTAACCAAGGCCCTGCTCGAAAAAGAAACCCTTGACGGCCCTGAGATCGAAGCCATCGTCAACGGCCAGCCTGCAGCGGCATAGGAGCGAAGGATGGGGCCTGTACTCCGGATTTCCGGCCATGGAGCGCTCGCCATAACCGTCAATGGGCTGACCTCGGATCAGGGAAGGAAAATCCGGGAACTGTTGAAAGCATCGGACGTCGGGGCAGGTTTTGGTACTGTTCCGGCGTCTTCTTTAAACAGCGAGTTGTCAGCGTTTGTCCTTAGCGGCAATCCCGAGCAATTGAAGCGCCTCCCCCCTATTTTCGCATTAGATCATAGCATTCCCGCTGCGATTCCCCAAAAAATAGACTCTTTGCTTGACAACTACATGCTCTCAGATTATAAGATTGATTGTAGGGGAAAAGTTCTTGATCTCGGCAGGCGCACCCATATCATGGGGATCCTGAATGTGACTCCTGATTCCTTTTCGGACGGAGGTCGGTTCGCCGCATCGGACCGCGCCCGGACACACGCCCATGAAATGGTCGCAGCAGGAGCGGACATCATTGATATCGGGGGAGAATCTACGCGCCCCGGCGCGGAGCCAGTTCCGGTAGACGAGGAACTGCGAAGGATCATCCCGATCCTCGAGTGCCTCTCGGTCGAGCTGCCTGTTCCCCTTTCGGTCGACACTTACAAAGCGTCTGTGGCCAGGAAAGCGCTTGAAGCTGGGGCATCGATGGTAAACGATATAAGTGGGCTTCGTTTTTCTCCTGACTTGGCAAAGGTTGTTGCGGACACGGGAGCCGCCCTCGTCATCATGCACATCAAGGGCACGCCGCGAAACATGCAGCAGAACCCGGAGTATGCCGATGTGGTCGGTGAAGTCGCGGACTTCCTGAAGAAAAGCATCGAGATGGCAGAGAAGGCCGGCGTCAACCGGGAGAAAATTATCATCGATCCCGGCATCGGATTCGGCAAGAACCTGGCACACAACCTTCAATTGCTCAACCGGCTCGATGAGCTCAAAGGCCTCGGGCGGCCCATTATGCTAGGAACGTCGAGGAAAAAATTTATTGGCACGGTCCTCGATATACCCATCCCTGAGCAGCGCCTAAACGGCACCGCCGCTACGGTGGCCCTTGGAATAGCTCGGGGCGCCGCCATTGTCCGGGTTCATGACGTGGCGCAGATGGTCCAGGTGGCGCGCATGACGGATGCGATGGTTAAATCAGGCTCCCAGGATCATGCTGCAAATCAAAGATAAAAACTCGTGATCAAGAGCCGTTATTCCGCACGGAAAACAACGATTCAGGGCAAGCCGGAATTACCGTAAATCCTCCGGCCTTTTTTCCCTCTTTATTGAGCCCAGGGTATAAATCAGGAATCATGTTCAACAACTTCACCGAAATACGCGAAGCCCTCGCGCACTACCGCTGGTTTAATGATACGATAGACATCGCGCTCGTCTATTATATCTTTTACCGTCTCCTGCTGCTTATCAAGGGTACGCGTGCCTTCCAGATGCTCATCGGCATCGGGCTCATCGTGCTCGTGCTTATCGCCTCCCAGCTCTTTGAATTCTATACACTTGACTGGCTCATTCACAGCTTCTGGTCCCAGATCGTGCTCGCCGTTGTGGTCCTGTTCCAGCCCGAGATCAGGCGCACCCTGGCACGGGTCGGCGAACGGCCCTTGTTCCGGTCCCTCTCGCCAGTCGAGGGCTCAAAATCCATCGAGGAAACGGTGAAGGCCACCATATCCATGGCCAATAAGCGGATCGGCGCGCTTATCGTGCTCGAGCGCGATACGGATCTGACGACGATCGTCGAAATGGGCACTGACCTCGACGCCAAGGTCACCAAGGAGATCCTCGTAAGCATATTCCTTCCCTACTCGCCGATCCACGACGGCGCAGCTATCATTCGAGGAGGAAGGATCGTCGCTGCGGGCTGTTTCCTGCCGCTCACGCTCTCCTCGAATATATCTAAAGCGCTCGGTACTCGCCACCGGGCCGCCGTGGGACTTACCGAGGAGGCCGATGCGGTGGTGGTTGTCGTTTCCGAGGAGACCGGCGAGATATCGGTCGTCATGGACGGGGCCATCGATCATATCGCCGATGCGACGGCGCTCAGGAAAACGCTGTCCGATCTTTTCATACAGAAAAAAAACGGGAAATCACAATATGGACTTCCGGAAAATTATACTCGATAACTGGGGCATCAAACTGCTGTCGATTGCCTTGTCACTCACGCTTTGGTTCTTCGTCACTTCGAAAGGCAAGACCGAGATGACGCTCACCATCCCAATCGAACTGCGAAATCCTCCCCAGAACATGGCAGTTGTCGGCGATGTGGCCGGTTCCCTGGAGGTGCGCGTACAAGGTCAGGAACGGGTGCTCCGCGACATCACCATCGGGAAAAAAGTGGTCTGCATTGCCGATCTTTCCATGACAAAGGTCGGGGAAAACACCGTGCGGATCTCTCCCGACGATATCAGCCGGCCGGCCGACGTGGCCGTTACCTACATGTCTTTATCGGACATCAAGGTTAAGCTTGAACCCTTGACGCAAAAAACGTTCCGTCTCAAGCCGATCCTTCATGGAAGTCCGGCAACCGGCTTCCACGTGGCGAAAATCTCGGTCTCGCCTTCGCGAATCACCCTGGAGGCTCCCACCGGCGTCTTGCAGAGCCTGGATAGCCTTCAGACCATGCCGATCGATATTCAGGGAGACCATGAGAACCTGACGGTGGAGCCGAAAATCGATTATCAGGGCAAACAGGTGAAAATTCTCGAGAAGAACATTACTGTGCATATCACGCTGGAAAGGACTCGCCAATGAAAAAAATGTTCGGAACTGACGGAGTCCGCGGTGTTGCAAACCAGGACCCCATGACCTCTGAAATGGCACTCCGTATTGGCAGGGCCGCGGCACACATTTTTCGTGATTCCCCCCGAAGGCACCGCATCGTCATCGGGAAAGACACACGCCTCTCAGGGTACATGATCGAGAGCGCGCTCACAGCGGGACTTTGCTCCATGGGCATGGACGTACTGCTCGTCGGCCCGATCCCGACGCCGGGCATCGCCTTCTTAACAAGGAGCCTGAGAGCCGACGCTGGCGTCGTTGTCTCAGCCTCGCATAACCCCTATGAAGACAACGGCATCAAGTTCTTCGGCAGGGACGGGTTCAAGCTTCCCGATGAGGTCGAGAACAAGATCGAAGACCTGATCTTCACTGGCGCTATTGACGGCATCCGGCCGACTGCATCCGAAATCGGTAAGGCTTTCAGAATCGATGACGCGATCGGTCGATACAACGAGTTTGTGAAGTCGTCCATTCCGCGCGGCATGGACCTGTCTGGCTTCCGCGTGGTTGTCGACTCCGCCAATGGCGCAGCATACAAGATCGGGCCGCGTATCCTGATCGAACTCGGAGCGGATGTCATTTCGCTGTATGATCAGCCGTCGGGCATGAATATCAACCAGGGCTGCGGGTCACTCTATCCTGAAGTAATCTCGCATGCGACAGTCGCAAATAATGCCCGGATCGGCATTGCCTTTGACGGCGATGCGGATCGAATGATCCTCTGCGATGAAAAGGGGACGATCGTCGACGGCGATGTGGTTATGGCCATCTGCGCTCTCCATATGATGCGGGAAGGAAGGTTAAAACAGAACACGCTCGTTGCGACAGTCATGAGCAACCTGGGCCTGGAACTCGCGATGCAGAAGGAGGGCGGAAGACTCATTCGCGTGGCAGTGGGAGATCGTTATGTAATGGAGAAAATGATTGAAGGTGGTTATAACCTCGGCGGCGAGCAATCGGGGCATATCATTTTTCTGGACCATAATACCACCGGTGACGGGCTCATCTCAGCGCTCCAGGTCCTTTCCATCATGAAGCAGACCGGCAAGAACCTGTCGACGCTCGCTGGTTGCATGAAGAACTACCCCCAAGTCCTCGTGAACGTAAAGGTCAAAGAACGTCGCGATTTATCCTCCATCCCGGAGATCGCTCAGCGCATGGCCGAAATCGAGAAACAGATAAACGGGACGGGCCGTCTCCTCCTTCGTTATTCCGGAACCGAGCCCAAAGTACGTGTTATGATCGAGGGTGAGGACCAGGAGAAAATCAAGGCACTTGCCGACGGTCTTGCCGGAATCATCAAAGAAAAGCTCGGTTGACATCCTCCCCGGCCTGAAGACCGAGGATTCCCGAATCAGGCTCTGCAACTGCTGAGAGCCACTGCAGATTCTGTTCGCAGATGCGGCAGAGATGTTTGCCACTTCCCCGGTTCATGGATTGATGCAGATGACCTGGTATTTCTCCAGGCGAACCGGTTGACTGCAGGCTGTGCCAAACAGCCACTACTCCAAGAGACACTTATTTGCT
>Ga0209415_10003232_pt1 | contig 30292 bp, 33 predicted proteins | sample PeaSoiSIISIP2007_FD_187696 | JGI IMG/M metagenome (GOLD analysis project Ga0209415, IMG submission 187696) | Peat soil microbial communities from Weissenstadt, Germany - SII-SIP-2007 (SPAdes) (version 2) | ecosystem: Environmental > Terrestrial > Soil > Wetlands > Peat | place: Germany... | reverse complement strand
GCGGCTCGGCCTTCGCCGGTAGCCCGATCGGCTCGCTGGTGGAAGGCCTGGAGGCGGTCCAGGACGAGCCCTTCTTCATGGCCGTCCAGTGCCACCCCGAGCGCACCGAGTCGACGCCGGCCGAGTTCGACCGCCTGTGGGATGCGTTCGTGACCGCATGCCGCCAGACGGCGGCGGCCGTCACACCTGGAGCCGCCCGGCCTCGATGACGCGCTGGAGGAACTGCCGCGTGCGTTCCTCGCGGGGGGCCCGGAAGACCTGAGCCGGCGGCCCCTCCTCCAGGATCGCGCCACGATCCAGGAAGCACACACGGTCGGCGATGTCCCGGGCGAAGCCCATCTCGTGGGTCGCGATGAGCATCGTCATGCCCCCCTTGGCCAGCTCACGGATGACGTTGAGCACCTCCGCCACCAGCTCCGGGTCCAGGGCACTGGTGATCTCGTCGAGGAGCATCAGGTCGGGCTGCATGGCCAGCGCCCGCACGATCGCCACGCGCTGCTGTTGGCCGCCCGAAAGGCGATCCGGGTACTCGTGCGCCTTCTCCGCCAGGCCGAAGCGTTCCAGCAGCGCCAGGGCCTGTGTCTCCGCCTCCGCCCGTGACTGGCCCAGGGCCCGGCGCGGGCCCAGGGTCACGTTGTCGAGCACCCGCAGGTGGGGGAAGAGGTTGAAGGCCTGGAACACGATGCCGATGCGGCGGCGAAGCCGGTTCACGTCGACCCGGGAGCCGGTGATCGGCTGGCCGTCCAGCTCGATCCGCCCGGCGTCGATGATCTCGAGCAGGTTGATGCAGCGCAGGAGGGTCGACTTGCCCGAACCGGAGGCGCCGATGAGGCAGATGACCTCGTGCTCGGCGACCGTCAGGTCGATGCCCCGCAGGACCTCCAGCGGGCCGAACGACTTGTGGACCCCCACCAGGCGGAGGGTCGGCGCGGGCGCGCTCACCGGGCGGCCGCCAGCAGGCGGCGTCGGTCGCGGGCGATGAGGATGTCGACCACCCGCGTGAGCGGCACGGTGATCAGCAGGAACAGAGCCGCCGAGGCCAGGTAGGGCGTGAAGTTGTAGGTGGCCGCCTCCTGGATCTGCGACTGGCGGAAGACCTCGACCACGCCGATGAAGGAGACGAGCGCGGTGTCCTTCTGGAGCCCGATGAAATCGTTCAGCAGCGGCGGGACGACCCGCCGCACGGCCTGGGGCACGACCACGTAGCGCATCGCCTGGGCACGACTCAGGCCCAGCGAGCGCGCCGCCGCCTCCTGGCTCGGGTGGACCGATTCCAGTCCGGCCCGGTACACCTCGCCGACGTAGGCCGTGTAGAGGAGCACGAGCGTCAGCACGCCGAAGAAGAACGGGTCGTTGGGCACGCCGGGGATCTCGAGGGCCGGGATGCCGAACCCGAAGAGGAAGATGAACAGGACGCCCGGGACGCCGCGGAAGAAGTCGGAGTAGATGACGGCCAGCAGGCGCAGCGGCAGGAACACCGCCCCCGGGACCGTGCGCATGAGGGCGATGCCCAGGCCGCAGATGAGGACCAGTACCTCGGACACGAGGAACAGCTGGATGTTCACCACGAAGCCCTGGGCCACGTAGGGCAAGGCGCGCCAGAAGTACTTGGCGTTGAAGAACGCGTCGCGAACCGCCGGCCAGTTGGGCGAGTTGACGACGATCCAGCCGAGCAGGCCGAAGACGACGACGACGCTGACCACACTCACCAGGACTCCGCGCCGCCCCGATGGGCGGGCTGCCGGGGCGGGCGGAGCCCCGCGCGAAAACGGCGGCTCGACACCGAGGACGATGTCGAGCGGCCCGGTCGGCCCGCCGGCCCCGCCGATGCTCACGGCCGGCCCGGCCGCGCTACGGCGTCAGGACGGGCGCGTCACCTTCGGTCGCGATCCACTGCGCGCGCAGGTTGGCCAGCGTGCCGCCGGCCTGCAGGACGTCGATGGCCTGGTTCACGCAGGCGGTCAGGGAGCTGCCCTTGTTGAGGACGACCGAGAAGTGCTCGGGCGTGCCGACCGAGGGCAGCGAGCCGACGATCACACCGTTCGGCACCTCGCCGTCGCTGGTGATGATGAAGGCGGTGCCAAGGTCGACCACGATGCCCTGGATCTGCTTGGCCTTGAGGGCCGCGATGGGGCCGTTGCTGTCGTTGTAGACGGATGGCGCGATGATCGGCTGGATGTTGTCGGTGATGTAGGAGTAGCTGGTCGTGCCCACCTGGGCGCCCAGCTTGTAGGGCTTGAGATCGGCCACCGACTTGGCGCCCGTGATCGGCGTGCCCTTGACGGCCACGACGGCCTGGCTGTTGTCGAAGTAGCCGTCGCTCAGATCGACCGCCTGGGCCCGGTCGGCGCTGTACGACACCTCGTTGATGTCGAAGTCGAACTTCTTGGGTCCTGGCTGGATGACGTCGTTGAACGCGGCCACGACCCACACCACCTTGGTGGCGGGGAAGCCCAGCTCATTGGCGATGGCATAGGCGGTGGCGCTCTCGAACCCGTCACCGCTCGTGGGGTCGCTGACCTGCCACAGCCCACCCTCTGGCGGCGTGCCGCCGAACCACGGCGGATAGGCCGGATTGTCGGTGCCGATGGTCAGCGTGCCGGGAGTGAGTGTCGCGAGGTTCGCGGCCACACAGGCGTTGGCGGTCGGCGTGGGGCTGACCGCGATGGTGGCCGCGGGCGTACCGGTCGCCGCCGGTGTCGCCGTGGGCGCCGGGGTGGGCGTGGCCGTCGCGCCGGCGGAACACGCCGCGAGCAGGACCCCGATGCTCGACAGGGCTCCCCAACGCACCAGCGACGCACGCATGCCGTCCTCCTCCTCCTCGCTCCCTGACCGAGCCGCGAGTCTACACGAGCGCCCGAGCCCCCCGCCAGCCCTTGAGGCCCTCGGCCGACCGACCGTGCATGGCGTAGGCCGACTCGCCGAGTCCGGGAGGATGCCGCCTCAGCTGCCAGCGGCCGCGACACGGATCGTGAGCCGGTCGTCCTCGGCCAGGCCCAGCAGGCGCGCCGCATCGCCCTGGTTGACCGCCACGCAGAGGCGGCCATAGGAGTCCTCGTAGACGAGCGGCATGCCCGTCGCCACGCGCCCGAAGGTCTCGCACCAGGGCGCCACGACGGCGCCCGGCGGGCCCGGCCAGCTGAGGCGCAGCCGCGTGCCCCAGCCGAGTTCACCGAGCGCCGCACGAAGGTGGCTCGTTTCGGCGCCCAGCTTCAGGTTGCCGAAGGTGTCCACGTACAGGATGGTGGCGGCCAGCTCGCCGGGGCCGACCGCGGGCCCCGGCCAGGGCAGGCGTGTCAGGCCGTCGATCGGCAGCTCCGGGCCCAGCGCCGCCAGCGGGACGCCGGTCGCCAGGTGAGCCGCCGCGGGGGCGAAGATGTCGCGTCCGTGGAACGAGCTCGAGACGATCGGCAGGCGATGCGCGGTGGACGTCAGGAGCCGGGCGTCGATGATGCCGCCGAGCCGCTCGGCGGCCGGCAGCAGCAGGCCGTTGTCGGGGCCGATCAGGACGTCGCCGCGGTGCACCCGCACGGCGATCGGTCGCCGCTCCGTGCCGACCCCGGGGTCCACGACCGCCACGTGGGACCCCACCGGCAGGTAGGGCGCCGCGCACCACAGGAGCAGGGCCCCGTCGCGGACGCGGTACTTGGCCACCTCATGGGAGATGTCGACGACGTTCGCCCCCGGTGCGATGCCCAGGATCACCGCCCGCATGATGCCGGCCGATGGGTCGCGGGAGCCGAAGTCGGTCAGCAGGCTGATGAAGGGCCGGTCGACCATGCGGGCATGGTAGGCGCCGCGACGGCGTAAGCTGCGGCGCCGATGCGCGTTCGACTCTTCCAGCTCCGCCTCATCGCGGCGTTCCTGCTGCTGCTGTGGGCCAGCGCCGTCGTGGGCATCTTCGCCCTGTACCACCCGGGCGGGCCGGTGGACCGGCTGATGGGGGTCGCGGCCCTGGGCCCCGTCGCGGTCGCTGCCCTCGCCGTCCGCTACCCGCCGCTGGCCGTCGGCGACCGCTCGTCGGTGGTCATGGGCTGGCTCGGCGTGCTGGCTTGCCTGGTCCTCATCCCCGTCCTCTTCGGCGCGTTCCAGGCGATGAACGGGGGCGGCGACGCGGCCCTGGTGGTGCCGTCACCCGAGGCCATGTACGCCGGCGCGGCCGCGCTCGTCCTGACCTGCCTGTTCGCCGGGTTGGGGGTGGCCCAGCGGCTGGTCGGCGGCTCGGCCGACCGGCAGCGCCGCCTGGTCGTGGGCGTCTCCATGGCCATGGCCCTGACGCTCGTCAGCGGGAGCCTCCTGGGCGGTGCCATCCTCGTCAATGGTCTGGCGCTGGAGGCCGCCGCCCCGCCCTCGTCGATCTACGGGCCGGTCGGGACGGCGACGACGCCACCCCTGTGCGGGGGAGCCCTGACGGCCGGTCCCTATGCCGTCGTGGACATCACCGCCACGGCCACGGTGGACCAGCGCCAGCGCGCGACGAGCACCGTCACCGGCCGGCGTGCCGGCACTGACGAGAGCTGGCAGGCGACCGGGACGCGCGACGGCCTGACTTCGTCTCGCGCTTACGTGGAGGTCGGTGGCACGGCCTGGGACGAGTCCAGCGGCTCGGGCTCGTGGCGCGCCGTCCCGTTGTCCGTGGGCCGCACGGCGCCGGCACCCACGCTGGACGAGGCCGTGGTCGAGGCGGCCCTGACGCCGGCCCTGCGCATCGCCGCCGAGGACGTGGGGTTCGAGGTCGTGGGCGGCGCCACGGCCCGTCATTGCCGGACCCAGACGACGGGGTCGCTGGCCCTGGACGGCTTCCCCGAACTCGAGTGGCTGGCCGAGACGAGCGCGGCGGGCGGCGTGCCGGACCTCCACGACTGGCGCGGCCAGCTCGATTGGTGGGTCTTCGCGGACGGTGAGCTCGGCATGGCCACCGTCCAGGTCTCCGGTCTGCCCCCCGACAGCTGGCCGGGCGGCGGCGTGCAGGGCTTCCTGCAGGCCATGCTCACGGCCACCGACCGCACGACACCGGTGGCGATCCAGCCGCCGCCGGGCGTCGCGGCGCCGTAGGCTGTCCTGGTGGCGAGACGAGGCGCAACCTGGGAGGCGCACGGCGGCAAGTGGGATCGCGCCGCCCGCTTCCTGCGCGTGGCCATGATCCTGCACGGCCACCCCGACGGCATCAGTGCCGCCGGTATCGCCGAGCAGGTCGGTATCTCCCGGCGCACCGCCTACCGGGACCTGGAGGCGATGAGCCTGGACGGGGCGCTGCCGATCTGGCAGCACGGCGGTCGCTGGGGCCTGGAGAGCGGCGCCTTCCTGCCGCCCCTCAACCTGACCCTCGACGAGGCGACCACGCTCTTCCTGGCGGCGCGCGTCCTGGCCAAGGCCAGCGATGAGCAGGATCCCGAGCTGATCGGCGCCTTCGTCAAGCTGGCGCACGTCCTGCCCGACGTCCTCGCCCAGCACATCCGGGCGACGGCCGACGCGTTCGCCACGACGCCGGCCAACGCGCGGTTCACGAGCGTCTTCCGGACCCTCACGCAGGCCTGGGCCGGCCGACGGGTGGTGGTCATCGACTACGATGCGGCCGCCTACGATCCCGAGCGTGCCTCGCGCCGCACCCGCGTGCGCCCGTACGCCCTGGAGCCGTCCGCCCTGACCCACGCGCTGTACCTGATGGGCTTCGACGAGGGCCGCGGGGCGGTCCGGACGTTCAAGGTCGAGCGGATCCTGAGCGCCTCGCTGACGCCCGAGACGTTCGCGCCCGATGCCGGCTTCGACCCGTCCGCGGAGCTCCGCCGAGCGTGGGACATCATGGCCGACGAGCCACTCGAGACGGTCGTCCTGCGCTTCGCCCCCTCGGTGGCCAAACGGGTGGCCGAGACGCGGTGGCATCCGTCGCAGGAGCTGGACGCGGCGCCCGATGGGTCGCTGGTGTGGCGCGGCCGGGTGGCGGGCGTGCGCGAGATCCGCCTCTGGATCCTGGGCTGGGGCCCGGATGTCGAGGTCCTGGAACCGGCGGCGCTGCGAGCCGATGTCGCTGCGGCGCTGCGCGAAGCCGCTGCCGTGTACCGGGGCGCCGGCTGATGGCACGGCTCCCGCGAACGTCGATCAGCTCAGGCTCACCGTTCGAGGCGACGATCGGCTTCAGCCGGGCCGTGCGATCAGGCGATCGGGTCCTGATCTCGGGTACGGCGCCCATCTGGCCCGACGGGTCCGTCGACCCCGACGTGGCCGTCCAGGCGCGCCGCTGCTTCGAGATCATCCTCGCCGCGCTCGCCGAGGCCGGCGGCGAGCCGCGGCACGTGATCCGGACACGGATGTTCATCGTCGACGCCGCGGACGGGACGGCCGTGGGCCGCGTGCACGGCGAGATCTTCAGCGACATCCGCCCGGCCGCAACGATGGTGGTCGTGGCCGGCCTGCTCGACCCGCGCTGGAAGGTGGAGATCGAGGCCGAGGCGCTGCTCGATCAGGCGTGACCGGCGTGCTCGGGCGGGCCTGAGGACAGCGACCAGCGCCGAGCCATTCGCAGACGCACACCCCGGGAACGTTGTCGCGAGGTCAGGCGTCCAGACGTGGTCGTCGTCGCGCCTGATGCGGCGCGAGTGAGCTCGACACGGCACGACCCACGCTCGCCCCTGCCGTCGCGTGGCCCCTCCGCGCTGGCTTACGTTCCAGGGGCGTGCGTCTGAGCGGCCGCGGCGGCCGGGTGCGCCCCGCGGCCACGATGGTGGTCGTGGCCGGCCTGCTCGACCCGCGCTGGAAGGTGGAGATCGAGGCCGAGGCGCAACTCGACACCTGATCGGGGATGCCTCCCCTCATGCACCACCAGGGTTGGTGGTATGTGCGATCCGGGTGCGGTCGGAGCTGCTGGACCGCTCGCGCTGAACGTGGGCCGGCTGACCAGACGCATCCAAGCGCCGGCCAGAGGCACATAGCACCAACCAGGTTGGTGAGCAGTAGGGACGGGGGCGCCGGGCGCCGCCACGTCGCCGCGGCGGGGCGGATCAGCCCTCCCGAGCGGCCTGGCGCAGGCGGCCGAACCAGAAGCGCCAGAGGGCGTCGTGGAGATCGACCTGGCGGCGGCTCCGGAAGCCCACGTGGCGGACCGTGACGTGGCTTCGCGCACCGTGGTCGATGGCGTCGAAAGCGACGACGGTGGGCGCCGGCAGCGGCGCGTCGGGGTAATCCCAACTGAAGCTCACGTGCTGCGGCGCGTCGACCGCCACGACCTTGCCCTCGACGACCGCACCCAGCAGGCGCAGGCGGACGGCCGCCCCGGGCTCGGCGCGGCCCCCGGCGATATCGGCCTCATCCAACCAGCGCGCGAGCCCGTGGGCGGTCGCCACGAGGTCGAAGAAGCGCTCGCGGGCGATCGGCAGCTCAGCCTGCTGCTCGACGCGCGGTGCCCACATGACGGCAGGATAGCGCCGGTGAGTCAGACCGCCTTGACGGCCGCCACCAGCTGGGCCAGGCCGTCCTTGGCGTCGGCGAAGAGCATGCCCGTCTTGGGGTTGAGGTAGAGCTCGTTGTCGATGCCGGCGTAGCCGGGCCGCATCGAGCGCTTGATGACGATGATGCTGTGGGCCTTGTCCACGTCCAGGATGGGCATTCCGTAGATCGGCGAGGCCGTGTTGCTGCGGGCAGCCGGGTTGGTGACGTCGTTGGCCCCGACGACCAGGGCCACGTCGGCCCGCTCGAACTCGGGGTTGATCTCGTCCATCTCCTTGAGCTGCGGGTACGGCACGTTGGCCTCCGCCAGCAGGACGTTCATGTGGCCCGGCATGCGCCCGGCCACGGGATGGATGGCGTACTTGACGTCGACCCCGCGCGCCTCGAGCAGCTCAGCCAGCTCGCGGACGCCGTGCTGCGCCTGCGCCACCGCCAGACCGTAGCCGGGCACGATGATCACGTGCTGCGCGTAGGCCAGCTGGATCGCGGCGTCGTCGGCGCCGATCTCGCGCACCGCGCCACCGGGACCGCCCGTGGACGCGCCGACCGCGGCATCCCCGGTGCCGAAGCCGCCGATCATGATGTTGAGGACCGAACGGTTCATGGCATCGGCCATCAGCTTGGTCAGGATCGCGCCGGAAGCGCCGACCAGGGCGCCGGCGATGATCAGGACGGGGTCGCTGAGGACGAAGCCGGCCATGGCGACCGCCGTGCCGGTGAACGAGTTGAGCAGGGAGATGACGACCGGCATGTCGGCGCCGCCGATGGGCAGCACCATCGTCACGCCGAAGAGCAGGCCCGCCAGCAGGATCACTCCGAAGACAGGCAGGCTGACGTTGCCGACGAGGAGGAACAGGGCCGCCACCACGGCCACCACGGCCAGGGCGGCGGTCAGGATCCGGGATCCGGGCAGGATGATGGGCTGGCCGCCGATGAGGCCCTGCAGCTTGCCCGCCGCGATGACCGACCCGGTGAAGGTGATGCTGCCGATGATGACGTCGAGGACGGTCGGGATGGACACCTCGAGGGGGATCGACGCCCCCACCACGCCCGACAGGCGGATGTAGTCGTCGATGGCGATGAGGGCCGCCGCCCCGCCGCCGACCGCGTTGAAGATGCTGACCAGCTGCGGCATGGCCGTCATCTGGACGGTCCGCGCCGTGTAGAACCCCAGGCCTCCGCCGACGACCAGGCCGGCGGCGATGATGATCCACGCGCTCGTGTTGACGTCCGAATACGTGCCGCTGGCGATGAGCACGACCGTGCCGGCGATGGCCGCGGCCATGCCGACCGCCGAGAGGCGGTTGCCGTTGCGGGCCGTGGCCGGCGAGTTCATCTGGTGCAGGCCCAGCACGAAGCAGGCCGCGGCGGCCAGGTAGATGAGCTGGATGACCGTGTCGAGGGTTGACATCGAGCCCGCGGCCTAGCCCTTGCCGCCGTCAGCCGGGGCGTCCGGAGGCGGAGCGGTGGGGCGCTTGCGGAACATCTGGAGCATCCGGTCGGTCACGACGTAGCCGCCCACGACGTTCATGGAGGCGAACGCCACGGCCACGAAGCTGAGCAGGTGGCTCAGCGGATCGGTGGCCTCCACGGCGATGACCATGGCCCCCACGAGGACGATGCCGTGGATCGAGTTGGCACCCGACATCAGGGGCGTGTGCAAGGTCGCCGGGACCTTGCTGATGACCTCGAAGCCGACCAGGATGGCCAGCACGAAGATCGTCAGCGCGGACAGCAATTCGGGGCTCATGCGGATGCGCCTCCGGGAGCCACGGGCGGCTCGAGCAGCTTGGCGGTGGCGGCCTGGACGACACGGCCGCCCTGCGTGATGACCGTCGCGGCCGTGATCTCATCGGCCGGATCCAGGGCCAGCGCCCCGTCCTTGACCAGGTGCAGCAGCAAGGTCGAGATGTTGCGGGCGTAGAAGGCGGACGCACCGGCCGGCATCGTGGCCGGCAGGTTGTCCGGCGCCACGATCGTCACCGCGTTGTCGGTGACCACCGTCTCGCCGACCTTTGACAGTTCGACGTTGCCGCCGAGGGCACTGGCGGCCATGTCGACGATCACCGAGCCCGGCCGCATGCCCCGCACCGCCTCGGCCGTCAGGAGCACCGGCGGTCGTCGGCCGGGCACCTGGGCCGTCGTGATCACCACGTCCATCTGGGCGATGAAGCCGTTGAGCTCCGCCTGCTGCGCGGCCTGCTCCTCGGGCGTCAGGGCCCGAGCGTAGCCGCCCTCGCCCGAGGCGTCGGTGACCGACTTGAGGACCAGGAACTGGGCCCCCAGCGACTCCGCCTGCTCCTTGGTCTCGGCGCGGACGTCGTATGCCTTGACGACGGCACCGAGCCGCCGGGCCGTGCCGATGGCCTGCAGGCCGGCCACGCCGATGCCGAGGATCAGCACGTTGGCGGGCTTGGCCGTGCCGGCCGCCGTGGTCAGCAGCGGGAAGTAGCGGCCGAAGGTGTTCGCGGCGATGAGGACCGCCTTGTAGCCGCCCACGTTGGCCTGCGAGGAGAGCGCGTCCATGCCCTGGGCGCGGCTCAGCGTGCGCGGCAGGGCGTCGAGGCTGATGGCGGTCACCCCGCGCTCGGCCAGCGCCTTCGCCGTGGCCGGGTCGATGAGCGGCTGGAGGAGGCCGATGACGGTCTGGCCCTGGCGCAGCCGGGCGACCTCGTCGGCGCTGGGCTTCTGGACCCGCAGGATGACTTCGGCGGAGGCGTACAGCTCGGCCGTCGGAACGACGTGGGCGCCGACATCCGCGAACGAGCTATCGGGGATCTGGGCACCTGCCCCGGCACCGCTCTCGATGAGGATCTCCAGGCCGGTCGCGGTCAGCTTGCCGATCGCGTCGGGCACCAGGGCGACCCGCCGTTCGCCGGGCACAGTCTCCTTGGCGACGCCAACCTTCATACGGGACTCCAGTCACGGGCAGCGGGGTGCAGGTGTGAGTGGGCCAAGGATAGCCGAGCGCTAGACTCGCCGGGTCGGCCGGCCATAGCAAAGGGTTTCGGCCGCCAGAAGAGGGGATCGATGGAACTCGGCCTCATCGGACTCGGGCGCATGGGCGCCAACATGTCGGTCCGCCTCCTGCGCGGCGGCCACCACGTCGTTGGTTTCGCACGGCACGAAGAGACGGTGCAGGGCCTCGTGGCCGACGGCTCGCTGTCGGCTGGTGCGACGTCGCTGGCGGATCTGGTCGCGCAGTTGCCGGCGCCCCGGGCCGTGTGGCTCATGGTGCCCGCGGCAGCCGTCGACGACACGCTGGCCCAGCTCGTCCCGCACCTGGCCAAGGGCGACATCGTCATCGACGGCGGCAACTCCTACTACGGCGACGACATCCGGCGAGCGCACGGTCTTGCCGAGCGCGGCGTGCACTACGTCGACTGCGGCACGAGCGGCGGGGTCTTCGGCCTCGAACGCGGCTACTGCCTGATGATCGGCGGCCCGGACGAGGCGGTGGCGCGGCTGGACCCCATCTTCCGGACGCTCGCCCCGGGCATCGCCGCCGCGCCACGCACGGAGGGCCGCGAGACCCACGGCGGGACCGCGGAGGAGGGCTACCTGCACTGCGGCCCGAGCGGGGCCGGCCACTTCGTGAAGATGGTCCACAACGGCATCGAGTACGGGATCATGGCCGCCTACGCTGAGGGCCTCAACGTCCTTCGCCATGCCAACGCCGGCGCGGAGAGTCGGACGGTCGACGCCGAGACGAGCCCCCTGCGTGACCCTGAGCTCTACCGCTTCGACCTGGACCTGGCCGACGTGACGGAGGTGTGGCGCCGTGGCAGCGTCATCGCCTCGTGGCTGCTGGATCTGACCGCCCAGGCCCTGCTCGCCGATCCGGCCTTGGCGAACTTCGGCGGGCGTGTCTCGGATTCCGGCGAGGGGCGCTGGACCGTGCAGGCTGCCGTTGACACGAGCGTGCCCGCGCATGTCCTGACCGCGGCCCTCTTCGAGCGCTTCTCATCACGCGGCGAGGGCGACTTCGCCGACCGCATCCTCTCCGCGATGCGCTTCGAATTCGGCGGCCACCTGGAGAAGACCGGCTAGGCTGCCCGGGGCCCTGCGGCGGGCTGCTGGCCGAGGTCACCCCTGCTCAGACGCACGCCCCTGGAACTGCTGAACCCACCCTGGCTCACACGCACGCCACTGGAACGTAAGCCAGCGGGGACCGCGCCGTGGCCGCGCCGGCGAGCCGGAGTGGCGCCGAGCCGAGCTTGCTCACCCCTCGCCGGAGCCGGCCCCGACCGCGACAGGGCGTCGCGCCCCGCGCCAACGTTCCCGGGGTGTGCATCTGCGAACGGGCCGGGCCGCGCCCGCGCCGGGCTCGGTCAGGGCCGGGCCATCGCCGGTCCCGGCCTACCCCGCGCCGCAGGCGGCGCGCAGGAGCCTCAGGTTGGCCTCGATCGAACCGTCGGTGTTATAGACGGCCGTGCCGGCCACGGCCAGCGTCGCGCCGGCGGCCTGCGCCTCGGCGATCGTGCCGGCATGGACCCCGCCATCGACCTCCAGCGCCACCCGATCGCCCAGGCCGCGCGCATCCAGGAGCGCGCGCAGGCGGCGAACCTTGTCGAGCGTGTGGGGGATCAGCTCCTGGCCGCCGAACCCCGGTTCGACCGTCATGACCAGGACCAGGTCCAGCTCGTCCAGGACCTCCTCGAGCGCCGTCAGCGGCGTGGCGGGGTTGACCGCCGCGCCCGGTCCGCCGCCCAGCTCGCGGATGCGGCGCAGCGAGCGATGCAGGTGCGGCGCCGCTTCGACATGGATCGTCAGGACGTCGGCCCCGGCTTCACGGAACGGCTCCAGCCAGAGGTCCGGCTCCACGATCATGAGGTGCGTCTCGATGAGGGCCCCGTAGCGCTCCGCGATCGGCCGCAGCGCCGCCACCACCGGCGGCCCGATGGTGATGTTGGGCACGAAGCGGCCATCCATCACGTCCACGTGCAGGCGGCGCACGCCGGCCTTGAAGGTCGCCTCCACCTGGTCGGCCAGGTGGCCCTGGTCAGCGGCCAGGATCGACGGCGCGATCTCGATCACGCGTCGACTCCCGTGAGTCCCGGTTCCCCGATGCTGGCCCCCCGATGCTCCACGCCCGACGGCCCGGCCACGATGAGGTCGGTCGCCAGGCCGATGAAGAGGCCGTGTTCGACGATCCCCGCTCGCCCCTCGAGCGCCCGGGCCAGCTCCGCCGGATCGTCAAGCGGTGCGATGGCGCAGTCGAGCAGGTAGTCGCCCTGATCGGTCACTACTGGCCGCCCGGTCCCGTCCAGACGCAGCGTGGGTCGCAGCCCGAGCGCCTCCAGGAAGGGCAGCTGGGTCCGCCAGCCGAAGGGGGCCACCTCCAGCGGCAGGCCATGGTGGGTCCCCAGTCGGTCGGACAGCTTGGATGCGTCGACCACGATGACCTCGCGCGTGCTGGCCTGGGCCACGATCTTCTCGCGCAGCAGGGCTCCCCCGCCGCCCTTGATCAGGCGCAGCTGCGGGTCGACCTCGTCGGCGCCGTCGATGGTCAGGTCGATGGTCGGCCGATCCTCGAGGGTCACGAGCGGCAGGCCGAGGTCCCGCGCCAGCACCGCGACCCGGTCGCTGCACGGCGCGCCGACGATGTCGCGCAGGGCACCGTCTCGGACCAGTGTCGCGAGGCGCCGCACGGCGAAGAGGGCGGTGGTCCCGCCGCCCAGGCCGACCACCATGCCCGGCTCCACCAGGTCGACGGCACGCTCCGCCGCCTGGCGCTTGAGGTCGTCCTGGTCGGGCGGGCTCGAGGCCCCTTGCGGCATGGACGAAGGATACCGGCGTGCACCCCGGCCGACGCTAGACTCCGGGCGTGGCCCACCCCCGCTTCGCCGCGGTCAACCTGATCAGCGATCCCATCCATGGCTACCTGGAGCTGACCAAGCGCCTCGCGTCGGCCCAGAGCGCGGAGGCCGGCCTGCCACCCGAGGCGGTCGCCGAGGAGGACCTGCTGGACTCTCCATGGGTGCAGCGCCTCCGCCGCATCAGCCAGCTGCAGAGCGCGCGATGGGTCTTCCCCACCGCGGAGCACAGCCGCTTCACGCACGGCCTGGGCGTGATGCACGAGGCTGGCCTGTGGGGCCGCTCGCTCTATCCGTCGCTGCGGGATGTGCTGGCCGCAGATGGGCAGGCCGTCCCCTCGGCCGGCCTGGTGGTCGAGACGCTCCGTGTCGCCGGCCTCCTGCACGACGTGGGCCACGGGCCCTTTGCCCACTTCTTCGACCAGCACGTCCTGGCGCGCTTCCCCGCGCCGCGCCACCCCAGCCGGGACCCCGGGAAGCGCCTGAGCCACGAGGACCTGGGCCAGGCGATCATCGAGCGGGGGCTGGCGCCGCTCATCGGGGACCTGCGGCGGGCGCCCGGCAACGGTGCCGACGAGGCGGCCTTCCACGAGGACGAGTCGATCGACCCGGCGTGGGTCAGCTTCCTCATCAGCAAGCCGCCGCTCGCCGACGCGGCCATGCCGCGCTGGGTGCGCCTCCTGCAGCCGCTCTTCAGCGGGGTCTTCACGGTCGACAACCTGGACTACGTGCGCCGCGACGCGTACATGACCGGCGTGCGGACCGTCCCCGTGGACGCCGACCGGCTGCGGCGCTACACGTTCGTCTCGCCGGGCGGCCTCGCGCTCTACGAGTCCGGCCTGGGGGCGCTGGAGATGTTCCTCACGGCCCGCCTCTTCATGTACCAGACGGTCTACTTCCACCGCACCGTGCGGGCGATCGACCTGGACCTGGCCGAGGCGTTCTGGCCGGCCATCCGGGCCATCTTCGGCGGCGCCAACCCACTCGGCGCGCTGGACGCCTACGTCGCCCTGGACGAGTACGCCCTGCTGCACCAGGCCTCGCGCTGGGCCGATGGCCATGAGCTGGCGGAGCGGCCCGTGCCCGGGGACGGGCGGGTCACCCCGGCGGTCGGTCGGCTGTGGCGCGGGATCCTGCTGCGGCAGCCGCGGTGGCGTGCTGTCAACGAGGTCCGGCGCGACTCCCGCCACGGGGGTCGGGAGGAAGTCGAGGCGATCCTGACCGCCGGCGCGCAACGTGGGGACCGGCTGGACCTGGCCGAGACCGATGCGCAGCCCGAATACGCGCGCAAGCTGGAGGGGCGCCTCCTGGTCGCCCGACGCGACGGCTCGGCCGATGCCGCGGCGATGGGCGAGCTGCTTGACCGCCTCCCCGCGGTCGTGGTCGTCGGCCGGGCCTACCGACGGGTCCGCGAGCGCGCCTGACGATGGGCGCCGGGTTCCTCGAGGCGCTGCGGGCGGCGTTGCCGGGGCTGCGGGTCCTGACGGCGGCCGGTGAGGTCGAGGCCTACCGCTACGACGAGACCGAGTACCTCCACCCCGGCGTGCCGCTGGGCGTGGCGTTCCCCCGCTCGACGGCGGACGTAGCGGCCATCGTGCGGCTGGCCGCGGCGCACGGCGTGCCGCTGGTGCCGCGTGGCGCGGGAACCGGGTTGTCGGGCGGGGCGACCGGCGTCGAAGGCGCGCTGACGGTCGTCATGACCGGCATGGCGGCCATCCTGGAGATCGACCAGGCAAACCTGGTGGCGGTCGTCCAGCCCGGGGTCATCAATGCCGACCTTGGTCGGGCCGCGGCAGCGGTCGGCCTCTTCTACGCCCCCGATCCGGCCAGCTTCGAGACGTGCACGATCGGCGGCAACCTGGCCGAGAACTCGGGCGGCCTGCGCTGCCTCAAGTACGGCGTGACGCGCGACGCCGTGCTGGGCCTGGAGGTGGTCCTGGCCGACGGCACCGTGATCCGGACCGGCGGCAAGACGATCAAGGACGTCGCCGGGTATGACCTCACGCACCTCTTCATCGGTTCCGAAGGGACGCTCGGCATCGTCACCGAGGCGACGCTCCGCCTGCGCCCCGCCCCACCGCCCAGCCTGACGCTGCTCGCCTTCTTCGCCACGGTCCACGACGCGGGACGGGCGGTCGCCGGGATCACCGCGGCCGGTCTCGTGCCGGTGACCCTGGAACTCATGGACCGCTTCACGATCCGGGCCGTGGACGCCGCGATGCGGGTGGGCCTCCCCGCGGACGCCGGCGCGATGCTGCTGATCGAGTCGGACGCGGGAGTGGGCGCGGCCGATGAGCTGGACCGGGCGGAGGCTGCCTGCCGGGCCTCGGGCGCCACCGAAGTCGCCCGCGCCGCGGACCCGACCGAGGCCGACTGGCTGCGGGAGGCGCGCCGCAAGGCCCACTGGTCGCTCGAGCAGGCGGGTGTCGCGCGGATGGACGACGTCGGGGTGCCGCGCAGCCGGGTGCCGGAGCTGCTCGACGCGATCGAGGCGATCAGCGCCGAGGCGGGCCTGCCGGTGGGCGTCTTCGGCCATGCCGGGGATGGCAACCTGCACCCGACGTTCGTGGTGGACCGCGACGACCCGACGGCGGAGGCGCGGATCAACGCCGCCCGGGCCCGCATCTACGAGGCCGCCATCGCCCTTGGCGGCACGATCACCGGCGAACACGGCACCGGCGTCGCCAAGCGGGCCTACCTGGAGGCGCAGCGCGGACCCGATGCCGTCCGCGTCATGCGGGCCGTCAAGGCCGCCCTGGACCCGCAGGGCATCCTCAACCCGGGCAAGGTGCTCTGACCCGGCGCTAGCGGCGGAACGTCCCCGTGATGTGGGCCGTTGCCAGGGTGACCTTGGCCGCAGCCGCACGGACCTGGGTCGCGGTCGGCACGCCGCCCAGGCCCAGGCGATGCGACAGGGCGTACAACGTGAACACGTAGTGGTGCGCCCCTGACCCCACGGGTGGGCACGGCCCGTAGTACCCGACGCGCCCGTCACTGTTGCGGCCGGCGACGCCGGCCCGCTCGCCGGCCGCCAGCGCGGTCCGGTCGCCCGGGATGTCGGAGAGGACCCAGTGCACGTACCCGCTCGCGTTCGTGTCCACGACCACCAGGGCGAAGGCGACGGTGCCCTGCGGCGCGTGGCTCCAGGCCAGCGGCGGGGAGACGTCCACGCCACTGCACGTGTAGCGCGCCGGGATGGCGCCGCCGTTCGAGAACGCTGAGGAAGCGAGGGCGAGCGGCGGGGCAGGTGAAGGCGTGGGTGTCGGCCCTGATGTCGTGACCGGGGTGGCCGAGGCCGATGGCGTCGCGGACGCCGGCGGCGCAGTCGTCGTTGCGGGCGCCGTCGATCCCACGGTCGCGGTCGCGGTCGCCCCGGTGGGCGCCGTCGAGCCCGGCGGCGCACCGGTGCACGCGCCGACGATGCCGAGCACCAGGGCCAGCCCGATCACGCCCCGCGAGCCCGCGCAGACGTGGCGGCCGAACACGCCAGCCGGCCGATGGGCGCCCCCGCTGGTGCCGCCTGTCGAGGCGTTCGCAGATGCACATCGGGGGGACGTTGGCCAGGCCCGGGACGCCGGATCATGTCCGTGCGAGGGACCGCGCACGCTCAGCGAGGTGGTCACAGCGTCATCCAGGCTCCGTCCGGTGGCCATCGCCGCGGGCCCGGCGAGCGAGTGTCCCCCGGGTGTGCGTATGAGCCACGACGTGCCGATCCCCGGCCACCCGCGCGAGGGCCGCCGCGAGTCCAAGCCATGTGCCGCATCCTACCCTCGCTCTCGCCGGCGGGCTCCCGGTCGTGCCATCCAAGGTGGCACCGAGGCCTCTGACGATGCAGCCATGGATACGACCAAGGACGTCGCCATCTGCGCCGTCGTCGCCTGCTACCTCTTCATCGCCCTCACGCTTGACCTGCGCCTCCTCGTGCTGCCTTCGGTGGTGGCGCTCGGAGCCGCCGTGGCCGGCTCGCTGGCCGAGCGTCGAACCCTGGACCGTCCCTAGCCGAGGCCGTCCCATGGAAGCCGCCGTCACCCTGCTCGACCTGCCGCCCGTGACCATCCTGCCGGGCCGCCGCCCGGCGCCCGACGATCGTCCCGCGGAGGTCTCGATCGAGGGCGACCGCGTCCGGATCCATGACCTCCTGCTCGTCGACGGCGGGGCGGCGGCCTTCCTCGCCGGGCGCCCCGCGGACGAACGACCGGCGATCGTCGAACGCGCCGTGCGCATCGGCCTGGTGGCGCTCCAGGACGCCGGCGTGTCGGTCAACGTGGACGTCGTGCGCCACGAGTTCGATGCACTCCTGGCGCGCACCCAGGTCGCCAACGAGCAGGCCGGCCGCGCCCTCGAGGAGGCGCTCCGCCTCAACTTCGCCGACGGCGACGGGCGCCTGCCCCGCACCCTCGAGAAGTTCCTGGGTGATCGCGGCGCCCTCCGCACGTTCGTCAGTGACCTCTTCGACGAGAAGCGACGGGACAGCGCCATCGGCCGCATGCGCGAGCTGCTTGGCACGTATTTCGACGGCGACGCGTCGCGCCTGGCGCTCCTGCTTGACCCGACGCGCCTCAACTCGCCGCTGCACCAGTTCCGCAAGGAGGTCAGCGAAGGGTTCATACAGCTGAACGACCGCCTCACGGCCATCGAGGCGGCGGCCGCGGCGCGTGGCGCGGAGCGGGCCAGATCGGCCGCCAAGGGCGCCGACTTCGAAGCGCTCGTGGCCGACTTCCTGGGCGACATCTCGCGCGGGTGCGGCGATCTGCTCGACCGGACCGGCCTGGAGGCCGGCGCCACGATCGCCTCCAAGAAGGGCGACTTCGTGCTCACGCTCGACCCGCAGGTCACCGGCGGAGCAGACGTCCGCGTCGTCGTCGAAGCCAAGGACCGGGCCATCTCCGGACGGGCCATGCGCGACGAGCTGCGCGAGGCACGCACCAACCGCGATGCGGCCGTCGCGCTGGTCGTCTTCACCCCGGCCCACGCCCCCACCGGCATCGCCCCCTTCGACGTGCGGGCCGGCGACGTCTATTGCGTCCTGGACCCCGACGCGCCCGATCGAGCCACGTTGGAGGCGGCCCTCCGCCTGGCCCGCCTGCTGGCACTCGCCACCCTTCGTGAGCGGCCCGTCGAGGTGGACGCGGAGGCGATCCGCGTCGCGCTGACTGGTGTGCGCCAGGAGCTGGAGGCGGTCCGCCGCATGAAGGCATCGCTCACCTCCATCTCGACCACCACCCGCGACATCCAGGCCGCGCTGGACCACCTCAGGGACGCTGTCCTGGCGCGCGTCACGGAAGCCGATGCTGAACTCCGGGTGGTCCCCGGCGGACGGCCTACAGGCCCAGCCGCTGGATGAGCGCCAGCGACGGTGGCCGAGCCGGCGGGGCGGCCGGCCGCAGCGGCAGCCGCAGCCACGCTCCCCGCGACGGCCCGGGGTGGTAGCGGGACGCCAGGTGGCGCGCCGACATAGCCGTCAGGCCCATCGACTCCAGGGCGGCCGCGACCGCCATCCCATCGCCCTCGTAGCCACGCGCGACCATGCACCAGTCGGCCTCGTGCAGCAGGTCGGTCAGCCGCTCCAGGCGCGCCCGGAACGGCATGCCGGTGACGTCCGTACCAGCCGCCATCAGCAGGTCGCTGGCGACGAAGGCCGGCGTCCCGTCGCGCACCTCGGGCCAGGAGAGGCGCTCCCGCAGGAGGTCGCTGTCGGGACGGCCGTCGGCATCGAGCACGAGCAGCGCGCCGTCCAGCACGTGCGGCCCCGTCGCCGGCAGGAGTCGCGCGATCTCCCGCAACTCGGGGAACGCGGCGAGGGGATCCACCAGGTGGCGCGCCTCGAGCCGGACGGCTTCGCCCACCACGGTAACGAGGATGCGAGTGCCGGGCCACCACGGTTCGAAGCGGTAGGTCGGGTCGTCGAAGGGCCCGTCGCCGGTCAGCGGCTCCATCGGCCGGAAGCGGCGCAGCTTGCCTGGCGGGACGCGCGCCTGCGACGTGGCTCCGACCGGCGGCGCCGGTTCGGCGTCTCCCAGGTGGAGGCTCAGCTGGTCTGGCTCGGTCAAGGGGTCCGGCGGCTCGTCGGGCTGGGCCACCGCGTGCAAACCCGCGCTAGGCGGACTTGCGCCGCCGCACCGGGGCTGCTTCTTCCTCGCCCGCCTCCTCGGCGACGACAGCCCGACCCTTGCGCCGGGCGGACGCGGCCTTGGCCGGCGCCTCGGCCTTGGCCGGCGCCTGCGCCTTGGCGCGCGGCTCGGGCTCGGCCTTGGACTCGCTGCGTGTCGCCCGTGCCGCCGCGACGCTGGCCTCCAGGACGCTCATGAGGTCGACGAGCTTGCCGGCGGCCTTGGGTGCCTCGGCCGGCTGTTCGACCTCCTCGCCTGCCACCTTGGCCTCGATGACCTTGAGGAGCGCGGCGCGGTACTCGTCGTGGTACTGCGCCGGATCGAATTCGGTGGTCATGGCGGCCACCAGGTTGCGGGCCATGGCGACCTCGGCCGGCTTGAAGGTCTGCTGGTCGTCGGGCAGGTCAAGCTCCTCCACGGAGCGGACCTCGTCGGGCCAGTAGAGCGTCGAGAGCAGCATCGTGCGCTGGTACGGGTCGATCGCCGCGAGCGCCTCGCGATCCTTGATGACGATCTTGCAGATCGCGCTGAGGCCATCCTCACGCAGCACGTCCTGGAGCAGGTAGAACGCCTTGCGGCCGATCGGTTCGGGCTCCAGGTAGTAGGCGGACTTCACGAACCGGGCCGTCTCGCCGTCGACACGGGCCGGGACGAAGGTCTCGATCTCGATCGAGCGGACGGTCTTGAGGGGCACGTTCTCCAGGTCGACGTCGTCGATCACGACGTACTGGCCCTTGGCGTATTCGAAGCCGCGGACCGTGTCCGCGCGGCTGATGTACTCCTCGTGATAGGGGCACCACGTCCGCATCTGGACGCGCGTCAGGCACGTCTTGTGGAGCAGGTTGAAGCTCAGCCCGGCGTTCGACTCGGTGGCCAGGTAGAGCTTGACGGGGATGGTCACGAGCCCGAACTGGACCGCACCACGCCACATCGAGCGAGCCATCGCGTGCATCTCCCCTTCGTGCGCCCCTGGCGACCGGGGCGTCGGGGCATCGTAGGGACCGTACTGCGGACCGTCAACCTGCACGCGTCGCGCCCGGCTGATGCTCCGTGTCAACGCCCTTTCATCCACCGCGGGATGCGGCGCGTACAACCCGGCGGACCCGTCCTGCCGCGAGCGCCGTGGCAGCGTCCCCGTTGACGAGGTGCGATGACCGTCCCGAGCCCAGCTTCCCCCGCGTCTCCGCCCTCCCCCATCCCCAGCGTGGAGAAAGGGTCTCCCATGGCTGAACTCTCTCGCCGCCGGTTCATCGCCGGCACGGCCCTCAGCGTCGCGGCCGGGGCGGCCGCTGCCAGTGGCATCGGCGCCGCCGCGGCGGTCCCCCAGCTGCTCGCCGGCGTCGGCCGCGCCACGCCAGCCGACGCGCCCGACCTGACCCCGCTCGGCACCGATGTGGTCGCCCACCTGCGCGACGCCTCCACCGGTGAGGTCTCGGTCATGGTCGGTGACCGCGAGATCGTCTACCACGACGCGCAGCTGGCCTCCCGGCTGCTCCAGGGCGCCCGGCGCGCCACCCAGGAAGGCTGATCCATGTCCTCCCACCGCGAAGCGCCCGGCATCGCGAAGGACCCGGTCGCCGACAGCACCGACCTGTACGCCTTCGTGAGCCCGGACCATCACGACACCGTCACGATCCTGGCCAACTACATCCCGCTCGAGGGTCCGGCCGGCGGCCCGAACTTCTATGAGTTCGGCGATGACGTGCTGTACGAGATCGTCATCGACAACGATGCGGATGCCGACGCCGACATCACGTACCAGTTCCGCTTCAAGACCCACGTCAAGAACGACAAGACGTTCCTCTACAACACCGGTCCCATCGGCGCCCTCGACAGCTCCAGCTGGAACCGCACCCAGACGTACAGCATCACCCGCATCGACGAGCACGGCCACGCCAAGGTCATCGGCTCCGACCTGACGTGCCCACCGGTCAACATCGGGCCGCGCTCGACGCCGAACTACGGGGCCCTGGCGCAGGCCGCGGTGCACACCCTGAGCGGGGGTATCAAGGTCTTCGCCGGCCAGCGACGTGAGGGCTTCTTCGTCGACCTGGGCTCGATCTTCGACCTGGGGGACCTGCGGCCGTTCCAGAACCTGCACCTCATCCCCACCGCGGCCGCGCCGGGCGTCGACGCGACGAAGGACCTCAACGTCCACACGATCGCCATGCAGATCCCGATGACCAGTCTCACGAAGGGCGGCTGGAAGCCGACCGACCCGATGGATCCCCGTTCGGTCATCGGCGTCTACACCTCCGCCCATCGCCGCAAGGCCCGCATCCTCTTCGGCAGCGACGATGTCGAGAGCGGGCCGTTCGTCCAGGTCTCGCGACTCGGCAACCCGCTGGTCAACGAGGTGCTGATCCCGATGGCCAGGAAGGACTACTGGAACGGCCAGCGGCCCCACCACGACAGCCAGTTCCTGGCCTCATACGCCCATCCCGAGCTGGCCGGCCTCCTGCCGGTCGTGTACCCGGGCGTCTTCCCCCACCTGGCGGCCTACACGAAGGACCGCGCCGACCTGGAGGCGATCCTGCTCACCGGCATCCCCGGTGGCATCATCCCGGGCTTCCAGAACTCGACGGGCAGCACGGCGGCCGACCTCCTGCGCCTCAACATGGCCATCCCCCCCTCGTCGTCACCCAACGCGCTCGGCATCCTGGGGGGCGACCTGGCCGGTTTCCCCAACGGCCGCCGCGTCAAGGACGACGTGGTGACCATCGAGATCCGGGCCGTGGCCGGCCTGACCATCCCGCTGGTCGACCCCTCGTTCACCCCGGACGGTGCCGCCGGCCTCGTGACGCAGGGCCTCGCGCCCAGCGCGTCGCGCTACCAGGGCACCTTCCCGTACCTGGGCCTGCCGCTCGACGGGTTCGACCACCCGTCCAGCTAGGGACCCGCCGCCTCCGCCCTCGTGGGCCCGGCCGGTGGCCTCACCCGGACGGCCCGGTGGTCACCGTGATCGCCGGGCCGTTCCGCGTTTCAGCGGATGTCCTCCCCGCTGCTCCCCAGGCTGGCGGGCTCGCGATTGTTGGGCGGGCCAACCTGGTGCGAGCCCCCCGGCTCTCGCACGTTGTTGCGTGTTCGCAGGGTGACTCTTAGACGACCGTTTGGGCCTCGGCGCGGCGGCGATATCCACCTCGCGCATCTGCTGAGCACGAGACGACAACGGGGCGCGGCCCATCGGTCGCTTATGAGTCACGGGCTGGATAAGCAACAACGGGGCCCGCGGACGCCAGCCGCGGACCCGACCGCGGCTCGGTGGACTAGCGCCAGTCCACCTCCGCCACCTCGCCGCCGACGATCGTCACCCGGTCGATGAGACCCGGCCGATCGGCCCAGATGCGGTAGTGCCCGGCGCGGAGCTCGGGGTAGATGCCGGCGTACAGGGCGCCGGCCCCCGTGCGACGCTCGTGGATCGCCGTGTGCGTGCGGTGCTGGTCGTCGCCGTCGAGGCTGACCTCGATCTCCCGCTCCGCGTAGCCGGCGTCCGTGTAGAGGATCAGCGCCCCGACGTCACCGCCGATGTCCAGGATGGCGTTCTCGAGGCGCGGGCCGTGGACATGCTGCGCGGCTCCGTGATGGCCGTCGGCGTGGTCGCCCACGTCGGTCGGTTCAGACCTGGTCGGGAGGCACCACCGGAGGGGGCGCCGGCGGGGTCGTGGCGGCGGGCGCGACGGGCTCGCTGGGGGCCACCGCTGCCGACACCATGGGCGTCGGCGTCTGCGGTCCACCGTCGAGCTCGTCCTTGAACCCGCGCAGCGTCTTGCCCATGGCCTGCCCGATCTCGGGAAGGCGCTTGGGTCCCATGACGATGACGACGACGACGAGCACGATCAGCAGGTGCCAGGGTTGCAGGCCGAACGGCATGGAAGAGCCTCCTCGGGAGATGGTCGCTCCAGCATACGCCCGCTGACCAGCACTGGATCGTTCGGCGCCGGGACCTCGTGGGCCGGCCGCGACCCGGTCAGTCCAGGCGGTGAGCCGCGCCCGACACCACCCCGAAGGCGGCGGCGGCCAGCACGATGCCCCCGGCCCCCACGAAGAGCGGCACCACGGCGCCATCCACCAGCAGGCCCGCCGCGGCCAGCGAGATCGGCGCCAGGCCGACGCTGGCCAGCATCACCAGGCTCATGACACGGCCGAGCATGGCCGCCTCTGTGCGGGCCTGGAGCCAGGAGATCAGGAGGACATTGATCAGGCCTCCCGCCAGCCCCATGGGGACCGTCACCAGGAGCGCCACCCCGACCGACGGCGCCAGCCCGAGCAGGATCAGGCCCACCCCGAGCGCGAAGGCCACCCCGGTCAGGATCCACGATCGATGGCGCGGCTGCGGCATCGACCCGGCGATCAGCGTGCCGGCCAGGGCGCCGAGGGCGAAGCCGCCGGTCAGCACGCCGTAGCCGATCGGGCCGGCGCCCCAGCGGTTGGCCGACAACCAGGCCAGGCCCACCGCATCGGGGCCGGCGAAGGCGAAGTCGATGGCGGCCACCATGACCAGCAGGAGGCGGAGGGTCACGTCGTGCCAGGCATAGGCGATCCCGGCACGGATGCTGGCGAGGACGCTCTCGGCCGCCACCGGCGTGTCGGCGCTCGCCTGCACCACCGGCATGCGCCAGCGGATCAGGACAAGGGCGACCGCGGCCACGACGAACGAGAGGGCATTGACGGCGAAGGCCGGGCCGGGCTGGGCGACGGCCACGACGAGGCCGGCCACCGGCGGGCCCACGAGGGCCATGAGGAGCAGCGTCCCCCGGAACAGCGCGTTGGCGGAAGGTAACCGCGCCTGGTCCTGGAGTAGCTGCGGCATGATCGCGCCGATGGCGGGGTAGAAGAAGGCGTCGCTGATGCCGAACACGATGGCCAGGACGTACACCTCGACCATCTGGATCGACCCGGTCAGGACCAGCACCGCGAGCAGCCCGACGAAGATCGCGCGCGTCCCGTTCGAGAGCAGCAGGATCGTGCGCGGCGAGAGGCGATCGCTGGCCGCGCCGCCGACCAGCATCAGGGCGGCCCGTGGGATGGAAGCCACCGCCAGCACGCCGCCGAGCGCAAGGCCCGAGCCCGTCAGGCCCAGGACCAGCCACGCGAGGGCCACGAACTGGAACTGGTCGCCCAGGGAGGAGACCGATTCCCCCAGCCACAGCAGGCGGAAGTCATGCTCGCGCAGCGGCTGGAGGAGGCGCGGGCCCGCGGCGGAGGTCGGTTCGGGCTCGGGCGACCGCGACCGGGCGTGGCCCGTGGAGGCGATCGTGTCGGCGCTCACTCGAGCATCACCCGGACCCCGTCACCGTTGTCGTCGGTGACGTCGAGCAGCGGCCCGATCCGACCAGCCGCCAGGGCCGCGTCGAGCCGCGAGGCGTCACCCAGGGACAGGCCGGGCACCAGGGCCACGGCCGCCTTCCCCAGGGCGAGCGGGACGCGCAGGTTGACGACGGCCCGGCCGCGTTCCGTGACCACGACGCGCACATGGGCCGGCAGGCCGGCCTCGGACGACCGGGACGACCCGGACCGGTCGAGCCCCGCCGCGGGTCCCGGCTCGCCCGCGAGCACCGCCTCGACCAGCGGCGCCGCCTCCTCGGCAGACAGCCGCCCCTCCGCCACCAGGCGGAGGATCGCGTCGAACCCGTCAGGCACGGTCGAGCTCCGCGAGGCGCCGCGTGGCCTCGGGCACGTCGATCGCGCCCTGCTCAAGGGCCTCCAGGATGCGGAGACGCGCAGCCTCGGCGTCAGCCGCGGCGGCGGCGGCGCGGGGCTCGACGGACTCGGCCGGACTGGGTCGGACCGGGCCACGCAGGATGGCCAGGTCGCCGGACATCGACCTGAAGGTGACCTTGGCGTCGCCGCCGCCCAGGCGCATGCTGCGACGGCCCAGGCCGCCGCTCGTGGTGTGGGGCAGGTCGGTCGTGATGTCACCGCTGAGCGTCGTGGCCTCGGCGGCCATGTCGGTCGTGCCGACCAGCGCGGCATCCCCACTGACGGTCTCGATGCGATGCGCGCCGGGCAGGATGCGCCCCTCGACGTGCACGGCCCCGCTCATCGTGTGCACCTCCAGCAGGCGCCAGGCCGGCGCGCGCAGCTGCACCTTGCCGGAGACGGTCCGCACACGGGCCTGGAGCGGGCCGGCGGCATCGACCCACACGTCACCGGCGACCCCCGTGACGTCGATCGCGCCGGCGCCCTGCTCGAGCCGGATACCCCCGGAGACCGTCCGGAAGCGCTGCTCGCCCAGCAGGCCGTGGACGGTGACCTCCGCGGCGGTGGTGTCGACCTCGACGCGCGCGCCGGCGGGCACTTCCACCTGCATCTCGGGAGCAGGGGGGCGGCCCCAGCGGAGCCCGCGGCTGTGGACCATCTCGACGCGCAGGGAGCCCGCGGCCTGCTCGGCCCGCAGCAACGGGTCGTGCTGGGCGACGTCCCGGACCCGGGCGGTCGCGCCCTCCACGGCGTGGATCTGGATGGTCCCGAACGGGATCGAAAGGGTCAGCGTGCCGTGCGCCCCGATCTCGTGTTCGATGCTCGAGATCGGACCGGCGGATGCGGTCATGGTGCTCATCCTTCCTTGCCCCTGCCGAGGTCCCGCAACAGCTGCGCGGCCGACGCTGCGCTCACGTCATGGCGCGCCAGCCGCTCCAGGACGGCACGGCGCGCCTCGTCGGTGGGGGGGACCTGCGCAGCCGGATGCTCGACCGGGCCACCGGCCACCTCGAGCTCTTCGGGACCGGGCCCGACGGGAGGCTCACCCAGGCCCAGGGCGCGGATGAGCGCGTCCACGCGCCCCCGCAACGTGGGGTAGGAGAGGCCGGATTCCCGCTCCATCTCGCGGAGGTTGCCGCGCGAGCGCAGGAACCCCTCCAGGAGATCCATCTGCTCCCGCGTCAGGCGGCCGAAGCGACCGACGCGGAAGTCGCCGTCCAGGGTGGTCCCGCACGAGCGACAGTGGAGCCGGGTGACCGACAGCTCCTGCTCACAGACCGGACAAATCGCGATGACGTCGTGTGCCATGCGCTCTTTATAGAGCATGACTTACACTTTGTCAATGATGCCTTTAACTATAGTGAGGTGACGTGCAGCATCAGTGGGACTCAGGGCCTCGGCCGATCGGCGAGGGGGATCACGAGGCGGATCGCCGTGTGGCTCGAGGAGAAGCCGACCACCTTGTTGTCGATCAGGCCGGCCGCCCGACCGGCCGCCATGACCTCGACGTCGCGGAGGGTGGTAGCGCGACCTTTGCGGAAGACGACCCAGATGCCGCCGCGCGGCTGGAGGCACGCACGGAGCTCGGCCAGCCGATCCAGGTCGGCCGGCTGGTCCGCCCCCAGGAAGATGAGGTCGGACCCGGGCCGCGCCGTCCCGTCGGTCAGGTCGTCGGTGAACGCCGCGAGTTCGGCGGCCAGGTCCGGATCGGCCATGCGGATGAGAGCCACGCGAGCGCCGACTCGCATGCCCAGCTTCTCCAGGCGCGGCTTCTCGTAGGTGCGCTCCACGGGGCCATCGTGCCACGCCGCCGTACCATCGGGCGGATGGCCGACCACCCGCCGAACGGCGGCCCGCCCAACCGCCTGGCGGCGGAGACGAGCCCGTATCTGCTGCAGCACGCCCACGATCCGGTGGACTGGTTCGCCTGGGGCCCCGACGCACTGGAGCGAGCGGCGAGCCTGGACCGGCCGATCTTCCTGTCGATCGGGTACGCGGCATGCCACTGGTGCCACGTGATGGCCCACGAGTCGTTCCGTGACCCGGCCACCGCGGCGGAGCTCAACGCCGACTTCGTGGCCATCAAGGTGGATCGCGAAGAACGGCCCGACCTGGACGCACTGTACATGGACGCCGTGCAGGCCCTGACAGGCCAGGGTGGCTGGCCGATGAGCCTGTTCCTGACCCCCGCCGGGCAGCCGTTCTACGGAGGTACCTACTTCGCCCCGCAGCGCCGCCATGGGCTGCCCGCCTTCCGCGAGGTGCTCGTGGCGGTGAGCCGCACCTGGCGCGACGATCGCGAGGGCGTGATCCGCACGGCGGCCCGTGTGGCGGACGCCGTGGCCGCCCATCAGCGGCTGCCGGTGCTTCCGGAGATCGGCCCGGACGACGACGGTGGCGTGCCCCGGGACGCCGCCTGGCGCCTGGATCCCGACTGGCTGCCGGCCGCGGTGGCCGCGCTGGAGGGCAGCTTCGACCCGGCTCTCGGCGGCTGGGGCGGGGCGCCGAAGTTCCCCGCCCCCATGCTCATCGAAGCCCTCCTCATCCGTGCGGTCGCCGACCCGGTCGACGGGGCACCCCTGGCGATGGTGCGGCGGACCCTGGACGCCATGGCCGACGGCGGCATCCACGACCAGCTGGGCGGTGGCTTCGCGCGCTACGCCACCGACGCCCGGTGGCTGGTGCCGCACTTCGAGAAGATGCTCTACGACAACGCGCAGCTGGCCCGCGCCTACCTGCACGCGTGGCAGCTGACCGGCGAGGCGCGGTACCGGGCGACGGTGGAGGACACGCTGGACTACGTCGCGCGCGAGCTGGCCCTGCCCGACGGTCCGTTCGCCGCCAGCCAGGACGCGGACACGGAGGGCGTCGAAGGGGCCACGTACACCTGGACGGCCCAGGAGGTGGTGCACCACCTGGGGCCGGCGGCGCCGCTCCTCAGCGCCGCGTACGGCGTGCGCCCGGGCGGCGACTGGGAGGGTCGCACCATCCTCCACCGGGTCGCATCGGATGCCCAGCTGGCCGAGCGTTTCGGCCGGGAGGAGGCGGCCGTGGCGGCGTCGCTGGCAGACGCCCGGGCCCGGCTCCTGGCGGTCCGGCGCGCGCGCCCCCAGCCGGCACGTGACGACAAGGCGGTCGCGGCGTGGAACGGCCTCGCGCTTGCCGCGTTCGCCGACGCGTCCGTCGCCCTGGAGCGCGACGACTACCGGGTCGTGGCCGAGCGGGCGGCCGATCACCTGCTGGTACGGCTCACGGGTCCCGACGGCCACCTGCGCCGCACATGGAAGGATGGCCGGGCGCGTCACACCGCCGTCCTGGAGGACCACGCGGACCTGGCCGAAGGCCTGCTGGCACTGTACGAGGCGACGTACGAGGAGCGCTGGTTCAGCGCCGCTCGCCGTCTCCTGGACGAGGTGCTCGATCGGTTCGCCGCGCCGGAGGGCGGCTTCTACGACACCGCGGCGGACCACGAGGCGCTCATCGCACGGCCCCGCAGCATCCAGGACAATGCCGTGCCGTCGGGCGATGCGATGGCCGCGACGGCCCTGCTGCGGCTGGCGGCGCTGACCGGAGAGGCCCGCTATCGGGACGCGGCGGAGGCGACACTGCGCACGGTCGGCGACCTGCCGTCCCATCACCCGCAGGCGTTCGCGCAATGGCTGGTCGCGTTCCAGCTGGCCGGGCGGCCGTTCGACGAGGTCGCGGTCGTCGGGCGGCCCGATGCACCGGCGCGGGCCGAGCTCATCGCCGCGGTCCGGGAAGGCCTCCGGCCGTGGACGGTGTCCGCGGTCGCGTCACCCGAGGCGGGCGACGCCTCGGCCGTGGCCCTCCTCCACGGCCGGCCGATGATCGGCGGCGCCCCGACCGCCTACCTGTGCCGCGGCTTCGCCTGCCGGCGCCCGGTGACCGTGCCGGATGAGTTGCGCGCCCAGCTGGCGGCGCCGATCGTCTCCTGACGTGACGGAGCGCGACGCGCGGGGCTTCAGGCCGGTCGCCCGCTCCGCCGCATGCTGTCGCCGCTGCCCCACAGGGGATCGATCGCCCGCGCGATGACGTAGCCGATGGTGGCCGCGAGCAAGGCCATGGCGACCAGGGGCAGCCAGTCCGGATGGGGGAGCGTCACGGCCTCGCCGAGTTGATCGGCCAGGTAGATGCCCACGAACAGCCCCGCCAGGCCCGGCAGGCCCCGCCCGAAGATCCCGGCCACGGAGCCGACGATGAACATGGCCGCCAGGCCATAGATGCCCTTGGTCACGATGTCAGCGGGCATGTTCGACGCCAGGTTGACCGCGACGGCAGGACCCAGCAACCCCACGGCGAAGGCGAGGAGCGTCCCGACCACGTAACCGAGCGCCTCGTAGGCGCGGGCGCGATCCATGGCCGGCAAGCCTAGCGAGTCCCGACGCGGGGGTAAAGCCTCCGGTACGCTGCATCCGATGGCCCTGGCCGATCTGCCCGATCCACGAGCGCTGCTCTTCGACCTCGACGGCACCGTCGTGGACACCGTGCCGGTGCGGATCGGCGCCTGGGTGGCCGCCCTGCAGGAGGCGGGCATCCCGGCCGACCGGGCGCAGGTCGCCGAGCTTGTCGGCTCGGACGGGCGGGTCCTGGCGCGCCAGATCGCGTCGCGCACGGGGCGTCAGCTTTCGGACGACGAGGCGGAGCGCCTGGACCATCGGGCCGGCGAGCTGCACGAGGCGGCCAACGTGGACCCCCGGCCCCTGCCCGGGGCGCGCGAGTTGCTGCTCGGCCTCACCGGCAGCCCGATCCGCTGGGCCATCGCCACGTCCAGCCGCCGAGCCCAGGTCCGGACCTCCGTGGAGGCGCTGCATCTCATGCGACGACCGATCGTCGTCGACGGGACCCACGTCGCCCAGGCCAAGCCGGCCCCTGACCTCCTGCTGCTGGCCGCGCGACGGCTCAGCGTCGCCCCGGAGTCGTGCTGGTACGTGGGCGATGCGCGGTGGGACATGCTGGCCGCCGTGGCCGCCGGGATGGTGCCGGTCGGCGTGACGAGCGGCGCCGCTGACGCCCGCACGTTGCGCGCGGCGGGCGCCGCCGCCGTGGTGCCCGACCTGACGCCGATCACGGCCGACCTGCGCCGGCGCGGCGCCCTCGCCTGACCGCGCACTCGACCGAAGGGTCCAGGCCACCCGGCGCGAGGGGCGCAGGCCCTGCTCAGGCGTCGCGCAGCGTCGCTACCAGCCGCTCCCACCGCGGGCG
>Ga0209415_10003230_pt1 | contig 30295 bp, 31 predicted proteins | sample PeaSoiSIISIP2007_FD_187696 | JGI IMG/M metagenome (GOLD analysis project Ga0209415, IMG submission 187696) | Peat soil microbial communities from Weissenstadt, Germany - SII-SIP-2007 (SPAdes) (version 2) | ecosystem: Environmental > Terrestrial > Soil > Wetlands > Peat | place: Germany... | reverse complement strand
GGGGGGAGCCGGTGGCCTACATCCGCGGCGTCAAGGAGTTCTATGGGCTGGCGCTCACCGCCGACGCCCGGGCCCTCATCCCGCGCCCGGAGACGGAGCTGCTGGTGGACCTGGCCCAGGCATGGGTGCGGGCGCGCCTGTCGTCGGCGCCGCGGGCGGCGGATGCGGCCCCGCTCGTGGTGCTCGACGTGGGCACCGGCGGCGGCGCCATCGCGGTGGCCCTCGCCGTGACCCTCCGGCGCCGGGGCTATGGCCAGGCCGTGCGCCTCGTCGCCACCGATGTCTCAGCCGATGCCCTCGCCCTGGCCGTGGAGAACGCCGTCAGCCACGGGGTGGCGGATGCGATCCAGTTCCACCGCGCCGACCTGGTCGACGGCGTCGGCGTGGACGGCGACGGGACGGTGGACCTGGTGGTCGCGAACCTGCCGTACGTGCCGAGCGGTGACCTGCCGGGCCTGCCCGTCGCCGCCAGCTTCGAGCCCGCGGTCGCGCTCGACGGCGGCCCCGACGGGTCGCGATTCCTCGCGCTGCTGATCGAGCGCCTCGACCGCGTCCTGGCGGTGGATGGCCTGGCCCTGCTGGAGATCGGGGACGGCCAAGCGGACCACGTGCTCACCCTCGCGAACGCGGTACTGCCGGACTGGGCATGCGCGGTGCACGACGACCTTGGCGGCACGCCGCGCGTGGTGGAGCTGGCTCGCGGGGCGCGACCGCGATGACGGGTCAGGCCGCCGTCGGGGACACGACTTCAGGCGACCGTGTGCAACCGCCGATCCGGCTGCTGGCGATCGACCTGGACGGGACGCTCGTCGGCGGCGACCTCGTCATCCGGCCACGGGTCGCGGCGGCGGTCGCCGCGGCGCAGGCGCGGGGCGTGCTCGTCGTCATCGCCACCGGGCGCATGTACCGCAGTACCCTGCGGTTCGCCCGCGCGCTCGACCTGCGGGCCCCGCTGATCTGCTACCAGGGGGCGTATGTCCGGGAGATGCCGCACGGCGATCATCCTGCGCCGGCCCCCCTCCGCCACGTGATGATGGCCGCGAACGTTGCGCGGGCGGCCATCCGCTGGTCGCAGGCGCGCGGCCTGGATCCGCACATCAACGTGGACGACCGGCTGGTGATGGAACGCGGCGACGGAAGTGCTGCGGACTACGAGCGCCGCTCGGGCATCGACGCGGAGTTCGTGCCCGACCTCGTCGCCGCCGTCAGGGGGCCGGTCACCAAGGTGCTCGCGGTCGGCCTGGCCGGGGTCCCCGAGCGCGTCCTGGCCGCCGCCCGTGCCGAGTTCGCTGGTCGGGCCGAGGTCACCGTCTCGCACCCGGAGTACCTGGAGTTCACGTCGCCCGGGGTGACCAAGGGCCAGGCCCTGCGCTGGCTGGCGCGTCGCCTGCGGATCCCGCTGGCGGCAACCATGGCCGTGGGCGACCACTACAACGACCTGGAGATGCTGGCCGCGGCCGGGCACGGGGTGGCCATGGCCGACGCGCCGGCGGAGGTGCGCGCCGCGGCCCGCCACGTCACCGCATCGGTGGCTGACGAGGGCGTCGCGACGGCGATCGAGGCGCTGATCCTGGGCCGGGGTACCCTGGACGACCACGCATGACGGAAGGCAGCACGATCCGATCGGACGATCCGTCCGCGCTCGCGCTCGCCGTCGACGCGGTGCGGGCGGACCTACTGGTGGCCGTGCCCACGGAGACGGTCTACGGCCTCGCCTGCGCCCTCACCGATGCGGCGGTGGACCGCCTGCTCGAGGCCAAGGGTCGGGACGCCGGCAAGGGCATCACGCTGCTCGTGGACGACCTGGCCGATGCCGCGTCGTTGATCGTGGAATCCCCGGTGGCCACCCGCCTCGCCGGCCTGTTCTGGCCGGGTCCGCTGACGCTGGTCATGCCCTTGCGAACCGACGCGACCCTGCCGTACGGGGTCACCGGCGCCTCGCGGTCGGTGGGCCTGCGCGTGCCCGACCAGCCGTTCACCCGCAGCCTCGCCCGGGCCCTGGGCCCGCTGCCGTTGACGTCGGCGAACCGTTCGGGTGAGCCGGAGGCCCGCGACGCGGCGGCCGTCCGGGAGGCGGTCGGCGAGGCGGTCGAGCTCATCATCGACGGTGGCCCCGCACCGGGTGGCGTGCCGTCAACGGTGGTGGTCCTCGAGCCGGATGGATCGTGGCACGTCCTCCGGGCGGGACCCATCTCGGACACAGACCTGGCCAAGGCCCTGCAGCCCTGACGCCGCAACACCCTGACGGCGGCAGCGCTGCGAGCCTGACGCGTACACTGCGCAGCAAGGGCGCACGCGAGGGAGGACGGGAGTTGGCGACGCAGGCGGCGGAGGCGACAGGCCTCGGCTGGGCCCCCCTGGCCACGGTCGATCCCGACCTGTGGGCCGCCATGGAGGCGGAGCGGCGCCGGCAGCACGACAAGATCGAGCTGATCGCGAGCGAGAACTACACCTTCGCCGCGGTCATGGAGGCACAGGGCTCCTGGCTCACCAACAAGTACGCCGAGGGCCTGCCGGGCAAGCGCTACTACGGTGGCTGCGAGTACGTGGATGTGGCCGAGACGCTGGCCCAGGAGCGCGCCCTCCGCCTCTTCCCCGGCGCCGAGCACGTCAACGTCCAGCCGCACAGCGGGGCGCAGGCCAACATGGCCGCCTACTTCAGCGTCCTCCAGCCCGGCGACCGCATCCTGGGCATGAGCCTGGCCCACGGCGGCCACCTGACGCACGGTTCGCCGGTCAACTTCAGCGGCCGCTTCTACGAGGTCCACGCCTACGGCGTCAGCCCGACCGATGAGCGGATCGATTACGACGCCCTGGCCCGCCAGGCCGAGGAGGTGCGGCCGCGCCTCATCGTGGCCGGGGCCTCAGCCTACCCACGCGTCATCGATTTCGAGCGTCTGGCGGCCATCGCCCACGGCGTCGGCGCGCTGCTCTTCGTGGACATGGCGCATATCGCCGGCCTGATCGCGGCCGGCCTGCATCCCAGCCCCTTCCCCCACGCGGACCTCGTCACGACGACGACCCACAAGACGCTGCGGGGGCCGCGCGGCGGTCTCATCTTCAGCCGTGTGGAGTTCCCCGACGGCCTGGACCGGGCAGCCTTCCCGACCGTCAAGGGTACGCTGGCGGCGGCCGTCGACAAGACCGTCTTCCCGGGCGTCCAGGGCGGGCCCCTGATGCACGTCATCGCCGCCAAGGCGGTCGCCCTGCTCCTGGCATTGGGCGACGACTTCCGCGAGGACCAGCGGCGCACGGTGGAGAACGCGGCCGTCCTGGCCGACGCGCTGCGCGAGCAGGGCGCCCGGCTCGTCTCCGGCGGCACGGACAACCATCTCATGCTGGTCGACGTGACGCCCCTGGGGGCGACCGGCAAGGAGGCCGAGGCGAGCCTTGACCGGATCGGCATCACCGTGAACAAGAACGCCATCCCGTTCGACCCGCTGCCGCCCAACACGGCCTCGGGCATCCGGGTCGGCACGCCGGCCACGACGACGCGTGGCTTCGGGCCGGCCGAGATGCGCGAGATCGCGGCGCTCATCGTGCGCGCGCTCGCGGCGCGCGAGGACGCGGCCGCCCAGGCGCCGCTGGCGGCCGAAGTGCGCGCGATCTGCGATCGGTTCCCCGTGCCGGGCCTGCCCGCGGCGTGATCCAGGCCGACGCCGGGGCCCTCCTGACCATCGGCGGTGCCTTCGCTGCGGCGCTGCTGATCTCGCTGGTCCTGACCCCGCTGGCGGCTCGCTTCGCCACGGCCACCGGGGCGATCGACGCGCCCGACGCGGCCCGCCGGATCCACAGCCGCCCGATCCCTCGCGGTGGCGGTCTCGCAGTCGCGGCCAGCTTCGTCATCGTCGGCGGCCTCTGCTTCGCCCTCGCGGCGGGCGTGGGCCGGTCGTTCGACATGGCCGACATCAGGCCGCCGGAGGCGCTCGCCCTCTTCGGCGGGGCCGCCGCGTCGGCGGTCCTCGGGTTCCTGGACGATCGCTTCCAACTGCGCGCCCGATGGCAGCTCTTCATGCAGGTGGCCCTGGCGATCGGAGCCGTCCTCGCCGGCGTGATGGTCGACTTCGTCTACAACCCGGCCGGCGGCGGCGTCATCCCCTTCTCCACTCCGTTCGCGGTCGGGTTCACGGTCTTCTGGATCGCCGGCATGATCAACAGCATCAACTGGATCGACGGGCTCGACGGGCTCTCGACCGGCGTGGCGCTGATCGCCGCCGTGACGCTCGGTCTCATCTCCCTGGGGTCGGCCATCGACCAGCCCGCGGTGGCGCTCCTGTGCGCCTGCCTGGCCGGCGCGCTGGCCGGCTTCCTGCCCTGGAACTTCCACCCCGCGCGCGTCTTCATCGGCTCAGCCGGGACGTACTTCATCGGGTACGCGCTGGCCGTGCTGTCGATCCTGGGCACGGCCAAGGTGGCGGTCGCGATCCTGGTCCTGGGCGTGCCGATCATCGACACCTTCTGGATCATCGTGCGGCGCACGCTGGCCGGGCAGGCACCGTTCACCGCCGATCGTGGCCACCTCCACCACCGGCTGCTGGACCTGGGCATCTCGCACCGCGGCGCGGTCCTCACGATCTACGCCCTCAGCATCACCCTTGCCGTGCTGTCCCTCGTCCTCTCCGGGTCGGGCCAGCTGTACGCCTTCCTGGGCCTGGTGGTCGCGGCCGGGGTGCTGCTGTACCTGTCCGTGCGGCGGGGGACCGGCGCGCTCTCGGCCGACTCGTACGACGGCGAGGACGCACCGGGAAATGGCCCCGTTAGGTAAGACGACGTAGGTCACCGCGCTTGCGGCGGAGCCCCGCGGTGCTAGCATCGATGGTCCCTTCGGGCCATCCCCATCGTGCCCGAAGGTACCAGGTGCACACCGATCCAACCGCTCATCCCGCTCCTGCTGCTCGTCGCCGCGGCGCTTTCCATCGGGGCCTTCGTGTGGGTCCGCCGCGCCTGGCGTCGGCGCGCAGAGGAGCGCCTGGTGGCCGAGGCGACCCCCCGCGTGCATGCCCGGCTCGCCGGCCTGCGAGGTGGTGGCGGCGTCGAGCCACCGGCCCCCACGTACGCACCGGTGATGGCGCAGGCGGCCGCGATGGCGGCTGTGTCGGTGCCCCAGGCTCCGATCGCGCCGACGGCCGCCGCGCGACCCCGCTCGATCGCCTCGGCGCTCGTGCCGTGGGCCGGCGCCCGCGCCGGGGCCTCGGCGGCTGCCAGCGTGGCCGTCAGGCACGCGTACGGCCTGCGGTCCGGCGAGGCGTCGATCATGCGGCGCGCGCCGATGGCCCTGACCGGTGACCTCTGGCGTGCCGACGAGCCCCCCGGTGGCACCCAGGCGACGCCGCCCGACCCGCGCTGGCGCATGTGGCGCGACGCGTCGGCCGCGCTGGTCGCGTTCGCGCTCGTGGGCCTCGTGTTCGTCGGCGGCGACCTGCTGCGTCTGCCGGCTGGGCCTCCCCCATCGACGCCCGGTCTGGCGGTCGCCGTCAGGGCGGGACCGTCGAGCGCACCCAAGGCCAGCGAGGCGACGATCCCTGATCCGGCGGTCCCGCAGGAGGCCCCGGTCCTGACCACGCCGACCCCCGGGCCGGTCGTGACGCACGCGCCGGTGTCCACTCCCGCCGCGACCCCGCCCCTCACGGGCCCCCACACCACGCCTCGCCCCACCCCGAAGCCGACACCGAAGCCCACGCCGCGCCCCACCCCGGTACCCCTTCAGGCCGGATTCATCTGCCCGCCGCCGCTGATCGCCGGCATCGAGATGACGTGCCAGCTGCCGATCGGCAACGGACCTGGGGTCACTTACCAGTGGTCGGTCGGCACCGATCTGGACTCACTATCACCCGTCTCCACCGCCTCCGTGCTCCACTACACCTTTGCCACGCCCGACTTCTACTACGTGCAGCTGGTCGTCAGCCGCGGCGGCAAGTCCGCGCAGAGCTACGCGGCCTTCGACGTCGGCCCGGCGGTGCCCTGAGCCGTCGATGGCCTGAGCGCACCTGCTATACTCCCGGCGCCCTGAAGGGCGTGCCATGAAGGACCTCGGTCGAGCGAGCATCTACCTTGCGCTCTTCTCCGAGATCGCCGGGACGTTCGGCTTGCTGGTCCTGGCCGGCGTGCTCGGTGGCTGGTGGATCGACCAGCAGCTCCACAGTCTGCCCGTCTTCCTGTTGATCGGCGCGGTTTCCGGGCTGGCCCTGGGAGGCGTCGCGGTGGCCCGCCTGGTCGAGCGGTTCCTGGCCCGATTCGAGCGATAGAGACAGGTGGCGCGGCGGCCTGACCGCGATCCACAGATGGAGTCACGGTGACTGGCCCCAGCCTGCCCCCAGACGCCGCACACGACGCCGCCGCGGCGGTCGAGAAGCCGACCGCGCCCGGCCGCAACCTCAAGCCGCTCTGGATCGCCGTGCTGGCGACCATCGTCCTGGACATCGCCGCGGTGGTGCTGCTGGCTCCGTCGGGCTTCCCGTCGCCCAAGACGGGGATCCTCGACAACCTCGAGTTGATCCCTCCGACGGTCATCCTGGACCTGGCCCCCGGGAGCGTCACGCCGAACTCCCCGCTGGTGCTCGAGTTCCACCCCAGCATCACCTCCAGCATCCTCGTGTCGTGGATCGTGATGGCGCTCGTGCTGGTGGTCTTCCTCCCGGCCAGTCGCGGCATGCGCCTCGTGCCCGGGCGCGTGCAGAACGCCGTCGAATACGTCTATGAATCCTTCTCCGACTTCGCCGTCGCCCTCGGCGGTGAGGCGGCGAGGCGCTACGTCGGCCTGTTCTCCGCGCTGTTCCTCTTCATCCTGCTGGCCAACTGGACGGACCTCCTCCTGTTCGGGGACAAGGTCAATTGGCTGCGCACACCCACGAGCGACGTCAACATCACCGTCGGCCTGGCGCTGGTGAGCTTCGTCGTCTTCCACGTGGAGGGCGTGCGCGCGCTCGGCGTGCGCGGCTATCTGGGCAAGTTCTTCAACTTCAGCGGCTTCCGGCGCAGCCCGGTGGACGGCCTCATCGACCTCTTCGTGGGGCTCATCGAGTTCCTGCTGGAGTTCTTCAAGCCGGTCACGCTGGCCTTCCGGCTCTTTGGCAACATGTACGGCGGCGGCATCATGCTGGGCGTCTTCACAGCGCTGCTGCTGGCCGTCCTGCCGTTGCCGTTCCTGGGCCTGGAGGCCTTCATCGGCTTCGTCCAGGCGCTCATCTTCTCCGTGCTGACGCTGATGTTCACGATGATCGCCATCGAGGGACACACGGAGGAGGTCCACGCGGCCCCGGAGTTCGCGGACGATCCCCAGGGCAACGTCGGTCCGGCGTTGTCGACCACCAACCCGTCCGGCGCCGCCTGAGGCGACCGGCCGATCACTTGTCGCCGATGGCGACACAAGGGAGGTATCGCAACCATGGAACTGATCGGCGCAGGCCTCGCGGCCATGGGCGTCATCGGCCCGGGTGTCGGCATCGGCATCCTCACGGGCATGTCGACGAGCGCGATGGGACGGAACCCTGACGCGGCCGGCGTCATCCGGGCCACCTTCATCATCGGGGCGGCGTTCGCCGAAGGCCTGGGCGTGCTGGCCTTCGTGGTCGGCGTCCTGATCATCTTCCTGAACCCGTCCGCCAAGTAGTCGCGAGGACCGACCGTGGAGCTTCTGGGGCTGCTGGCCAGCGCCGGTCCTGCGACGGCAGCCGCCAACGCCGACAGCGCACCGGGACTCGTCTTCAATGGGTTCTGGATCGTCGTCGCCGCGCTCAACTTCGTCGTCTTCCTGGCCATCCTGCAGGTCTTCGCGTTCGGGCCCATAACGCGGATGCTGAGCGACCGTCGCCAGCGCATCGAGCAGGGCCTCAAGGACGCCGACACCGCTCGCCAGGAGCGGCAGGCAGCGGCCGAGGAGAAGCAGAGCATCATCCAGTCCGCCCGCCGTGAGGCGAACGAGATCGTGGCCCACGCCCAGAAGGCGGCCGAGGACGTGCGCCAGCGCGACCTCACGGCGGCGCAGCAGGAGATCGAACGCCTGCACGCCCAGGCGGCCACGGAGATCGCCGCGGAGAAGGAGCGCGTGCTCGGCGAGGTCCGTGGCCAGATCGCCGACCTGGCGCTCCTGGCGGCCGCCCGCGTGGTGGGCGAGACACGCACGAGCGCGCGCGAACGGCGCCTCGTCCAGGAGTTCCTGTCCTCCACCGCGCCGGGTGGCCCGGCCGGTCCGGCCTGACCGCGCATGGCGCGTCATGACAGCTCGGCGCGGCGATACGCGGAGGCGGCCTTCCAGCTGGCCGTCCGTGACGACGACGTGGCCGGCTGGCGCGCGGACCTCGGGACGGCCGTGACGGCCCTGGGCGAGACGCGCGTGGCCCGCGTCCTCGACGACCGCGGCCTGGCCCTCGACGCGCGGCAGCACCTCGTCCAGGCGGTCGTGGGGTCGTCCGTCCGCACCCCCGTCCGCAACCTGGCCCTGCTCCTGCTGCAGCGTGGCCGCCTGGCGTCATTGCCGGCCGTGACGGCCGAATTCGTCCGCCTCGACAACACCCGCCAGGGCATCGTCACTGCGACCGCCATCAGCGCCGCCCCCCTGGCGCCGGCGGAGGTGCGCGACCTCACCGCGCGCCTCCAGCAGCTCACGGGAGGCAGCATCGAGCTGAGCCAGAGCGTGGACCCCAGCCTCCTCGGCGGGATCCAGGTGCGGCTCGGCGACCGCCTCATCGACGGGAGCGTCCGGGGCCGCCTCGAACGGCTGCGCCACCGGCTCGCCTCGGGCGCCCTCTAGGAGATCACATGGCCATCCGTTCCGACGAGATCACCAGCATCATCAAGTCCGCCATCGAGGGCTTCGACGCGAGCGCGGAGACGCGCTCGGTCGGCACCGTCGTCGAGGTGGGCGACGGGATCGCCCAGGTCTACGGGCTGTCCGACGCCCTCGCGTCCGAGCTGCTGGAGTTCCCTGGCGACGTCTTCGGCCTGGCCCTCAACCTGGAGGAGGAGACGGTCGGGGCGGTGATCCTGGGCGACGCGACGGCCATCAAGGAGGGCGACACGGTCAAGACGACCGGTCGCGTGGCCGAGGTGCCGGTGGGCCAGGGCCTGCTCGGCCGGGTCATCGACCCGCTTGGCCGGCCGCTGGACGACAAGGGCCCGCTCGGCACCACGAAGACGCGCCCCGTCGAACGCATCGCGCCCGGCGTCATCGTGCGCCAGGGGGTCGACACGCCCGTCCAGACCGGCATCAAGGCCGTCGATGCCCTCATCCCCATCGGCCGCGGCCAGCGCGAGCTGATCATCGGCGACCGCCAGACGGGCAAGACGGCCGTGGCCATCGACACGATCATCAACCAGAAGGGCCAGGGCCTGGTCTGCATCTACGTGGCCATCGGCCAGAAGCTGTCGACGGTCGCCAACATCGTGGCCACGCTCGAGAAGTACGGCGCCATGGAGCACACCATCGTCGTCGTGGCCGGCGCCGAAGACCCCGCGCCGTTGCAGTACCTGGCGCCCTACTCCGGCGTGGCCATCGGTGAGGAGGTCATGGAGGTCGGCGTCGAGCTGCCGGGCCAGGGCCTGGTGAAGGATGCCCTGTGCGTCTACGACGACCTCTCCAAGCACGCCTGGGCGTACCGCGAGATGTCGCTCCTGCTACGCCGCCCGCCGGGCCGCGAGGCGTACCCGGGCGACGTCTTCTACCTCCACAGCCGGCTGCTCGAGCGTGCCGCGCGCCTGAACGCCGAGAACGGCGGCGGCTCGCTGACGGCGCTGCCGATCATCGAGACGCAGGCGGGTGACGTCTCCGCCTACATCCCCACCAACGTCATCTCGATCACCGACGGGCAGCTCTTCCTGGAGACCGACCTCTTCAACTCGGGCCAGCGGCCCGCCCTGAACGTGGGCATCTCGGTCAGCCGCGTCGGGTCGGCGGCGCAGACCAAGGCCATGAAGAAGGTCGCCGCCCCGTTGAAGCTGGACCTTGCCCAGTACCGCGCCCTGGCCGCCTTCGCCCAGTTCGCGTCGGACCTCGACAAGGCCACGCGCGACCAGCTGACCCGCGGCGAGAAGCTCTCGGAGGTCGTCAAGCAGCCGCAGTACCAGCCCCTGCCGGTGGAGAAGCAGGTGGCCATCCTCTACGCGGCGACCAAGGGGTACCTCGACGACGTGCCGACGCCGCGCGTCAAGGAGTTCGAGACCGGCCTCTACCGCTTCCTCGAGACGGAACGCCCCAAGGTCCTCCAGGAGCTGGGCCAGACGAAGGCCCTCAGCGACGAGCTGACGAGCGCCCTCGATGAGGCCGTGACCGCCTTCCGCACCTCGTTCCTGGCCTAGGCGAGGGGAGCCGTCCCGGCCATGGCCAGCCAGCGCGACATCCGCCGCCGTATCGCGTCGGTGCGCAACATCCGCCAGATCACCCGGGCCATGCAGTTCGTCGCGGCATCCAAGCTGCGTCGGGCGCAGGAGGCCACCCTCGCCGCGCGGCCCTACAGCGAGGCGCTCGACGAGGTGCTGGCCGACCTGGCGGCCGTGCTCGGCCAGGAACACCACCCGCTCCTCGCCGATCCCGGGGGCGGCAAGCGCATCATCGTCCTGGTGACCACCGATCGGCCGCTGGCCGGCCCCCTGACGTCGAACATCGTGCGCTTCACCGCCCGCGAGATCGTGGACCACCCCGGCGACGTGGCGGTGGTGACGATCGGGCGCAAGGGCCGGGACGCGATGCGGCGCACGGGCGTGCCCATCGACGCCCATTTCGCGGGCTTGGGCGACCGGCCGGCCTTCGCCGACGTCCTGCCCCTGGTGCGGCTCATCAGCGAGGGGTACCTGGGCGGCGAGTTCGGCCGCGTCGACGTCATCTACTCTCACTTCGTCTCGACGCTGGTCCAGCGGCCGACGATGGCCCAGCTGCTGCCGATCGTGCCGACCACCGACACGAGCGGCATCCCGGGCCGCCAGTTCATCTTCGAGCCCAGTCCCGCCGGCGTGCTCGAGCGGCTCCTGCCGCGCTACGTCGCGACGCGTCTCTTCCAGGCCGTGCTGGAGTCCAAGGCGAGCGAGGAGTCGAGCCGGATGGTGGCGATGAAGAACGCCACGGAGAACGCCGAGGGCCTCATCGACGACCTGACCCTGGCCTACAACAAGGTCCGCCAGGCCAACATCACCCGCGAGATGATCGAGATCGCGACCGGCGCCCAGGCGCACTGATAGTCGCGCCCTACACCAGGAGGCATCCAAGCATCATGGCGACCGCCGCCCCCACCGCCACCGGCAAGGTCATCCAGATCACCGGGCCGGTGGTCGACATCGAGTTCCCCGCCGGCCACCTGCCCGGCATCTACAACGCCGTGGAGATCGACCGTCCCGGTCTCGAGCCGCTCGTCTGCGAGGTGGAGTCGCACCTCGGCAACGACTGGGTCCGCTCGGTGGCCATGACGACCACGGACGGCCTCGCACGCGGCGCCTCCGTCCACGACACCGGCGCGCCCATCACGGTGCCGGTCGGCGAGGTCACCCTGGGCCGGGTGTTCGACGTGCTGGGCCATACGATCGACCTCAAGGACCCGATCAAGCCAACGGTCAGCCTGCCCATCCACCGGGCCCCACCCGCGTTCGACCAGCAGACCACGGACGTCGAGGTCTTCGAGACGGGCATCAAGGTCATCGACCTCATCTGCCCGTTCCGCAAGGGCGGCAAGATCGGCATCTTCGGCGGCGCCGGCGTAGGCAAGACGGTCATCATCCAGGAGCTCATCCGCAACGTCGCCCAGGAGCACGCCGGCTACTCCGTCTTCGCCGGCGTCGGCGAGCGCAGCCGCGAGGGCAACGACCTCATCCACGAGATGACCGAGTCGGGCGTCATCGCCAAGACGGCCTTCGTCTTCGGCCAGATGAACGAGCCGCCCGGGGCCCGCCTGCGGGTCGGCCTGACGGCCCTCACCATGGCCGAGTACTTCCGCGACGAGGAGGGCCGCGACGTCCTCCTCTTCATCGACAATATCTTCCGCTTCACGCAGGCCGGCTCGGAAGTGTCGGCGCTGCTCGGGCGGATGCCGTCGGCGGTGGGCTACCAGCCCAACCTGGCGACCGAGATGGCGGCGCTCCAGGAGCGCATCACCTCCACCAAGAAGGGCTCCATCACGTCGCTGCAGGCCGTCTTCGTGCCGGCCGATGACTACACCGATCCCGCGCCGGCGACGACGTTCGGGCATCTGGACTCGACCATCCGGCTGGAACGTTACCTGACCGAGCTGGGCATCTACCCCGCCGTGGATCCCCTCACCTCCACCTCGCGCGTGCTGGATCCGCTCGTCGTGGGGCAGGAGCACTACGACGTGGCGCGCGAGACGCAGCGGGTCCTGCAGCGCTATCGCGACCTCCAGGACATCATCGCCATCCTGGGCATCGACGAGCTGTCCGAGGAGGACAAGGCCACGGTCGCCCGGGCCCGCCGCCTCCAGCGGTTCATGAGCCAGCCTTTCTACGTGGGCGAGGTCTTCACCGGGCGCCCCGGCAAGTACGTCTCGATCAAGGACACCGTGGTCTCCTTCAAGGAGATCCTGGAGGGCAAGGCCGACACGCTGCCGGAGCAGGCCTTCTTCCTCGCGGGCACGCTCGACGACGTGCGCCAGAGCGCGCACAAGCTCGAGGGCTGACATGCCCCTTCACCTGGAGATCGTGACCCCGGAACGCCTCGCCTACAGCGACGAGGTGGACGAGGTGGTCTGCCCAGGGAGCGAGGGCGAGCTGGGCATCCTGCCCCACCACGCCCCGCTCGTCACGAACCTGGGGGTGGGCGAGCTGCGCATCCACAAGGGCGGCCAGCAGGAGTCCTTCGCCATCGTCGGCGGCTTCCTGCAGGTCCGGCCCGACCGGGTCGTGGTCCTCGCGGAGACGGCCGACATGGCCTCCGAGATCGACCTGCAGAAGGCGCACGAGGCCCGCGAGGAGGCCGAACGGGCGCTCGAGACGCAGACCACCCCCGCCGACCTCGCCGCCGCGCGCGCCGCGCTCCAGACGGCGCTCCTCCGGATCCGCGTCGCCGAACGGCGGCACCGTGAGGGCCCGCGGCAGCGCGGGTGACCATCGTGGCCGACGCCCGTCCGTTCATCTGGGAGTACGCGCCGCCCCCGGTCCCGCGCGAGATGCTGCGGGTGGAGGGCCGTCACCCGCTGTCGGGGACCGTGCGCGTCAGCGGCAGCAAGAACGCGGCACTCAAGCTCCTCGCCGCGGCCACGCTGACCGGTGAGCGGTGCCGCTTCACCAACGTGCCGGAGATCGAGGACGTGCGCGTCATGGCCGAGACGCTGCGCGACCTGGGCGTGGTGGTGGACCATCCCGTGCCCAACGTCTACGAGGTCGCCTCAGGCGACGTGGACTGGCTCTTCGTGCCGCTCGAGGCGGCCGCCAAGATGCGCGCCAGCTTCATCCTGCTGGGTCCCCTCCTGGCGCGCTTCGGACGGGTCATCATCAGCAACCCCGGCGGCGACCGCATCGGCCGGCGACCGGTCAACCTGCACGTCGACGCGATGCGCGCCCTGGGGGCCGAGATCGAGTACCGCAACGGCTACTACTTCGCCCGGGCACCCGGGCGCCTCCGCGCTGCCCGCGTGACGTTCCCCGCGGTCAGCGTCATGGGCACGGAGAACGCCATGCTGGCGGCGACGCTGGCCGACGGCCGGACGACCATCCAGCCGGCCGCGCAGGAGCCGGAGGTGGACGACCTGATGGGCTTCCTGTGCGCGATGGGCGCGGACGTATCCCGCCCGACGCCCGACACCATCGAGGTCGTCGGCCGGCGACACCTCCGCGGGGCCGACTACCGCGTCGCGTCCGACCGTATCGAGGCCGGCACGTTCGTCGTCGCGGCCGCCGTCACCGGCGGCCAGCTGACCCTGGAGGAGGCCCCGTGCGGGCAGCTGGGGGCCTTCCTCGACGTCGTCCACGACGTGGGGGTGGACTTCACCTGCCAGGACGATCGCATCGTGGTCCACGGCGTGGACCCGGCGCTCAAGCCGTATCACGCGCGCGACATCACCACCGCCCCCTATCCGGGCCTGGCCACGGACCTGCAGCCGCCCACCTGCGTCCTGCTCACCCAGGCCCAGGGCGTCAGCCAGGTCCACGAGACGATCTTCGAGGACCGCCTGGAGTACATCGGCGAGCTCGTCCGCATGGGCGCCGATGTGACGCTGGCGGACGATCAGCACGCCCGCATCCGCGGTCGCACGAGCCTGCACGGGGCCGAGCTCGAGATCGGCGACCTGCGGGCCGGCGCCTCGCTCATCCTGGCCGCCCTGGCGGCCGAGGGGACCTCGCTGATCCACGGCGAACACCACGTCCGGCGGGGGTATGAGAACATCGAGGGCAAGTTCCACGACCTCGGCGCCCACGTGACGCGCCTGCCCGAAGGGGCCCCCAGGGAAGGATCCCCCGCCAGCGCATGAAGATCGGCATCGACCTCGGCACGGCCAACGTCCTCGTCTACGTCAAGGGCCGCGGCATCGTCATCCAGGAGCCGTCGGTGGTGGCGGTGAGCGACGACAACCACATCGTGGCCGTCGGTGAGGACGCGCGCGAGATGATCGGCCGGACCCCCGGCAACATCCGTGCCATCCGGCCCATGAAGGACGGCGTCATCGCCGACTACGTCATCACCGAGGCGATGCTGCGCTACTTCATCAAGAAGGCCGGCCGGTCGATGACCAAGCCCGACGTCATGATCAGCGTCCCCTCCGGCGTCACGTCGGTGGAGAAGCGCGCCGTGCGGGACGCGGCCCTCAAGGCGGGCGCCCGCGAGGCCTACCTCATCGAGGAGCCGCTCGCCGCGGCGATCGGGGCCAACGTGCCCATCAGCGGCCCGTCGGGCAACCTCATCATCGACATCGGCGGGGGCACGACGGAGATCGCCGTGATCGCACTCGGCGGGATCGTGGTGAGCTCCTCCGTGCGGGTCGGCGGCAACCGCTTCGACGAGGCGATCGCCAACTACGTGCGCAAGAAGTACAACCTGATGATCGGCGAGCGGACCGCCGAAGAGGTCAAGATCCAGATCGGGGCGGCCCTGCCGCTCGAGCGCGAGCTGCACATGGAGGTGCGCGGCCGCGACCTGATCGCCGGCCTCCCGCGCACCATCCCGCTGACCAGCGCGGAGGTCACGGAGGCGCTGGAGCAGCCGCTCCAGCAGGTCGTGATGGCGGTCCGCCACGTGCTGGAGGAGACGCCCCCCGAGCTCTCCAGCGACATCATCGACAAGGGCATGGTCATGTCGGGCGGCGGGGCGCTGCTGCGCAACATCGACCGCCTGCTGACGCAGGTCACCGGCGTGCCCTGCCACGTGGCGGAGACCCCGCTCGATTGCGTGGCCCTGGGCACGGGTCTGGCGCTGGAACACTTCGACTTCTTCAAGAAGTCGCTCGTCCAGCGCGTCTGAGGCTCGCCGCGTGCCCGCTTCCGGCGAGCCGGCGGCGATCGGTGTGACGGGGACGGCCGGCCGGGGCCCCGGCCAGGCCTTCGTGGACCTCCATTGTCACAGCTCGGCCTCGTTCGACTCGCTGAGCCGTCCCGCCGACCTGGTGCGCGTCGCGGCCGCACGCGGCCTGACCCACCTCGCCATCACCGACCACGAGCGCCTGGACGGGGCACTGGAGGGCCGGCAGCACGCCCCGGCCGGCCTGACGGTCATCATCGGCGAGGAGATCCGCAGCGCCGACGGCGACGTGCTCGGTCTCTACCTCCAGGAGGCCGTGCCCCCCGGCATGTCGGCGGCCGAGACGGTCGAGGCGATCCACGCCCAGGGCGGCCTGGCCGGCCTGCCCCATCCCTTCGACCACCACCGAAACTCCGGCCTGAAAGGCGACCGCGAGGTGGCCCTGGCGGCCCTGGCACAGCAGCTGGACTTCATCGAGGCGTACAACGCCCGCGCCGCGTTCGGCGATGCCAACGAGCGCGCGGCGCAGTTCGCGCTGCGCAACGGCCTGCCCGGCGTGGCCTCCAGCGATGCCCATTCACTGCTCGAAGTCGGGGTCGCCTGTACCATCGTCCCGGGTCCCATCGAGACCCCTGACCAGCTGCGGGCGGCCCTGGCACAGGCCACGCTGATGCCCGGCCATGCTTCATACCTCGTGCGAGGCCTCACACCGCTTGCCAAGCTCATCAACCGGACCCGCGGCAACCGTCGCCTGGGTCCGGCCGCGCCCCGCCGCTGAGCGTCCCCGCCCCGCCGCGGCGGCGCGCCCATGACAGCATCCTCGGGACAGCGACCGCTCGGCGAGGCGTCTGACCGGTCCGATGTCCCCGCGACGGCGTCGGGAGGCACTGCGCCTGCCGGATCGACCGGCGGCGAGCCCGCAGTCGAGGTCTCCGCCGAGTCCCTCTCGCTGCTGCGTCGTCTCCGCAGTCCGCGCACGATCATCTCGCTGGCCGTGCCGCTGGTGCTGCTGGCGCTGCTGGCGCGCTCCCTGCCGGGCTTCCAGCTCGACCAGCTGCCGTCGCGCATCCTCGCCGCCAATCCATGGCTGCTCCTCGCCGCGTTCCTCATCTACTACGCCGGGTTCCCTATACGCGGCTACCGCTGGAGCCTCCTGCTGCGCAGCGCGGGGACCCGTCTCTCCACGCGCGACTCGACCGAGATCGTCTTCATCAGCTGGATGGTCAACTGCCTCGTGCCGGCCAAGCTCGGCGACGTCTACCGCGCCTACCTGCTGCGCATGAACCGCGCCGTCTCCACCAGCCGCACCCTGGGCACCGTCTTCATCGAACGGGTGCTGGACCTCTTCGGCATCGCCGTGCTGGGTCTCGCCGCCGGCTTCTGGAGCTTCCGCGGCGGCTTCGACCCGTACGTCGAGTTCGTGCTGGGCCTGGGCGTCGCAGTGGTGGTCGTGCTGGCCGTGGCGCTGCTCACGTTGCGCAACTTCGGCCGGCGCATCCTCGTCCGCCTCCCGGTGCCCCACACCGCCGTCGAGCTGTACGACCGGTTCGAGGAAGGCTTCTTCGCCCTCAAGGCCCGCAGCGTGCCGCGCCTGGGGGCACTGACCGGGCTGATCTGGTCGACCGAGGCGATGCGCCTCTGGTTCGTCATCGCCGCGCTCGGTTACGCCGACGTGCGGCTGGGCCTGTCGGGGACGTTCTTCGTCGCCCTCGCGGCCTCGCTGCTGACCGCCATCCCGCTCACGCCGGGCGGCCTCGGCATCGTGGAAGCCGGCATGGTCGGCATCCTGACCTACATCTACGGGGTGCCCCAGGGCGAGGCCCTCACCATCGCCCTCGTGGACCGGTCCATCAGCATCCTCTCGGTCATCGTGATCGGCGCCATCGTGTACGTCCTCTCCAGCAAGACCAAGGTCGTCCGCCGCCCGATCGCCCCCGCCGCCGCGCCCAGCCCGTAACCTGTCGGGTCCGGGGCGCAGCCGGGCGCCACGCCGCGTGGGCGCCGCTCCAGCCCGCCTGGCCCAGCTGCAGCCCGCAGCCGGGCTCGTTTTGCCCCACAGGTACGTAAGCGACAGAGGCGGGGTCCTGGAATCGCGATCTGGGGCCCCGAATGCGCCTCGAATGACCTTCGCGGGGCTCTGCTGGGCCCTCGGGCACCGTGTTGCAACGTCTTCTGATGCGTGGGGCGCATCGATCGACCGATGGATCGCCTCCCCGCGTCCGTTACTTGCCCTGGGAGCAAACGGGCCCTTGCCGGCCACGCAACGCCCGCTTGTGGGCCGGCTTCCCGTCGGGGCGTGGCCCCAGCCCGGGTCTCGTCGCGGCGTTGCCCGAACCGGGGCCAATGGCGGCCTCGCCGCTGTCCGGTCCCCGAAACGCCGAGTGCCGGCCCCCAGCGGCCGGCACCCGGAACGGATCGATTCGGTTGTCAGGGCCCGGCGACGGACGTCGGCCGGGAGTCGGTCAGTTGCGCTTCGGGAAGCGGGTGAGGCTGGCTGCCCCCACCGTGACGGCGGCCTGCGAGGGGCGGGCGGCGAGGCGCCGCATCCGCACGGCGAGGTAGTACTCCATGACCTGGCGCACCTGCGCCTCGGAGAGGTAGTCGTCGGAGCGGAGCGAGTACTCGACGCGGGCCGTGGGGTTCGTGGCGGCGGTGGCGACGAGCCCGAAGTACTGTGGCGTGTCGGCTTCGTCGTGGATCTCGCGGAGGCCACGGGCCAGCTTGGTCGCGGTGCCCAGGGAGGGCGTGCGGTCGCCGCGGATCAGGCGCGAGATCGTCGAATGATCGACGCCCGATTGCTGGGCCAGCTGCCGCTGGGACATCTTCTTGGCCTTCAGCTGCGAGCGCAGCCATTCGTTGAAGGCTCGACCGTTCTGGACGCTCATGCGCGGCTTACGGACCCTCGAGCGGACCGGGATGACAGAGGCATCATCCGAGGCGGCGCAGGGTGTCGATATAGGTCCTTGGTACCCCGCGTTCCGCGCCGAACGGTGAGCCTTCCACGCACGACGGAAGCGCTCATGGAACGGCGCAGGGCGCCTTCAGGTGCCCTTCAGGCGCCCTCGAGCGCAGGTGCCGCCCGGTCTCGTCGTGAGCGTGAGCCCGGCAGGTCCAGGGCGGCCTCGTCCAGCTGTGGCAACGGCTCGCCGGCGATCAGGGCACGCACCCGTTCCATGTTCCTGGCGTCCCAGCCCTCGTCCATCCCGGGGGTCTCCAGGTAGGCCGGCACCAGGGCGAGGCGCGGATGGACGAGCAGCGCGCGCATGCCGCGCTCGCCGATGGCACCTGCGCCCACGTGCTGGTGGCGATCGCCGTGGGAACCGAGTGGGACCTTGGAGTCGTTAAGGTGGAGCATCGCCAGGCGCGACGGGCCGAGCAGGGCGTCGAAGCGCACCAGCAGGTCGTCGAGGACCAGCGGATCCGACAGGTCGTAGCCCGCGCCCCACAGGTGGGCGGTATCGAGGCAGAACCCGAACCGCCCTTCGGGGACACCGGCGCGGACGGCCGCCTCCGCGATGGCCGCCAGCTCCTCCACGGTCGAGCCGATGCCGGCGCCGCCGCCGGCGCTGTTCTCCAGGACCAGCAGCGGCCGACCGGGCGGGTCGGCGGGCGGTCCGGCGGCGTCTTCGAGCCCGCCGGCGGCCAGGTCCAGGGCGGCCGCGGCGTCCAGGGCCTCGGCCTCGTCGAGGGCTGCGGCCATCCCGCGCGCGAGGCGCGTCACGCCAGCCTGCGGGCCCTCACCGCGGTGCGAGCCGACGTGGACGTTGACGAAGGCCGCCCCGTAGACGGCGCCCATCCGCAGCTCGGCCGTCAGCGCGCCGACCGAGCGGGTCCAGAAGGCTTCGTCACTGCCTGCCAGGTTGATGAGGTAGGCGGCATGGGTCGCGGTCGGTGCCAGGTCCAGCTCGGCCAGGCGGGTGCGGAACGCCGGCAGCTCGCGTGGCGGCTCGGTCCGGCGACGCCACGCCGTGGGATTGTCGGCGAAGACCTGGAGCGTGGCGGCGCCGATGGCGTCCGCCCGCTCGGCCGCCTTGACCATGCCCGCGCCCAGGGGCAGGTGGATCCCGATGGGCCGGCCGCCGAGGGCCGCGCGCAGGTCGCTGGGCATGGCCGCCCATGGTACGGCACCGGGCGCCGTAGCACGATTAGACGGCCATCTAATCGTGTGTTATGATCCGCGGATGGATCCCGAGTTGCTCACCACGCTGAAGGCGCTGGCCGACGCCTCCCGGCTCCGCCTCATCGGCCTGCTGGCATCGCGGCGCATGGCGGTCGAGGAACTGGCCCAGGCCACGGGCCTGTCCTCGCCCACGGTCGCGCACCACCTCCAGCGGTTGCGGGAGGCGGGTCTCGTGACGTCGCGGCCGCGTCATCCCTACGTGGAGTACGAGCTGCGGCTGGACGCCCTCCACGATATCGGCCGGCGCCTGGATGCGGCCTCGCGCCCGGGCGCGGCCCAGCCGCTCGAGGAAGACGGCCCCGACGGCAAGCCGCGTCCCGCGTTCGACGCCAAGGTGCTGCGGGCGTTCATCGAGGACGGGCGGCTGGTGGCAATCCCCGCCCAGGAGAAGAAGCGCCTGGTCCTGCTGCGCTACCTGGCCGAGACCGTCTTCGAGCCTGGCGTGGCCTACCCGGAGAAGGAGGTCAACCAGCGCCTGGGGATCGTCCACCCGGACGTGGCGTCGCTGCGCCGCTACCTGGTCGACCTCCACTTCATGGCGCGCACGCGGGGCGTCTACCGCCTGGAGCCGGCCGCCGCCTGGCCGTCCTGAGCGACCCCGGGGTCGCGCGTCAGGCGCGCCGGCGCACCCGACCGACGGCGTACTCACCGCCCACGACGGGCTCGATGAGGCCGTAGTCGCCGTCGCGACGTCGGTAGAGCACGTTGACGCGCTCGTCCTCCGCGTTGACGAAGACGAAGAAGCTGTGCCCCAGCTCCTCCATGCGGGCCACCGCGTCCTCCTCGAACATGGGCTCGAGGGCGAAACGCTTGACCTTGACCACACGGCGTGACCCGTCGGCGCCGGGGACCGGTTCGGGCTCGACGCCCGACCGCGTGGATGGCGCGCCGGGATGGTCCGGCTCCCGGAGGCGCTCCTTCTGGTCGACCGCCCGCCGCTCGAGCAGGTCGATGATCTCGTCCGCGGCGGCGCGATGGGTCGACGCCCGCGCCGAACCGTGGATCGGCGGTCGCCCGTCCAGGTCCAGCTTGACGGCCACGACGTGGCTGGTCGCGGCGCTCCGATGCCGCTCGACCCGCAATTCGGCGGTGGCCTCGGCGCGCTCCCCGAGGAGACGATCGAGGCGGTGGAGTTTGGCCTCGACGTACCTGCGGTCGACTTCCGGGACTTCGAAGTTCTGGCCCCTGACGATGGTCCGCATGGGCGCTCCCTTCTGCCGCCGATTCTAGTCCTCCGGACCAGCTGTGGCCCACGGCCGGGCTGGTGGCCGGCGGACGCGCTCATCGGTCGCGGGCCACCACGAGCGCGGATACCGATCGCGCCCCCGCCGCGCGCAGCGTCGTGGCACAGGCGCCGATGGTCGCGCCGGTGGTGAGGATGTCGTCCACGATGACGGCCCAGCGTCCGGCGATCAGGACCGACGCCCGGTGCGGGACGACGAATGCGTGGCCCACGTTGGTGGCCCGCGCCCCGCGACCCAGGGCATGCTGCGCGGTCGTGGCCTCCCCACGCCGGAGCGCCGGCACGACCGGCAGCCGCAGGCGACGGCCGGCCGCGAGCGCGAGAAGCTCGGCCTGGTCGTAGCCCCGCTCGTGGAGACGGTCCCCATGGAGCGGCACCGGGACCAGCACGTCCCCGCCCCGGCCGGCGTGTGCCCATCGCGCGGCGAGGAGCATGCCGAGCGGCTCGGCCAGGGTGCGGACGCCCTGGTACTTCAGGGCGTGCAGGGCAGCGCGCGTCGTGCCCGTGTACGGCGCCAGCCATTCGAGCTGGTCCACGCCGGCCGGCATCCGGCTGCGCAGGCCGAGTGGCACGCCGGGCGGTTCGGCGAGCCGCCGCCGGAGCGGCCGGGTGCACGTCGCGCACAGCGGCGTGCCCTCGCGCCCGCAGCCAGGGCACGTCGGCGGGAGCAGCAGGTCGAGCAGAGCCGCCATGTGGCCATCATGGGCGCTGCGACTTGGCCGTCGCTTACGCGAGGCGGCCCCATATCATCGCCACGATGGACCGCGACGGACGCTCCACGGCGGTCGCCCTCGCGCTGGGCGCGGCGGGCGCGGCGCTGCTGCTGGCCGCCCTGGTGGTGTTCAGCAGCAGCTCAGGGTACGGCTACGACCTGGCCGCCTACCTGGCCGCCGCCCACCGGGTGGCCGCCGGTGGCACGCCGTACCAGCCGCAGACGCTGAGCGGGCCGTTCAATCCCGGGCCCGCGGGCCTCTACCTGTATCCGCCTCCGCTTGCTGTGCTGCTCGCCGCGGTGACGGGCCTCGCCACGCCGACGGTGGAGGCTGGGTGGTGGATCCTGCGGGTCGGGCTCCTGGTGGTCGGCTGTGCCGTCCTGCCCGTGCCTCGCTGGGTGCGCGGCGGCGTCCTGCTCGTCCTGGCCGTCAGCTATCCGACGCTGATCGACCTCAACCTGGGCAACGTCAGCCTGCTCGTGCTCGTGACCAGCTGCCTGGCGTGGCGGTGGCTCGACCGACCGGCGTCGGGCCTCTTCACGGCGCTCGCCATGGCGCTGCGACCGACCCTCGTCGTCGTGCCGATCTGGTGGCTCATCCGTCGCCAGTGGCGGGCGGTCGCCTGGACCGTGGGGGCCGGTGTGGTGCTCATCGTGCTGACCCTGCCGTTCGTCGGCCTGGGCGGGTACGCGGACTACCTGACGGTCGTGCGCAACCTGTCGAGCGTGACCGGGGTCACGCACAACGTCGACCTGGCCTCGGCCGCCCTGCTGCTCGGGATGGGGCCGGGAGTCGTGCAGCCGGCCCTCATCGTGCAGTACGCGCTCGGGGTGGGGGCCATCGGGCTGGCCCTGCGGCAGGATCGCGAGGTCGGGTTCGTGATGGTCACCGCGGCGTCGCTCCTCCTGGCACCGCTCATCTGGGTGCACTACCTGGTCATCCTTGCCCTGCCGGCCGCGCTGCTTGCCGCCCGGGGCCACCGCTGGGCGGTGCTGCTGCCGCTCCTTGGCTGGCTCCCCGAGGCCGCGCTCCCTCTCGTCGCGATCGCCGGGGCGTACGTGCCACTGCTGGCCGCGCACCGGCCGGCCACGTCGGCACAGGCCTGACGCGCCCGGCGGCCACCACTCCGCCTCATTCGAGCGGCTGTCGCGAGGTTTGCCCCCCAGGCAAAGGTATTCTTGCTCTGGGGGCACACAAGCGACCGGGATAGCGATCGGCATGACCCGACCTCGCGCCGCGGGGCCTGTATCGACGCGCCACGGGCATCACAGCTGGCCTGCGAGGCCGTCCAGACCTACCGGAGGAGCCGCGGACGGCCGATCAACAGCCCTGGCCGGCTTATCCATGGGCCGGCCACCGCGTCCCGTGCGCGTTGGTTGCTCCAGGAGCAAGAGTTGCCTGTGAGGCAGCGAGAGCCTGAAGGGAAGGCCGGGGCTTCGCCCCGTCGGCTGAAGGCTGACCCGTCCCGGCCTGCGCCTCAGACGGCTGGCGCGCCGCGACGCCGGCCGTCGAGCCAGAGGCGGATGGGGGCGATGAGGATGACCGTGGTGGAGAGGTAGAGGGAGGGCATCGCCACGACCATGGCGAGGGCGCACAGCCACGGCCGGCGCAGGACCAGGCTGCCCAGCGCGGCCAGGACGAGGGCCACCGGCAGGCGCAGGTACCACGGCCCGACGGGCAGCGAGATGGCGATGCTCGACGGCTGGCGTGCGAGGTAGGCGAACCAGTCCGGCCAGAGGTGCAGCACGGGCAGGGTGACGAGCACGCAGACGGCCAGGGCCACCATCGCACCGCGCCAGCGAGCCGGCGGCAGGGCCAGGGTCGGCGCCAGCTTGGCCAGGGCTACCAGCACCAGCGGACCGACGCGGCGGACCTCATCCACGAGTCGCCCGGAGGGGGTCGGGCCTGGACCGGGTGCGTCCCGCCGCGCCACACCCGCCCACGCCAGCACGATGGCGGCCGCGATGAGGAGGTCGATGTTGCCGGCGGAAAGCTCGAAGGCGGTCAGCGGCCAGAGGAGGATCCAGCCCACGCCGCGCCAGCTGCGGGCGACGTAGCGCATCGCCGCCAGGTCCAGCACGATGATGGCGGCCTGGACGAGCAGCGGTGGCAGGAGGGCCAACCCGGCCGCGATGACGGCCCACGGTGGGGCGTAGGGGAAGTTGGTGGCCTCGCCGATCTGGCCCACGTAGACCGGCGCGCCGTTGAGCAGATCGTGGCCCGCGCGCAGGTACGCATCCAGGTCGGGCCCGGTGCGGAACCACTGGCCGCCGACACTGGCCTCGATCGTCACGAAGGCGAACGCGCCGAACAGGTAGCCGGTGATGGCCCCCGCCCACAGCACGAGCTCGCGCGGCGTGAGCGTCTGGACGCCCGCCCGCCGCGTCTCCCCGGCGCGCTGCCCGCCCAGGGTACCGCCCCCGCTCACCGGTGGCGGCTCAGACCGGGCGGCCGTTGCGCCCGCTCAGGGTGACGCGATCACCCACCTGCGTACCGCTACGCTCCAGGGCCCCTACCGGCAGCTCGATGACGCCGTGCGCGCCGCGGGCGTACCACACGATCCCCCGCCAGGGGGGCAGGGCCCGGCGCACCTCGACGACCGACCGCGACCCGTCGTCCGTGGGGCGCCCCACGAAGCAGCAGTCGATGGCGAAGCGCATGAAGAACATGTGGATGTTGTTCGTGCCCGGCAGCCACAGGCCCTCCTGCGGCGCCAGCGTGCGGCGGCCCATGAGGCCCACGAAGCGCGCCCAGAACGAATCGGCCGCCACGACCTGCGTCGCGACGGCCGTTCCGCGTGTGGTGTTGCGCAGCTGGAGCAGGTCAGCCACCCGGCCGGCTCCGGGCTAGGTGTGGAGGTTGACCATGAGCAGGATGATGGCCGGCCCCAGGATGACGATGAAGAGCGACGGGAAGATGCAGCCCACGAGGGGGAACAGCATCTTGATGGGGGCCTTGGCCGCCTGCTCCTCAGCCCGCTGGCGGCGCTCGATGCGCAGCTGCTCGGACTGGACCTGGAGGACCTTGCTGATCGAGACGCCGAGCTGTTCGGCCTGGATGATGGCGCCGATGAAGTTGGCCAGGGCGGGCACGTTGGTACGGGCCACGATGCCGCGCAGGGCGTCCCGCCGGGCAGACCCCAGGCGGATCTCAGCCAGGCCGCGGCGGAACTCGTCGGCGAGCGGCCCCTGCGTCTTCTCCACCACGCGTCCGAGCGCGGCATCGAAGCCCAGGCCGGCCCGCACGGAGATGGTGAGCAGGTCGAGCGTGTCGGGGATGGCCAGCAGGATGGCCTTGTTGCGCTGGCGGATGCGACGGTTCAGCCAGTACTCGGGCAGGACGAAGCCCAGTCCCAGGCCGACCACGCCGGAGATGACGCCGAAGAGGAAGTTGCCCTGCAGGACGCCGAAGACCAGCAGCGCCAGGGCGCCGACCACGACGGCCGACACCAGCTTGAGCGCCGTGAACTCGGCCGCCTTGAGGTTGCCCGGGTTGCCGGCCTGGGCGAGGCGCCGGTCGGTGCGGCTGGCCGAGGCCGGGCTGCTGATGCGCTGGGCATAGGCGGTCAGGCGGGCCATGAACGGCCGCATGGTCCGGTCGAAGAACGGCTGCTGGAGCTCCAGCTCCTCCAGGTTCTTGGCCTGCATCGAACCCAGCTGCGTCAGGCGAGCCTGGACCGGGTCGACCGACTGGCCCCCGGCCAGGCCGAGGACGATGAGCATGATCGCCGCGAAGGCGACGACCGCGAAGACGAGGGGCAGCATGGCTCAGACCTCGATGTCGACGATACGGCGGATGGCCAGGAAGCCCATGAGCATGAACAGGCCACCGACGAACATGATGCAGACGCCGAGGGGCAGGCCAAGGAAATCGGGGGGCTTGAGGAACATCGGCTGCATGAAGCTGGGGGCGATCACGAAGAGGACCGCCACCAGGCCGATGGGCAGGCCGGCCACGACGTAGCCCGACAGGCGCTGCTGCGCCGTCAGGGTGCGGATCTCACCCTTGATGCGGACCCGCTCGCGGATGGTGAAGGCGATGGAGTCGAGGATCTCCGCCAGGTTGCCGCCCACCTGGTGCTGGATGGTGATGGCCGTGGCCATCAGCTCCAGGTCGTCGGAGCGGACGCGGCGGACCATGTTGGCCAGGGCGTCGTCGAAGGCCAGGCCAAGGTTGACCTCGCGGATGACGCGGCCGAACTCGGTCGAGATGGGGGGTTGCGTCTCGCGCACCACCAGCTCCACGGCCTGCAGGAACGACGAGCCGGCGCGCAGGGCGTTGGCGATGAGCGTGATCGTGTCGGCCAGGCGGTTGTTGAAGGCCTTGAGGCGGCCGGCCTTGCGGTGGTTGATGTACCAGCGCGGAAGCCACAGGCCGACCACGCCGGCGATGACCAGCACGAGCGGATTGCCCAGGGTCGGCAGGAAGTCGCTGAGCGCCAGGCAGATCAGCGGCAGGCCGATGATCGAGACGCCCCAGATGGCGAGGAATTCGCTGGTCTTCAGGCGCAGGTCGGCGCGGGCGAGGTCGCGCGCCAGGTTGGCGCCGAAGTCGCGGTTCTCGACGACCTTGTTCAGGCTGGCCAGGGCGACCGAGCTGGAGATGGCGTCGCTGATCGAGCCGGAGCCCTGCTTCTCGGCATCCGGGCGGCGGCCCGAGGCGTAGCGGTCGAGTCGCGCACTGATGCCCGAGCCGCCGGAGGCCGTGAGGCCCACGATGATGAGCAGCACGGCCGCCCCGGCCAGGGCACCCAGGACGATGGGCAGCAGGTTCATGGCTTCGTCTCCCGTGCCCTAGTAGTTGAAGCCGAACATGCCGGCCGGGAGCTGGATGCCCATGATCTCGAACTTCTCGACGAACTTGGGCCGGATGCCGGTCGGCTTGAGGCGGCCCTGGATCTTGCCGTCGACGATGCCCGTCTGCTCGAAGACGAAGACATCCTGCATGACGATGACGTCGCCCTCCATGCCCTGGACCTCGGTGATGTTGACGACCTTGCGGGTGCCGTCCTTGAGGCGGGACTGGTGGACGAGGAGATCGACGGCCGAGGAGACCTGCTCGCGGATGGCCCGCAGGGGCAGGTCGACGCCGGCCATGAGGACCATGGTCTCCAGGCGGGAGAGCATGTCGCGCGGGCTGTTGGCGTGGCCGGTGGACATGGAGCCGTCATGGCCCGTGTTCATGGCCTGGAGCATGTCGAGCGCCTCGCCCCCACGGCACTCCCCGACGATGATGCGGTCGGGCCGCATGCGCAGCGAGTTGCGCACGAGTTCGCGGATGGGGATGGCGCCCTTGCCCTCGATGTTCGGGGGCCGGGACTCGAGGGTCACGACGTGCTCCTGGCGCAGCTGGAGCTCGGCGGCGTCCTCGATGGTCACGATGCGCTCGTCGTTGGGGATGAACGAGGAGAGCACGTTGAGGGTGGTGGTCTTGCCCGAGCCGGTCCCGCCCGAGACGAAGAGGTTGAGGCGGGCCTCCACGCAGGCCTTGAGGAAGTCGAACATCTCCGGGGTGGCGGTGCCGAAGCGGATCAGGTCGTCCACGGTGAAGGGGGAGGCCGAGAACTTCCGGATCGTGATGACGGGGCCCACCAGGGAGAGCGGCGGGATGATGGCATTGACGCGTGAACCGTCGGTCAGGCGAGCGTCCACCATGGGGCTGGACTCGTCGACGCGGCGGCCGATGGGGGCGATGATGCGGTCGATGATGCGCATCACGTGGTCGTCGTTCTGGAAGACCACGTTGGTCAGCTCGAGCTTGCCGGCGCGCTCGATGTAGACCTGGCGCGGGCCGTTGACCATGACCTCGGTGATGCTCTCGTCGCGCAGGAGCGGCTCGAGTGGCCCCAGGCCGATGATCTCGTCGGTGATCTGCTCGACCATGCGGACGCGCTCGGCGCGGGTGAGGGCCAGGCCCTCCTCGTCGATGACGCGGCCGAAGATCTCTTCGATCTGGCGCCGGACCTCCACCTGGTTGGACAGGTCGAGCTTGGGATCCAGGTCCTGGATGACGCGCGACTGGATGCGGAACTTGACGTCCCGGAAGGACTCGCGCACCGGCGCCTGGCTCATGATCCGCGACGGCCCGCCGGTCGGCGGCGCGCCGCCTGGCGCGCCGGGCTGGCCCGGTGCGCTGGGCACCTCGCCGGCCCCAGGCCGGGCACTTTCGATCCGCTTCAACAGGGACATCTATGGCTCTCCCCTTCCGCCCTTCGCGGGACCACGATCGGCTGTCAGCGCCATGCGAACAGCGACTTCCGTTGGATCGGTTTCTCTCGTTGTGCGGCGGGCCTTACGGCTTCGCCAAGCACGGACCTGGCCAGCCGGATGATGTCCTGGCTGACCTGAGCCTCGCGATTGCTGATGACGAACGGTACGCCACGGTTCAAGGCATAGACCACGCTTCGCCCGTCGCTCACGATCGTCTCGTCGATGCGCCGGCCGATGGAGTGTTCGACGTCCGAGACGCGGATGCCGAGGGCCGAGTCGGCGCGGTTCAGCACGAGCTTGATCTTCCCGGCCGGATAGCCGAGCTGGTCGGCCACCTCCAGGAAGAGCCGGATGTTCTTGATGTTGGTGATCTCCAGCGTCAGGAGCGCCAGGATCTCGTCCGAGAGATCCAGGAGCCCGAGGGTGGTGTCGTGGAACCACGGCCAGGAGTCCACGATGACCAGGTCGTGCGTGTCACGGAGCCGTTCAAGGACGCGGCGGAGGAAGGCCGTGGTGATGAGTTCGGACATCTCGGGGCTGGGCGGGGCCAGCATGACCCGCAGCCCCGAGCTGTGGGTCACCAGGACCTGGTCGATCATCTCGGGATCGCCCTCGGCCATGTCCGGGATGAGGTCGGCGATGGATTTGTTTTTGGGGTTGAGGTTCAGCAGGACGCCCACATCGCCGAACTGGAAGCTGGCGTCCACGAGGGCCACCTTCTTGCCCATCTCGGAGGCGGCCACGACGGCGAGGTTGACGGCCACGGTGGTCCGGCCCACGCCGCCCTTCGGCGAGAAGACGGTGACGATGCGGCCGGGCTCACGACCCGTGTCGCCGGCGGCACCGGCCGGCCGTTCGGCAAGGCGGCTGGCCTTGTTGGCCTCGCGCTCGTGCACCTGGCGGATCGACGAGACCAGCTCGTCGGAGCTGAAGGGCTTCACCAGGAACTCGCGCGCGCCGGCCAGCATGGAGCGGCGAAGGTAGTCCGCCTCGCCCTGGACGCTCATCATGATGACCGAGGCCGACGGCTCCACGGCCGCCAGCTGCTCTGTCGTCGCGATGCCGTCCATGCCCGGCATGTTGATGTCCATGAGCACGATCGCCGGGTGCAGGCGTTGGGCCAGCTCCAGCGCCTCCGGTCCCGAAGCCGCCGCGCCCACCACCTCGATGTCGCTCTCGAATCCGAGCAGCTTCGTAAGGTGGTCGCGGGTCTCCTGGATGTCGTCGACGATGAGGACTGCGATGCGATCGGCCATCAGTGCTCTTGTGCGGTTCCCGGCGCTACTGGCTGGTTCGATGGACGGTGTGGGGGAGGCGCCGCGGGCGCGCGACGCGATGGAGTTCGTGTCGCGCGCCCGTGGGAGGCCATCGCTACGTGGGGAGCCGGCCGCGAGCGGCCGGGCTGCTGTCTAGGGTTCGGTGCCGATGACGATGCGGGGCACGAGGACCCCGTACTTGTCGACGAGCATCCGCAGGGTGATGCCGCTGGTGATGTCAGGCGGAGCCTGCTGATCCGCCGTCGAGCGGAGGACCAGCGAGAGGTTGCCGTCCAGCTGGGTGAAGCGGACGAGCTCCACCTGCTGCGGCGTGAGGGCCAGGACCACGATCTCCTGCTGACCGTTGAGGGCCGTGCCCGTGTTGCCATTCGTGCCCGGGCTGGCCGCGGCGGCCTGGTTGTTGCTGGCCGTCGGCGGCGGGAGCAGCGTGCCCAGGACCTGGACGTTCTGCACCAGCACCTTGACGGAGGTGGCATTGAGGATGCCGTTGATGGTCGAGAAGTGAAGCACGGTGGTTAGCGGATTGCCTTCACGCGTGGGTGCGCCTTGCACGTCGACGGGGAACTTGTTGTCCGAGTTCTCCATCGAGAGGACGACGTCCACGTAGTCGCCGGCCTGGATCAGCGTGCCTACGCCGGTGACCTGGTCCACCTGCACGGTCATGGCTCGGAAGCCGGCCTTCAGGTTCTTCTCGATCTGGATGGGTGTGGACGTGCCGGTGCTGTTGAAGTCGTCCTCCACCAGCACGTCACCACTGTGCACGTCCTGGCGCACGACCAGGCCGTCCACGTCGCTCGGCGAGGTGAAGTAGCCGATCGGCGCTTGGGTCACGTCGACGTTCTTGGTGCCGACCATGGTGGCGGCCGAGACGACGGTGCCGAGCGGCATGTCCTGGCTGGCCACCAGGACGGCCACGGTGGTCGGTGGCGGGGTGTTACTGGTCCCGGTGTTCGTGTTCGTGCCCTGGGTCAGGATGTACACGCCGCCGGCAACGAGCACGGCGAGGATGATTCCGACCAGAACGATGAGTCGGTTGGATCGTTTCAAGGGTGGACTCCCACGTAGCGGTGTGACAGCTCGCACCACTGTAGCACCCGGCTACAGACCGGCGATCATACGAATGGGCTAGTACGTTTGGCAGGTTATGTGAGGAAATCCGGGGTCAATACGAAGGCGCCGACCGGGATGACCCGGCCGGCGCCTTGCGAGTGTGCGAGGTGGGACTAGACGGACGTGCCCACGTTGGAGAGGATCCCGCGGATCTGGCTGCCCAGGAAGATCAGGG
>Ga0209415_10003229_pt1 | contig 30298 bp, 22 predicted proteins | sample PeaSoiSIISIP2007_FD_187696 | JGI IMG/M metagenome (GOLD analysis project Ga0209415, IMG submission 187696) | Peat soil microbial communities from Weissenstadt, Germany - SII-SIP-2007 (SPAdes) (version 2) | ecosystem: Environmental > Terrestrial > Soil > Wetlands > Peat | place: Germany... | reverse complement strand
CACGCCTCACCGATAGAAATGGTGCTGACGTAGTGTCATGTCTAATGCAGAGCAATCCGAGCATGCTACGGAACAAAGACTTACAGCTTTATCTCAAGTACCAACTGAGCAATGACTCAGATGAAGCTATTGATGTCCACCTTGGGAGCTGCCAGGTTTGCGTAAGGACTACGCATTATTGAAAACGTGCTCGGATGGCCCCCGCGTGACGATCTCGGAAAACGAGCTTCTAAAGCAACTTCGGGAAGCTGCGAACCAGGGTCGGGGTCGCGAACCGGGTGACCGATTCTTCGGGCAGTTCGGCGATCTGCATCCTCTGAGGCCAGGCGCGGGTCCGGACAAAGCCTTGGCCTTCGGCCTACGTCTATTAGACACGTGCGCAAGGCTCGCTCCCGAGGCGTATGCCGGAATCCACAAGGGTACTCCCTTTTATTTCCTGGGAATGGCGGCGTTCCTTGTTCACGACTACGAGACGGCGGTCTTCTTCTTCGACGCGGGCGTCTCCGAGGACCTTGATCGAGGAGCCGATCCCATTCATCACTCCACGCCTGGGCTTCAGTTCATTCAGATCGAGGGTGAGCCAGCGGGGCCGCGCGTGAACTCGTGCAGTTCACGCAGCAGCGAGCGGAACGGGCAATCGCTGATTACAACAGACGCACAGGACGATCCGCCGATGTTCCAGACCTTGACCTGGCTGGGCTTCGAACTGGCTTTCTGACAAGGGCAGTCACACCTGGAAATGACCGTCTGAGAACCCTAGCCACAGCATTCATCTCTTTCCTCCTAGAGTCAGACCACCGCGCCCTTTTAGCCAAGCTGAGAATCGGAGAGGGCACGGCGGAACCGTTCTTCCTTCACCTTTTCAAGGGCTGTCTGCTGTTTGAGAGTCTTCTAAAGGAGAATCCGCGAAGGAAGCCAAAGGGCGCGAACCTCGAACCTATCCTCCGATACCTTCACTCGGAGCCTGGGATACCGCGCGAAATCACGATCGGCGGTACTCTTCCTGCGATCCTTCAAGGGCTTCCTCAGGTACAGGCTGGAGAGTCTATTCATGACGCCATTCAATTCACTGGGAAGCTGCGCAACACCCTCGGCCACAATCTGGGCTGGCAAGTTCAAGTGGGCGTCGCGGCCTATGAACTACTTGCTTCAATGGTCACGTCCGCCTGCCTGCATGCGGTTGCCTGTCTATACAGATAAAAGGCACGCGGACGACTTGGAATGCGAACAGAGGAATTCCTACCCTCTCCACACAGCTTCTGTCTAGAATTCCGACGGGCCCCCTTCGCCCGTCGGCGGATGCCAAAACAGTGACGCGACCGGTCGGTCGCGTCACTTAGTCCAGGACCTGCCTTGCGGCGCCACGCCGTAGAACTGATGTGCCATCCCATGTTTCCGGGGCCGATTTGAAGGGGGCGGCCGGTGCATACCGGGTTGGGGTTAACCGACCGCTGGTCTATCGCCACGAGCCCTCGGAGGAAGAGACTCGCCCCTCGCTCCTATTGATGCTACGCGGACATTACGGGTTGCAGTTCGGGCTGGCAACGACCGGGTTCATTCAAAAGTAAACAAACCAGCAACGCCGCCCTCCGGACGGAACCGGAAGGGGCGTTGTGGGAGCGACGAGGGGGGCCGCCGCGGGGGTAGCCGTTCATCCCGGCGCTATCGACCTAGCCGCTCATCGGCGCATCCGCTTTTTCGTCACCTGGCTCAGTAACTCAATCCTATTGAAGTGGATGGCTGGATACCTCCCGAGTGGTCGGGCACTCGGAAGTAATTTCACGCGGAAGGCGGGGCAAAGATTTTTCGAAGGGTGCGTCCCTCTATGCGCAACTTGTGCCCACTCTTCGGAGGCTGACGGCAAGGCGGCGAGCTACAGGAAATAGTCCTTGACCTTATCGAAAATGCCTTTTTCGGAAGGTTCGTTTTCGGTGGGCAGCACGTCCCGCAGTTGCTCGAACAGTTTCCGCTGCTCGCGCGAGAGCTTGGCGGGAATGCGAACGTGCAGGTGGATGTAGAGATCGCCCCGGCCGCTTGCATTGACATGCGGCACGCCGAGGCCCTTCAAGCGCAGCCGGTCCCCGGGCTGCGATCCCTCGGGAACCTTCACGGTCTGCAATCCATCGAAGGTGAGGATATCGATGGTCGCGCCGAGCGCGGCTTGCGCGGGATTGATGGGGACGTTGCAGTGGAGGTCGCTCTCGTGCCGTTCGAAGATCGGATGCTCGGCGACTCTCAGCACCACGTAGAGGTCGCCCGGGGGTCCGCTGTTTGCGCCCGGTTGCCCTTCTTGCGAAAGACGTAGTTGGGTCCCGTTATCGACGCCGGCGGGAATGTTGACTTTCAATTTGCGCTCGCGCCGAAGGTAGCCCTCGCCTTTGCATTCCTTGCAGGGGCGCCGGATAATCTGGCCGCGGCCCCCGCACTGGGAACAGGTCCTGCGCACTGAAAGGAAGGCCTGCTGATAAATCACTTCGCCGCGCCCCCGGCAAATCGGGCAGGTGACCAGTCCGTCGTCGGGCTCCGCGCCTTTGCCGTGGCAGCGGCCGCATTGCTCGTGACGAGGCACCTGGATGTCCACCGACAGGCCGCGCATGGAATCCTCGAACGTGATTTCGAGATCGTACCGGACGTCCTCGCCGCGTTGCGCGCGCGTCCGGCGCTGGCGCGATCCGCCGCCGCCGAAGACGTCGCCAAATCCGAACACGTCGCTCAGAATGTCGCTCAGATCGGGGAACCCCGCGCCGTCGAACCCTCCCCCGGCGGCCGAGGCGACGCCCTGATGACCGAAACGGTCGTAAGCGGAGCGCTTCTGCGTGTCGCTGAGGACGCTGTAAGCCTCGGCGGCTTCCTTGAACTTCTCTTCCGCGCCATGATCGCCCGGGTTGCGGTCGGGATGAAACTGGAGGGCGAGCTTGCGGTATGCGCCCTTCAGCGTCTGGTCGTCGGAGTCCCTGGCAACGCCCAGGATCTCGTAATAATCGCGTTTAGTCACGTTCAACGAATCACGCTCGCTTCGATGCGGGAGCGACGGCCACTTTCACCATGGCCGGCCGCAGCATCCTGCCCTTGAAGTTATATCCACGCTGAAACTCAGCGAGAACGGTATGGTCGGGAACTTCCTCTGTCTCCACCATTTCGACGGCGTGATGGATGTGTGGATCAAAGAGCTGGCCTAAAGAAACAATCGGCTCCAGTCCCAATTTCTTCAGGGCCTCGTACAGACGCTGATAGATCAGCTCCATCCCCTTGCTGAACTCCGGGCCGCCGGTCGCGGACTGGAGCGCCCGCTCGAAATCGTCGACGATCGGGAGCAGGGCGCGCACGGCCTCGGTGCTTGCGAACTCGAGGAGCTCGATGCGTTCCTTCTCCACTCGCTTGCGGAAATTCTGAAACTCCGCCTGCCCTCGCAGATGGCGATCTTTCCATTCGTTTCCTTCGGCCGCCAGGCGGTCGCGTTCGGCTTTCATGGCTTCGAGCGTCTCCGCTGGGTTGTCGCTTGGGTCATTCCGCGATGCCGGATCCGCGGCTGCGCCACCCGGGCCGTCCGACGCCTCTCCGCTCATCTGCATTCCGCTGTCTGCACGTTCAGTACTCACGGTTTCCACATTTTCAGACTAGCAAATCGACGGGGACAGACCCCTTGTCGGGGAGCGGTCGATCTCGATATACTGCGCAGGCTCGCCATCCACGCTCCCTCACGGTCGCGGCTCGGTTTAGACCCTAAACGGTTGCTCCCTGGCGGTCGCAGCAGAATTTTACTTTCGGCTCCCTCACGGTCACGGCTCGGAAACACCGATTCTGAGCCGCGACTGTCAGGGAGTGGTTGTAAACTATTGCGCGAGGACACTAATCGGGTATCGCTGAATTCGTTAGGCGTGCAGAAACGCCTCGCCGACCTGTTGCACGGCCGACATCACGCGCCCGTAATTCATACGGACCGGACCCAGCACCGCGATGACCGCGGAAATCCCGCTGTTCAGCGTTACCGGTACTCCGATGAGCGACAATTCACGCATCGCAGGGTGAGTCTCAGCCAGCCCGACGTGTACTCCGATCTCGCCCGTCCGCTGCTCCAGAAACCGGTCAAGCAGCGTGAGGACCCGCTTCTTCTCTTCGAGCGCGCGGAACAATTCGCGCATCTTCTCTTTGGTCAGATGCAGATCGAGCCCGACCAGATTGCTCGCTCCATCCATATGCACTTCCGGCGACGCTTCGATCTCCAGCAAGCCCTTGGAGTACAACAGCGTAAGTTTCTTCAGGATCGCGTCATACAGGGCGCTTGCGTGCTCCAGGCGCGACGCCAGCTCACGGCGCACGTTTTCGAGGGTCCAACCCGCGAAGCTGCGGTTGATATAGCTACCGATCGAGGCGAGCTCTTCCGCGGTCAGCGCTTCGTCGAGCGTCACGACACGGTTGCGGATCTCATGATCGCGGGTTACGAGCACCATCAGCACCCGCCGGTCCGGCAACCCCACCAGCTCGATATGCTCAAGAGCCGGGCTGGTCTGCGGGATAGCGGCGGCGATACCGACGCTATGCGTCATCTCCATCAACATCCGCGACGTATATTCGACACGCGCGTCGACAGAATCGAGCTTGCCCAGATCCGCCCGTAGACGCTCCAGCTCCACCGTCGCCAGCCGGCGCAGGGTCAGCGACTGAACATAACTTCGGAAGGCTTTCTGCGTGGGGACACGGCCCGCGGAGGTGTGGGGCTGCGACAGATAGCCCTCATCCTCCAAATCGGCCATCACGTTCCGAATGGAGGCGGCGCTCAACGGCTCGCGACGCCGCTGCGCGATCGAACGCGAGGCGACCGGGTCACCGGTTTCGATGTACGCTCCGACGATCTCGTGCAATACCTCACGACTCCGAGGTGTCATCGAGATGCAGCACTCCTTGACTGCTAACCCACGGGACGATTCTACTACTACGATTCTACGGAGTTTCCATGACTTGGGTCAACAATCGGGTCCGCCCCACCAGGCAAACGATTGTGAACATGCGGCCCGTCGCGGGTGCCGGCTGCCGTCGATCTAAGGTCCCGCTGGAGGCTTGGAACGTGGGGCGTTAGTGCACATACGCCCTAGCTTTTAGGCCTGTTTCCTGAGGGAGTCTAAAGTCATGGCCCTAGCCGCCGATAGATTCGACAGGTGATCCTAGGCACTCTCAGTCTGCTTCGTCTGACCTTCCGGTTGGCCACTTGGGCTACGCCCAAGATCCAGGCGTGGAGCCTGGAGCGCAACTGGAATCGGGCGGAAGGAGAGCGGCAGCTCAAGGCCCGCAACTACGCGGAAGCTGAAAAATACCTTTCTCTTGCGGCCATCGAAGCCGAAGAGCAGGGGTCGTCCCTCGCCAAGCGCATCCATCTCCGGTTGCAATTGGCCGAGGCGCAACGGAAGCGCGCCACGGCCGACCCGGAACATCAGGATCAAGCCAAGCTCACCCAGGCGGAGAAGACCGTTCGCGCCGCAATCGAACTGGCGGCGCGCGCTTCCGACCGCATCGGGTATGTGCAATGTCTGGACGCCCTGGCCGACATCTTCACGGAACAAGTCAACTTCGCCGCGGTGGAGAAGGTCACGCAGGAGGCGATCCGCATCGAGTCATCTCTGCCGCACCCGGATCCACTGCGAATGGCCCGGCGCATACACCGGCTGGGCATGGCCCGTCACAAGAGCGGCCGGTCGGAGTCGGCGATTCCGGCGCTGGAGAAGGCGGTCGCGTTACACGAACAGGTTTACGGACCCGATCACCTGGAAACCGCCCGTCTGCTGACCGACCTGGGCTGCATCCATCGGGCCCATGGGACCCACGCGGAGGCTCAGCGTTTCCTGCGCCGGGCGCTTTTCATCCATGAGAACCAGTGCGGCTACGAATCGCCGGAAGCGATTCGCGACCTGCATAATCTGGCCGGATCGCTCGAAGAATCGGGGGATGTGGATGGCGCCGCCGCGCAATACGAACGCGCCCTCATGTACAAAGGCCGTGTCGTCGGAGGCAACATGGACGAGATGGCGGAGATGCAATACGGCCTCGCCGGTCTCTATATCGGCTGGCAAAATTACTCCCGCGCCCGGGAACTTCTATCCGAAGCGGTCGGCATATTCAAGCGCAAGGCCGGTTCGCGGCTGGCCACCGCGTATGAAACGCTGGCGTATGTGGAGGAGTGGTCGGGCCGCTACCACGACGCACTGAAAGGGATGGCGCAGGCCGGCAAGGTCTGGGAGTCTTGCGGTCCGGAGCATACCAGGGAGCTGATCGAAAACCTGCGGCATCGGGCCGACTTGCTCGAGCAACTGCGCAAGAAGGGCGAGGCGAAGTGGTTGCGCGAGAGAATTGCGGAACTGACGCCCACAGTCAGGGAAGCCGCGGCGTCCCGAACCGGGCTCCCCGAAACACTGCCGTCCGACACTCATATCGCCGGTGTTAGACCAGCATCCCAGGCCTAGTGTAGTGCGTCAGAAATCCTGAGCCGTTCAGCGCAAGGTGGGGCGGACCCCCTGGTCCGCGGCCGACGCCCTCGTCGGCCTTTGTTTGCAGGCGAAAAGCCGGACCAGGGCGTCCGCCCCACCCGTGGGTTTGTTCGCAGAACTTCTGGGACGGGAGACTAGCTGCTAAATCAGAAGATGCTCTATTTGATTTCCGGACTGTTGTTGTTGGCCGGTTCCTGCGACCAGTTGTTGCGGACCACCAGGGTCTGGTCGGAGAAGAAGGTCCTTCGGCCGGAGCTTCCGAAGGCTTCGGGTACCGCCGTCACGGTGTAGCCGGTAGGCGTCGTCTGCACTGAGAATATATACCCGCTCTTCTTGCCGTCGGCCAATTCCTTGGGGATGAGATCCGCCCCGGAAGGGCCGGCCGGGCCGCTTGCCGGAGGCCCCAGTTCCGCCAACGTGACGGCGTAGCGGCCGAACTGGGAGTAATACTGCGTTTCCACCGCATGAACGGTCCTGATCTGCTGGATCGCCGCCATTTCGTGGGCCGCCATCAGTTGCTGGTTCATCTTGGGCACCGCGATCGCCGCGATGATCAGAATGATCGCGATAACGATCAACAGTTCGATGAGCGAAAAACCCCGCCGTCGCTCGGTCTTGTATTCGGCCACGTGTTCGCTAATGTGTCCAGCCATGGCGATCTGCCCCATCTATAGTCTAGACGCGTCTGAGGCGTCCGGCGTGGAGACCAATTGGTCAATCTCCCGCAGTTTTTTCCATAAGGGCCCCAGCAGGGGGAGCGGTAGGGCGTTCGCTCCATCCGACAGCGCCCGTTCCGGGGCCTCATGCACTTCGAGGAAGACGGCGTCGACCCCGGCCGCGACGGCCGCCCGGGCGAGCGGTCCAATGAACTGCGGTTGTCCTCCCGAGACCGTCCCAGCCGCGCCCGGAAGCTGGACGCTGTGAGTGGCATCGAACACCACGGGCCATCCGAAATCCCGCATGATCCCCAGGCCGCGCATGTCTACCACGAGATTGTTGTAGCCGAAGCTGGTCCCGCGCTCCGTCAACAGAATCCTCTGGTTGCCGGTGGACGCCACTTTCTCCGCGGCCAACCGGATCTCGTGCGGCGAGACAAACTGACCCTTCTTGATATTCACCACGCGGCCGGTTCGCCCGGCCTCGATCAGTAGATCGGTCTGGCGGCACAGGAACGCCGGAATCTGCAGGATGTCGACGGCTTCAGCGGCCTCGGCAGCCTGCGAAGGCGTGTGAATGTCGGTCAACACGGGGAAACCCGCGTCGCGCACGCTCTTGAGAATACGCAACCCTTCTTTCAACCCCGGGCCCCGATAGGATTCCACGCTCGAGCGGTTGGCCTTGTCGAAGGAAGCCTTGAAGACGAACGCTCCCACGATCTTACGGATCTCGCGCGCCAGAAAATGGACGTGCTCTTCGCTCTCAATGACGCACGGCCCGGCGATCAGCGCGAGGGACGCGGGTCCACCAATTTCAACCGGGTGGCCGCCCCCCACCTGGATTCTGGATGGGATCGCGCTCACGGTTTACTGTTGACCGGCTCACCCCGCCGGATTTCCTGGGCCTCGCGCGAAGCCTGCTCGCGACGCCGCCGTTGATCGAGCGCCGCGCCGATGAAGGCGCTGAACAACGGATGCGGTTCGAGCGGCTTGGATTTGAACTCGGGGTGGAACTGGCAACCCAAATACCAGGGATGCCCGGCCAGTTCGCAGATCTCGACGTACACCCCGTCCGGCGTCTCGCCGGTGAGCCGCAGGCCGTGTTGCTTGAGAATCGCCTCGTACTCCCGGTTGAATTCGTAGCGATGGCGATGGCGCTCGCTAATCTCTTTCTTTCCGTAAGCGGCGCGCGCGAAGCTGCCATCGGCCAGCAGGCACGGATAGGCGCCCAGGCGCATGGTGCCTCCCAGCTCATCGACGCCCTTAAGCTCCCGAAGCTTGTAGATTACGCGGTCCGGGGTCGCCGGGTCGAACTCCGTCGAATTGGCGTTCACCAAACCGCACACGTTTCGCGCGAACTCGATCACCATGGTCTGCATCCCGAGACAGATGCCGAAGTAGGGCACCTTGCACTCGCGCGCGTAGCGGATGGCGCACAACATCCCTTCGACACCGCGCCGTCCGAATCCACCCGGAACCAGGATTCCATCGAATCGCTCGAGTTCGGCCATGGCGTCGGGCCACTTCAGATGTTCCGCTTCGATCCAGTCGATGTGGACCCGCGTTTCATGAGTGAGCCCGCCATGCAGCAGGGCTTCCTTCAGGCTCTTGTAAGAGTCCTCATACTCGACATACTTGCCGACCAAGCCGATGGAGACCTGGCGCACCGGGTGCTTCAGCCGCCGCACCATCTCCGCCCAGCGGGTCAGATTGCGCGGACCGGCGTCGAGCGCGAGCAGGCGCAAGGCGATCTCATCGACGCCTTGTTCGGCAAATACCAGCGGGCACTCGTAGACACTTTCGACGTCGAGCGCCGCCACCACTGCTTCCACGTCCACGTCGCAGAACAGCGCGATCTTCTCCTTCATCTCCTGCGGGAGCGCGTGATCGCTGCGGCACAGCAGAATATCGGGCTGGATACCGATGGCCCGCAGTTCCTTCACGCTGTGCTGCGTCGGTTTCGTTTTTAGTTCCTGCGCGGCCGGGATCCATGGCACCAAAGTCACGTGTACGAACAGGGTGTTTTCACGGCCCAACTCGTGCCGCAACTGGCGGATCGCTTCGAGGAAGGGAAGCGATTCGATATCGCCCACCGTCCCACCGATTTCGACGATGACGACATCGACCGGCGAGCCATCCGCCGAGGTGGAGACGCGCCGCACGGCGGCCTTGATCTCGTTGGTCACATGCGGGATCACCTGGACGGTCTTGCCGAGGTAGTCGCCGCGCCGCTCACGCGAGATGATCTGCTCATAAATTCGTCCGCTGGTGAGGTTGTTCGCCTGGGTGAGGGGCGCGTGAGTGAAGCGTTCGTAATGGCCCAGGTCCAGATCGGTTTCCGCGCCGTCGTCGGTGACGAAAACCTCGCCATGCTGGAACGGGCTCATGGTGCCGGGGTCCACGTTCAAATACGGGTCGAACTTTTGCAGAGTGACTTTCAGCCCACGGCTTTCGAGCAGGCAGCCCAGGCTCGCCGCCGCGATCCCTTTCCCCAAGGAGGAAACCACACCGCCGGTTACGAATATGTATTTCGCCATGTTTTTCCACCCGCCATGCATCGCGCCGCGTCCCGATCGCAATTCGAAAAACACGGGCGCACCGCGTGTCTGGTCATCCGCCTATCCCGTCACCACTAGTTTTTCGAAGAGCGCCGAAACCTTATTCCAGTCCTCGGGCGTATCGACGCCGAGCGATTCGTACTCCGTCTCCACTACGCGAATCTTGAATCCGTTCTCGAGGGCCCGCATTTGCTCCAGACGCTCCGCGCGTTCGAGCGGTCCCACCGGCAGATCCGAGTAGCCCAGCAGGAACTTGCGGCGGTAGACATACAGCCCGATGTGTTTGAATCGCGGCGTCGAATCGCCGGCCGCCACCGCGGAACTTGAGCCGGGCGCGAAAGAGCCGCGCGCATAAGGGATCGGCAGCCGCGAAAAATAGATGGCGTTCCCGCTCAGGTCGGTCACCACTTTCACCACGTTCGGATCGGCGATATCCTCGGCGCGCTCGATGCGCTTCTTCAGAGTGCTCATGGGGACGTGATCGTGTTCGTCTTCGAGAAGTCCCAGGAGCGCGGCGTCGATCGCCGCCGGATCGATCAGCGGCTCGTCCCCCTGGATGTTGACCACGATTTGCGCGTCCGAAGCTGAGGCGGCCTCGGCCACGCGATCGGTTCCCGAGGCGTGATCGGCGCGCGTCATCAGCACACGAGCGCCAAATTGTTCCGCCGCGGACCGGATACGCTGGTCATCGGTCGCGATCACGAGGCTGGTCAAATAGCGCGCTTGGGACGCCCGCTCCCACACGTGCTGGAGCATGGTTTTTCCGGCGATAGAGACGAGGGCTTTGCCTGGAAATCGGGAAGATGCGTACCGGGCGGGAATAACTCCAAGAATCCTCTGCGGCACACTCGAAGATAGCACAACTCGTAGGGGCCGATCCACTTCGCGCGATGTATTTGAATTGGATCCACGACCCTTCTTCCAGGCGGCGTCGTCGCGGTGATAAACTTGTTGCGTGCGCGTTCCGTTCTTCGGAGATCAAGGAGGAACGCGTGATTGGTTCCGCAGTCTCATTTCCGCGCCCGTAGCTCAGTCTGGATAGAGCGTTTGCCTCCGGAGCAAAAGGTCAGAGGTTCGAATCCTCTCGGGCGTACCACTTCAGATCCTGGTTGATGAAGTTGCGTGCGTGAACGCGCCGCGAGGAGGCCGTGTGGGCAGAGTAAAACAACACGTCAGTGTCTTGGCAGCAGCGGTGGGTCTGGCGACTTTGGTTTCGGTGACGGCGGGGATTTGCGCGGCCCAGCCGCCGATCGAGTACCCTGTTCCGACCAGCGGCAGCCTTCCCGACGGGATCGCGGCGGGACCCGACGGGAATCTGTGGTTCACCGAATCGAATGGAAACAAGATTGCGAAAATCAGCCCAGCCGGAGTGCCCACGGAGTACCCCGTCCCGACCCTCGTCAGCCTACCCTATGGGATCGTAGCGGGGCCGGACGGGAATCTCTGGTTTACCGAATACAGCTCCGGAAAGGTCGGCAAGATCAGTACCGCCGGAGTCATTACCGAGTACGTTGTCCCCACTACCGCTAGCCAACCTTCTGGAATTGCGGCGGGGCCCGACGAGAATCTCTGGTTCACCGAATTTGCCGGAAATAAGATCGGCAGGATTACCACGGCCGGCGTCGTCGCCGAGTTCACCATCCCATCCACGCCGGCTGGGGCCAACAACATCGCCAAGGGACCCGACGGGAATGTCTGGTTTACCGAAGGTACCGCAAATAGGATTGGCAAGATTGCCAGCGGTACCATTACCGAGTACATCGTCCCGACCAGCGGCAGCAACCCCGCGGGGATCGTGACGGGGCCGGACGGAAATCTATGGTTCACCGAATCTCAAGCAAATCAGATCGGCAAGATTACCACCAGCGGCGTGATCACCGAGTACGTCATCCCAACCAGTTCTGCCAACGCCCAGGGGATCGCCGCGGGACCGGACGGGAATCTCTGGTTCACCGAATTCAACGGAGATAAGCTCGGCAAGATTACCACCGGCGGTACGGTCACCGAGTACCCGGTCCAGACGAGCGGTGCCGGCCCCTTTGGGATAGCAGTTGGACCCGACGGAAATCTCTGGTTCACCGAATACTCTGGGGATAAGGTCGCGATGGTCTACCCCTACGGTCAGGCGTTTGCCCATCTGGCGATAGGCCCCTTAGGGAGCGATGTTTGGACCACGGCGATCATTTTGAATAATACCGGTGGGACCTCGGCCCAGTTCACGGTGAACTTTATTCAAGATAACGGCCAGCCGCTGCCGGTGGGAACCGGCATCTATAACGAAACTCATGAGACCGGTATCGTCAATGCGCAGAATGGCCAGTACGTGGCGGGGACGCTCTCGGCGAAGGGGACCGTCACCATCGTGTTGTCGTCGAGCGGGTTTCTGCAGGGCTGGGCGACTCTGAGCGGTCCCGGGATTACGGGGCAGGTGGTGTTCCATCGTCACACGTCCAGCGGCGCCGAGTATGAAGCCACGGTGCCTCTCGCGCTGGGGGGAACGGAATACCTGGTGCCGTACGATGCGACGTCGTACTTCAACGGAACCACGCAAGTCACAACCATCCCCTACATCACGGGAGTGGCGCTGGCGAACCTGGATCCCTCCACCGCGGCGACGATCAATTGCACGGTTCTCGACCCGAGCGGAGCGAACCTGGGATCGGCCACACCCATCGTGCTTCCGCCCATGGGGCACAGAGCGCTGCAGCTCAACGCGGGCTCAGGGTTTGGCCTCGTCGCCGGGAATATCGGGACGCTCGATTGCAGCTCGGGCGGCCAGTTGTTTTCGGTATTGGGACTGCGCTTTCTGGGCGGGAATGACTTGACGTCGTTCGCGGCGACAAAGCTTCACTAGTAAAAATAGAATTTGACGACTCAGTGCCTTGCGTTTACACTGAAAGCGAATCCAGCCCAATCCGTTCATCGCATGAAGACTTACAATTTCAAGGTGATTGTGGAGCCCGACGAGGATTTTGACGGGAATCCTTCGGGATGGCACGCATATTGCCCGCTCCTGGAATCGCAGGGGGCGTCCACTTGGGGCGGTACGGAGCCTGAAGCTCTCAAGAACATCAATGACGTCGTCCACATGATTGTGGAGAGCATGCTTGAGCACGGCGAATCAATTCCGGAGGAACCGGCTGACCAAGTACAGGTCACCGTCGAACCTCGCGTGGCCGTCACCGTCTGATTCGTGGGTATCAATTACGAACAGCTTCGGAATCTCACCGCACGCGAACTCATTTCCGCCCTCGTCCGTGACGGGTTTGATTATGACCGCCCGCGACGGGTCTCACCAGATTTATTACCATCCTGACGGCCGGCGAGTCACGGTGATCTTTCACGGTGGAAGCGGCATCTTCAGGCGCAAAACCCTGAAGAGCATGGTTGAAAAGGAAGCCCGCTGGACCGAAGCGGACCTCAGGCGTCTTAGATTGATCCGCTGACTTGGGCGCGGGAGGGGGGCGAAGTTCAGTGACTCCTTCGTTCGCGTGATTTTTTCGCCTTTAATCCGTTCCGCGAGTTACAAGAGACACACTGCGCGATCCCCGTCACGAGTGCGTGCGCCACCACCTTGCCTTCAGCCGGCCGGGACGCTGCAGACCTCTGCCTGCTCCGAGGACTGCGTCCGTTCGCGAGCCTCGCACTCCTGCTCCAGTTCCTGAGCCACCTGGCGCGCATAGATCACAAAATGATGCGCGGACAACAGCACCATGAATCCGAGCCACATTTTGGCCGGCTGGAACGTCCAGTTCCAGATCATCTGCCCAAGAAATCTCCAATAGGCGCGCCGGTAGCCGGAGCGTACACCCTGCCGCCACATGGACGCGAACAGCACGCGAAGGTTGTAGGACATGGGCAGATCCGGGGGGCGCTGCCCCCGCGGCCGCCACGCTTCGAGCGAGCGGAAAGCGCGTTCGAAGAAGGGCTCCGCTTCATACAACCGGGCGAGCAACCGGCTCAGGCCTCTCAGGAGCACCGGCAACGGAAGCACGGTTTGAAAATTGGGCGGGCTGAAATTGGAAGTGGCCTGGCTGTCCTCGAACAAGCGGCCTTCCTTCTTCATCCGGTCGTACAGCGCCGTCGTGGGAGGCGCCTGCAGCACGCCGGCCATGGCCCAGGCGATCGCGGTCCGCTCGATGAACTCCAGTTGCCGGTCGAAAATGTTCTCGTCGTCGGAATCGAAGCCGACAATGAACCCGCCCAATACCCAAAGCCCCGCCTCTTGAATCACGCGAATCTGTTCCGCGTTGTCGCGGCGCAGGTTCTGAAATTTTTTCGATTCCTTCAGCGCTTCCCCGGAAGGCGTCTCAATGCCGAGGAACACATACATGAAGTTTGCCTCCACCATGGCGGCGAGCAGTTCGGGACGGTCCGCCAGGTCGATGGAGGCTTCCGTGTAGAACGAAAAAGGACGCCGGTGACCCTCCTGCCACACCGCCAGGTCCTTCGCCAGCGCCAGCGCCTGGCGGGAATTGCCGATGAAGTTGTCGTCGACAATGAACACTTCATTGCGCCAGCCGAGACGCAGCAGCACGTCGAGCGCCTCGACGATCTGCGCGGAGGTCTTCATGCGCGGCCGCCGTCCGTAGATCGTGATGATGTCGCAGAATTCGCATTGAAACGGGCAACCGCGCGAGAACTGCACCGGCATGGATGTGTACATGTCCCGGCGGAGCAGATCGTAGCGCGGAACCGGGCTTTTCGTCATGTCAGGCTTTTCGGTGACACGGTATAAAGCGCGCGCCGTGCCCTGTTCGAGCGCGGAGGCGATATCCGCGAAGGCCTCTTCGGCTTCCCCCACCAGAACGTGGTCGGCTTTCCGAAGGAGCAGATCCGGCTCGGTGCTGGCCCAGGGACCGCCCATGAACGTTCGACGTCCGAGCGCACGGGCGCGAGAGAGAACCTTCTGGGCATCGGCGCGTTGGGCGTGCATGGCGCTGACCATCACCAGGCCGGCCCATTGCAGGTCTTCGTCGCGCAATTCCTCGACGGTATGATCGATCAACCGGATGGTCCAGGTGGGTGGACACAACGCGGCGACTGTGATCAGGCCCAGCGGCGGCGTCATGGCCCTCTGCGGGAGCATCTCCAGCACGCCCTCGAAGCCCCAGAAGGATGGTGGAAACCGGGGCCAGACCATCAGGACGTTGATGTGGGAGCCCAACGGCGGAAAGGTATTCTGCCGGCCTTCATCCGGCATCATCAGAAATGGGGAGGTGGAGTCAGCATTAGGCGCGTGCAAGAATGTTCTCCTCAGAGGCTGGGCGGCGGCTTTACGATTCTGAGAAGGGTTCCGGCCGGCGCGCAAACACCAGATTAGCCAGTACCAGGGCTGGCGAACAATGCTACGGCTTTTTGCGGCCCGGCGTCAAGGTGGACAACGCCAGGGTGCGTGACACGGAAATGGAAATGGGGGAACTGGCGAAGTGCACGCCAGTCGAACGAATCTGGGGGTACCCTGTCCTTACAGTTGCCGGGCGATGGTAGGCGGACCCCGGGGTGTCCCACCAGGCAAACCGAATCGGCATCACTTCCAAGTCGTGCACCGGTGGCTTCATCGCGATGGGCGCCGCGCGGATGCGCCGCCCGGTGTCCTCTTCAGAGAGTCGATCGTTTAGAAAATCAGCTTCAATCCGAGCTGAACTTGCCTCGGCTGGGTAGCGAGCATCGTGATCAACCCCGCCGACGGGCTGATCGCCCCGCTCGAGAATACAGTCGAAGTGGGCGTGCCAAGATTCGTGCGGTTCATCAAGTTAAAGAACTCGGCCCGGAATTCCAGCTTGGCTCTTTCGGAAAGTGCCGTGGTCTTGAAAAACGACAGGTCTATTTCGGCCAAGCCCGGACCGCTGTAAACTCCCCGGCCCAGGTTGCCGTAAGTCCCCGGAGTCGGCAAGGCGAAGGCGTTGGGATTAAACCACTCGGTCTGCAGCCCCAGGATTACCGGTCCTGTAAAATTCGGATTCAAGCTTGGCCGATCCGGATTTCGGGTGTCCCCGTCGCCGGAACGGCTGGTGCCGATGACGGGCGTGAAGGGAAAGCCGCTCAACAAGGTAACGATGCTGTTCACTTGCCATCCGCCAATCAGTCTCTCTTCAATGCCGCTCGCGTTGTTCAGCCATTGCTGACCGTGGCCGAACGGCAATTCATAGCGGGCGGAAATGCCGGCTTGGTTGGCGGCATTCAATGCCGACGGACCCCAGTCCCTGGACAAATCGTTGCGATCGAGAATCATCTGCGATTGGTTGTTGGCTTGCGCGCCGGTCAAACCCGAATTCATATCGAGATTCTTCGACCAGGTGTAGTTAGCGCGGAACTGGAGGCCCTTGGTCAGACGATGGCTCACGTCCACTTGCAGGGCGTTGTAACTACTGTTGCCCTCCGTGTACCAAAAGAACCCGGCGCCCAGGTACTGGTTCGGACGCGAACCGACCGGTATGTACTGCGTTCCTTGAGGTACCGTGGCCTTACCTGCCGCCGTGGTCGCGATCCCGCCTGCCGCGCAACCGCTTGCGTTAGAACAGACCTGTGCGGGAATCGTGTTTGGGTCCAGGCTGAGCATCCCGTGGTATCCGTGCGACCCGACGTAAGCGGCCCGAATGGAGGTGTTGCGGTTCAACTGCTGCTCTAGCGTGAAGTTCCACTCTTCGACGGTGGGGGTTTTCGCGTCGGGTTGAATGCCCTGTGGAGCGAACGTGCTGCAGGTTCCCGTAACGCCGGGGCCGCACGAGGGCGGCGGCTGAACGCCGGGAATAATCGGCAAGACCGATGCCAACGGAACATTGGTGAACGTCGCGGAACCGTTGGTGGGGGGGAGCGCGTTCATCAGAAAACTGAGCGCGTCAATCAGTGAATAGTAGGTGCCGGCGCCCGCCCGGATCGCTGTCTTCCCGGTTCCGAAAACATCCCACGCCAAGCCGATTCTGGGACTGAATAGTTTGACGGCGTTGTTGGTGGTGAAGATCGAACTGCCGACAATCGGATTGGTCTGAAGGATTCCAGAGCCGTTGGTGACATAGTTGGCGGCTCTTCCCGACACTTCATTCCAGCCGGTAGTGAATTCGTGCCGTAGTCCCAACTGGATGGTGAGACGCGGCCGCAGCTTGATCGCGTCCTCGACATACCAAGCTCCGAACCAGCTTCGCCAGCCTAGTTCATTCGGGTCGGGCACTACTTGAAACTGGCTCACGGTTCCCTGTTCGAACGTCTGCAAGCTGGTAAACGTGGCTAAACCCAACGTGCGGGAGGCTGTGTCTTCGTTGTCCCGCAGCCGCTGAAACCAAACGCCGACACTGATCTGATGCCGTCCCCGGGTGAACTGCAGGTCGTCCGCGTAGGTAAATAGATTTCTTCGATTCCAGACGCCCGCTGCGTTGCTGGGCCCCGTCGTCGAGATTCCTGAGATGCCGCTGGTGGTGACGCCGCCGTTGACGGTGATTCCGCCGGGACCCGCCCCGTACACAAAAGAGAGGCTCGACGGAAAGTTGACCAGCGGGGCCGAATTGAGATTGAAGCCCGCGCGTGAATACCCGGTGCGGAATGTGTTCAACATGGTTGGCGAAAAAATATGCGTCTCCTGCAGGCTCGCCACCTGCAGGCGCAAATCGGTGGCCGACGCGAAGAGAGAATCGGAAGTCAGCGGAAGGAGGCTATTGCCGTCGTCGATGGTGTATGCTCCTGAAATCGAATCGCGATTGGCGAGGGAGTAATCGAGGCGCGTAGTGCCAAAATGCTCATGGAAGCTCTGCTGCGGGCTGTTGGTCGCGAATGCCGTGCCGCTCGCCACCCCGTTCGAAAGCAGTTCGGCGCCATTGGGCTGGGGCCAAAGCGAAAAGTATGGCAACATGGCCGCATTCCCCCCAGTGACCTGGGTAGGCACGCCGGAAGCGTTGGGGAGAAGACCTTGCCGCGCATTCTGATCCGGGACCACATTGATGATGACGGGCGAAAAGTATTCCTGGAATCCTTCGTAGTTGCCAAATAGAAATAGTTTGTTCTTCTTCAGAGGCCCGCCCAGCGCGCCCCCAAACTGATTTCTCTGCAAAGGCGCGGGCGTTCCATGGTCGAAGATCCCGGCTCCATCCAGGGCGCTGTTACGGAGAAACTCAAACGCGGCGCCGTGCACGACATTGGTTCCCGACTGCGTGACGACACTGACCTGCGCTCCCGATCGCTTGCCATACTCGGCGCTGTAGCTATCGGTGAGTATATTGAATTCGCGGACCGCGTCGATCCCGAGGAGTTCCTGACTCACGCCCCCGGGCGTTACCGCGAGTTGGCTGGTGCCGCCATACTCGACGCCATTCAGCAAAAATAAATTCTCCGCGGGCCGGCGACCGGCGACAGAGAACGTGTTTCCGTTGCTGGTGCTGGTTTCGTAACTCTTCAAGCCATAGTTAATCGCGCCGGGGTTCAGAGTAATCAGGCTGTCGAAGCTGCGGCCGTTCAGAGGCAGATCCTTGATCTCGCGCTCGCTTACGACGCCGGAAACCGGAGACGTGGTGATGTTGACCACCGGGACTTCTGCGGTAACGGTGACCTGCTGAACCAGCTCGCCGACTTCCAGCCGAACGTTCACCACCGCTTCCTGTCCGACGGCCAATGTGACGCCGGTTCGTACTTCCGCCTTGAAGCCTTGTTTTTCCGCTCTCACCTCCTGCGGTCCCAGGGGCAGGGCGGGGACCAGGAAATCCCCAAGGGAGTCGGTTGTGGTCTCGCGAGTCGCGCCTGTCTCCAGGCTTTTGACGGTCACCTTCGCGCCGGCCACGGCCGCGCCCGATGCATCTTCAACCTTTCCGGAAATGGCCGCGGTCACTTGAGCCCACGCAGGAGCCTGACCGGCCGCCAGTGCGAGACCTACGAGTCCGAGAATCATGATTCTGAATCGCAGACTGCCACGCCGTCGATTCAATTGCGCCCTCATGCCATCCCGCTTCATCAAGAACTCCCTTGGTTATGCCTCAGCATCTTTGCTTGACGGTTCACGTTTTGTTCCTGACGAGTTCTTGGACTCCGCACGGACCAGCTTCATGCAGCGAAGCCACACTGTTCTGCAAGAATGGATGGGATGCGAAGACACCTACCGTATTCTCCGAAACTGGTCTAGCTTGGGCCAAGTATACAACAACGGGACCCCCACAACGGGTTGAAACGCGGGGCGTTATGCGCCTGGAACGGGGCGGGCGGCCGATGTTGAATCCGGCGGGCCGAGCGCGTCCGGGCCGAGCGCATCCGGGCCGAGCAGGCGGGAAGCGGCTCGACCCCACCCGAGGGCGGACATCCGCGCGAGGTTGGGGCTGAAGACAATCTGGAAATCGATCGAATCGTCCGGAGCGTCCGGAGCTTTTCGCGTGGTCGCACTGACCAGCGCCAGGTACTCGAGAATCGTGTAGATGTCGCCTTGATCCGGCACGGTCACATCGAATTCCTGAGTGCGGAATCGGACTCGCGCGCCGCTTTCGGCGAGACGCAAAGCCAGGAAGGCCGAACAATCCACGGCCAGCTCGAACCACGGTTCCAGTTGCGGAGGGGCGTCCAGATCCAGGTAGATCAGCACGTGATGGTCCCTCTCCCGGGCGAATTCGCGGACTTGCAGATTGCCGGTGTGGGCCGTCGCCTTCCAATCGACGTGGCGCGCGCTTTCAAGCGCCTCATACGGCCGGATGCGGTAGAAGTCGTGCCCGCGTCCCCGTTGTTGCGCCTCGATTTCCCCGCTCACGGCGGCGAGCAGCGCATCAAATCCCGGCTGGGGGTCCAGACATGGATAAATCAGGATGTCGTGCCGCGCCGTCACCAGTTCGCGCCGCTCGGCGAATCCAAACGGGAAACGCGTGGAGAATTGAAAGCTACGTTCCCGCTGTTTCCCTCGCTTGGGGAAGTACAACTCGACAGACTCCTCTACCGCGCCGCCGCCCGGGATCGCCGGGAAGTAAAGCCTGTCGTCGAACCCACTGTCGGCGGTGCCGCTCAAATGGATACTGAAGGAGGGAATCCATCGCTTCAGATTTCTGAGCCGGATGCCGGCCCGCACTTTGCGCCGCGCCGAGATGTGATCGGGCAGCATGAGATCGAGTTCCAGTCCAGCCAGTCCCAATCGGCTGACCAGCCCCGAGACGAAGAGTGCGGACAACATCGCGGCCATGATCAGGAATAAGAGATTGTTGGCGGAAAGGAATGCGGCGAGCATCACCACCACCAGGGAGGCGGTGTAGACCAGACCGGCTCGCGTCACCTGTTGACGGAGCGGTTGTGGCCACATGGCTTTGAACTGCCGCCACCACGCCCCTAGCCTGCCCATCGTCATTCCAGTGTAAGCCCCGCCGCGGATTCCCCTGCAATAGATCCGTCCGCTGTGGATCCATGTGTCTGGCGATGATGAACGCGCCCGACCGCATTCACCAACTTTCGATAAGGGATTTTATCCAGCGAATCGAAACCAATCCATTCCCCGTCCCGCCAGCTCGAACCGTGCCACCGGATCAGGATCGCCAGATGCTCGGTATTGGGAGCGGCGCCGGCGCGAGGCTCGATGCGCGCAACCATTTCCCTCAGACGGCGGTCCATCGACGAGCCCGCGCCCGCCATCTCCGAGAGCGAAAGCCTGAGCGGTTCCCGCCAGCAGCCGGCGAGCAGGAATCCGAGCTCCACCGAATCCGGCGCGGCCGATGGCATCACGGCGACGCCCGCAAGCCGATCGAGCGGGCGGGCTAGTTCGCCGCTCAGGGCCTGCACTTCGGCGATCCGCGTTACCCGCTCGTGCAGGCGAGCCGCCTCCTCAAACTGCATCCCGGCGCTTGCCCGATCGCGAGCTGCCTCAGCCGTCTCGATCAATGACGCGCCGCTGGTGCGCAGGAATTCCTCGACTCGATGCGATTCGTGGCGATACTCTTCGATGGAAACCGCCTGCTGGCACGGACGCATGCATCGATTCATCTCGCCGTAAATACAGCCAGGGTGGTCCGGAGATGGAATGAGATTATCCTCGCAGCGCCGGAGTTGAAACAGATCGAGCAACCCCGCTTCAAAACGTTCGGCTGCCGCCCGGCTGGCGAATGGTCCATAGAACAAACCTCGTCCCAGGCGCGTCGAGACTTGAGTGCGCGGAAATGGATTGCCGGTGGTCAGACGCACAAACACGGGAGGCCGGAGGCGCACCAATCGCGGCCAGTCTTCGGGAAAATGGATTTGCGCCAGTTCCAGATACAGGAGTGCCGACTCGAGTTGCGAGCCGGTGAGCCAGTATTCCACGCGCTCGGCAATGCCCCGAAGATTCAGGACCCTGGATAGACGATTAGGAGCCCGCACAGGGCCAGCGAGGCTCTCCAAACGAGCAGGAACTTTAAGCGTCTCCCCCGAGCGAGGCTCCGTTGTGCGGGCGAGTTCCTCAGGCGATACGCGTTCGCGATCCGAGAGCAGGCGTCTGAGGCGCCGGCGTAACCGGGTGGTGCGCGCCAGGTAAGGTTTGCCTTCGGCCGCCCACAGAAGAAAGATCGCGGGACGGTCCGGAATCAGATCGAGATCGGAAGGGCTCGCGAGAGCCGGTTCCCGCATGCTTCGATTGTAGCCGTCCATCAATTTCAGGCAGGAGAACGGTCCGCGCCGCCCCTCATGTCCGCCCGAGTCCGCTGAACCATGTACCCTCAAAATGTGAGCGACCCCCAGAGTCTCGCGCGGCGGGTAGCGATGGCCAGCATCGCGATCAGTGCCGTGTTTGCCGTGACGAAAATCTGGGTCGGCTTGGCGGCCCACTCGGTGGCCGTGGTCTCCGATGGCCTGGAATCGGCCGCGGATTTCTTCACCTCCGGATTGGTGCTGCTGGGACTCTGGATCGCCTCGAAACCGGCGGACGAGGATCACCCCTACGGACATGGGCGTTTCGAAACGCTGACGGGACTGGCGATTGGAGTGCTCCTCGGCGCCGCGGGAGCTGGAATCTGCCTGCGGTCCCTCGATGAGCGCTACCTGTCCCACACCCCCGCGTTGTTTGCGATCTGGCCGCTGATCGGATCGATCGCCGTGAAGACGGTGCTGGCGGCCGCGAAGTTTCGCGCCGGCAGGCGCACCGGCAGCTCCGCGCTACGGGCGGATGCCTCGAATGACCTAGTCGACATTCTATCCGGCACGGTTGCTCTGACGGCGGTCGGGCTGGCTATCGTTCTGCCTGGACAGATGAGCGTGGCGGACCACTACGGCGGGTTCGCGGTAGGGCTCATCGTCGTCTTTCTTGGCTTGCGAGTGGTTCGGGAAACCGCTCTCCAGCTCATGGATACGATGCCGGACGCGACCCAGATGTCACAGATCCGCGCCGCTGCATTGCGCGTCCAAGGCGCCCGTGGAATCGAGAAATGTTTCGCCCGTAAGACCGGCTTACGCTACCATGTCGATCTGCATCTTGAAGTGGACCCGGATCTCAGTGTTCGCGCATCGCACGATATTGCCAGCGCGGTCCGGGATGCGATCAAGGCGGAGCTGGACTGGGTTCAAGACGTCCTGGTGCATGTGGAACCGTACGGAGTGCTGAATCCGGCGGCTACAATCAAACGGTAAATGGAAAATCGCGCGATCGCTCGCATGCTGGCGGAAACCGCGGACCTGATGGAAATCGCCGGCGAAGATTCCTTTCGCATCCGCAGTTACCGTAACGCCGCCGCGGTGATCGAAGGCTATCCCGAGCAGATGTCCGCGATCCTGAAGGATCCCGAAAAGAAGGTGACCGATATCCCCGGAATCGGGAAGGGGATTGCCGCGATCCTCGGAGAGATCGAGCAGCGTGGAAGCTTCGAGCGGCGGGATCAGATGCTGGAAAAATATCCGCCCACCGCGCTTGAGCTTTTGAAGATTCAGGGGCTGGGGCCGAAGAGCATTCGCCTCTTGTTCGAGACCTATCGCGTCTCGACCATCGACGGTTTGGAAACGATCTGCAGGGAGCATAAACTCCAGGAGCTGCCTCGCATGGGGGCGAAGCTGGAGGAGAAAGTCCTCCGTTCGATCAACTCCTATCGCCAGCGGCAGGGCCGGTTCCTGCTCTCGTTCGCGCAGGCGGCGGCGGACGAGTTGATCGAGTATCTGGGCCATGTGCCAGGGGTTGAGAAGGTGATTCCGGCAGGCAGTGTGCGGCGCGGGAAGGAAACGGTCGGCGATCTGGACCTTCTGGTCACCGGTCCGGGCGCCCCGGAAGCGCTCGAGAAATTTGTTCAGCATCCAAAGGTGGGAGAGGTGCTGGGCAAAGGACTGAACAAGGCGAGCGTCAAATTCGGCCTGGATGGACTTCAGGTGGATCTGCGCGCCTTGCCGACCGAAAATTACGGGGCTGCATTGCAGTACTTTACCGGCAGCAAAGAGCACAGCGTCTCGCTGCGGATGCGGGCGCAGAAGATGGGGCTGACGCTCAACGAGTACGGATTGAGCCGCGTGGCCGATGGCGCGGTGGTGGCGGCCGCCTCGGAGGAGGAAATCTACAGCGCGCTGGGGCTTGATTGGATTCCCCCCGAGTTGCGCGAAAACTCAGGCGAGATCGAAGCCGCGGCCGAACACAAGCTGCCGAAGCTAGTAGAGCGCGGCCAGATTCGGGGCGACCTGCACATGCACACGCGCGAGACGGATGGGCGGGCGTCGCTCGAAGAGATGGCCGAGGCGGCGCATGCGCTGGGCTACGAGTACGTCGCCATCACCGATCATTCGAAGGCATTAGCGATGGCCAATGGCCTGGACGAGAAGCGCGCCATCGCGTTCGCGCATCAAGTCCGCGACATGGACCAGGCGGGGCTGGGATTGCGCGTGTTCTCGGGTATCGAGTGCGACATTCGCCGCGATGGGTCCATGGACCTCGAAGACGACGCATTAGGCGAGCTCGACCTGGTAATCGGCAGCGTTCACAGCTACATGAACCTGGAATCGGCGGAGATGACAGATCGCCTGTTGCGAGCCCTCGAGTGCCCGCACCTTCGGATTCTGGGTCATCCCACGGGGCGAATTCTGTTGCATCGCGACCCGTTTCCATTCGATTTCGATGTGGTCGCCGCGGAGGCGGCGCGCCGCCACGTGTATCTTGAAATTAACTCCAGCCCGGAGCGTCTGGATCTGAACTCGACGCTGATCCGCGCCGCCAAAGCCAAGGGATGCAAGTTTGCGATTTCGACGGATGCCCACCATCCCAAGCATCTGGCGAATATTGCGTACGGAGTGCGGATGGCGCGCCGGGGCTGGCTCGAAGCGGCCGACATCTTGAATACTTTGCCCGCGGCGAAATTCGCCAAGGCGATCGGATCGAAATGAAAATAATTTCCTCGATACAGCTTTGCCATACCCCGATTTTTACGGTGACGATGGATCACGCGGTGGACCCGGACGGGTTCGAGATCAAGCGCGCCATCGTTCAGCACGGAGGCTCGGCGGTGATGATGGCGGTAGACGACCGGAAGCGCATCCTGCTGGTCCGGCAGTACCGGCTCCCCGCGCGGCAGTACCTTTGGGAGCTGCCCGCCGGCCGAGTGGACCCCGGTGAGAAACTGCTCGCGGCCGCACGGCGCGAGTTGGCGGAGGAGACCGGTTACCGTGCCAGGAAATGGCAGAAGCTCGCGGCGTTCTACGTAAGTCCCGGATTCCTGGCTGAGACAATGACGATTTTTCTCGCCACTGGTTTGTCCGCCGGAGAATCAAAGCCGATGGAGGATGAGCGCATCCAGACCCGCTGGTTCACGGCGAAGGAACTCGATCAGTGGATCGCCGCCGGCAAGATCCACGACGCTAAGACGATGGTCGGATTCCTTACCTGGAAGCGGTATCACGCCGGTAAATCGCGCAGGTAATCGAACATCGCGGCGAGGGCCCGAGCGCGATGGCTCACCTGCATCTTCTGTTCGTCCGTGGCCTCTCCAAACGTGCATCCGAACGGTTCGTAGTAGAACAACGGATCGTAGCCGAAGCCGTGTTGGCCGCGAGGCGCGTCGCCCTGTTGCAAATCGATTATGCGGCCTTCGACCGACCCGCGAAACGTTTTGACCACGGCGCGGTTCCGCACCAGGGCCAGCACGCAAACGAATCGGGCGGTCCGATTCGCGACGCCTTGCAGACGGTCGAGCAAGAGCTTGTTATTGGCTTCGGCGTTCGCGTCCGGGCCGGCGAAACGCGCCGAGTGGATACCCGGCGCTCCCCCCAGCGCGTCCACCTCCAGGCCGGAATCGTCGGCGAAAAGGTAGCCCTCGGTATGGGCGCCGTAATACAGCGCCTTTTCAACCGCATTCGACTCGAAGCTGTCGCCGGTCTCTTCGGGCGCGGGAACGGCGGCGGCCAGTGCCCGGATCTCGAAGTCCGGCGCAGCCATCCGGAACTCGCGGAGTTTACCGGGATTGGAAGTGGCGCAATACAGGATCACGCGGACTCGAAATTCTTCTGGACGGCAATCAGTTCTCCGACTCCTCGACGCGCGAGCGAAAGGAGCGACGCCAATTGAGCGTCGTCGAAAGCCATCTTCTCCGCGGTTGCCTGCAATTCCACGAAGCGGCCGGCTCCGGTCATGACCACGTTCATGTCCACCTCGGCCTGCGAATCCTCCTGGTAGCAGAGGTCGAGCATCGGCACGCCGTTGACGAGCCCCACGCTGGTGGCGGCGACAAAGTCCCGTATGGGCGAACGTTTCAGCCGGCCGAACTTCAACATCTGACGAATGGCCGCCGAGAGCGCGATGTAGGCGCCGGTGATGGACGCCGTCCGCGTACCCCCGTCGGCTTGCAAGACGTCGCAATCGAGGACCACGCTACGCTCACCGAGCGCATCCAGGTCCATCACGGACCGCAGAGACCGCCCGATGAGGCGCTGAATCTCCATGGTCCGCCCGGACGGACGGCCCTTCAAAACCTCACGCGGTGTGCGCGTGGCGGTAGCGCGCGGCAGCATCGAATACTCGGCCGTCACCCAGCCTTTGCCGGAGCCTCGAAGAAACGCCGGGACGGTCTCCTCCACCGACGCCGTGCACAGTACGCGTGTGTGGCCCACTTCGATCAGGGCCGAGCCTTCCGCGGTCAGCAAGTAGTCCACTGTTACTTTTACCGGCCGCATCTGGCCCGGCTCTCGTTGATCAATTCGCATGCATTATCCTGACTTGAGTAGTTCGTAAAAGAGCAGAAAAATCAACCCGAAACCCACGACGAGCAACAGAAGGCAAGGCAGCATGCCCTTGTTGGACCGTTCGATCTTAGGTTTACGCGTTCCCGCCGGTTTAAATTTCGCCATGCTAATTGTGTGCGCGCATGCGCGTCGCCGCCAGACTGAAGAACTCAGCGAGGGCGCGCAACGAAGCATCTTCCAGATTGCGTAGAGTAATGGACACCACCGCCCGGCCTCGTTCCGACAACGCTATTTGAGTGGCCAGGAATTGTGCGCAGTGGTAATCCGGCGGATGTTCCGTTTCCGCGATCAGTAAAGTGGAAAAGCATTTTCCGCCCCCGGCGATCATTTCATGATAGGCATAGTTTGCCGCAGGACCCTCATTTACGTCGGCGGGCATCTTCAGGCCGGCGCGGAATAGGAGTTGCGCGGAGCGATCGAGAACCGTTCGCATTGCCCGCCCGCCGGCCGAATATCGCATGTCGCCGAAAAACGTGAGCTCGCCGTATTCCACGCTTCGGTGGCCGGAGGCCGGCTTCAATCCGGAGAGTTGTTTCAAGAGCGAGGCGTAGATCGCCGGAGCCGTCTCCCCTTCCGGCCGCAAGTCGCCAGGCAGGCGATCCCAGCGCAGCGTGACGCGGCCTCGCCACGCGGCGCAACGCGTGGACTTGTCGGTTCGCTGCCACTCCTTGGTTCGCGTGATTCCGCCCGAACGCTCCGCTTCGGAAAATAAGCGCTGCGTGACGGCCTGATAGCCCTGCGGATTGGGTTGCGTAAAGAAATTCGTTTTCCGCAGCCACGCGACCCCAAAAACCGCGTAGTGAACGAATTGCAAGAATCGCGATAAAGTCGAGACGGTGGAGAACGTCAAGGCAGCCACCGGGTATCCCGATCGCCGCAATAACGCGCGCTTTTCCACATGCTCGTCGGGAGCGCCCTTGTACCGCACGGTCCAGAAGACGCGGTCCTGGTAGGTGTCCCGGGGCGAGCGATAGTTGGTGAGCTGTACCCGTTCATCCACCACCACTTTCAAACCCTGCTGATCGCAGTTAGCCAGGCTCTCCTCGAAATTATGTTTCGCCCACATGCCGGCTCCGCGCCAAAGGCGCGGCAAAAGTAGGGTCACTTTGTCACGGCCGGCGAGCGCCTGCGCGTAGAGAAACGCAGCGAGCCTCCAGGCGACGTTGATATCGTCCGAAGAAAGGATCGCGCCTTGTATCCACGCCCGCAGGTCCACACCGGCGAGGCCCAACGGATACAAACTTCCTCGCGTCAGCGGCGCGGTGTGGCGTCCGGCGATGGAAGATTCGACGCCCAGTGGAAGCGGGAAACGCCGGTAGCGCCCGGACGCCGCCCAACGATCGAGGGCCGAACTAGGCTGGGTAAGGCAATAAATATGCGGGTGCGCATCGACCCCGGCGGAGTTGTAAATGGCCGCGATTTTCTGGACGTTCGCCAGGGGCTCGTAGCCGGTGGCGGCGCTCGCCGCCACCACTATGGTGCGCCGCCAGATCTCAGGCTCGCCAAGCCCGCTTCGTTTCTTCATGTCCGCGAGGATCGCGGAGAGTTTAGAGGGCTCCGTCGAATCGAGCACGTAGCATCTCGGCCCCCGGCGCAACAGGCCGGCTTCCTCGTACATCACTTTGTCTTCGGCTAACCCACCCACGCCCGCCCAAACCAGAAACTGTACCGGTCCATCGTGCGCTTCGCGAATGCGCGTCCGCATATCGTCCAGTTCCTGGATCACCCGCCCGGGCCATTCAGGATTGCGCTCGGCCTGCCAGGCGAGGCTGAAAACACCGTATCCGTTCTTCGTCACCTTCCCATTCGCGATTTCCATTCCAATCGGGATCAACGCGCCGCGCGAGGGATCGAGCGCACCCAGGCCTTTGCGGCGGACTCGCGAATCCAGGGCCTTCAAACCGGCTAGCACGGATGAGGTTCGAAAGCGCTCAAAGTAGGATGCCGACTCGGGATCGTCGTGGTGCAACGTCAGGAGCACCTATTAGATGTAGCACAATGGAGCTATGAACTCGCGCGCTTCCGACGCGCATCCTCAAGCAGGTCTTTCGGCGCGATCTAAAGTCCCGGCCGCGCCTCAAATCGTGGATCGGTTCTTCCAGTGCTCGCTACTCGGGATGTTGGCGTCCGGCTACTTCGCCGTGTTGGGCTCCGGGTATCTGGATTGGCCGACGGCGGCGCTGACCTTTCTCGGCTTGTGTCTGCGCGCGATGATGGTGGCTCGCGTCATCACGTTTCAACTTCCGGGACGTGTGGTGGCGGCGCTGGCGCTGGGCTACATCGGCTTTTTCCCGCTGGACTATTTTTACATCTCCCGGTCGTTCCTGACGGCCACCGTACACATGGTGTGTTTCCTCGCGGTTCTGAAAGTCCTGACCGCGAAAAGTAATCGCGATTACACCTACGTGATGATGATCGCGGTGCTGGAGCTCCTTGCCGCCGCGCTGCTGTCCGCTAGCCTGAGTTTCATAGCGTTCCTGGCGCTGTTCGTTCTCTTTTCGATTGCGGCGTTCGCGAGCGATGAGGTGCGCCGTTCCTCGCAAGGCAGGCCGGTGGTTTCGCGGGTGGGACTTCGGAGGTTTCCGCGCCGCCTGAGCATTCTGTCGGTGTGCCTGTTTGGCGGCATCCTCGCCATGACAGCAGGCCTCTTCCTGGTCCTGCCCCGGACGGCGAGAGCGGCATTTGACCGGTTCGTTCCGCACCGTTACCGCTTGCACACCGGCTTTTCCAATAGCGTGACGCTGGGGGACATCGGCGAAATCAAGCAGAGCAACACGGCTCTGATGCACGTGCGGGCCTACCCCCCGCGCCCCATCCCCGGCGTTCACTGGCGCGGCGCGGCGCTTTCCGAATTCGACGGGAAGCGATGGTTCAATCCGCCGGGAGGCGGCGAATTGCTGCGAGTGGAGCACGGAGCGGGGACGCTGCGGGCCAGGACGTCGCGGCCCGGCCGAAGCCTGATCTATCAGGTTCACCTCAACAACCAGATTGCGGAAACACTGTTTTTCGCCGGAATTCCTGAAACCATCAGTATCGATGTGCCGTACCTCCTGATCGGCCGTAACGGATCCATTCACGTGCCGCCGTTCGGCGGGTCGCGAGGATTGTCCTATAGCGTCTATAGCTTTCTCGAAGACGAGGGGCCGAACGCGGGGGCGGCGAATCCGGATCCGCTCCCGGCGGCGGTTTGGGAGGAGATGCTGGAACTCCCGCCGCTCGACGAACGGATACCGCGGTTGGCGAAGGAAATGACCACGGGAGCCGCGAGCGACCAGGACAAGGCCCGCGCGCTCGAACGGCACTTGCGTCACGATTACGGATACACTTTACAGCTCCTTTCGAAGCCGGTGGCGGATCCGCTGGCGTACTTCCTGTTCGTGCGCAAGAAGGGACACTGCGAGTACTTCGCGTCCTCGATGGCGGTGATGCTTCGGACGCTCGGCATTCCTTCGCGCGTGGTCACCGGATTTCAGACCGGCGTCTTCAATCCGGTTACCGGATGGCAGGTGGTGCGCGCTTCGGACGCTCACAGTTGGGTGGAGGCGTGGATCGCTGGACACGGCTGGACCACTTTCGATCCCACTCCCTTTGATACCAGTTCGCATTCGAGCATCCTGGCCCGAGTCTCCATGCTGCTCGATACCGCCGACCAGTTTTGGCAGGACTGGGTGCTGAGCTACGATCTGGACCATCAGATCGCGCTCGCGTCGCGAATGGAAGAAACCAGCCGAAGACTGAGCTTCTCCCGGCTTCACGGACTCGCCGCGAACCTCAGGGAGATCGGACAAGCGGGGGTCAAATACGCCGGTTGGCTCGGGGCCGGCATCGTATTGGCCGTCCTTGCTATCGTGTACGGTTTGCCGCTCGCTGAATGGTGGCGCCGGCGGCGGCGGGTGCGGAGGCTCGCGCGCGGCGAAGGGGAGGCTTCGGACGCGACGCTGCTCTACCAGCGGATGTTGGTGCTGCTCGAGCAGCGCGGAATCCAAAAACCCGGATGGCTTACGCCGGCGGAGTTCGCGCGAGTACTTCCGGTATCCGAGGTAACGCCGCTGGTCGAGGACGTGACGGCGGCTTACAACGAGTTGCGGTTCGGGGGCCGGCGAGCCGTCGCTCCGCGGATGGTACGGTTGCTCGAGCAAATGGAAAACCTGGAGCCCGCCGGGCGCTTTTGAGGAACTCGCCCGCACAACGGAGCCTCGCTCGGGGGAAACGCTTAGAGTTCCTGCTAGCCCGCAAAGGGTGCGGCGGCACCCTCGGTGCAAGCCAAGCAATAATGCCGCAGCACTCCGCCTTGCGGGCTGTTACTTAGGAGTTTGGAGGGCCTCGCGGGCCCTGTGCGGGCTTCTAGGAGGGTGCTGAAAAAGTCCAGGACAAGGTTGGCCGCTGATGAACACGGATAAACGCCGATTGAAAACAAAGTCCTTGCCGTTCGCGAATCCGCGTCCATCTGCGTTTATCGGCGGCCAGAAGTCTTTTTCAG
>Ga0209415_10003228_pt1 | contig 30302 bp, 29 predicted proteins | sample PeaSoiSIISIP2007_FD_187696 | JGI IMG/M metagenome (GOLD analysis project Ga0209415, IMG submission 187696) | Peat soil microbial communities from Weissenstadt, Germany - SII-SIP-2007 (SPAdes) (version 2) | ecosystem: Environmental > Terrestrial > Soil > Wetlands > Peat | place: Germany... | reverse complement strand
AACCGGTCCCGACGTTGCTCCCCGGCGGAGCGGCAAAATCGCCGTATTCGATCCCGCACATGCGGCAAGAGCGGGCGGCCGTCTATACCAACACGATTCCGTCAGGCCACGTGCGCGCGCCGGGCGACATCCAGATTCATTTCGCGGTCGAGTCGCATGTCGACATGATCGCGCACGAGCTCGGGATCGATCCGATCGAGTTCCGGCTGCGCAACGCGATCGGGGAAGGCGAGCCCGACGTCGACGGGACGCCGTACCGCGAGCCGCGCGCCGTCGCAGTCCTCGAGGAGCTGCGGCGCCAAATGGCTGCACCCTTGCCGGCGGGACATAGCCGCGGGATCGCGCTCGCGGTCCGCCATATCGGCGGCGGCAACACCAACGTGACGCTGAGGCTGGAACCTTCCGGTGCGGTTCGCGCTCGCAGCGGGGTCGCCGACCAAGGCGGCGGTCAACTGACGGTCTTGCAGCGCGTCGTCGCGGCGTCGTTGGGGATTCCGCTCGCGCGCGTGCACGCCGAGGCCGGCTCGACCGATGCCGCCGGCTTTGATCAGGGTGCCGGCGGAAGCCGCGAGACCCACGTGATCGGCCGCGCAGCGATCGCCGCGACGCAACAACTACGTACGGCACTCGAGGCATCAGGATGGAACGGTAGGCCGGAAACGTGGGAGGCAGCCGTGAACGCCCTGCTCGCCGACCAACCGGGCTATGAAGTGAAAGGGACCTATGCGTCGGCGCATCACGAACACGAGCCCGATTGGAGCAATTTCGCCGGCTACATGGTCGAGCTCTCACTCGATCGCGAGACCGGTGCGTTCACGATGCACGAGATCGTCCTCGTCGCCGACGTCGGAACTATCATCAATCCGGTTGCGCACCAAGGGCAGCTGAGCGGCGGCGTCGTCTTCGGAATCGGCTCGGGCGCGACCGAAGAGCTGGTCGTCGAGGACGGCAAGATCCTCAATCTCAACCTGGGCGACTACAAGTTGCCGACCCAAGCCGACGTCCCGCCGCTGCGGACGATCCTCTTGCCGCCGGCCGGCGGCCCCGGCCCCTTCGGCGCGAAGATGGCCGGCGAAGTCAGCACCTCCGGCGTCGCCCCCGCGATCGCCAACGCCGTCGCCGCCGCCTGCGGCGCCCGGGTCACCGAGCTTCCGGTCACGGCCGAGCGGGTTTTCGCGGAGTTGGATCGAACAAACGTTCGGTAAATGCAGCTGGGACTGTTCGTGCCGGAGGCGCGGGTGTCGATCGTCCGAGGTGCCACGGGTGAGATCGACTACCTCCCGGGAGCCTTTGAGGCCGCGAGCAGCTCCCAGCTCTTTACGAAAATCCACCGGAACGCGGGATGGAAGGCCGAACGGCGGCCGATGTACGATCGGATCGTCGACGTGCCACGCCTGACCGCACGGCTCGAACTCGCTGCGGTCGCGGCCGATCCCGAGCTGCGAGAGATGCACGAGCGGGTCGAAGCGGTCACGGGCGCCTCGTACAACAGCATCTCGCTCAACCTGTATCGCGACGAACGTGACAGCGTCGCCTGGCACAACGATCACGAGGACGAACTCGTCCCCAATCCGGTGATCGCGCTCCTTAGCCTCGGCGCCGCGCGCGAGATGCGGATTCGCTCTAAAACGGTGCCCCGCCGGACGTTCCAGCTCGATCTCGAGCCCGGAAGCGTCCTAGTGATGCGCGGTGTGACGCAGCATCACTGGGAGCATCACATTCCCAAGGAGCGCCGGGCCGTCGGCCCCCGCATCAGCGTGGCGTTCCGCCAGCGCCCCGAGGGCTAGCTGTTCGAGTTGACCTGCGTTCCGACGCCGAAGAGGTTGAGCGTGTCCGACGCCGGCGCCGTGCTCTGATTTGGCTGCGGCGGAGGCGGAGGTGTGGTCGATTCGTTGGTGACCGGCGGAGTCGGTGGCGTCGGAGACGTCTGAGGCCCCGTTTGAACGACCGTGACGGTGCTCGTGACGCTCGTGGTGTACGACATATCCCCCTACTTTCGGCGTTGTGCTGTTTCGTCCCCACCCAGGGCCAGCATCTCGCGCACCCGCGGGTGCGTCCCCTCGACGGTTTTCGCCCATTGGGCATACGGCGGGACCGGCTCGCCGACCCGAAAGAGGAAATAGTAGACGGAGAGATCGCCGACGTATTGGAAGCGCTTGCGAATGTCCGTACGCAGCGCATCGTAGTCTTTGAACGACCGCAGGTATTTCCCGAAGCCGCCGAACTCGCGGTCGAGCGCCAAAAGCGTCTTCGCGTTCGCGACCGTCCCCTCGATCTTCTTGCGGCTGCGAACGATCGACGATTCCTCGGCAAGCCAAGCAATTTCAGCACTGGAAAGCCCTGCGACGCGCTGCGGATCGAAATCGTGAAAAGCGCGCTTGAAGTCGTCCCACTTGCTATCGATCAGCGCCCACGAGAGTCCCGCCTGAAAGACGGCCTTCGTCAGGACCTCGAGATAATCGCCGAGCTTCGCCGGCGCAATGCGCTCGGGGATCGCCACAGGGGCGTAGCTTCCCCGCACATAACGTTTCTCCGTCCTCGCGCGTGGCTGAACGCGCGCCTCGGGCGCGCGACGGTGACCGCTCAGGTTGACCTGTCGGAGTCCTACTTATGAAGAGCATATCGCGTCGTAAAGCCATGGTCGGGGCTGCTGCGACTGCTGCAATCACGTCGTTCCCGCCGCTCGTGAGCGGACAAGAAGTCGTCAAGCTCTCGTGCGGGATCGCGAACACGATCAGCGATGCGCCGTGTTTTATCGCCGAAGAGAAGGGCTACTGGAAAGAGCAAGGACTCGACGTCAGCTTGATCGCGTTCGACTCGGGTGCGAAGATGAACGGGGTGTTGGGGACCGGTCAGCTCGACTGCGCGGCCGCCGGCCCGTCAGCCGGTCTTTACAACGGTTTGGCGCGTGAGATCTACATCAAGATCGTCGCCGACAAGGCGTCGACGCCGCCGGGCTACGGGTTCTCGCCGATTCTCGTGCGCAAGGCGTTGATCGACAGCGGCAAAGTCAAGATCTTGCACGACGTCAAGGGGATGACATGGGCCGAGCCCGCCGAGGCATCGGTGAGCTTTTGTACCTCGAATGCCGCGTGGCAAAAGGCGGGCCTTACCCACAAAGACCTCAACGAAGTGTTCATGGGCTTTCCGGATCACATCGCGGCGTACCAAAACGGCTCGATCGATGCCGGCAATACGTCCGAGCCGGCCGCGACGCGCGCCGTCGAGCTCGGCGCCGCCGTTCGCTTCTGGACCAACGATCAGTTCTACCCGAATCAGCAGATCGCGACGGTCCTTTACAGCACGCAGTTCGCGGACAAGAAAGAAGTCGCGGTCCGCTGGATGGTCGGTTATCTGAAGGCCGTCCGCTTGTACAACGACGCGCTCAAAGACGGCCACTACGCCGGTCCGGCCGCAGCCGAGGTCATCGCGATCCTCTCGAAGCGGACCGCGGTCAAGAACCCGGAGATTTACCGGGCGCTCACGCCGAACGGCTGCGATCCCAACGGCAAGCTGAAGGTCGAGAGCCTCAAGCGCGATCTACAGATGTTCAAAGACGCAGGCTACGTGAAAGGGAACCCGACGGTCGAGCAAGCCGTCGATACGTCCAGCGTCGAGGCCGCGCTCAAGATCATCGGGCCGTATAAGAAGAGGACGGCTTAGCGGATCGATGCCTCGGCGTCGCTCATCCACGTGATGACGTCGTCGAGCTTGCGCGGACGCGTCTTGGCTTCATCGAGCGCTTGAGTTCCCATGTAGATCGTCCCGACGATGCGGTCGCTCGGGTCGAGTCCGAGGAATTTCTTGACCTCGGGATCGTGCACCATCTTCCCGGTCTTCCAGCCGGTGTGGATGCCTTTGCTCTGCGCGGCGATCATCAGATTTTGCACGGCGGCTGCGGTCGCCGCGAAATCCTCTTCGGCGATCTCGGGATTTGGGTCGGTCCGCGTGCTGACGATGATCAAGGTCGGTGCGCGCAGGGGCTTTTTCGATTCGCCTTCGACGAACGCGTCGCGCGCGGCGGCGTCGATGCTCGCGCCCGCACGCTCGGCCCAGAAGCGGCCGAGCCGCTCGCGTGCCGTGCCCGTGATGACGGTGAAGCGCCACGGCTCGGTCATGCGGTGGTTCGGCGCCAAAGTGGCGAGCTCGATCAGCTCGCGGATCGTCTCGCGCGGCAGTTCCCCCGCCATTTTCCCAATGGTCCGGCGCGCGCGAATCGCTTCGATGACAGTCATAGCCGGGAGTCTTTAGAAGGCGGGAAGGCCCGTGCCTGCCGAGGCTCGTACGCTACCTAGAGAAGGCGATGGAGCAGCCCGGGAAAGTTACCGCCAAGGACGACGGTCGCGCGGGCATTTCGTCTGCGCGTTGGTTTCGCATGCTCGACACGGCCTCGCCGACCGGCCTGGCAGTGATCGATCTGGACGGCAAGGTCATCTTGGCCAACCGCTTCCTGATCGATCTGGGCGGATACGATCCGACTGGGCCGAACTTGTCGCTGCTCGATTGCATCGTCGCGAACGAGCGGGCCAACGTGAAGAGCGTTTTCGAGAGAGTTCGCGCGGGCGAGACGGTTCGTTTCGAGACGCTCTTCCGCCATTTATTCGGCGGATCGACTCCGATCGGGGTCACGATATACCCGCTCTACCGCCGTAAGAGAATCGTTGCGGTCGGTGTGCGCGTTCACGATCGATCGCAGTTTCGCGAGGCGGAGGAGCGGCGGCTCGAGAACCGGGAAAGTCTCCGGTTGCGGCAGCTTTACTTGGTCGCGGCCTCGGCCGGCCGAACGCCCGCGCAGCAGATTCAAGCGCTGCTCGAACTCGGGAACGAAATCTTCAAGACGGATGCGGCGTACATCAACGAGATCGATGGCGAGGAGGTGGTTGCGCTCTATGTTACCGGAAGCGGCGCGCGACGGGGCCCCGGTCATCGTCGCAAACTCGAGGAGTCCTTCACTAAGTATGCCTTGAAGACGAAGAGCGTCGTTGCGGTCGACAATATCGATCTGTCGCCGTGGAGAGACAGCCCCGTGCATGCGAGCCTTTCGTGGACGGGCGCGATCAGCGTGCCGGTTGAGCGCTTCGGAAAGGTTTACGCGACGATGGTGTTCGCGACGAATGCGCCGGGCGGCCACCATTTCTCCGAGAGCGACAAGGAGCTCGTTCATCTCATGGCGGCGCTGTGCGGATCGACGCTCGAACGTCTTGCTCATGAAGAACGCCTCGGCGCGCTTGCCTTCTACGATGCGCTGACCGGCTTACCGAATCGCGTCCTCTTCGACGATCGTGTCGAGCAGACGCTGGTGGCGGCACGCCGCCACGAGCAGAAGTTCGCGATCGTGTTCTTCGACCTCGACGACTTCAAGGACGTCAACGACATGTACGGCCATGCGGCCGGCGACGAACTCTTGCGCGTCGTTGCACACCGTCTGCAGGCCGTTGCGCGCGAAAGCGACACCTTTGCGCGCCATGGCGGCGATGAGTTCGTCGCGCTGCAGCGCTTCGTTCGATCCCCCCAGGACGCGATGCGCATGGCTCGCCGCGTCAACGAGACCTTGCGCCAGCCGGCTGCGATCAACGGCGTCGTCCTTACGGTCTCGGCCAGCATCGGGGTCGCGCTTTATCCCGATCACGGGACGACGGCGAGCGAGCTCCTCGCCCACGCCGATGCAGCGCTCTACCGCGCAAAGAACTCGGGACGCGATTGCGCCGTCCTCTATCAGGAGCTCGTCCCGGCGACGAGCTAGCTCCGCAGTCCCATCCGTTCTAAACGCGGTAGGACCTCGCTGATAAAATAGGGCAGCTCGTCGACGTAGTTGACGAACGAGAAGCAGATGCCCTCGACGCCCGCGTGCGCGACCTTGGCGAGCTCGTCGGCGACGCGATCCGGATCGCCGATCAACCCGTAACCGCCGTGGCCGCCGGCATAGCGGACGCGGAATTTCTCGTAGTGCTCGCGCGACATCGAGCCGCTGCTTGCCAAGCTGAGTTCCATGAGATGCTCGACGGCTTCCCAGTCGCCGTTCTCCTGGGCGTAGTAGTGGTGATAGTCGTCGGCCTCTTTCTGCGTCGGACGGCAAACGACGTAGCCGTTCGCGTAGACGCCGACGTCGCGGCCGACATCCTTTGCGGCGGCCGTCGTGTCGATGACGTCCTGGGCGATGTCCTCGAGTGTCTTGAGCGGGCGGAAGAGCACGTCGCAGTTGTCGATGCCGAATGCGCGGCCGGCCGGTGACGCTCCGGCGTTCATCACGAGCGGCCGGGTATGACCGTACGGTTTCGGTTCTACTTGCACGCCTTTGAGCTGGAAGAAGCTGCCCTCGAAATCGAATGCGCCGTCGGTCTCCCACATGCGCGAGATCGCCGCGATCCACTCGCGTCCGTATTCATAACGGTTGTCGTGATCGCGTTGCTCGACGCCGAACATGTCGAACTCATCCTGGTTCCAGCCGCAGACGATGTTGAGGCCGAAGCGTCCGCGCCCGACGTGGTCGGCCGTCACGAATTGCTTGGCGGCGAAAACGGGATGGACGAGCGGCGCGTGGACGGTCCCGAAGACGTTGATCCGCTTCGTCTGCGCGAGTAGCCCGCACGCCCACGTGATCGTCTCCCACGTCGAGCCCTCGAAGTTGGTCTCGCCGCCGTAACCGCGCCAGCGCCCGATCGGGAGCATGAGATCGATCCCGGCCTCGTCGGCCATCTGGGCAAGGCGGACGTTGTCTTCCCAGGTATTGGCCCAGCGCTCCGGCACGCGCGTCGCCGCCCGCCCCGATGAGCAGTTCGCGCCGAAGATGCCGAGCTTGAATTTGTTCGGGCTAAACGTCCGGATGCGGCTGGGGAGCGGCGTCGAGGTGCCGATCATCGCGAGGTTTCTTCGCGGCTTCGGCGCAAATCATCTTTGGGGGTAGAGACTCGATGCTGACACCGCAAGAGAACGAACGCCTGACGCGCGTCGGACCTGGGACGCCGATGGGAAAGGTCTTCCGGCGCTACTGGCTCCCGGCCGCGCTCTCGACCGAGCTGCCGGAACCCGACGGCGCGCCGGTCCGCGTCCGCATCCTCGGGGAAGACCTCGTCGCGTTCCGTGCGACGGACGGGGAGGTCGGTCTGGTCAGCGCATATTGCCCGCACCGGCGCGCGCCGCTGTTCTTCGGCCGAAACGAAGAGCAGGGACTGCGCTGCGTCTACCATGGTTGGAAATTTGACACCACCGGTGCGTGCGTCGATATGCCCTCGGAGCCGCCCGATAGTCTCTTCAAGTCGAAGGTCACGGTCGAGAGCTATCCGACCTACGAAGCGGGCGGGATCATCTGGACGTACATGGGGCCGGCCGGGACGGCGCCGGAGCCGCCGGGCTACGAATTGCTGCGCGTCCCCGCGACGCACCGCTTCGTCTCCAAGACATTCGAGTATGCCAACTTTGCGCAAGCGCTCGAAGGCGGGCTCGACACCGCGCACTCCTCGTTTCTGCACAACATGAACCTGGGTGACAAGTCGTTCTTGCGCAACGCCGATACCGCACCGCGCCTCGAAGTGGAGCGGACCGACTACGGTTTCCGCTACGCCGGGATACGGGCGGTCGGGAGCGAGGACTACGTCCGCGTCTACCATTACATCATGCCGACGACGCAGCTCCGGGGCTTCGTCAGCGGCAACCAGGGCAAGAATCACCTCCCGACGATTCATGGTCATTTTTGGATCCCGATCGATGACGAGACGACGAGCGTCTACAACTTCATGTATTCGTTCTATCCCGAGCAGCCGCTTTCGCTCGAGTATGCGATCCAGCGCGAAACCGATGCCGGTCGCGGGCCCGACGACCTCATCCCCGGGACGTTCAAGCTCAAGCAAAATCTCGCGAACGACTACTTCATCGATCGTCACGTGCAAAAAACGCAGACGTTTACCGGGATCCCGGGGATCAACACGCAAGACATCGCGCTGCAAGAAGGGATGGGCTCGATCGTCGACCGCTCGAAGGAACATTTGGGGACGACCGATCGCGCCATCATCGTCACGCGCCAGCTTCTGCTCGAAGCGGCGGACGAAGTTGAAAAGGATGGAGAGCCCCGGGCGCGCGATCCGCAAACGTACGCGGGTGTACGCGCCGCCGACCGTCTGATCCCCAGCGGCACGCGCTGGCAAGACGCGCTCAAAGAAGACGTCGTTGCGAAGTACTAGGCGATTAGTCCGCTTGGAGAACCTTCGGTAGCCAGACCGAGATGACGGCGGGCGTCCCTTTGCGGATCTGCTCGAGCCCGCGCCGCAGCGCAGGCGCGAGTTCCGCGGGGTCGCGCACGGTCTCGCCGAACGCTCCCGCCGCTCGAGCCTCCATCGCGAAATCGACGGGAGGATCGAAATAGCCGCCTTCGAACCCGGCCTTTGCCGCGTAGCTCTCAGGGTACATCGACGCGACGCCGTTCGTCCCCGTGCTGTAGCTGCGGTTTGTGTAGACGACGGTCATGAATGGTGCCTTGTAGTGGGCCGCCGACCAAATTGCCGCGTTCGGGACCGAGTACTGGTAGAATCCGTCGCCGCAAAGGGCGACGACGTCGCGATCGGGAGCGGCGAGCTTCGCGCCGAGGGCCGCGCCCGTCGACCAGCCGCCGCTGCTCCCGGGATTTTTGAAGTACGACTGCGGCTTCGAGGATCTTAGCAGCGCATCGATCGGGGCCGCGTCGCCGACGACCTCTTCCATGATGAGGCAGTCGTCGCCGAGGACTTCAGCGATCTGGTAGGTGAGGAAGAGCGGATCGATCGGCGTTTGTTTGGCCTTCGAGAGCGCTCTTTGCACGAGCCCTTCGCGTTTGGTCCGCGTCGCTTCGCCGACGCGCGCCGTGCGCTCGGCGATACGGCTTCGGTCAGTGTTCGACAGCATGCCCTGCGCCGCTGCGATCAGTGCTTCGATCGTTCGCTGCGCGTCTGCATTCATGCGGACGTTCGCCGGAAACTCGAACGTCGGGATGCGATTGCGAATCGGATCGACGTCGACGACGGCGATGTAGGCGTCGCTCGGCGGGTCGTTCTCGGCGGGCATCCAGGGGACGTTCGCTTCGAGGACGAGGACGGCGTCCGCGTCTTTCAAGCTGCCGTTCCCGACGTAGAGTGGATGATTCTTGGGGAAGCACTGATACGCGCGAATGATCGAGTTGAGGACCGATATGCCCAGGAGCTCGCAGAGCTCGACGAGGAGCGGAAAAGTCTTGGGATTGCGGCCTGACCCCGAGACGATGACGTACGGATTACGCGCGTTGACCAGACGCTCGGCGATCTCGCGAATCGTATCCTCATCCGGCGCGACCGGGCGCGTGACGCCGAGTTGAGCGACAGTCGGGAAACGCGCGCCGTCGATGTGCATCGAGGCGATCTCGCGCGGCAGACTCAAATAAACCGGTCCGGCCGGCTCGCTCATCGCGACCTGCAGCGCGCGGCTGACGATCAGGCCGGGATTGTCCTGATAGTCCAGGCGGTGATCCCATTTCGTATATTGGCGGACGATCCCGTTTTGATCGTATACCTGTTGCATCCAGATGTGGCCGCCGCGATCTCGCGCTCCGCGCATCGAGCCCGGGTACGCGACCGGCGGCCCGCCCGCGGTCATGAGGACCGGCAAACCGCTGCGCCACGCGGTGTGGATCGCGCCGCCGTAGTTGATCGTCCCGGCGTCGACGTGACAGGCCGTTGCGGCCGGCTTCCCCGAAACGGCGGCGTAGCCGAGCGCGGCGTTGAGGCCCGCATGCTCGTGCGTCATCGTGATGAGTCGCGGCGCGGGGCGCCCGTGCGCGTGGGCTTTCGCGATCGCTTCTTGATAGAACGCGATCTCCGATCCCGACATGAAGAAGAGGTGATCGATGCCGCCTAGGGCCATCGAGGCAACGATCGCGTCGCTAACCTCATCGGCTGGGATCTGGGTCCACGCGTGCGTCGCTTCAGCTCGTTCCGTGATGCTCATAGTGTGACGATGGTTCGGCGCTCGGCGCGAAGGTCCCCGATGCGGGCCGGATAATGGGGACCTGTGGGTCTCGATTTCAAGAAGGTGGCCGGCCACGAGTACGTCGAGCGCGCCCGAGCGCTCGCTCCGCGGCTGGAAGCCGCAGCAGCGGAGATCGAACGGAACCGCGAGCTGCCCGAAGCGATCGTCGCGGCGCTCCACGACGCGCAGCTCTTCCGCATGCTCCTCCCGCACGCGTACGACGGCGCCGAGCTCGATCTTCCGACCTACGTCGAGGCGATCGAAGCGCTCGCGCAAGGCGACGGAAGCGTGGCGTGGTGCGTCGGGCAAGCATCGGGTTGCTCGACGGTCGCGGCGTTCCTCAAGCCCGAGATCGCGTGGGAGATCTTCCGCAGCCCGAATGCGGTCCTAGCGTGGGGTCCGCCGGGCGAAGGGTCCGCGATCATCGCCGACGGCGGCTACCGTCTCACCGGGAGCTGGCAATTCGCAAGCGGGAGCCGCCACGCGACGTGGTTCGGTGCGCACGTCCCGATCCGTGAAGCCGGCGGCAAGCCTCAGCTCCTGCAGACCGGCGAGCCCGCGATGCGTACGATGTTGTTTCGCCGCAGCGAAGCGACGATCGAAGACGTTTGGCACGTCATGGGCTTGAAGGGGACCGGGAGCGATAACTATTCGGCGAAGGGCCTGTTCGTCGCGCACGATTTCACGGCACCGCGCGATCACGCGGAGCCCATCGAGGATGGTCCGCTTTACGGCATGTCGCACATGGTCATTTTCGCGGCCAGCTTCGCTGGGATCTCGCTCGGCTTGGCGCGCGCGTCGCTCGACGCGTTCGTCGAGCTGGCCCGCGACAAGCAATCGAAGCAGCTGGACCTCACCCTGCGCGACAGCCCGATCGTCCAGTATCAAATCGGTTTGGCGGAGGCGCGTTTGCGCGCCGCGCGAGCGTTTCTTTTCGAAGCCCTGCGGGCGGCATGGCACTCTGCGGCGACGACCGGCAGCATCCCGATGGACCAAAGGTTCGCGCAGCGTATGGCGACGACGTATGCGATCGGGCAGGGCCGCGACGTCATCGAGACGATCTACAATCTCGCGGGTGCGAGCGCGATCTTCGAATGCAACGCGTTCGAACGCCGGTTCCGAGATGTGCATGCCGTGACCCAGCAGATTCAGGGCCACTTCAGTCACATCGAGAATGCCGGAAAGTACATCCTCGGCCTTGACTTCAGCCGCCGCTATATCTAGGGCGGCCGCTCTTGCGGCCGGGCTCGCGTTCCTCCCGCAGACGGCCCTCGCGTCCATAGACTGGATTCGCGGGACGGGGAGCGCGAGCGCCCACGACAAGCAGCTCGCGCACGACCTCGCCTATGAAGCCGCGATTGGCGATGCCGATAAGAGGTGCACGGGGGCGCACGGTGCGATCAGCGAGCTGAAGAGCTCGTCCACGTACTCACAAGCAACGGACGAGTGGCGGTTCGAAGTGACGATCCGCCTCCTTTGCATCGGAATGGAAGGCGGCGGCATGTAGCGCCTCGAGTGCCTACCTGTTCGGTTTATAGGGCCCGAGTTGCTTGACCGCCTCGCTCGCGAAGGTCGTGTCGACCGTTTGCAGCGCCGTCACGTTGCCCAGCAGGAGGCCTTCGGCGCGATAGAAGGCGATGTCGTGATCCATCGAGGCGACGTTCACGCGCCCGTTCGGGTCGACGCCGTTGGGGACGATCTTGCGGTAGAGCGACGGATCCTTCATCCGCGTCGATGCGACCAAGATCCCGATGACGTCGTCCGCGGTCCGCCCGGCGAGCTTTCCGTCCTTGAGCGCGTCGTTGTAATAGCGCACCCCGCGGATGTAGGCCTTCATGAATTTGAGGGCCGCGTCACGATGCGCGCGAATGAACCCTCCGCCGTAGATCAGGACCGCGACTTCTTGATTGAGGTAGTATTCGTCGTTCCCCATGATGCGTTTGGCGGCACCGCTCTCGATGACCGCGGTCGCGAACGGTTCGATCGTGATTGAGGCATCGATCGATTTGTTCTTCATCCCGACCACGTGATCGGGATAGTCGAGCGCGATCTCGTTCACGTCGGAAAATTTCAAGCCGGCCTTGCGCGTGACCGCATCGAGCTCGGGCCAGGACGAGCTGCCCTTCGCGCTGATCGCGACGGTCATTCCTTTGAGATCCTTCAGCGTCTTGTAGCGGCCGCTCTCGATCAGGTCGGTTCGCACGAGCAGCGGAGCAAAGCCGTACCCCGGAGGATCGCTCGCCTTGTCGGCGACGACGCGCATGTCGATCCCACGAGCGACTGCGTTGAACAGGCCCGCCGACGTCCCGCCGGCGGCGACGTCGAGCTGACCTGCGCCAAGCGGCGCGACCATGCTCGCGGCCGAATCGAACGTCGAATAATCGACGGCGAGGCCCTCTTCTTTGAAATAGCCCTTCTTGTCGGCAATCAAGATCGGCGCGTCGCTGATCGAATTGATGATACCGACTTTGACGGTGTAGCTTTCTTGACTCTCCGCGGCGGTCGTCCAGCCGGCGAGGAGTGCAATGAGCACCAGCAGGCGTATCGACGTGCGCATCGTCGGCAACTCTTTAGACCGATAGGGAAAATTCCTCCAAGCGAGGATTAGTCGAGCGAAAGGGAGATGCCCGATGCCGATGCGCAGATCCTCATTTATAGCGTCCGCAGCGGCGCTTGCGCTCACTGCGCGACCGGTCGGCTCGCAGGCGTTGACGAGCATTCACATCGCATCCGCGCCGGACGAGGACATCGTCGGAGCACTGTGGGGCGTCGAAAGCGGGATCTTTCGCCGGGCCGGGCTTGACGTCACCGTGCAGAAAGCGAACAGCGGCGCGGCGGTCGGCGCCGCCGTCGCGGGCGGCTCGATCGACATCGGGAAGTCAAGCCTGTTCTCCTTAATAACGGCGCACGTCCACGGTCTCCCGTTTGTCCTACTCGCACCGGCCGGGATCTACGACACGAAGGCGCCGATCGCCGCGATGGTCGTCGGGAAGAGCTCGACCTTCAAAACGGCGGCTGACCTGACCGGAAAGACGCTCTCCGTATCGTCGCTCGGCGATCAGAACGCGATCGCGATGCAGGCCTGGATCGACCAGCATGGGGGCGATTCAAAGGCGGTCAAGTTCGTCGAGCTTCCGTCCTCAGCCGCACCGGAGGCCCTCGCGGCCGGCCGCGTCGATGCCGCGACGTTAGGCAATCCGATCCTGAGCGAGGCGATCCAGAGCGGGAAGTGCCGCCTGTTTGCTCATTCGTTCGACGCGATCGCCCCGCACTTTATTCTCGCAGCCTATTTTTGCACGGCGGACTATGCCGCTGCGCACCGCGACACGATCGCGCGCTTTCGGCGCGCGATCGCAGAAGCAGGGAACTACGCCGACCGGCATCAGTCCGAGACCGTCGACGTCCTCGCGCGCTTCACCGGGATCAGTCCCGCCGTCATCAGTTCGATGACGCGCACGCTCGCCGGAAGCGTCCTCGATCCGAAGCTCGTCCAGCCGCTGATCGACATCGCCGCGCGCTACAAGGTGATCCCGGCACCGTTTGAAGCAAAGACGATGTTCTACGAGCAAGCCTAGAAGGAGCGAGCATGCACGCAATCGTGGTAGAGGCGGTCGGCGATCCGAGCGTCCTGCAATGGAAAGAAGTCCCCGATCCGAAGCCGGGAGCCGGACAGGTCGCGATCAGGGTCGGCCTGACGAGCGTGAATTTTGCCGACATCCAGCAGCGTCGCGGGACCGGCGCGGCCGTCGCTAAGACCCCGTTTACGCCTGGACTCGATTGCATGGGGACGATCGTCGCGCTGGGCGAGGGCGTTTTGAATCTCCGCGTCGGCCAACGCGTCTCCGCATCGCCCGATGCCGGATCGTATGCGGAGATCGTCATCGCGCGCGATATGCTGACGTTCCCCGTCGACGGCGCGATTTCCGACGAGGCAGCCGCCTCAGCGACGGTCTTGGTGACCGCCTACAACTTATTGATGATGGCGGCGCGATTGCAGCAAGGCGAATCGGTTTTGATCCACGCCGCGGCCGGCGGCGTCGGATCGACCGCGGTGCAAATGGCGAAGGCCCTGGGCGCCGGGAAAGTCTTCGCAACCGCGGGCGGCGCGGCGAAGGTAAAGCTTGCGCAGAAACTCGGCGCCGACGTCGCCATCGACTATCTCAATGACGATTTTGCCAGAGCGATCACCGAAGCGACGGGCGGAAAAGGCGTCGACGTCGTCCTCGATGCCGTCGGCGGCGACGTTTTTGCGAAGGGGCTCCCGATCCTCGCCAACTTCGGGCGGTACTGCGTCTACGGTCAGTCGGGCGGATCGCCCGGCAGTCTGACGACCGATCTGCTCCACCGCACGAACCGTGCGGTCCTCGGCTACAGCAGCGGTCATTATCGGCGCAACCGGCCGGCTGCGATCAAGCCTGGGATGGAAGCAGCGTTTCAGCTCGTGCGCGACGGTAAAGTCCGCATCCTCGACGGCGGCCGCATCCCGCTGCGTGACGCGGCAAAGGCGCACGAACTCGTCGAGTCGCGCGCCAGCACGGGGCGAGTATTCTTAACGGTGTGAGGTGCTGATGATGCGGATCCCGTGGCGCCTATTCGCCGGCGCACTAGTCCTCGCACTCGTGACTGCATTGCCGGCAGCGACGTCGGGGCAGCAAGCCGAACCGCTGATCCGGATAGGTACCGGCCCTGACGACACGTCGATGCCGCTGATCTATGCCGCACAAGGTGGGCTCTTCAAGAAAGCCGGGCTCAACGTCGAGCTGCAGCGCCTCGCCGGCTCCGCCGTCGTCAGCGCGGCGCTCGCCGGCGGATCGCTCGAGATCGGCAAGTCGAGCGCAATCTCGGTCGTGGCCGCGCATGCGAAGGGTCTGCCGTTCACCGTCATCGGGAGCCTCGCGATCTACAACAGCGAAAAGCCCGACTTTGCGTTCATCGTCCTTGCCAATTCGCCCGTGAAGACGCCCAGAGATCTTCCCGGCAAAGTTCTTGCGGCGGTCTCGCTGCAAGATATGAGCAGCATCGCGACGTTTGCGTGGCTCGAGCAGCAAGGGGTCGATTCGAGCACCCTCAAGTTCGTCGAGATGCCGGCGTCGACGACGCTCGCCGCGATGGAGCAGGAGCGTGTCGCCGGCTCGACCGTCTACGAGCCGGTCCTTTCGGCCGCGCTCGCCACCGGGAAGGTGCGCATTCTCGGTTATCCATACAATGCGATCGGTAAACGTTTCCCCGGCGGCGTGTTGTTCGCGAACGAGAATTGGGTCGGCGCTCACCGCGACCTCGTCGAGCGGTTTCTGCGCGTCATGCGTGAGGCAACCACGTACGTCGCCGCGCATGAGGACGAGTTGGTCCCGATGCTGGCCGCCTTCATCGGCGTGGAGCCGGCGTCGATCGCGAAGACCCGGCACTCCGGCCGCGGCATCACGATCACTCCGGCCGACTTGCAGCCCGTGATCGACGTCGCGGCGAAATACCGGGTGATCCCCAAACCGTTCCCGGCTGCGGAGCTGATCTGCAGCTGCGCTCTGCGCCGCTGAGCGAAACGCCGTCGCGAACCATCATACCGGAAAGGTCGAGTGCCGCATGAGTTCCACCGCCCCGAAGAAGCGCCGCAGTATCTTTGCCAAAGGCGCGAGCCACACGAATCCGATCCCCTCTGCGTCGCGCATCGGGAACATTATCCTGACCGGCGGAATTTACGGGACCGATCCCGCGACGGGGAAAGTCCCCGACGACGCCGAGGCGCAGGCGAAGTTCGTATTCCAGAATCTGCGCGAGCTCCTCAAAGAGGCGAGTGCAACGACGGATAACATCATTAAACTGTCGTTCATGGTGAAGTCCCTCTCGGTTCGCGAGGCGATCAACAAGGAGTGGATCGCGATGTTCCCCGATGCGGAATCACGACCAGCTCGGCACGTCGTGCAATACGACTACTTGGCCGGCAACCAGCAAATGGGCTGCGAGGCGTACCTAATCCTCGACGATTGAGCCGGAGAAGGTAGGCGAACTGCCGGTAGCGCACCCTCGGGCATGAGATTTAGCAGGCTGGTCCTCTTCTTGTCCATTGCGATGCTCGGTACCGGGGTCGCGGCATATGCGCAGCAAGCGCCTCCGCCACCGGTAGCGTTGCCGAATGCCAACTCGCCGGCGGTGACGGTCGGAGATCGCACGTACCGCATCGCTGCCGACGTCGTGACTGCGGGAGTCGGGCGCCCCGGCGTGCAAGGCGCCAACTGCGTCAATCAGACGGTCTTTTTCCCGGGTGATACGATCGTGTTCCGCGCGGTGATCGCCGACGGCCCAACTGGAACCCCGCTGAGCACCGCGGATGTTGCGCGCCTCGGGGTGCAAGCCGTCGTTTCGCTTTCCGACGGCAGCAAGGTGACGATGAAGCTGGGGAGCCATCCCCCGCCTCCGAATGCGCCGGCGCACAGTACCTTTTGGTCCGGCTCGATCGGCATCCCCGCGAGTCACCCGACCGGGACGTTGAAGTGGACGTTGACCGCGACCGATAAAGCGGGTCACGCGGTAAACTTCGCGCCGATGGGTCAAGACGCCGGCACGACGGTCCTGACGCTCGCACAAAAGGCACCAGCCGCGCAGTAGTGCTTCTCGCAGCGATCGTCGCAGCGGCGCTGACCTTCGCTCCGCTCGGAGCCCCGGTCGGCACAGCGGTCGTTGCGCATGCCGCGCACGTTGCGCCGAACACGCGCTTTGACTTGGTGTGGCACACGGGTCAAGCGCACTGGCGCGTCGAGAACGGGAAGTTTCTCGGGATCGTTGCTCCCGATGCCGCGCGCGTTGTCGCGAGCGGGACGAGCGACGCGGACGGGGCACTCACGCTCCGCTTTAGCGTCCCCGAAGATTTCGGTTACATCCACGACGTCGAGCTGCGTTCCGCGGATGCCGTCGTCGCGCACCAAGGTTTCACCGTCATCCCGCATTTGACGATCTCGCCCTCCTCGGGTCCCCCCGGAACGCCGATCACCGTCACGATGACGGGCGTGGGTTACCGTTTCTATCAGACCGTTTGGCACCTGATGTACGACGGCGCGCAAACCGGTTGGCTCTCGGCGATCACAACGCATGGGACAGCGCGCGTTACGCTCCCGGCGAGCGGAGAACCGGGGATGCACACGCTGCAGGCGATCGAAGGGCCGACAGCGCCGTACCTCAACGGTCAGCAAAGCCCCAACGCTCAGCCGTTGATCCCGCAAGTGCTCGCGCAGACGTTTCGCCTCGTCGCCGGACCGCCCCGACTGCCCGCGAGCGCGGTCGCTCAGGCGCCGCAGCGTGCAACCGAGCCGCCGCGACGCGATGCCGCCGGTCCGTCGCTGGCAACGAGCTTCCGCTCCGGCACCGTCGGGAGTCCGCTCGTCATAACAGGGCATGGCTTTGCGCCGCAGGCGTCGATCGCCGTCGATTGGGAAACGGTCGTCGGCAACCGTTTGAGCGGGACCGGATGGGAGACGCAGCTTCGCCCGTTCGTTCGCGCCGTCGCCGACGCGAACGGAGACTTTACGGTGCGCGCGCAAACGCCCGATGATCTCGGCGGCGACCACCGCGTCGTCGCGCATCCTGCCGGCAGCGATCAGCCGCAAGCGGCAGCGGCCTACCGCATCGTCCCGAGCATCGCCGCGGTCGTCCCGTCGTCGCCCACGCCGGGGCAGACGATCACGCTGCGCCTCAAGGGCGTCGGCTGGACGGAGACCGCGAACACATACACCGTCGTCATGGACAATGCGATGTTCGGCTATGGCTGCGGCTTCAACAGTCAAGGTGACGTTACGATCCGCGTCCGTGCGCCGGGCCGCGCCGGGTGGCACTTCGTCGATTTTTACCCGACGATCTACACCGGACAGATCCTTGGTCCAGGAACGCCGCCGAACGGTGCGACCGTGAACGGCAGCTACTTTTTGCTCCCGATGCTCAACGTCCCCGATCATCCGGGCGAGCAGCTCCCGGCCTTCCATCTCGCGTTCTTCGTGCGAGGGAGTTCATGATGAATCGCAAGCACATGCTCGGCTTGACCGCGGCGTTACCGTTCATCGGTTTGCCGCAAAGTGCGCAAGCGCAAAATCTCGACGCGCTCTACGAAGCGGCCAAGCGCGAGGGCGCGCTCTCGCTTTATTCGGGCGGCGTCGCGGCGAACTCGGCCTCGGCCGTCGCCGCGTTCAACAAGCGCTACCCGGGCGTCACGATTACGGTGAACGGGAACTACAGCAACGTCACCGATATCAAGATCGACAAGCAGCTCGCGGAGAAGAAGGTCGACTGCGATATCGCCAGCTTGCAGACGGTGCAAGACTTCGTCCGCTGGAACCGCGCCGGCGAGATCGCCCCGTTCAAGTTCAACGGCTGGGCGGGAATCGACGCCGAATACAAGGATCCCGGCGGAGCGTTCGTCGCGACGAACATCAACCCGCTGACCTACGCCTACAACTCGAAGCTGGTCAAGGAAGCCGACGTGCCGCGCTCCGCGCTGGATTTTCTCAAACCGCAGTTTCGCGGCCAAGCGATTACGTGTTATCCGCACGACGACGACGCGACGCTCTATCTGTACTACACGCTCGAGCAGAAATACGGGACCGACTTCATCAATAAGTACATGGCGATGCAGCCCGAGTTCGTCGAGGGCCATCTCGGCGTATGCCGGGCGATCGCGAGCGGCAAGAAGCTCGTCACCTTCGACTGCTCGACGCATACCGCGCTCGATATGAAGGATGCCGGCCAGCCGATCGACGTGCGGTTCTCACCGGTCGACGAGACGCCGGTCTTCTACAATACGATGGGCATCATGCGTGCGGCGCCCCATCCCAACGCCGCGCGGCTCTTCGTCGCCTGGTATCTCTCGCCGGAACAGCAGATCGCGACCGGCAACTGGTCAGCCCGGCCCGACGTTCCGCCGCCGAAGGGGCAACAGCCGCTCTCGGCTTACCGGCTCGCGACCCGCTACAAGGAGTTCCTGGTCAGCACCTCACTCGTCCAGACTCAGCGCGCCCGCTACTTGGCGTACACGGGACCCGTCGTCAACCGTTCGTGAGGTCTGCTGCTCCGAGAGGAGTTTGAGGATCGAGTCGGTCGGGTCGGTCTCGATCAAGAGCGCCTTCTCGTATTCGAGGCGCACCGCGTCGGGCTGACCCGATTGGAAGAGGTAGTTGCGCATGTACGTCCCGATGCGGCCGGGGTTCGCCTCGAGCTGGGCGCGCGTGTGCGGCTTCGTGTACAGGTCGCGCAAGACGATCGGCAGCCGTAAAGCCTCGTTTTCTTTCGGATCGCGAATGACGCACTTCGGATCCTCGCCGCGCTCGATCGCTGCGAGATCGTCGAGGAAGCGTTTGCGCATGAGGATCACGCCGCGGTCGCTCGCACCGAGGTGCTCGTTTTGCCGGTCGGAGACGATGCCTTGGCCGAGCCAGGCGACGAAGTCTTGGTTCATGACGTGCGTGGTGATCCACTGGCCCGTACGCGGATCCTTGATCGGCCCCTTCCACGACGGGATACGCTCTTGGACGAACGGATGTTTCTCGCTCGGCACGGGTGAGGCGTGCCACGTCACGCTCAACGTGTTGCTATCGTCGACGGGGACGCGCCACTCGAAGTGTCCGGTGAAGAGCGCGTTGGGCCAGAGGCAGACGCGCCCGACCGTCCAGAGCGGATCACTCTCGTCGATGTCCTCGGTGACGCGCTTATAAACGAAGCCGTACGGAAACTCATCGAAGCCGAGCTTCCGATGGCGCGGCGCATACGGGCCGGACTGGCCCCGCAAGCGCAGGCTCCAGTTCCGATGCATCCATTCGAAGTGGACCGGATCGATCGAGTTTTCCTGACACTGGAACCAATTGCACGGGATCTCGGAGAAGACGATCTGGACGAAGACGTTCTCGAACGTGAACGGCTCCCAGTTCGGGACGAGTGGTGCCGGCTGCGGTCCGAGATAGGCCCACAGCAATCCGCCTTTCGGTTCGACGGGATAAGCCGCGATGCGCACCTTGTCTTTGAAATGCGCTTCGGGATGGGCGAGATCGTCGTAAGGCTGCTCGAGACAGCGCCCGTCATCGCCCCACAGCCAACCGTGATAGTTGCACCGCAGCCCGCACGCTTCGACGTATCCATACGAGAGATCGGCGCGCCGGTGAGGGCAATGCCGGTCGAGCAAGCCGAACCGTCCGCCGAGGTCCTTGTAGAGGACCAAGTCCTCGCCGAACAAACGGACCGCCTTCACGCTGATCTCGTCGAACTCGCTGACGGCCGCGATCGGCATCCAGTAGCGGCGCAGCAAATTGCCCATGGGCGTCCCGGCGCCGACCTGGGTAAGGAGAAGGTTTTTGGCTTCTTCGAGCATTGGGTCTCCTGTTCGAGCGTTATTCTTCGCTTTTCCCGGGCGGCTTCCGCGTCTAGGAAGAAAATTCCATCGGGATAATCTATAGGCGATGCGACTGGCAGTCTGCTTCGGCCTGGCCTTTCTGCTTACTTGGACCGGCAGCGCTTCCGCGCAGCCTGCCCCCATCAAGATCGGCCTGATCTACTCGTACACGGGCGGCTCCCTCAACGGCGGCCGCATCGTCGACGCCGCGATCGAAACCTATATGAGGCAGCACGGCGATACGATTGCGGGGCGCAAAGTCGTCATCATCAAACGTGACGACACCGGACTCGCTCCGGACGTCGCCCGCCGGATCGCTCAGGAGCTGATCGTTCAAGAGCACGTCGATTTGCTCATCGGGACGGTGTTGACGCCCAATGCCAGCGCCGTCGCCGGGGTATCCACGGCCGCTAAGAAACCGTTCTTCGTCATGAATTCGGCGACGTCGGGTATCATCGCGAAGCATCCGTACACGGCGCGGTTCGGCTTTACGACCCCGCAGATTACCGCACCGCTGGCGCACTGGGCGTACAAGAACGGCATGCGGACCGCATACGCCGTCTACCAGGACTACGGCCCGGGCATCGACGCCGCGGCGCAGTTTCAGAAGACGTTCGTCGGCGACGGCGGCAAGATGCTCGGCGAAGCGCGGATCCCCGTTACGAACGTGGACTTTTCAGCCTATATCCAGCGCATCAAAGACGTCAAACCGGACACCGTGTTTGTTTTCTTGAACAACAATGGGGGCGCCGTCCCCTTTCTGCGGGGCTGCGAGCAGGCCGGCGTTCAAAAAGCCGGGATTAAGATCGTGGCGACGGGCGACCTCGTCGACGAAAACTACCTGCCCGCGATCGGTGACGCGGCGCTCGGTCTCATCACGGCGTTCCACTATTCGGCGATTCACCCGTCGCCTGCGAACAAGCGCTTTACCGCGGACTTCAACAAGGTCGCGGGCGGACAGTTCGTCGTCGACTTCGGCGCCGTACAGGCGTATGACGTCATGGACGCTGCCTATAAGGTGCTTACGGCTCAAAACGGCAACATCGATCCCGACAAGACGATGGAGCTCGTCAAGGGCATGAAGCTCGACAGCCCGCGTGGTCCCATGATCATCGACCCGCAGACGCGCGATCCGATTGAGAACGTTTACCTTAGGCGAACCGAGAAGCGGGGCGGGATGCTCGTCAACGTCGAGTTCGAAACGATCCCGATGGTCAAGGACCCGAACGAGTCGTGATTGCGAACTTCCTGAACATCGCGTTCTCCGGGATCGCCTACGGCGTCTTGCTGTTCCTCATGGCCGCCGGCCTCTCGGTGACGCAGGGTCTGATGAACTTCTTGAATCTGACTCATGCGGTCTTTGCCATGGCAGGCGGTTACTTCGCCGTCACGCTGATGAACGATCTCGGCTGGCCGTTCTTTGCAACCTTACCCGTAGCGACGTTGGGCGCCGCGTTGCTCGGGATGCTGTTTGAGCGGACGCTCTTCCGGCGCTTCTATGGTGCCGACCGGCATCTCGATCAGATCATGTTGACGATCGGGCTCACGTTCATGGCGGTCGCGGCGACGACGTACATCTGGGGGCCCAATCCGCTTCCGGTCCGTCTGCCCTCGTATCTCACCGGCCTGGTTCACATCGGCTTCCTCGATCTCGACGAGTATCGTCTGTTCCTCATCGCGGTCGGGATCGTCTTGATCACCCTTTTGATCTTGGGCTTCGAGCGGACGAGTTTCGGCGCGAAAATCCGGGCCGCCGTCGACAACCGGCGCGTGACCGCAAGCTGCGGGATCAACGTCGACCGGCTCTTCATGTTCGCATTCTTGATCGGGAGCGGGCTCGCCGGTCTCGGCGGCGCGCTCTCCGTCAACTTGTTGAGCGTCGATCCGAACTTCGCGGTCGCGTTTCTCGCCTACATGCTGATCGTCGTCGTCTTGGGCGGTCAAAACGGTTCGATCAAGGGCGCGCTCGGTGCGGCGCTCTTGCTCGGGGTCGCCGACGTCGTCGGGAAGTACTACGTCCCCCAGACCGGCGCGTTCATCATCTACACCGTGACCGTCCTCGTCTTGTTTTGGCGGCCCAACGGGATTTTTGCGAAAAGCTAAATGGCGACGACGACCGCGACGACTCCGGTGCCTGCTCTCACCGACGAAGCGTCAGCGAAGGGACTTTTCGCGGAGCGCGCTCGCTGGCGTTGGCCGGAAGTCGCATACTGGGTCGTCATCGTCGGCTGTATCTTTGCGTTTCCGACTCATCTCATGCTCATCGCGCAGGTCCTGATTACGGGGCTGTTCGCGGTCTCGTTCGATCTGCTCGTCGGCTACGCTGGGATCGCCTCACTCGGCCAGGCGGCGTTTTTCGGTGTCGGCGCGTACGCTGCGGGCTTGATCGCCCACGACGGCTGGAGCGAGCCGTTCACGGGGCTGCTCGCCGGAGCGCTCGCCGCAGGCGTCCTCGGATTCATCTTCAGCATCTTGGTCGCGCGCCTCCATGGGATCGCGCTCTTGATGATCACGTTCGGCGTCGGCTTGCTCGTCTATGAGGCCGCGCACAGCGCCCACGGCATCACGGGCGGCGACGACGGCCTCTCGGTCGGAAATCTATCGCCGATCTTTGGGCTCTTCCCATTCGATTTTCTCGGACACACCGCGGTCGTCTACTCGCTCGTCGTCGTATTCCTCGCATACCTGTTCGCCCGGCTCGTCGTGAATTCACCGTTTGGACTGGAGCTCAAGGGGATCCGCGAAAACGTGCGGCGCGTCCCGGCGATCGGCATCCCGCTCGGCTATCGATACATGGTCGCGTTCACGGTTTCGGCGATCCTCGCGGGCCTGGCCGGTGCGCTCCTCGCGCAGATCACGGGGACGGTGGCGCTCGGTTTCTTGAGCTTCGATCGCTCTTCGTCGGTCTTGATCATGGTGATCCTCGGCGGGATCGGGACGTTGTTCGGACCGCTGATCGGTGCGGGCCTGTACATGGTCGCGCAAGACCGGCTTGCGAATCTCAATCCGGTCTACTGGAATTTCTACATCGGCCTCATGCTGGTTCTCGTCGTGTTGTTTGCGCGCGGCGGGATCGTCGGCGGCATCGAGAGGCTCGAAGGCGTGATTCGGACCAAATGGACGCGACGCTGAACGGTCACGCGCTAACGACGACGGGTCTCGTCAAGCGCTTCGGTGCACTGCCGGCGGTCGACGGCGTCGATTTCTGCTTGCCGCAAGGCGCGCGCCACGCGCTGATCGGGCCAAACGGCTCAGGCAAGACGACGCTGATCAATCTGCTTTCGGGGACGTTACGCGCGACTGCGGGCCGCGTGCTGCTCCAAGGTGAGGACGTCACCGGGTTGCCCGCGCACCGGCGCGTTGCGCGCGGCCTCGCCCGGACGTTCCAAATCAACACGCTCTTTCCGCGCCTGACGCCGATCGAAGCGGTCGCGATGGCCGTTTGCCAACGGCGGAAGCTCGGGCCGATCCTCTACCGGAACATGAAAAGCTGCCGCGAGGCAATCGACGAGAGCTACGAGCTCCTCGAGCAGATGCATCTGCAACCCGAGGCTCGCCGTCCGACCCGCGAGCTCGCCTACGGCAAGCAGCGTCTGCTCGAGATCGCGCTCGCGCTTGCTTCGCGCCCCAACGTGTTGCTGCTCGACGAGCCGGCCGCAGGCGTGCCGCAACACGAAAGCTCGGAGATCCTCGCGGTTATCTCCGAGTTGCCCAAAGATATCGCGGTGCTGTTCATCGAGCACGACATCGATCTCGTCTTTCGCTTCGCCGAGCGAATCACGGTGATGATGGCCGGGAAGATCCTCTGCGAGGGGACGCCGTCGGAGATTGCGCACAATCAGGACGTGCGCACCGTCTATCTCGGAGATGCAAGCTATGTCTGACATGCTGCTCGAAGTACGCGACGTCACCGCAGGCTACGGCGAGGGCCTCGTCCTCCACGGCATCTCTTTTGCGGTCCCCGCCGGCGGCTCGCTCGCGGTCCTCGGCCGCAATGGCGTTGGGAAGACGACCTTGATGCTCACGCTACTCGGCCACCTGCGCCCGCGCAGCGGGACGATTTACCTCGCGGGTCACGACATCACGGCATCGCTCCCGCACGAGCGCGTCGACGCGGGACTCGGCTGGGTCCCACAAGGCCGCGAAGTCTTCCCGTCGCTGACGATCGACGAACACTTGCGCATCGCGATGCGCCCGGGGCCGTGGAACCGCGAGCGCGTCTACCAGCTGTTTCCACGCCTCTTCGAACGGCGGAGCAACTACGGCAATCAGCTCTCCGGCGGCGAGCAGCAGATGCTTGCGATCGGACGGGCGCTGATGACGAACCCGAAGCTGATGCTTCTCGACGAGCCGCTCGAGGGGTTGGCGCCGGTCATCGTCGCCGAGGTCGCGAATTGCATCCGGCACTTGATTGAAGATGAGGGGACGACCGTGATCTTGGTCGAGCAGCATGCCAAGTTCGCGCTCGAACTGACGCGCGAGGCAATCATACTCGAGCGCGGCCGGATCGTCCATGAAGCGTTAAGCCCGACGTTAATGGAAGAAGAAGAGCTGCTCGACAGCATGATCGGGATGCGCAAACTGCACGAAGGATCAGCTGTTTCCGGATAGGAGGCGCCTATGAAACGTGGACCTTTCCTAGCGGGCGTAGCGACGGCTCCGCTCGGGATCCGCGCAGCCTCGGCGGCCGATCAGCCGCCTCTGAAGATCGGCGTCCTGTCGGCATTTACGACTGCCGGCTCGCAGTCGACCGCGGGCCTTCAACTTGAAACCGCGCTGGCGGTGTTTCAAAAGAATCACGGCGATACGATCGCGGGCCGGAAGCTCGAATTCATCAAGCGCGACACGACGGGGCCCAATGAAGACGTCGTCAAGCGGCTCGCGACGGAGCTGGTCATCAGCGATAACGTCGATATGATCATCGGCCTTTCGTTCTCGCCCGACATACTCACCGTTGGACCGGTCTCAACGCAAGCGAAGAAGCCGGTCTTCGTCATCAACGGCTCGACGGACAACGTGATCGCGAAGGCGCCTTACATCGCGCGCTTCAGCTCGCAGAACGGCCAGATGACCTATGCGCTCGCGCAGTGGGCGCGCAAGGCGCGGATCAACACCGCGTTCAACCTCACGACCGACTACCTCACCGGGATCGACGCGGCCAAGACGTTTGGTACATTTTTCGAGGCGGCCGGCGGAAAAATCGTCGGCGAGACGCGTCCGCCGCTGCTGAGCAAGGAGTTCAGCCCTTACATACAGCGCGTCAAGGACAGCAAGCCCGATGCGATGTTCTGTTTCCTCGGCGCCGGCGAGAACACGCCGCTTTTCCTCAAAGAGTTCAACCAGCTCGGGCTCAACGCGGCCGGAATCAAGATCCTGGCAATCGGCAGCGTCGTCGAAGACGACGCGCTCGATTCCGATCCCGACGAGGCGATCGGGCTGATCAGCGTCTTCAACTACGCCGGTGAACTCGACACGAAGGCGAACAAACAGTTTCTCAAGGACGTCGCCGCCCTGAAAGGGCCGAAGTTCCGGCCCAACTTTTCCGCTTACGCGACCTACGATGTCCTAACCGCGCTCTATAGCGTCGTCGCCGCGCAGAACGGCAACATCGATCCCGACAGGACGATGGCGCTCATCAAAGGCTTCAAAGGCGATGGTCCGCGGGGCCCGTTCATCATCGACCCGCAGACGCGCGACCTGGTCGCGAACATGTACATTCGCCGCGTGGAAAAGAAGAACGGCCGCCTCGTCAATACGATTATAGCGACCGTTCCGATGGTCAGGAACCCGAACGAAACCTACTAGGTAGGTTAGGCCGGCTGTTCGTTGGGATCGCGCGGGAAGTCCATTTTCGCGAATTCGATGTTTTGCAAGATCCCGTCTTTCGTCTGGGTCTTGCGAATGTAGATGTTCTGCATCAGGATCCGCGTTTGCGGGTTCATCCAGACCGGTCCGCGTGGGCTCTCCCAGCGCAGGCTTTTAACGATTTCGAGCGTCTTGTCGGGATCGACGTTCCCGCTTTGCGCCTTGATCGACTCGTAGATGGCGTGGAGCGCATCGTATCCCTGCACCGCGATGAAGTCCGGCAACTGGTTGTCGCCGTACTGCACCTTGAAGGCCTTGACGAACTCCTGGTTGACCTTCGACGGATGTGCAGCCGAATAGCCGAAGTTGCTAATCACGCCGAGCGCAGCGTCGCCTTCTTGCTGCACGAGTGGTTCGTCGACGATGTCGCCGCTTGCGAGGAGCTTGATCCCGGCTTTGGCGATGCCCTCGGTCCGCAGCGTCTTGAGCAGCTGAATCCCGCCGCCCGTCGCGTTGAGGAAAATGTAGACGCCTTCCGGCTTCGTGTCTTTCACCTTCTGGACGTACGCCGAGAAGTCTGGGTTGCTCACGGGGATCTTCGAGATTCCGGCAACCGTCCCACCGCTGGCCTGGAACGATTTGATGAACGCATTCCCGGCATCGATGCCGGGACCATAGTCCTGATACATCACGTAGCAGTTCTTGATGCCCTGGAAGTACGCCCAGCGCGCGAACGGCGTGACCGCGGAGGCGGTCGTAAAGCCGTAGCGCGTCATGTACGGATTGTTTTTTGCGATGTTCGACGTCGCGGCGTTGACGTTGAAGAACGGTTTCTTGGCTTGCGTCGAGACGCGTCCGACGGCAATCGCGTTCGGCGTATAGACGATTCCCATCAGGACGTCGATTTTGTCCTGAACGATCAGCTCTTGCGCGTACCGAGCCGCCGTGTCGGGAGCGATGCCGCCGTCGTCGCGCTTAATGAACACGACCTTGCGGCCGGCGATCGTGTCGCCGTGCTGTTTGACGTAGACGGCAATCGCCGCATCGAGCTGCTTGCCGAGTGCGACGTTGTCGCCGCCGGAAAATGAGGAGATGAGTCCGATCTTGATTGGTTGCGCCTGCGCCACCGCGGGTTGATAGCCGCTCGCATAGGCAGCACCGCCGGCGATGGTAACGAGCGCATCGCGACGTTTCATAAGAAGCCCCCTTTCAGTTGTACGCGACTTTTGTCGTACTTCCGGAACGAAATCCTCCAGCGTCTCGTTTCGTCCGTCTACCTCTATATGCGCACAGCTATATGCAGGGCGAAACTGGGCGGCAAGCCAAGGCGCTTGCTCCTGGAGGCCGCATGAAACGACGCACGTTCCTCACCGCGACCGCTTCCCTCTTTTCCTCAGCCGGCATTTCGGTGAGTCCGGCCGCTGCGCAAGAGAGCCCGCTGATCAAGGTCGGCGCCGGGTTGATCGAGCCGCAAGCCGAGGCGTACTACGCCCAAGAGATGGGCTTCTTCAAGAAGCACGGGCTCAACGTGCAGGTACAGACCTTGCGCAACGGCGCCGCGATCGCCGCGGCCGTCGCCGGCGGCGAGCTGCAGATCGGGATTTCGAACGCGGTGGGGCTCGCCCAGGCGCATGCGCGCAATCTCCCCTTCGTCGTCATTGCGCTCGGCGGCATTCACGATTCACGCTTTTCCAAGAGCGGGCTCGTCGTTGCGCTCAACTCTCCGCTCACAAACGCAAAGGACCTCAACGGCAAAGTCATCTCGGTGGCGACCCTGAACAGCCTCGATCAGCTTGCGGCCTCGGTCCTGATCGACAAGAGCGGCGGCGACTCGAGCACGGTCAAGTTCATCGAGTTCACTCCCGCTGCAGCGGTCGAGGCGATCGTCCAAGGCCGGATCACCGGCGCGAATCTCGAGGATCCCGAGTTCAGTGCGGGGGTCGGCTCGAAAAAGATTCGGACCCTCGGCGACGGCGAGGACGCGATCGGCAAACGATGGGTCGAGACGGCCTGGTTCACGACCAGCGATTGGCTCGCCAAGAACAAGGATTCGGCGCGCCGGTTCGCCGCCGCGATCTACGACGCCGGCACGTGGGCGATGGCGAATCCGGAGAAAGCGGCGGCCGTCCTGCAAAAGGTGCTGAACATCAAAGAGGAGCGCGCCGAGCAGCGCTTCGCGACGAAGACCGATCTCGTCGAGCTGCAGCGGATCCTCGACGCCGCTGCGCGTTACAGGTACGCCCCGCAGACGAGCGCGGTCGTGCTGTTGTGGAACGGAACGTAGCGAGCTAGGCCGAGACCGCTCCCAGCCGGATTCCGAGCAGCCTCTCGACGTTGCCGATGAAGATCTTCTCGCGATCGGCATCCGAGATGGGCAGCTGCTCGATGATCTCGATCGCGCGCGGCAAGAGCGGCGTGAGGGGTGGGGCGTCGGCTCCGAAGAGCATGCGGTCCGCGCCGATCACTTCGATCCCCATCTTGACGACCGGCGGTGAGTACGATGCGCTGTCGAAATACATCTGGCTCAGATACTCGCTCGGCTTCTTCGAGATCAACAACGGCTTGTAGCTGCCCAGAAACTCGGCATAGTCGCGCAGCTCGTAGGCGTAGTCCATGCGCGGAAGCACTTCGCACAAACCACCGCCGACGTGCGCGCCGATGACGGTCAAGGCCGGGAGCTCTTCGAAGACGCCGCGGACGATGAGCCGGGCGAGCGAAAGCGTCTCGTCCATCGGCCTTCCGACGCTCGAGACCAGGCGGTACATCCCCATCCGCTCTTCGCCGAACGCGCACTCGGGGGCGTGGACCATGACCGGGATGTTGTGTTTGGCGGCGATGCGCCAAAAATCGCGCGCGACGTCCTCATCGGGATAGTGGTCGTTGTGGCTTGAGTTGATGAAGCACCCGCGGAAGCCATACTCGGTGATCGCGCGCTCGAATTCCCGATGCGACGCCTCGCCGATCGTTGGGACGGCGCTTGCAAAGAATGCGAGGCGGTCCCCGTGCTTTTGCTGAAGCCCGGCGGCATATTCGTGCCAGCGCTTGAGCTTCTCGATGCACTCCGCATCGCTCTTGTTGCGGAAGTAGTGCAGCGAGTTCGTCACGACCGCGAACTCGACGCCGGCGGCCGTGTGCGCGGGCAGCAGCTTCTCGATCATCAGCGGGTTGTTGCCGCCGAACATCGCTTGGTTCTGCTCTTCGGGCGGATAGACATGGGCGTGGAAATTGCAGATGCGTCGCATGGGTCTCGGTTTAGACAGTGGGCCGGCGCAGCCATTCAACCGAGGCATACGCACCCAGCCACGAGCCGAGCATCGCGAACGCGACATAGAGTGCGTTCTGCGTGTAGTTGATCACGGCGAATGCCGAGAGCAGATACCAGAGACTGCTCCAAGTCGCGGCCCGGGCCGGATGCCGCGCGACGACGGCCGCACTGAAGAAGACGTAGACCGCGTCGGTGAGCGCCGTCGCGACGACGACGCCGAGGGCGAGGAGGGGATTGACGGCAAAGCTTATCATGTCTATATGTTGCACAAGAAAGGGCCGCGAGTCTTTCTCGACTACGATCAGGAGGAGCTGGACGCGGCCTACGATCAAGCCGCCTACGCGCCGAACCTCGCGCAGCTGACCGAGCGGCGCGTCTCAAACAGTGCGTTAGCTCGAAAACGGCTCGGCGACCCTGAGCGCTTCGCATACGGTCCGACGCCGCCCGAGTTCGTCGAGATCTATCGGACGAAGCGTGGAAATGCCCCGGTCCTCGTTTTTCTTCACGGAGGTGCCTGGAAAAGCACGTCGACTGCGCGCTACGACTTCGCCGCAGAGACGTTTATCAATGCCGGCGCCCATTTTGTGATGGTCCAGTTCGCCGGGGTCGAAGAGGCCGGCGGCAGCCTCATGCCGCTGGCCCTCCAGGTGCGCAGTGCCGTGGCGTGGGTCTACAAGAATGCCGCACTGTTCGGCGGCGACAAGGATCGTATATTCCTGGGAGGCCATTCGTCCGGAGCGCATCTGGCGGGCACCGTGACGATCGCGGACTGGCGCGAGTTCGGCGTCCCGGCGGACATCGTGAAGGGAACGCTGTGCTGCAGCGGCATGTACGATCTCGCGCCGGTACGGTTATCGAAGCGAAGCGCGTACGTTCAGTTTAACGATGCGATGGTCGAGG
>Ga0209415_10003227_pt1 | contig 30303 bp, 23 predicted proteins | sample PeaSoiSIISIP2007_FD_187696 | JGI IMG/M metagenome (GOLD analysis project Ga0209415, IMG submission 187696) | Peat soil microbial communities from Weissenstadt, Germany - SII-SIP-2007 (SPAdes) (version 2) | ecosystem: Environmental > Terrestrial > Soil > Wetlands > Peat | place: Germany... | reverse complement strand
TCTGTGCGGGGGGCCGCCCGAAAGGGCGGTCCCTACCGCAATTCCTGAAAACATAGCGAGCGCTCGCTATGTTTCTCCGAGGCAAGTTCAGCGCGAATTTGGACTATCGGCACGGATAGGCCTCGGCTAGGGAGGCGTGACGAATCCGCAGCGCCGGGCGTCGGGATTCCCGGCCCGCATGCGTTTCTCGAACGTTGCTGCCACTCTCCAGCAAGCGACGTCTGTCGAGCTGACGCGACTTAGGCCCGGAGCTCCGGGGCACGCTCCGGGCTGGCCTCGCCCAGGGCCCGGCGTACCCCCGCGGCGTCCAGGTCGGCGGCGTAGACGGGAGAACCCGGCTGTTGGCGCCACGACTCATCCAGCCCGCCGGCGTCGACCGGATCGAATCCCAGTTCGTCCACCAGCGCCAGCACAACCGCTTTGGCCGTCTGGTCGTCACCGGCCACGGGAAGGGCGATACGCCCCGGGGTTCCCGCCGGTCGGCCCATCTCCAACAGATGCTGCGCCCGGATGTTGTTGAACGCCTTGACCACCGGCCGGCCGAGTTGCTCTTCCACCCAGCGGCTCTCGGGGGTTCCTGCCTCAATGGCCGCGATCCGGCCATCGCGCTGGGGGTAGTAGTTCCCCGTATCGACGATGACCGCGCCGTCAGCGGCGCTGTCGAGTACGCCTCTGGGCAGCGCAGGTATGTGCTTCTCGGGGATCGCTACGACCACCAGCGCCGCCCCGCGAGCGGCCTCGGTGACGGGCACTGCGGTGGCTCCGGTCTCCCGGGCCAGGTCGACCAGTGTCTCGGGACCTCGTGAGTTGGCCACCGACACCTCATGGCCCAGGGACGTCAGGCGCCGGGTCAGGGTGCCGCCGATATTGCCCGCTCCGATGATGCCGATCTTCATGCTCGCTCCTCGCTGCTGGGGTCACGTTGCCGGGTACATCGTCAGCCTGATTAGCAACCCCGCGGCGGCTGCAATCAGTCCCGGGACGCGGCTACTGCAATCAGTCCCGCATACGCGATTGTGGGCTCCGCGGAATTAGCGGGGAATCTGGACGGTCTTGGTTGGTTAGCGGATCGAACCCGAGCCGTCCTGCGCCCGCCGCCCGCCCCACAGGGCCAGGACTCAAACGAACCGTTTTGCTCCCGCAAGAAAAGTGCGTTCTCCGTGCTCGAGTCCCTCATGAACGTCGGACTAGCGCTGGGTGTGGTGATCGTCCGCGCCTCTGTCGCGATCGGGGGCGATCGCGGGGCGTTTTGGATACCCGGCCTGGCCGGTGTCGTCGTCATCATCGCCCTGGCCCAACGACTCTTCGAGATCGACCGCTCGGCGCCGGTTCCGCACGTCCAGATCGAGTTGCTCCGCTCCGTACCGATTTTCTCCTCCCTCGCCGGACCGACTCTGGAAGGTATCGCCCACCTACTCGTCCCGGTGAGCGCTCGGGCCGGCGAAGTCGTGATTCGCGAGGGGGACCCCGGCGACCGTTACTACCTCATCGCGGACGGGACCCTTGCGGTCAGCCGTGAAGGGCGCCACCTGGCGACCATCGGCCGCGGCCAGGGCTTCGGCGAGATCGCACTCCTTCACAACTCGCCACGCACGTCGTCAGTCATCGCCAATGACGAGGTGATGCTGTACGCCCTCGACAAGGACGCGTTCGTGCTCCTCCTGACCGGACACCCGGCCGCTCACGACACAGCCCGGGCCACCGCGTCAGGTCAATTGCGAATCATGGGCGTCGACGACCCCACCGCAGGGAGCCAACCCCCATCGCCACCCGACCAGGGCGACTGACCCAGATGCGATCTGTCAGCGCTCCGCCTGACCCAGTTCCCTATTGCTCGACCTGACGGCGTCATTCCCGAGGAGGGCTCGCGCCTAAGAAGGTGCCACGGCGCCCGTGAGGGAAGCATGGCGATCGAGCGGCGCAGGTTCTCTCAGGGGACAGGTTGGCCACGGGGCGGTCGGGTCGTAACGTTCTCGGAACGCTTCGGGCGTACCGTTGCGTTCCGTGGGCGAGGCGCAATTAGGCAGGCGGCGATGACGGATGTAACGGGCCGGCGCTTTCGGCTGGCGTCCCCCACGATGGCGGTCATCTTGGGTGTGCTGGCGCTCGCGCTGGCTGTGCTCAACTTGGCCCTCGCCTCCACCCATCACGTTCATGGTGCAGGGCTAGGTCTCGTCGGCTTCTTGGCGCTCGCCGTGCCGGGAGTCGTGGTTGCTCGGCGCCAGCCGACCAATCCCATCGGTTGGGTCTTGATCGGCATCGGAGCGGGGCTCGCTTTCTACGTCGACGTCGAGGCCTATGCCGTACTCGACTACCACTTCCACCACGGAGGCCTGCCGTTCGGGCCGGCAGCGGTCCTGGTGGCATCGAATCTTTGGAGCGGGCTGTTCCTGGGGCTCCCGCTCGTCATCCTGCTGTTCCCCGACGGTCGCCTGTCGCGGCGCTGGCGGATGGTGCTGTGGGCCTATCTTGCCGTCGCCGCGTTGTCGGTCGCGTACATTTTTGGCTTTACTGCGTGGAACATGCACGGTCGGCCGATCTCGGTTGACGACACCGGCCACCTGATCAATAACCCCAACCCCTCAGGCGTGGTTGGGACGGTGATCGCCGTCGTCCTGGTCTCCCTGCCGGTGTTCTGGCTTTCCTTCGTGGGTCGTCAGGTCGTCAGTTGGCGACGGTCCACCGGCGAGCGCCGCCAGCAGCTCAAGTGGCTCATGGGCGGGGCTGCCATGTGCGTCATCGGTCTCGTCGGGCTGTTCCTGTCCGGGCAGTACTCCGGCCCGATCGGGACGGTCTTGAATGTCCTTGGCTTTGGGATGCTCGCTCTGCCGATCAGCATCAGCGTCGGCATCCTCAAGTACCGGCTCTACGAGATCGACCGCCTCATCAGCCGCACGTTGTCGTACGCCGTGGTCACCGGTCTCGTCGTCGGGGTCTACGTCGGGATCATCACGTTGACGACGAAGGCCTTGGGCTTCTCCTCACCCGTGGCCGTCGCAGCATCGACGCTGGCGGCCGTGGCCTTGTTCAACCCGCTCAGACACCGGGTTCAGCGCCTCGTCGATCGACGCTTCAACCGCGCCCGCTACGACGCGGAGGCGACCGTTGCGACCTTCGCGGCGCGGCTGCGCGACGCCGTCGATCTCGAGACGGTGCGGAGTGAGCTGCTCGAGGTCGTCAACCGGGCAGTCGAGCCCACACATGCCTCGGTGTGGATGAGGCGAAGGGAGTAAGGCCGAGTCACCAGACGCGCTCGGCCGGATCCGTACGGCGAGCCGCCGACGCCTCAGGAGCCGTGGCGGTGCGGGAGGCGCGACACACCCCACCTGTAGCGTGCAGTCTGAAGAGCTATCGAGCGCGCCATGGATGGGCGTTCCGCAGACAGACAGCCGCTGCCGGGAGTCCGCTCATGATCGCCTCCATCCCCTCCGCCACGCTTCTCGGCGTTCGGGGCCGTCCCGTGCTCGTCGAGGTACACGTCTCGAACGGCCTGCCGGGCTTCACGGTGGTCGGGCTGCCGGATGCCGCCTGCCGGGAGGCGCGGGACCGGGTCCGCGCCGCCCTGCTGTCGAGTGGGTTGCCGTGGCCGCTACGGCGCGTGACGGTGAACCTGGCGCCATCGGGCATCCGCAAGACGGGAGCCGGGCTCGACCTTCCGATCGCCATCGGGCTGCTCGTCGCGATCGGCGAGCTCGAGTCGACCGCGGTCGCCGGCTGCGCGTTCGTCGGGGAGCTCGGTCTCGACGGCACGATCCGCTCGGTGCCGGGCGCCCTTCCTCTCACCGACGCGCTCACCGCGCCTGCCGTCGTCGTGCCCCCGGCCTGCATTTCCGAAGCGTTGCTCGTCGGCCGGCCCATCGTGCGCACGGCACGGTCGCTCCGGGAGCTCGTCGACGCCCTGTCGGGACGGATCGCCTGGCCCGACTTGAGGGCGCTCTCACCGGCGGGCGCAGCGCTGGCGCGGGCGGGGCCAGGCGGCGGACCCGGCAATGCAGCCGGCGGGCGGGGCCGTGGGGACACGCTCGACCTCGCGGATGTGCGGGGCCAGCGGATGGGGCGGCTCGCCGTCGAGGTCGCTGCCGCCGGGGGGCATCACCTTCTCCTGTCGGGTCCGCCAGGCTCCGGCAAGACCATGCTGGCCGAGCGACTCCCTAGCGTGCTCCCTCCTCTTGACGAGGCGCAGTTGCTGGAGACCTACCGGATTCATTCGGCGGCGGCCCTGTCGTTGCCGCCGGCGGGCGAGCGCCGCCCTCCGTTCCGGGCGCCGCACCACGGGATCTCGGCGCCGGCGCTCATCGGCGGCGGCTCGTCGTGGATGCGCCCGGGAGAGGCCAGCCTTGCCACGAACGGCGTGCTATTTCTGGACGAGCTCGGTGAATTCCCTGCGCCCCTGCTCGACCTGCTTCGTCAACCGCTCGAGGAAGGGGTCATCCGGGTCGCTCGTGCGAGAGCGACGGTCAGCTTCCCGGCTCGGTTTCTCCTCGTCGCGGCGATGAACCCCTGCCCATGCGGCGAGCGGCGAGGCATCGGCAGCTGCGTCTGCTCGGCCGCGCAGCTCGCCCGGTATGCACGAAGGCTGTCGGGGCCGTTGTTGGACCGATTCGATCTGCACGTCGCGGTCGGCAGACCGAGCGTGTGCGAGATCCTCGACTCGGCTCCGGCCGAGTCGAGCGCCGCCGTTGCAGCGCGCGTCGCAAAGGTGCGCGCGCTCGCACGAAGGCGGGGCGTGATTGCGAACGCTGCCCTGTCCTCGGCGGACCTTGAGGTCCACGCTCCTCTCACGAAAGGCGCGCGTGCCTTGCTCGAGCGACAGTTGTGCGCGGGCGCGCTTTCGGCGCGCGGCCTCTATCGGATCCGGAGGGTCGCGTTGACCCTTGCCGACCTCGACCCCTCGAAGATGACCGTCGACGAGGGCCACGTCGCGATGGCACTCGAACTTCGGGCAGGGCGAGCGGCCCTGCTCGGCGGACCGGGGGAGTCATGAGTGCACCTGGCGGTGCTGCCCGGCAAGCCGACGACCTGCCGGATGTGGCGTTCGCGGCGACGGTGGCAGGGCTCGTTTCGATGACGCCGCAGCGACTTCAGCGGTTGTTGCGCGGCCGGGCGGCAGCGGAGGTGTTCCTCGATCTCTCCGCTCCGAGGTCGCGTCTGGTCTCGCGACTCATGCGTGCGGAACAGACGCCGGGACACGGTGGCGTACGTACAGCCCAGATTGTCGACGCCTGGCGACGGGCAGCGCTTGCCGCGGATCCCTGCCTCGTCTGGGAGCGGCTGGCGGCATCGGGGACCACGGTGCACCGCCGGGGAACGCCCGGGTATCCCGCCCGCCTCGTCGACGACCGCGCCGCGCCGGAGGTCGTCTTCGTTCGCGGCGCCATAGATCAGCTCGACGGCCCCTGTGTGGCGGTCGTGGGTACCAGATCGGCGACGTACTACGGGTCGAATGTCGCGGCTGAGCTTGGCGCAGATCTGTCCGATGCCGGCGTCGTGGTCGTGTCGGGCCTGGCAGCCGGCATCGACGCGGCGGCGCACGAGGGGGCGCTCGCGCCCGAGAATCCCACGCCACCGGTCGCGGTTGTCGGAGGCGGGGTCGACGTCGTCTACCCGGCGAGCAGCAGCCGGCTTTGGTCTCGCCTGGAGACCGGCGGAGGCATCCTCTCCGAAGCCGCACCCGGAACGCCGCCGGAGGCCTGGCGCTTCCCGCTTCGGAACCGGCTCGTGGCCGCGCTCGCGCATGTCGTGGTCGTCGTGGAGTCTCACAAGGGAGGTGGCGCCCTTCACACCGTCACGGCCGCAGACGAGCGTGGAGTGACGGTGCTCGCCGTTCCGGGATCAGTGAGGAGCCCGGCCTCCGAAGGCACCAACGCCCTCATCGCAGACGGCTGCGGAGTGGCAAGGGACGCGGCCGACGTGCTGGCGGCGGTGGAGCTCGCGTGCGCGGGGGGATGGTCGAGTGCCCGGTCGAGTGCCCGGTCGAGTGCCAGGAGGGCGAGCGCCGGGACGGCGCCGGGTGGCGGACCCAGACTTGAAACGAGTGTCACCGCCCGCCTCTCGCCAGCTGAGCATTCCGCGCTCGAGGCGCTAGAAGACGTTGCGATCCCGTTCGAGCTCGTGTGCGAGCGGTCCGGCCTGGACCTCGCCGCGACCGCGGTCGCTCTCGAGCGCCTCGCGACTCTCGGCCTGGCTGCGCGTTCGGGCTCGGGCTGGGAGAGACGTAGTGCCGGGCGGCGTTAGGGGGTCGCGGGCCGAGCGGGCCGCCCGCCGAGCGGGCCGCCCGCCGAGCGGGAGGGGCGTTAGCGCCGGGCTTGCGTCAGCCGGCGACGAGCTTCATCGGGTCGACCCAGTCGAGGTCGAGGGCTGCCGCTACGGCGGCGTTGGTGCAGTTGCCGCGGAGCGTGTTGATGCCCGCTCGCAGCACCGGATCTGCGCTCGCCGCTCCCTCCACACCGTGCTCGGCAAGCGCTACGAGATAAGGGAACGTGGCGTTCGTGAGCGCATAGGTCGAGGTGTGAGGGACCGCGGCGGGCATGTTCCCGACTGCGTAGTGGAGCACGTCGTGGACGAAGTAGGTCGGATTCTCGTGCGTCGTCTCGTGGGTCGTCTCGATGCATCCGCCCTGGTCCACGGCGACATCCACGATGACCGCTCCTGCCCGCATTCCCGCGACCATCTCGTCGGTCACGACGATCGGTGCACGGCCCCCGGCGACCAGGACGGCGCCGATGACGAGGTCAGCTTCAGAGATGGCGCGCTCGATCGACCCACGGTTGGAGGCGAGGGTCATGATCCGCCCCTGATGAATCTGGTCGACCCATCTCAACCGGTCGATGTTCCGGTCGAGGAGCAGGACCTCGGCCTCCATCCCCTGAGCGATCCATGCGGCGTTCCAACCTACGTGACCTGCGCCGATGACAACGACTCGAGCCGGTCGGACACCGGGCACGCCTCCGAGGAGAATGCCGCGCGTCCCGTGGGCGGCCTCGAGGAAGTGCGCGCCGACCTGGGTCGCGATCCGTCCCGCAACTTCGCTCATGGGCGCGAGGAGGGGCAAATCGCCCGAGGGGACCTGAACGGTCTCGTAGGCGACCCCGGTTGTCTCGGACTCGAGCAACGCATGCGCGACACCCGGGTACGCGGCGAGGTGGAGGTAGGTGAAGAGCACGAGTCCAGGGCGGAGGTAGGCGAACTCGAATTCCTGCGGCTCCTTCACCTTGCAGACGAGCTCCGCCGACCACGCAGCCGACGCGTCGACCACGGTTGCTCCAGCTGCGGCGAAATCGGCATCGCTCAGGGATGACCCCTTGCCGGCTCCCGTCTCGACGAGCACCTGGTGGCCAAGCGTCGCCAGCTCGCGGACACCGTCGGGTGTGATGGCGACCCGACCCTCCGCGACCTTGACTTCTGCGGGAACTCCGACGATCATGACCGGTCCGCCGGCTGTGCCCGCGGCGCGCCCCCCGCTACTTTAGTCAGTCTGCTTGCCACGTTCTGGTCCCCCTCCCGCTCGATGGTCCTCGGCCCTTCCGAGCCTCTCAACGCTAGTCGGCGGTAGCTGATTCGCTCCAGGGGACGCGCGGATCCAACGGTCGAATTGTCACCCTGCGACGGATCCCTGGCTGATGTCCCGCACTTGGTGCGGATCCCGTGTCATTCTGGGTGCCGTGGATGCCCCCCCGGTCCAGATCTGACCGACGACTGAGAGCGCCTGTGTACCATCGCGGCGTGCCGCTCATCGGAGGCGTCGCGGCGCTCGCCGGCAAGCGGGTGGCGGTTTTCGGGGCGGGCATGGAGGGTCGCTCCTTCGCTCAGCGTGTCGGTCAGAGTTGTGCGGAGCTGGTCATCGTCGACGACGCCGCGGCGGGACGCACCGATTTTGCGGCTCCGCGACAGGCCAGCGCTGCCGAGCTCGCCGAGCTCGGGGTGGAGGCGCCTTCGGTACTCGAGGAGCACCGTTTCGATTTTGTCGTCCACTCGCCCGGGGTATCGCGCTACGACGAGCGGCTTGCAGCTGCGGCACGGCTCGGTGCGGTGGTCACCACCCCGACCGCACTCTGGCTGGAGGACTTCCGGGATCGCCCAATCGTTGCCGTCACCGGATCGAAGGGCAAGACGACGACAGCCATGCTCACGGCCGCAGTTCTTGGTGCCTACGGGCTCGATGTCGCGCTCGCCGGCAACATCGGCCGTCCGGTGACCGAGCTGTATGACGACAACGCTCATGACGCCTTCGTCGTCGAGCTCTCGAGCTTCCAGGCAGCGGACGTGACGACGTCGCCGTCGGTCGGCGTCCTCACCCTGCTCGCACCGGACCACCTGGACTGGCACCGAAACGTGACGAACTACTACGAGGACAAGCTTCGCCTCTTTTCCCATCGAAACGACCTGCCAGTCGCTGTCAACGGCTGTTGCGACGAGGCGGTAGCCCGGACCTCCCGACTGGCAGGCCGGGTCCTCTACGGCAAGGAAGGACCGGTGCACCTCGAAGGGGCCAGCCTCGTCGTCTCCGGCCTCGGGCCCCTCGACCTCGGGGGGTTCCAGCTGCTGGGGGAGCACAATCTCGTCAACGCCTGCGGGGCCGTCACCGCTGGTCTCCTGCTGACCGGGGACCTGCCGGACCGTGACAGGCTCGAACGCGAGCTCTCGGCGGTGACCGCACCCCGCTCGAGGCTCGAGCCGATCGGGGAGATCGGCGGTATCGACTTCGTCGACGACGCGCTGGCGAGCAACCCCGAGGGGACGCTTGCCGGGCTTCGGGCCTTCGCGGGCAGACGGGTGGCGCTGATCGTGGGTGGCCATGATCGCGGCGTCGACTACACCCCGCTCGCGCTGGCGATGGAGGCCGCGTCCCCGCAACCGGTCGTCTTCTGGATCGGCGATGCAGGCAAGGCGATTGCTGAGGCACTCGACGGCATCTCGAGCAGTGTCGATCGTCAGCCGGCACCGTCGCTTGAAGTGGCCGTCGACCTCGCGTCGTCTTGTCCCCGCGTCGGAGTTGTGCTGTTCTCGCCGGCCGCGCCGACTCCCCACGGCGAAGGCACGTACCTCGATCGCAGCCGGCGATTCAGGCATGCCGCGGCCACGGAGCACAGCGCCGGAGCCGGTCGGGGAGTCTCGTGACGGCACCTGAGCTGGCTGGGGTCGAGACGTTCAGGATGGTCGGCTTCGACTTCGATGCCGCACGAAACGTCGCCCGCTTCGACTACGCGTTCGACGACACCCACAGCTTCCGGGAGATCGTCGAGTTCGGGGGCCCTCCGCTCGGAACCCGCGCCGGGCCTGGCATCGAGCGGGCGCTACGGCTCGTGCATCTTGCGGCCGGCGTCAGCTACTACAAGGCGGCAGCTCCAGGGACGATCGTCGTGGAGACGGGACCGTTGAGCCAGGGGGAGTCAGGGTTCATCCAGGACCTGTACGACAAGGGCCTGCGTGAGTTTGCCGTGAACAACGGACTGCCGGTGCCCTTACAGCTCAAGCTCGAGGCCGAGACCCTTTCAGAGCACGAGGCACTCGGCGGAAGCAGGACGGCCACGGCGCCGAAGAGGGCAGGTCACGACGCGCCTGCCTCGGGGATCGGCGTGCCGGTCGGCGGCGGCAAGGATTCGATCGTCCTGGTCGAGGCGCTGAAGGCGGCGCACCCTCCTCCCGAGCTGGCGACCTGGCTGATCGCCATCAACCGGCATCCCGCCATGCAGCGCACCGCGGACGTCGCCGGCCTGCCGCTGGCTTCGATCACACGCACGGTCTCGCCCCGGCTGCTCGAGCTCAACTCGGCCGGCGCACTGAACGGCCACGTGCCGATCACAGCGATCGTGTCGCTCATTGTCGTGGCCGCGGGGTACGTCTACGGCTACGACACCACCTTTATGGCGCTCGAGCGTTCGGCCGACGAGGCGACCTCGCTCGTCGAGGACGTTCCGGTCAACCACCAGTGGAGCAAGAGCACCGAATGCGAGCTCGGCCTCCGGTCGGTGGTCCGCGAATCGGTCTCTCGCTCGATCGAGTACGGCTCTCCCTTGCGCTCGTGCGGCGAGCTCGAGATCGCGAGGTGGTTCGCGGATCTGCACACCTACCACGCCGGCTTTCGGAGCTGCAACCAGGTGTTTCGTGCCGGCGCCTCGTTCGATGGCTGGTGCGGCACGTGCCCCAAGTGTCGGTTCGTGTTCTTGATGCTGGCTCCGTTTCTCGAGCCTGATCGTCTCGCGGCAATCTTCGGGCGCGACCTGCTCGGGGATCCCCAGCAGGTGGAGGGATTCCGGGACCTGTTCGCCGCCGGGCGCAAGCCCTACGAATGCGTTGGTGAGCAGCGAGAGTCGCTGCTCGCGTTCCTTCTCCTGCTCGAGCACCCCAAGTGGCGCGATGCCGCTGTCATCAAGGCGCTCCGGCCGGAGCTCGAACGCTGCCGTGCCCTTGTGGCCGCCGATCTCGAGGGCGGCGTGCCCGTGATCGAGAGCGCCGAGGCGACCCGCGAGCGTGTCGTGAGGTTCATCACCCAGTTGCTCACCCGCGACCGCAAACCGGAGGGCTGAGGTACTCGGCCCTCCGGTGGCCGCGGCCGACCCGCATGTGAGGGAGCCGACCGGGCGGTCAGTCCCGGGCCGCACCCGTCCGGTAGCCTGGCACCCGGTATCCCGTCATGATCCTCGACTCGCTCAACTCGCCTTCGGACCTCAAGGCCCTCTCGCTCGTCGAGTGTGACCAGCTCGCGGCCGAGATCCGCGACTTCATCGTGGACGCCGTATCGCGCACTGGCGGCCATCTCGGTTCGAATCTCGGCATCGTCGAGCTCACGCTCGCTTTGCACCGGGTCTTCAACTCCCCCGAGGACGTTCTCCTTTTCGACACCGGTCACCAGGCCTACGTCCACAAGATCGTGACCGGGCGCCGTGATGGGTTCGCGAGGCTCAGGCAGGAAGGTGGGCTCTCGGGATACCCGTCGAGGGCCGAGTCCCCCCATGACCGGGTCGAGAATTCCCACGCCTCGACGGCACTCAGCTACGCGCATGGCATCGCCACCGCGCTTCGTCTCCAGGGTCTCGACGACCCGGCGCGCGGTGGGCATCACGTCGTGGCGGTGGTCGGCGACGGCGCACTCACCGGCGGCATGGCCTACGAGGCGCTCAACAACCTCGGCCATTCGAACACGAGGGTGCTGGTCGTGCTCAACGACAACGGCCGCAGCTATGCACCGACTGTCTCGAGGTTGTCGGGATCGCTGACCCAGCTGCGGCTCGACCCCCGATACATGCAGGTCCGCGAGCGGGTTCGCCAAATGGTCCGGGAGCTTCCGGGTGGCGTCGGGTCGCTCGCCTACACCTCGATCCACGGGCTCACGTCGGCGGTTCGGGAGGTTGTCGAGCCTCACGTGTTCTTCGAAGCACTCGGAGTTCGCTACGCAGGACCCATCGATGGTCACGACATCGGCGCCCTCGAGCAGGCCATCCGGCATGCCGCGAGCTGGCCCGGTCCCATCGTCCTTCACGTCGTCACGACGAAGGGGAAGGGTTACGCGCCTGCCGAAGCCGACGACATTGCCCACCTCCACGACCTCAAGGCTCAGGGGTCGCCGGCGTCCGCGAGCCGATCGGGCGGACACGCCGTGGCGGCGCGGCCCGGGTCCCAGGTCACGGTGCCACGAGTGGGCGCGTCGACTGACGACGCTGGCGCGGTGCCCGGTCCTCTCGTCGCGGGCGAGTCCTACACCGAGGCCTTCTCGCGGGCTCTCGTCGAAGCGGGAGCGACCGACGAGCGCATCGTCGCGATCACCGCCGCAATGCCCGGTCCGACGGGGATGTTGGCCTTCCAGGACCGCTACCCGGACCGTTTCTTCGACGTCGGCATCGCCGAGCAGCACGCGGTCACCGCCGCGGCAGGAATGGCGATGAGCGGCTTGCGACCGGTCGTCGCGATCTACTCGACGTTTCTCGCCCGGGCGGTTGACCAGTGGAACCTTGACGTCGGTCTTCACGGCCTACCGGTCGTCATCTGCGCCGATCGGGCCGGGATCACCGGTGACGACGGGCCGAGCCATCACGGTATCTATGACCTGGTCCAAGCCCTGCAGATACCCGGCTGTGCGATCTTCTGCCCCGCCGAACCCGCCGAGATCGCCCCGATGCTCCTGGAAGCGATCAAAGTCGGCCGCCCGGCCCTGATCCGCTTCCCGAAGACGCCGTCGCCGGGCAAGCTCGCCAAGCCGGGGACCGGCCTCAAGTCACGGCGACTCCGGCAGGGGACCGGTGAGGTCGTCCTCGTCGGCGTCGGAAAGATGGCTCGCGCCGTGCTCCTGGCGGCCGCCGAGCTCGCGCGTGACGGCATCGAGGCAGACGTCTTCGACACCCGAGTCGTCCGTCCCGCCGACCCCGAGCTGGTGCATGCAATCGCGCGCGCAAGGCTTGTCGTCACGGCCGAAGACGGTCTCGCACATGGCGGTGCGGGCTCGTACCTGGCCGGCGAGGCCGAGCGTGAGGCCGAGGCGGCCGGTTTGGCGGGCCCGCACCGATTGGTGATGGGTGTGCCGACGGATTACATCCGGCAAGCCAAGCCTGAGGCGATCCTCTCCCGGCTCGGGCTCGATGGCGCCGGCATAGCGGAAGCCACGCGGAAGGCGCTCGCACGGCGCCGGCGGGTCGAACTTGCCGAGCTCACCGAGTTCGCTCAACTGGCAGAGCAGGCCGAGCTGGCAGAGCAAGCCGAGCTGGCTGAGTTCGCTCAACTGGCGGAGCAGGCCGAGCGGACCGAGCTGTCCCAGCCGGCCGAGCTGCGTCGTAGGCCCCGTCAGAACAGCTGACTGTCGCCTCCGTTTTCGGCTACTACCGTCTCTTCCGGAGCGATCGGCTCTTCGAGCTCGGGTCCTTCCTCACGTGCGTCGTTGACCCTGGTCGACACGCGAAACGTCTCGAGCACGCCGGGCGGGGCGGGTCGGGTCAGCCTGCTGAGCTCTCGCGCGGCGAGGGGCTCGGGCGACAGCCACTCGTCAAGGTCCTCCCCGGCGATCAGCACGGGCATGCGATCGTGGACGCGGGCCACGAGCTCGTTTGCGTCGGTGGTGAGGATCGTGCAGGTCCGAAGCGGGGTCGCGGCCGGATCGTCGCGCGGGCGCCACTGCTCCCAGAGACCGGCGAAGAGCAGAATCCCGGAGCCGGCAGGGCGGAAGCACCAGGGCTGCTTCCGACGCGTGGGATCGCCAGGAGCCGCAGGAGCCCACTCGTAGAAGGCGTCGGCAGGGACGGCGCACCGTTGCCGAGCGATCGCGCTCCGAAACATCGACCTGTCCTCAACTGTCTCCGCCTTCGCGTTGAATGCCCGCGCGCCGATGGAGGGGTCCTTTGCCCACCACGGCACGAGGCCCCAACGGAAGGCCGAGAGGCGGCGCAGCCCTGGATCGTGGCGCGAGGCCGTGACCGCGATCACGGTGGCCTGCGGGGCGACGTTCCATCGTGGAGCTCTGAGCTCGGCGGGCACGTCCACCTCGTCCACCTCGAGCAGCCGGGCGATGTCCCCGACGGGACGGCTAGCTACGAATCGACCGCACATTGGTTCGCACGCTATCGGCCCTCGAACGCCACATCGCCCGCAATCAGGCCTTCTACGTGCGATTGAGGGCATCTGAAGCTTGCCGCTCTGACAGGAACGTGTTCTACTGACGCCCGGTGGAGTACAACCTCGCGGACCTCTTCGAGTACGCCGCCGACACCTTCGGAGACCGTGAATATCTCGTCGCGGCCGGCGCCCGGCGAACCTACCGAGAGCTCGACGAGCGGGCCAACCGTCTTGCACATCATCTCGCCGACCGAGGCGTCGGGCCCGGGGACCACGTGGGCATCTACGCCTACAACCGGGCCGAATGGGTCGAGACGCTGTGGGCGGTCTTCAAGCTGCGCGCGGTCTGGGTCAACATCAACTACCGCTACGTCACCGACGAGCTCCGCTATCTGTTCGAGCAATCCGATGTATGCGCGATGGTCGTGGAGCGCCAGTTCGTGCCGCAGGTCGCGGCGCTGAGCGGAGCGCTCGGGAAGCTCCGCCACGTCCTCGTGGTCGAGGACGACAGCGATGCAGTGATTCCGCTTTCCACGAGGGCGCTCACCGTCTCATCGTTCGAGGAGGCGGTCGAGACCCAGAGCTCCGTGCGCGACTTCGGGCCGAGATCCGCGGACGACCGGTACATCTTGTTCACGGGCGGGACGACAGGACTCCCCAAGGGCGTCGTGTGGCGACACGAGGACGTGCTGTTCGCCCTCGGTGGCGGCATCGATGCGCTCACCGGTGAACGCATCGAGCGACCGCAGCGGCTCGCCGAGAAGGGGGTCGCCCAGAACTTCCAGATCACCTTCCTACCCCTCGCGCCGCTCATGCACGGTGCGAGCCAGTGGGCGGTCATGGGCCAGAGCTTCGTCGGGAACAAGATCGTTCTGGTCCGTCGCTTCGATGCGGCGGCGGCATGGGCGCTCGTCGCTTCCGAGGGCGTGAACTCGATGCTGCTCACGGGTGACGCTATGGCCCGCCCGCTGATCGAAGAGCTCGAGAGCAACGGTGGCGCCTACGAGACCTCATCGCTGATCTCGATCTCCTCTACCGCCGCAATCTTCTCACCCGACGTGAAGGAGGCGTTCTTCCGCTACTTCCCGAACATCGTCATGACCGACGCGATCGGCTCGTCGGAGAGCGGCGCGAACGGCATCGTGCTACTGAAGCCTGGCGAAACGGCGATGCGAGGCGGCCCGACCGTGAGGCCCATTGGCGACTCCGTGGTGCTCGACGAGCAGTGGATCCCACTGGCAGCGGGGACCGGAACCATCGGCCTGCTCGCGCGTTCAGGTCACATCCCCATCGGGTACCACCGGGATCCCGAAAGGACGGCGAAAACGTTTCAGGAGGTGGATGGCGTGCGCTACGTCGTAACGGGAGACTTCGCAACTCTGGAGGCGGACGGAGCCATCACGCTGCTCGGTCGAGGCTCGGTCTCGATCAACACGGGAGGTGAGAAGGTCTTCCCCGAAGAGGTCGAGGCGGCGGTCAAGTCCCATCCTGACATCTACGACGCGACGGTCGTCGGCGTGCCCGACGAGCGCTGGGGCCAGCGCGTCACCGCTGTGGTCGAGCCTCGCCCGGGCAGGGTTCCGACGCTCGGCTCGGTCCAGGAGCATTGCAGGACCAAGATCGCGGGCTACAAGGTTCCCCGCGAGTTGGTCGTGGTCGACAAGGTCGTCCGCTCGCCAGCGGGCAAGCCCGACTACCGCTGGGCGTTGGCGACTGCCCTGGGGGAGGAGCCGTGAGCGTGCCCGCGCCCGGGCTGGCAGGCTCTTGGGCGCTCGAGAGCAGCGACCAAAACGGAGGTAGGAGCGTTGCACACGAGGCTCGCTGAGGAGTTCGGCATCGAGTTCCCGATCTTCGCGTTCTCGCATTGCCGCGACGTCGTCGCCGAGGTGTCGAGGGCCGGCGGGTTCGGCGTGCTCGGGGCGCTCACATTCACGCCCGAGCAGCTCGAGGTCGAACTCGACTGGATCGACGAGCACATAGGAGGCAAGCCCTACGGGGTCGACGTCGTGATGCCAGCGTCATATGCCGGCGCGGGGGAGCTCGACGGGGACGCCGGGCGCGATGCGATGGAGACCGCCCTCGAGGACTTGATCCCCAAGACCCATCGACAGTATGTCGAGGACGTTCTCGCCCGGTACGGGGTGCCCGAGACCGAAGGCGGATCGACGGTCGGACGCCTGCTCAGCTGGACCCACGAGGGCGCTCGCCCCCTCGTCGAGGTCGCGCTGTCGCACCCCATCAAGCTCATCGCCAACGCGCTCGGGCCGCCTCCGCCCGACGTGGTGCATCTCGCGCACGACCATGGCGTCAAGGTGGCGGCTCTCGTGGGCAACGTCGCCCAGGCGGAGCGTCAGGTGCAGAACGGCGTCGACATCGTCATCGCGTCCGGGTACGAAGCGGGCGGCCATACCGGCGAGATCACCACCATGGTCCTCGTCCCGGACGTGGTCGATGCCGTCGCGCCTGTGCCTGTGCTGGCCGCCGGCGGGATCGGCGACGGCCGCCAGGTAGCGGCAGCGCTCGCGCTCGGCGCCGAAGGCGTGTGGACGGGCTCGATCTGGCTCACGACGGCCGAGAGCGACGTCACTCCGATCGTCATGGAGAAACTCCTCGAAGCCGGCCCCACCGACACCATCCGGTCGCGTGCGCTGACGGGCAAGCCGGCACGTCAGCTGCGAACGGCCTGGACCGAGGCCTGGGACGGCCCAGATTCTCCGGGCACGCTCCCGATGCCGTTGCAGTTCATGCTCGTCGCGGACGCCCATTACCGCATCGCGCGATCAGGGCGCAAGGAGCTGATGGGCATGCCGGTCGGCCAGATCGTCGGGCGGATGAACTCTGTCAAACCGGTGCGGCAGGTCGTGTTCGAGCTCGCCGAAGGGTTCGCATCCGCAGTTGGGCGGCTCGTCGCGGCTGCAGACGACTAGCGCACGAGGCGCAAGGTGGCGAGGGTTTAGCCAGCCGCTCTCACGGCGCCAGCCGGCCGGGGGAGGCGATTGGCCTTCACGGCGCCAGCCGGTCGGGGGAGCCACCGATATCGTGTTTCTGACCGAAACTTGCCTCCGCAAAACATAGCGAGCGCTCGCTATGTTTCCGGGAGGCAAGAATGCGGCGGCCGGCGGGTGGTCGACGTGGCACGAGCCACGTCCCGGCTCGGCACGTCGATGTTCCGCGCCGGCCAGCGGAGCTCGCGGTTACCCGGATGCGCGAGGCGCTGGCGTCACTCGAGGGGATCGCGGCTCCCCCACAAGTCATCGCGGATCTTCAGGCCAGGCTCGGGAATGTTCTCGTCTTCTCGGGCCACGGCGACGAGGCGACCGCCGGGATCGAGGTAGCTCTCACCCTCGCCCAGCACTATGAGCTCGGCGAGCAGCTCGCTCTGGCTCTGGGGGCGAAGGCCACTCTCCTCTCGACCGAAGGTCGCGCCGCCGAGGCAGGCGCTTTAGGCGGTCTCGAAGGCCACGGCAGAGGTCAGCTGAGCCGCAAGCCGCCGCTCTTAGCCGGCGAGGCCCTCTGCGATGAGCGACCGCACGAGCGGGAGATCGTCGGGGTGGGTAAGGCCGATGCACCGGCTGTGAGATGGGACCACCCGGATGACGGCTCGTCCTTCGGCCACCACCTGACCGACGACATCGGGCAGGAGGAGCTCTGGCGGCTTGCCCTCGGCATGAGGGGCGGTCGCGGGGTCGAAGGCGTCGAGGGCCCCGTCGAGCACGTCGAGTATTGGCTCCGCAAAACCCCATAGGTTCATGCTCACGCCCTCCTCCCCACTCAGGTGACGCAGCTCTCCTGCGCCCGGCCCCGCGAGCGGGGAGCCCTCGAAGGACCCGTCGGGGAGGCGCCGCACCGAGTGCTCCACGATGGCGCGGAGGGCAGCGTCGGCACCCGTCTCGCAGAGGCCGCGGGTGAGCGGGGCGTCGGTGATGACCGTGTCGGCGAGGCGGTAGCCGACGAGCACGTGCTCGTCGGGGCGGCCGTGACGGAGCTGTTCGGCGAGCGTAACGATCGCCGAAGTGCCGTAGAGGTCATCGGCGTTCGCGACGCCGAACGGGCCGTCGACGAATGGCCGGGCCGACTCCACCGCCTGAGCGGTGCCGGCGATCGCTCCCTGGATCACGGGCTCGACGGGGAGGCCCGCCGGCCAGAACGACTTGATGTGCTCGAGCAGCTCGCCCTGAACCTCCTCCCGGACGATCAGGATGATGCCGTCGAAGCCGGCGGTGGCGGCGTCCCGGGCGGTGAAGTCCATGATGGCCTCGCCGGCTGGTCCGACCGGAGCGAGTTGTTTCAGGCCGCCAAACCGGCGCCCGTGGCCGGCTGCGAGCACGACGAGCTGCACGATCGAAGCCTACGGCCTCGTATCATCGAGGGGGGCGGAGTTCGCCCGAGGTCTGCAGGCGAGGTCTGCAGGCGAGGCACGCAGGCGAGAGGAGGCCGGCCGATGCGATCTGACGCTGAGCGGCCGGCAGCTCCGGCTGGTCTTGCCCTGGCCGAGGCCCCGACTCCGGCTGAGGCCCCCACCCCGGCCACGGCAGGGACTCCGGCCGAGGCCCCCACTCCGGCCGAGGCCCCCACTCCGGCCGAGGTCAGCGTGGGCATCTCCACGAGGGCGCCAGCCGAGGCGATCGACGACGCCGAGCGTGAGTGCCGCAGGGAGCAGCTCGACGAGCTCATGGACCTCATGCGCCCAGCCGTCCAGGCCGATGGTGGTGACCTTGTCGTCCTCGACGTCGACTACGACAGTGGCGTCGTCGACGTGCAGCTCCAGGGTGCCTGCGGGTCGTGTGCCATCTCCGCGGTGACCCTCCAGGGGGGCGTCGAGCGCCTCTTGAAGGAGCGCTTGGACTGGGTGACCGAGGTCCGAGGCGGCGTGGACGAATCGGTGGATCCGTTCGAGAGCGCTGCCATGGGTCGCGGAGGCTACGTACCCCGCTGGGACTGAGCTCCGGAGCTCAGGTCGCGCGTCGGGTAGGAGCATGGCCGGCTAACCCGATGCCGACAGGACTTCCTTGGCCTCGAGCCTGCCGTAGCGGATCAGCGGCTCGAACAGGTCGAGCACGGTCCGGTCGTTGCTCGTGATCCCCCGTACAGGTGGCGAGTCGAGCCGGCGCCGGGTGAAGCTACGGGCGACAGCTGCCTTTCGGGCGTCGCCGTCGCGCTCGAGGGACCAGCCAGCCTCCTCGCAGAGAAGCGCCGCCTCCAACGTATCGGCCATCAGGTAGGAGAAACGCCGTAGCTGGAGAAGCGCCAGGTCCTCGGGTACCGACTGCAGGTAGGCGATGGCCTCGACGAGCTCGGCTCGAGCTGCCTGCACGGCAGCGACCGGACGGTCGAGGACGCCGTCAGCAGCGCCAGCAACCTCGAGGGCGCGGTCGATGCGGCGCAGCACGGCCTCATGAGCGCCCTCGGAGCGCATCGCCCGGCGCACGTCGATGGCGCAGATGTTCTCGGTTCCCTCCCAGATGGTGTGGCACTGGGCATCCCGCAGCTGCCGGGCCAGGGGCCAGTCCTCCATGTAGCCGTTGCCGCCGAAGACCTCGAGCGCGTGCATCGTCGACTCGAGCCCGACCCGGCACGTCCGGAGCTTCGCGAGCGGGATGGCGATCCGTCGCAGGAGGGCTCCCTCCTCGGCACTGGGCGCGAGCCTGGTCGCCGCGGCGCACTCGAACGTGAGCGCCATGCCGGCCTCGAGGTCGACGAGCAGGTCGACGAGCGTCTCGCGCACGAGCGGGTACGAGTCGATACGGTGACCGAACTGCTCGCGCCGGCCTGCGTAGATCGCCGCTTCGAGCCAGGCACGGCGATGAATTCCGAGTCCCATCAAGGCCACGCCGAAACGGCTCCCGTTCACCATCTCCATCATCCGGTTGATGCCCCGCCCGTCGCGGGCGCCATCGGCGACCTCGGAGCCGGACGCGGACCCGGTGAGCGCCCCGGCGGCGTAGTCGGCCGACTCGGGCTGGGGGCCCGCCAGCCAGGCGAGGGCGCCGTCGAGGGTGACTTCACCGGTCGGGACCGCGACGGTTCCGAGCTTCGGCTTCAGGCGGTTGATCCGGAACCCGTTCGAGGAGCCATCGGCGAGATGGCTCGGGACGATGAACGTGGCGAGGCCGCGGCTGCCGTCGCGTGCGCCTTCGGGGCGGGCGAGCACGACGAAGACGTCCGCGTCCACGTTCGAGCAGAAGTGCTTGTCACCGAACAGGCGCCACTCGTTGCCGTCGGGGACGGCCCGGGTCGTGTTCGCGCCGACGTCGCTGCCTCCCTGGCGCTCGGTGAGGAACATGCCGCCGTTCCAGAATTGCTCCGGGTCGAGCGACATGAGCCGGCTCACGATGTCGTCTCGCACCGAGGCCGGCGCATAGCGCTCGACGATGTCCGCCGCCCCGCCGGCCATGCCGAGCGCGCAGTAGACGGCGGTCTCGGCTTGGCAGACGACATACGCGACGGCGGCGGTCACGACGGAGGGGACCGGACGCCCCGCGTGCGCAGGCAGCCCCACGAAACCAGCCCTTACAAGGTCCGACTTGTTGGCATCCCACGTCGGGTGATGCACGACGCGTGGCTCGTCCTGACCCCACCGGTCGTACCGCTCCAGCACAGGACCGTGCTTGTCGGTGACCTCGGCTCGCGCTGCGATCGTCGAGCCGACCAGCTTGCCGAATCGCCCGAGCTGCTCCTCGGCAAAGGCACGGTCATCGCCGTCGGGAAGCAAACGGTCGAGGAGCATCGACAGGTTTGGGTCGAACGCGTACCAGTCGAGCCCGATCGCACCCTCGTAGTCGGCGTAGTCGGGAAGCATGCAGCACTCCTTGGGTCGCGACGGGTCCGGCCTCGATCAGCCCGCGGCACGGCGGTCGGTCTGGCGCCGCCGCAGCCAGGGCTGGGCGAGGGACTCGCTCTGCCAACCGGCGTCGGCGGGATTGATTGTGACGCCCGGCGGGACAATCTCGTCCAGCCGGTCGAGCGTGGCGTCGTCCAGCGTCGTCTCCGCGCCCGAGAGCAGGCCCTGGAGCTGCTCCATCGTCCGCGGTCCGATGATGGCGGCGCTCACCGCCGGATGCGAGACGACGAAGGCGAGGGCGAGGTGCTTGAGCTCGAGGCCGGCGCCGGTGGCCACGGCCTCGAGTTGGTCGACGAGGTCGAGCTTGGTTTGGTTCGCCGGCAGGCTCGGATCGAAACGCTGCGGGATGCGCGACGCTCGCCCCACGGTCATGTCGATCTCCTTGCCGTGGCGGTACCGCCCGGTCAGCCACCCGCCTGCGAGCGGGCTCCAGGCGATGACGCCCATTCCGTAGCGCTCGCATACCGGAAGCACCCCGGCCTCGATGCCGCGGGCGAAAAGCGAGTACGGCGGTTGCTCGCAACGGAAGCGCTCGAGGCCTCTCCGCTCGGCGGCCCAGTGCGCCTCGACGATCAGCTCCGCCGGGAAGGTCGAGCACCCGATGGCGCGGACCTTGCCCTCCCGGATCAGGTCCGTCAATACGGACAAGGTCTCCTCGATGTCGGTCCGGGGATCGGGACGGTGGATCTGGTAGAGATCGATCCAGTCGGTGCCGAGGCGGCGCAAGCTCTGCTCGACCTCGTAACGGATCCAGCGGCGCGAGTTGCCAGAGCGGTTCTCACCTTGGCCCATGGTGCCGTGGACCTTCGTGGCGAGCACGACGTCGTCGCGCCGTCCCTTGAGGGCCTTGCCGACGATCTCCTCGGACTCTCCTTGCGAGTACACGTCTGCGGTGTCGACGAAGTTGATCCCCGCGTCGAGTGCCGCGTGCACGATGCGCACTCCGTCGTCGTGGTCCCCGTTTCCCCATTGGCCGAGCATCATGGCGCCGAGACAGTACGCACTGACCTGGATGCCGGTTCCCCCGAGCGTTCGATAGCGCATGAGGTCACGTTAGGGCCCGGAGGGCGCCTCTACCGGCACGGCGTAGTAGTCCTCGGTGCCCATCACGTCGAACCCGCAGCTCAGGTAGAGATGGAGGGCCGCGTCGTTGTTGCAAGATACCTCGAGTGACACGTTCGGAACACCTTGCGCGGGCAGGTCCCGGGCGAGGGCCGAGAGCACCTGACGGCCGATCCCGCGGCGCTGGAACTCCGGCAGGACCGCGAACCCGTAGATGCCCGCGGCGTCGCCGTCGCGCTCGACGCGAACTGTTCCGACCGGGGCGCCTGCGTGCTCGATGATGCGCATCGCGTGGTCGCGCCCGACGAGCGCGTCGAGACGCTCGCCGTCGTACTGCTCGGCGGGAAGGTCGAACGCCTCGCTGAGGCATCGGAGGACAAACAGCGCGTCCGCCGGCTCAGCCCCGCGGGCGGTGACGAGCGGGTCGTGGACGATGGCGGCAGGTTCGCGTCGGAGCGTCATGCGATGTTCGGAGTGCTCGATCGTGGCCCTGAAGGCCCGGGCGAAGCCGGCTCCGGACGCGTAGGTCCTGTCCACGACAAGCAGCGCCCGGGGCACGTGGCGACTGGCCAATTCCGCCATGGCTGCCTCGAACAGGTGGGAGAACACTCCCTGCCTGCGCACGGACGGGTGGACCATCCCGCAGAGCTCGACTTGGTCGGGCCGGTAGCCGTACAGGCCGAGAAACCCAAGCAGGCCTTGCTCGCCGAACCACAGGAAGTCGTTGTGCTGCTCCGAGGGCCTCGATCGGAGGGTCCCGGTTTCGAGTTTGAGGCGCCCGCCGTCGGCCGCGACGCATGTGGCGGCGAGCTCGGTGATCTGGCGAAGGTCCTCTGGTCGAAGTCCTGGTCCAGCGCTCAGCCAGCCGGCAGGTCGTTTCAGCCCGCCGCCCGCGCTTTCTGTTCTGGCCTCGGTTCCTTGGGGAGCCCGAGGATGCGTTCGGCGACGATGTTGCGCTGAATCTGGGCCGTGCCGCCCCAGATCGTCTCCGATCGGGAGAAGAGGAAACCGGTCTGGAGTGCGCTCACCGGGTAGGAATGACGCGGGTGACGCCTGCCGACGCCCGGGACGAATTCCTCGTCCGTGTGGCCTCCGTCGCCGTCGCCGGCGCCACCGCCCGTGAGGATCTGGCCTTCCATGCCGAGGATGTCGATCGCCAGCTCCATCACTTCCCGGTGGTACTCGGACCAGAACATCTTGTTCGTCGCCCCGAGCCCGGCCGCCAAGTTGTCCTTGTTGAGGGTGGCCGTCAGCGTCCGCAGACCGTTGATCTGCATGATCTTCACTTTCGACCACGCCAGAGCGAGACGCTGGCGGATCAGCGGATTGCTCAGCTTCCCGCTCCTCCGAGCGAGCTCGATGATGTGGTCGAGCTCCTTTTGGAACCGCCGGTATCCCGTCGTGGCAGATGTGCCGCGCTCGAAACCGAGCGTGGTCATCGCGATCTGCCAGCCGTTGTTCACCCCTCCGACGACTGCATCACGAGGGCACCGCGCGTTGGTGAAGAACACCTCGTTGAACTCGGCCGATCCGTCCACCTGCGCGATCGGGCGCACCTCGATCCCTTCCTGACGCATCGGCATCAGCAGGTAGGAGATGCCCTTGTGCTGAGGAGCGTCGGGATCGGTCCGGCAGAGGACGAAGATGTAGTCCGCGTACTGCGCCTGGGTCGTCCAGACCTTCTGGCCGTTGATCACCCATTCATCGCCGTCGAGCTCGGCGCGGGTCTTGAGCGAGGCGAGATCAGAACCGGCTTCAGGCTCCGAGAATCCTTGGCACCAGGTGATCTCGCCGCGGAGGATCTTCGGGAGGAAGAACTGTTTCTGCTCTTCGGTGCCCCACTGGAGGATCGTCGGACCGACGAGCGTGTCACCGAAGAAATCGGCTCTCATCGGGGCGTTCAGCCTCGCGAACTCCTCGTTCAGCACGACGCTCTCCATGATCGACAGGCCGCGGCCCCCGTACTCCCTCGGCCACGAAGCGCAGATCCAGCCGCCGTCCGCGAGCTTCGGCGTCCATTCCTTGTCGAACTTGGCCCGTTCCTCCGCGGTCATCTGGAATCCGGGTGCCCCCCAGCCTTCGGGCAGGTTGTCCTCGAGCCAGGCACGGACCTCCGAGCGAAATGCCTCGGCTTCAGGTGGGTAGCTGAGATCCATCAGCCGGAGGTTACCCGCCGGACAGGTCCAGGGACCGCACAGCCTCCTGTGCAGCCCGTCAGTGCCCAATCCCGAGCTGCACGGCCTTCACGATGAGCAGGACGACGGCGACGACCAGGTAGCTGCGCAGGGTCCACATCGCCGCGGTGCGCCCGCGTGACCAGACCGGTCGCTGCAGGAAGGCAAGCTGCGGCATGCGCCACGTATGCCGGACCGCTGCCTCGACAGCGCCCTTGCCGGCAGCGACACGGCGCTTGGCTCGCTTGCCCGGAAGGAGTTGCCAAGCCCCCAGGCCGAGAAACCCGGCCACGACGATCGCGCCGAGGACCAGGGCGAGCGAGTCGACATTCAGGTTGGGGAAGACGGTCGTGGCCATCAGAATGAGCGACAGTGCCAGCAACACGGCGATGATGAACCCGGCCAGGATGTTCAGCCACGGGCGGTTGACCCACGGTCCGAGCACCTCCTTGTCGTTGCAGAGCAACAGGAGGAAGACCGTTGCGCTCGGCAGCAGCACGCCTGCGAGCGCCTGCACTGACGTCGTGATGAGCCCCAACGGGGCGCGGGGGATCAGCACGATCGCCGCCGCGAGGATCACGAGCGCGCTGAACAGGACGTAGAACGGCTTCGCGTCTGCGAAGCTGCGGTGCAGCGAATGACGGATTCCGAAGATATCCCCGACGGCGTACGACGTCGACAGCGTGACGGCGGCGGCGCCGATGATCGACGCGTTGAGCAGCACTAGGGCGAAGAGTGGCCCCGTGCCGTTCCCGACTATGTGGTCGAGCCCGTGAGCGACTCCCTCCGCGTTCGTGAAGTGGCCGGCGAGCGCGGTGCCCCGGAAGGCAAAGGCGGCTGTCACGACGAGCGCTGACGCCGCGACCACTACGACGACCGAACCGATGACGGTGTCGGCCCGCTCGTAGTTGATCCAACGTGGCGTGATGCGCTTGTCGACGATGTTGGACTGCTGGAAGAAGAGCTGCCACGGGGCGACGGTCGTTCCCACGATGGCGATGATGAGCAGCACCGCCGTCGAGGTCATCCCACCTTGGGCTCCCGGGACGAGGAACCCGTGCACGATCGGGCCAGCGTGCGGATGGACCAGGATCACGAGCGGAATGGCGAGGAAGTTCACTGCCACGAAGATGAACATGAAGCGTTCCCAGCGGCGGAAGCTGCCGGTCGCGGTCATGGCGATCAGCGCGAACGCGGCGACGGGGACCGAGATGTAGGGAGATACGCCGAAGTAGCCGAGGGCGAGGCTCACGCCGATGAACTCGGTCACGATCGTGAGGAAGTTCAGGAGAAAAAGGTCGCCGACGGAGAAGGCCCCCCAGAACTTCCCGAACCGCTCGTTGATCAGCCGCGCATGGCCGACGCCGGTCACCGCGCCGAGACGCACGACCATCTCCTGGTTGACGATCAGCACCGGGATGAGCAGCGGCAGCGTCCAGAGCAGGCTGAGGCCGTAGTTCTGACCCGCCTGGGCGTAGGTGGAGACACCTCCGGCGTCATTGTCACCGACCATCACGATGAGGCCGGGACCAATGATGGCAAGCAGGGTGAGGAGCTTCTTCCACCAAGAGCGCCGAGCGGCTAGGTCGTGCTCGCGGATCGTACCGAAGGCACCCTGGATGTCGCCGACGTGCGCGGGGTCGAGAGCCGCCGAGGAGTGCTCCTCGGGTTCGGTCTCGCCGCCGGGTTGCAGGTTTTCGACCATGGTGACCTCTCGCGCCGCCGTGGGCGTCGTCGGTGTGCGTAGGCGTGGCTGGATGCGCACGCACACCAGAGGTCAAGCGGGCCTCAGCCCAGCAGTCGCTCCACCTGAGAAGCAGCGTGCGCGCGCGGTTGGTCCGGTAACGAACCGTCGGTACTCAGGGCTGCTCCCTTTCCTGGCCCATCGTCAACCTGCCTCCGAGGGAGTGGCGCCGACGGGTACCGGCTTCACCGCGGCCTGAGGCGCGCGTACTCCGCTCGCCGATGACGGACGAGGCATGGCTGCTTGCGGGCGTGATCCTACCCTCTCGGACCGTGAGGGGGACAGCCAGGGACTGCCGTGCAGCTGATCGGCTCACTCGTCGGCGGTGGTCATCCCGAAGTCCCGGCGCCAGCCCGTCGGCAGGAGAAGCTCCAGGACGTCGTCGACCGTGACGACCCCGATCATCCGATGATCGTTATCGATGACCGGAGCGGCAGCGAGGTTGAAGTCCGACATCCTCCGGACGATCGCGTGGAGGTCGGCGTCGGGCCGGACCGCCACCGGGTCCAGATCGGCGACCTCACCGATGCGCGCGGCCGACGGGCTCTTCAACAGACGGACGACCGAAGCGGTGCCCGTGAGGCGACCATCTCCGTCCGTGACGTAGATGGTCGCGAGGGCCTCGGGCGCGACGGGGCTCCTTCGGATCTCTTCGAGGGCGTCCGAGACCGTCGTGTCTCCAGGGAGCGCAAGGAACTCCGGGCTCATGAGGCCGCCCGCGGTCTCCGGGTTATAGCTGAGCAGAGCCCGGACCTTGGCCTGTGTCAGAGCTGGTAGGGCCTCGAGGACCGAGAGCCGCCGGTCCTGTTCGAGATCGGCGATGAGGTCGGCGGCGTCGTCGGGTGCCATCGTCGCGAGCAGCCGCGCCGCGTCCTTGTCCGACCTCGTGCTCAAGAATTCGAGCTGATGCTCGGTGTCGAGCTCCTCGAAGACGTCGGCCTCGAGCTCGAGGTCCTGGCCAACGGCCTTGATGATCTCCTCGCCCTCCTCGTGCGACGCCGCCTCGACGAGATCGGCGATCTGCGCGGGGTGCAGGCGAGCAAGCTTGCGGTAGGGGATCCGCAGCCTTGCCGTTGGCACGTGCGAGACGAACGGCTGGATGCTCTCCCAGTCCACGATGGCCTTGGCCGGAATGCGTTGGGCGAGCGTCCGCGGGAGCAGCCTGCGGAGGACCGGCCGACTGCTGGGATCGACTCCGACGACCTCCAGGTCACCGTCGACGAGCGCGAGCTCGATCTCGTTCGCACGGATGAGCCGGGCGCCGACGATGTTGATGAGGTGCCGCGCTGCCAGGTCCTTGGCGAGGAGCAGCTCGCCGGGCCGTCGCTCGAAACGGCTGAGGTTCAACGTCTCGCCCTCGAGCTTCACCTGTCCGGGACGGACGCTTCCCACCATGGAGATCGGCACGAAGAGCTCGCGTCGGCCGATGCTCGCGACGATCCCGCTGACCGGGGGATGTGCCTGTTCCCCAGGGCGCACGATGACGTCTTCGACTCGGCCGATCCGCTCGCCGTCGCTACCGAGCAAGGGGCTTCGGACGATGCCGGACAGATGGATGATGTCGGCAGCCATTAGCGGGGTGCCCAGCGCGATCGGCACACGGCGATGCGCACGGCTCCATCGTAGTGAAGACCGCGCCGGGCCGGAAAGGGTGTCGCTGTCGCGGAGGTCCGGCGGCGGTCGTTTTGCGTATCCGGGCCGGAGCGGGGGAGGCTAGACCGGTATGCAGGACCCAGTCCGGCCCAGCCGCCTGCGCATCGCGTACCTCGTGTACAGGGGAAATCCGCGTTGTGGCGGCCAGGGGGTCTACACCCGCCACCTGACGCGTGAACTTGCCGCGCTCGGTCATTCGGTGACGGTGTTCTCGGGACCGCCGTATCCCGATCTCGAAGACGGCGTGCAGCTCGTGAAAGTTGCGAGCCTGGATCTCTACCGCGAACCGGACCCGTTTCGTGTCCCGAAGTTGCGTGAGTTCAAGTCGTCCGTCGACGTCCTCGAGTTCGCGCTCATGTGCACGGCGGGGTTTCCCGAGCCGCTCACCTTCAGCCTCCGGGCCCGACGCCTCCTGGCCGGGCGCCTTGGAGACTTCGACCTCGTGCACGACAACCAATCCCTCGGCTCGGGCATCCTCGGCATGATCGACGATGGCTGGCCGGTGCTGGCGACGATCCATCATCCGATCACGGTCGACCGGGAGCTCGACCTCGCCCATGCCGGTACGTGGCGCCGGCGCCTCACGCTGAGACGCTGGTACGGGTTCGTCGGGATGCAGGCGCGGGTCGCACGTCAGGTCCAGCGGATCGTGACTGTCTCCGAGTCGTCGCGCCGCGATATCGCCGATCAGCTGGGCGTCGACCAGGGGCGCATGGCGGTCGTCCCGGTCGGTGTCGACGACTCGGTCTTCCGGCCGCTGCCCGGAGCCGGTCGCGTGCCAGGCCGGATCATGACCACAGCCAGCTCCGACGTCCCGATGAAGGGGCTCATCCCCCTCCTCGAGGCGCTCGCCAAGGTCCGCACAGAGCGGCCGGACGCCCATCTCGTGGTGATCGGGCGCTTGAAAGACGGGAGCGCGATCCCTGCCGCGCTGGACCGCTTCGGCCTGGCGGGCGAGGTCCGATTCCTATCGGGCCTGAGCGACCAGGAGATTGTCGATCTCTACGGCCAAGCTGAGATCGCGGTCGTGCCGTCGCTCTACGAGGGTTTCTCGCTGCCGGCCATCGAGGCGATGGCCTGCGGCGTGCTGCTCGTCGCGACCACCGGCGGGGCTCTCCCCGAGGTTGCCGGCCAGAACGGGGTCTCGGCACTCCTCGTCCCTCCGAACGATCCCGGCGCGCTCGCCCAGGCCATCCTGACCGCGCTCTCCGACGAGGCACTGCGCCTTCGGCTGGGGGCCGCCGGCCGCAAGCGCACCATCGAGCGCTTCACGTGGCCGGTTACGGCCCGGGGCACAGCGGAGCAGTACTTCGAGCTTCTGGATGCCCGTCCCGTTGCGATCCAGGCTCGCGTGTCGCCGGCCTCCTGGTGGACGGCCGGGCAGTCGGCACACGACTCCGCACCTCAAGACGTTGCTGCCTCACGCGCGGCGCCGTGCTGACCGTCGACTTCGACCGGCTCGGCCTCCGTCGCGGCGAGCGCGTTCTCGACCTGGGCTGTGGCGCGGGCCGGCATGCCTTCGAGTGCCTGCGACGCGGAGCCGTCGCCGTCGCTCTCGACGCCGACCCTGTCGAGGTCAAGAGTGTCATTGGCCTGATGACGGCGATGGTGGAGGCCGGCGAGGTCCCCGAGGGTGGCGCGGGAGTGGCTGTGAGGGGTGACGCGCTGAGACTGCCGTTTCCTGATGGGGCGTTCGACAAGGTCATCTGTGCCGAGGTGCTCGAGCACCTCCCCGATGACACTTCGGCGATGGCCGAGCTCGCTCGGGTGCTGCGGCCGGGCGGGACGCTCGCGATCAGCGTCCCCCGCTACGGCCCGGAGGTTGTCAACTGGGCGCTGTCGGAGCGTTACCACAGTGTCCCCGGAGGGCATCTACGCATCTACCGCCGTCGCCAGCTCAACGAGCGGCTCCGCAACGCCGGCCTGGGGGTGGTCGCGTCCCACCACGCGCATGCACTCCACAGCCCCTACTGGTGGCTCCGGTGCCTCGTCGGACCGGAGAACGACCACTACCCCGCCGTGCGCATCTATCACCGGCTCCTGGTGTGGGACATCACCGCGCACACGCCCTTGACCGGCGTACCGGAGAAGGTTCTGAACCCGTTTCTCGGTAAGAGCCTCGTCGTCTACCTGAGGCACGCCCAACGATGATCACGCCTCTACGCCAGGTCGCCAGTGCCCATCGCATCTCCGAGACGGTCGAGTCGATCCGTGCCGTTCAATTGCAAAACGGCATGATCCCGTGGTTCGACGGCGGCCACGCCGACCCCTGGAACCACGTCGAGGCCGCCATGGCGCTCACCGTGGGCGGAGCCCGAGAGGCCGCTGAACGGGCCTACGAGTGGCTGCGCGCGACGCAACGCCCGGACGGTTCCTGGCATACGTACTACCTGGCAAATGGCCAGATCGAGGAGCCGAGGCTCGACACCAACGTCTGTGCCTACGTGGCGACCGGTGTTTGGCACCACTTCCTCGCGACCGGGGACTCAGGTTTCCTGGAGGATCTCTGGCCGTTGATCGAGCGGGCCATCGACTTCGTCGTCGCCTGGCAACGGCCCGGCGGAGAACTCGTGTGGTCCGTCGACCCGGACGGGACACCGGGACGCTACGGGTTATTGACGGGCTCCTCCTCCGCGTACTTCAGCCTCCGGTGCGCCATTGCCTGTGCCGAGCAGCTCGGGCACGAGCACCCGGACTGGGAGCTCGCGGCCGGCCGTCTGCGGCATGCCGTCGCGTTCGGGGCGGACGGTTTCGCTTCCAAGGACGAGTTCGCCATGGACTGGTATTACCCGGTTCTGGTCGGGGCGCTCGACATCGAAACGGCTTCCGATCGCCTCGACGAGCGGTGGTCCGAGTTCGTGATCGAGCACCGCGGCGTTCGCTGCGTGTCGAACCGTGCGTGGGTGACCGCAGCGGAGACCGCCGAGTGCGCCATGGCGCTGCTCTCGATAGGGCGTCGCGAGCAGGCCTCGACCCTGCTCGGTTGGGTCCAACAGCAGCGCTGCCCGGACGGGTCGTACACCACCGGCGTCGTGTACCCGGAGAAGTCGACGTACCCACCGAGCGAGCGGTCTACCTATACCGCGGCGGCCATTGTCCTCGCTGTGGACGCGCTCACAACCCTCAGCCCGGCAGCCCGGCTGTTCGTCGGCGGGACGCTCCCTCGCGGACTGGACCTCGATTCAGAGGCGCTCGAGGATCTGGCCTAGGCGCCCTGCTCGGCCCGGCGCTCCGGCGCCTGCTCGGCCCGGCGCTCCGGCGCCTGCTCGGCCCGGCGCTCCGGCGCCTGC
>Ga0209415_10003226_pt1 | contig 30309 bp, 15 predicted proteins | sample PeaSoiSIISIP2007_FD_187696 | JGI IMG/M metagenome (GOLD analysis project Ga0209415, IMG submission 187696) | Peat soil microbial communities from Weissenstadt, Germany - SII-SIP-2007 (SPAdes) (version 2) | ecosystem: Environmental > Terrestrial > Soil > Wetlands > Peat | place: Germany... | reverse complement strand
TGAGACCTAAGCGGCACGACTGAAGTCATGCCCTGACGCTTATCGGCTAACAAAAGTCAATTTTGCAAGAGGCTCTTATGACAAAAGTGGCAAGTTAGCCCCCGCTCACGCGGGGTTGGCGAGTTAGCAAGTTGGCGGTGGCATTGGCTTGTGGAGTTTCATGCCCGTGGGTCGGATATGCCGGTGGGGGACTAAAGAGAAACAGGCGTGGACCATGAGGTCCACACTACAGCCGACCGGGAGGTCGGCGCTACAGAAGCATTGGTTGCGGGGGTGGTAACGGCGGTGAGGGACTAAAATCTCAGGCGCAGACCAAACTGAATCTGCCGTTCGCGATAGAAATTGGTGCCATTCACACTGATTGGCTGGCCGAAGGCGGTCGTATTGGCCTTCAACCCGGACATGAAGTTCAGCGTGGGAAGGCCACCGGAAGAGTCGCCGGATTCAATGTAATAGCCGGTGGTCTCCAGTTCGGTGACGTTTTGGTGATTGAAGAGATTGAAGCTTTCGGCAAGAAACTGCAACTGTCGTTCGTGGCCTAGATTGAAGCGCCGCGCCAAGCGCATATCGGCCTTCCAAGTTGAAGGGTAGCGAAAAGTATTGCGGCCAATGTTATAGAGAATGCCATTACTGCCCGTGCCGTAAATCCGGTTATCGCCGCCGGAGCCATTGATGCTCGGACCCAGGCCGACGATGGCCGAACTGCTGTTGGCATTGAATTCTTTTGGCAGCGATCCGGAAGTGCGCATGGTGAAGGGCATTCCGCCGCGAAAATTCCCGATGCTCGAGACCATCCAGCCGTCGGCCAGCTTTCCGGCAACTCCAGACAACTTCCACGGTGCCTCAAAGATGGCCGACACAGCGGCTGAGTGGCGCACGTCCAGGTTGCTGGTCCCGTATTCCATGCCGAAATCCGTGGGGTCCAGCACATCGCTGCCCGCCACTTGCGTGGTCTCATTGGGATTCCAGTCCATGGCGTGGGAGTAAGTGTAGTGCGCACGCAGACTGAGTCCACGGCGGCTGTTGCGTGTTACCTTCAGCATGAATGCCTCATAAGTCGAGTTGGCGCGACTCATTACTTGAGTGATCTGCTGATAACTCGGATTCAGGCGCGCGGTATAGAAGGGGACAGTGACTCGAGGAGATCTGATGGGGCCCAATCCAGTACCATCCACGACGGCATAAGTAATACCCTGCGGCTGCGCGGTGGGATCGATGTTGGTATCAATTGAGACGGGCAACCGACGGCCCAGACTAACCATGGCGCTGGCGATGACTTCCACGTTGCTGGGCAGCGTTTCCTCGACCGCTACCACCGCCTGATGCACCTCGGGGTTGCGGAAGATAGCGGCCAACTCGACCGCGCCGGGCTTGACGACGCTGCCTGGCTTTCCAAACGGAACATAAGGAAAGGGAGGCGCGCCGCCGGCATGGTATTGCTCGTCGTCGGTGGGACGCGTAAAAAAATTCACGTCGCCATGCAGCGATCCGGTCTGGGTGAGCAAGGTCTCCAGCGTGGCATTTTCCGTACGGCCAAAGTACATTCCGTAGCCCATGCGCAGCACCGGCCAGCGAGACTTCAAACTGCCCAGAGCAAGGCTGAAACGCGGCCCGAAGTTATTGCCCAGCGCGGGTAGTTTCTGCGTCAGCGGCAGATCCTGGTTATAAGTTGAGGCAATCGGCGGCGGTCTCTGCTCGCGGTCAAAGCGCAAACCTGCGGAAATAACCAGTTGCTTCATCGGCTGCCATTGCGTGGTCGAAAATCCGGACCAGTCGTTGGTGCTGAGCCACCAGTAAGTCGGACCCATGCTTTGCGAGTAATAGGAGTAACAGGGAAGATAGCCCAGCCCATGCAGCCCGCCCTGCGGATCGCGCCAGACCTTTCCCGTCTGATCGCAGTTATGTTGATCGAAAGGATTCAACTGGCCGGAGGTTCCGTAGGCGGCAAAGGAAAGTGCATCGGAGACGAAGTTATATAGACTTGAGTAGTAGTAAGTGCCGGTTTGATTGCGCAGCAGGCTGGTGGCGTCGGTGTTGTGGTCAATTTGAAATCCGGATCTAAGCAGTAGTTTGCCATGCACCCAATCCACGATTTCTCGTGCCTGGTATTGATGCTCGTCGGGATAACTTCCCTGTCCGAAGCGCGAGGGATTGCCGATGGTGAATCCGTAGCGTGAATCCACGACAATCTGCGGTAACTGGCCCCACTGATTTCCTTTCAGGAAAGTATTCTCGAAGGTCGAGGGAGCATCCGGATGCGCGGTAAGAATCTCCCGGCCAGCAGAGCCTTGAGTTACCGCCAGCAAGTTAGGCGTGATATAAGCCTCCCAGCGACTCATGAGCCACTCCTCGCTGGCCGCGCTGGAACCGAAGCTGTGATTTCCATAATTCTCGGTCACTCGCGTGATGCCGCCGCCGACCGAATTCCAGCGAGCGCCGGTGCCCTCGAAGGTGAAGCGATGCCGCTCGCTGGCCTGCCAGTCGATGCGGCCAAAGCCCACCCACTGCGCGGCCATGCGTGGCGCGGGGCCTAGCAAGCCAGCCAGCGATTCAAGCGTCTCGGAATACTTCGCCGTTACCTGGGCTAGGGGACAATAGGGCTGCGTCCCGGGAGGCCCCTGCGCCGTAAGCCCAAGCCGAGCACAAATCGCCAGCATCTGGTCGGAACTGGGCGGGGCGAAGAATCCGGCTGGGATACATTGGCCGTTGGCGCTGCTGGAGGCGCAAAGGTAGGGATGCTTGACGGTGGCCAGCCCTGGATCGTTGCGCTGATAGTGATCGACGGCACCAAACCAGAAGAGTTTGTTGCGCAGAATCTGGCTACCGACGCCCAGGCCCCAAGTGGTCTCGTGGTCCGGCGGGGTATACGGCTCAGGCGTAAAGATTGGTGCTGCTGCGGTCCCGGTATTTTGAACCCACTGCGAAAACGGGTTGCGCGCCCCCCAGATATTCTGGCGGTCGGACAAAAATCCCTGTCCGTGCAGGCCGTTCGAGCCATGCAGGCTTTCAACGCTCAGCCGTCCGCCCGCGGATCGGGATGCGGCGGACTCGACGTTACCGGCGATTGCTTGCACCTCGCGAATGGCTGCGCTGGCTAATCCTGGCGCGTGCCCGCCGACCCAGGCCTGGCCCATTGCGCTCTGCGTCGCGCCGCCCTCGCTGCTGCCGCCCTGCGCGTAATTCCCCGTGCCAGAGCCGCTTGTGCCGCCAAAGGCCAGCCCCTTGCTGGCTCCGTCTACGGCCAATGCGCTGGGTTGCTGTCCAACGCCGCGCAAGGAGGCCTGCTGTTGTGATCCTGCTGGGGTTGAGGCAGTGGGCGTATCGAGCACAAAATTTTGCCAGTGACGGCCGGTTAGCGGCATCTGCTGCAACTGCTCGCCGGTGAGTGTGGTGGTGACGACGGGGGCGACCGGGTCGGCGGATGGGGGGGGGAGGGGATCGTTGGGACGCGCTGGAGGCGGCGAAGGCGGTATAGGAGCTGAGGCGACGTTGTGCGGCTGGGGAATTGCAATCGGCACCGGCAGGCGCACGGGGGCGGGGGAAGCAGCGGGCGTTGCAGTAATTTTTGCGACTTGAGGCGGAGGAGGAACGGGGGGCGGAGCGCTTTCGACAGGCATGGAGGCAAGAGTGGGAGCAGATGGAGAGAGCGGTGCTGCCGCCAATACCGGCTGCGGCAACGTCGGCTGGCTAGGTAGCGGCTCAAAGGCCAGCGCCGCCTGAACCCGCGCTTCATGCCCTGCGGCTACTGCAATTCCCTCCACGCGGCCCAATCCGAGTTGCGGACTCCGCACTTCGAGCGTGTATTCGCCGGGCTCCAGACCGGTAAAGCGGTAAAAACCATTCTTTCCGGAGACGGTGTGCGCCTCAAACCCTGTCGCCTCGTTGCGCGCGGTCACCGTCGCGCCTTCCAGTGGGGTGGAGCGCAGGTCCATCACACGCCCAACCAGAGCGCCGCCGTTGCTGCTCGACATTTTGTCTATTTTTGCGGAATTATCGGGTGCCGATTGGGCAAACACGACCGCCCACGCGCTCAGCATCAGCGCGGCCATCGCCAGCGGCTTCGCCCATCTCCGCCAAACCCCTGCCATCGAGAACCCTTCTCGCGGCAGACCGTGGGAAATTCGCGCCAGGGTCCAGATGCGCGGCTCGCTCTGACGGCGGGTCCGGCGGGTCACTGTCTCCCGGCGACTTGCCGATTCAGGAACTTAAGCACAGCCGGGAAGAATCCCGATTCTGGATTGTCGCGGCCGCCCAAATCGAAGTCGCAAGCGATTCTATGCCTTCACACGGTAAACTGGAAAGACGCCATTTGCATTTCAGGGCCAATGGCGCGCGGTGGTCAATCCGACCTCTGTCAACCGACCACTGACGATTGGTTTCCTATGTTCATTGATGAAGCAAAAATTCGCATCAAGGCCGGCGACGGCGGCAATGGCTGCATGGCCTTCCGGCGCGAGAAGTTCGTACCCCGCGGTGGGCCGTCCGGCGGCGACGGCGGCCATGGCGGCGACGTGGTCATGGTCAGTTCGCAGCGCCACAATACGCTGATCCATTTTCGCTATAACCCGGAGCACAAGGCGCAGCGCGGCGAGCACGGCCTGGGCTCCAACTGCACCGGCCTGGATGGGCGCTCCATCACCCTGCAAGTGCCCGTGGGCACCGCCGTCTACGATCAAGAGACCGGCGAGCTGGTCCACGACTTTCAAGAGCCCGACGAAGAGGTCATCATCGCCAAGGGCGGGCGTGGCGGGCGCGGCAATCAGCACTTTGCCACCAGCGTTCACCAGGCCCCGCGCGAACATGAGATGGGACGGCCCGGCGAGGAACGCACCTACCGGCTGGAACTGAAGCTGCTGGCCGACGTGGGCCTGGTGGGCTATCCCAACGCCGGCAAATCCACGCTGATTTCGCGCATTTCGGCGGCCAAGCCCAAGATTGCCGACTACCCGTTCACCACGCTGGAACCCAACCTGGGCGTGGTCACGGTGGGCGAGGAACCGAACCTGGAATCCTTCGTCGTCGCCGATATGCCTGGGCTCATTGAGGGCGCGCACCTCGGCTCCGGCCTCGGCATTCAGTTCCTGCGTCACATCGAACGCACCCGCCTGCTGCTCCATCTGGTGGACGTTTCCGATGCCAGCGGACGGCCCGATCCTGTTGATGACTTCAAAGTGATTAACAAGGAGTTGGCCAACTTCTCTACTGTCTCCACCGAGCAGCCCATGGACGATAACTCCGAGCCGGAGATCGAATATCCGCTGACTAAAAAGACAATGGTCGTGGTCGCCACCAAGATTGACTCGGCCAACCCCGATAAGTTGAAGAAGTTAGCGGCGCACGTAAAGCGCAAGAAGCTGGAGTTCCATGCCATCTCTGCCGTTACTGGCCAGGGCATTGAAGAACTCAAGTGGGCGCTGGCCAAGCATCTGCGGCCCGAGGGCAACTGAGTTTCCTCATATTTGTACGCCTCGGCATGAAAGCTGGGGCGTAATTTATTTGCAATGGCCAAAGGATTTTCCCCTTAATATACGTTCTTGCTGTAAAAGTAGTAACTCCACACAGCAATTCCAGCTACTTTTAAAACGAGCCGCAATCCATGGGGATTGCGGCTCGTTTGCGTTAGAGTTATTGCCCGACTTACATATCTTTGACGCCTTCGACGAAGGCCTTGAGCTTGCGCGAGCGGGAGGGGTGACGCAGCTTGCGCAGGGCCTTGGCTTCGATCTGACGGATGCGCTCGCGGGTTACCTGGAAGCTCTGGCCGACTTCTTCCAGGGTATGCTCGGAGCCGTCTTCCAGACCGAAGCGCATCTTGATGACGCGCTCTTCGCGCGGGGTCAGTGTGCGCAGCACCTGCGAGGTATATTCCTTCAGGTTGACGCTGATGACCGCCTCGGAGGGCGAAACCGCCTGACGATCCTCAATGAAATCGCCCAGGTGCGAGTCTTCCTCTTCGCCGATGGGAGTTTCCAGAGAGATGGGTTCCTGCGCGATCTTGAGCACTTTGCGGACCTTGGCGACGGGAATATCCATGCGCCGCGCGATCTCTTCGCTGGAAGGCTCGCGGCCCAGCTCCTGCACCAACTGACGGCTGGTGCGAATCAGCTTGTTGATGGTCTCGATCATGTGCACCGGGATGCGGATGGTGCGGGCCTGATCGGCAATGGCGCGGGTGATGGCCTGACGAATCCACCAAGTGGCGTAGGTCGAGAACTTGTAGCCACGGCGATACTCGAACTTGTCCACGGCCTTCATCAGGCCGATATTGCCCTCCTGAATCAGGTCGAGGAACTGCAAGCCACGGTTGGTGTACTTCTTGGCGATAGAGACGACCAGGCGGAGATTGGCTTCAATCAGCTCACGCTTGGCCTGCTCGGCATCCATATCGCCCTGAATCATCTCGCGCTGGGTGCGCTTGAGTTCAGCGATGGAGACGCCGGCGTCGGACTCGATCTTTTCCAGATCCACCTTGCAGTTTTTCTGCTGTCGGCGGTATTCCTTCTTCAAGTCCTCGCTCTTGGAGGCCTCGAACTTCTGGTCCAGAGAACGGATCTGGCGCTCCAGGGTGCGCATGGTATCGACGGTCTTGTTGACCTTGTCCAGTAGCCGCTTGCGCTCGAGCGGGGTGTACTTCAGCTCGCGAACGATGCGCGAGATGAGCACCCGCTCACGCGCGATCATCCAGCGGGTATGGCGCGCCGCAGCCGCCTTGTTCTTCACCGTGGGCGCGGCCTGCTTTTCTTCAAACGCCGCAATCTTCTTCTGGTGTTTGATGAGCAGGTCAATGCGCACCACGGTAGCCTTGACGCGGGACTGCACCACATCCTCGGTGAGTTCTTCTTCGTCGAATACCACAACTTCCTTGACGTTGCGCACGCCGCGCTTGAGGTCCTCGCCCAGAGCAACAATCTCGCGAATCACGATCGGCGAGCGGGAGATGGACTTCATCACGCGCAACTGGCCGCGCTCGATGCGCTTGGCGATTTCGACTTCGCCCTCGCGGGTGAGCAGGGGGACCGTGCCCATCTCGCGCAGGTACATACGGACTGGATCGTTGGTCTTTTCGAGGGTGCCGGGGGTCAGATCCAGCTCGACGTCTTCGCCTTCTTCCAACTCGAAGTCCTTGTCGCCGAACTTCGGACCATCCAGCAGGTCAATGCCCTGCGTGCCGATGGTGGTAATCAGGTCGTCCATATCGTCGGGCGAAGAACCCATCTCGTCGGGCAGCATTTCATTCACGTCGCCGTAGGTGAGATAGCCCTTTTCCTTGCCCACTTCGATCAGGGTATCGATGTCATGTTCGAACTTGTCGTCAATCGCCAAATTGTTCCTACTCTCTCTTTGCGCAAAGCAGATTCAGCACCGTTTTGCGCAACGGTGCGTGGTCCGGCCCAAGAGCGCGCTCATAGTGGATTTCCCTGTGGAAATCTCGGCGCGCGCGGACACAGACCTGCGGTCACCCGCATCAAGGAAGCGGTCTCAGGTAGTTGCTCGGAACAGGATGACAGCGCGTCAGGTTTGTCCTGGATCGCCCGCGAGCCGTGGCTCATTGTTGGGGCAGAGGGGCGCGCATCCTCACAGAGATCAATAGATTACCACAACAGGCCCAATTTTCCGCAGGGAAAAATCCGAGCGAAAACCGGTTCAGGGATCTCTCCCGCCCATCTTCCTCGTCGTTGCCGCGGATCACATCGGCCCGTTATTGCCTCCGACCTATTCCACTCCCTGGTCATTAGACGCGCCAACTCTTGCTCGGACGCACTATTCCGCCTTGTTTGCCTGATTCCTCCCGGTGCTGGTTTTCCGTACTGGCTTCCAAATCGGCAGAAACAGAAAAAATATGAGCGGCAGGTCTAGCGGTTCGCTGGATTTGTCGTCCGGTTCTATCGAAGGTGCGGTTTCCTGAAACAGACCTGAAACGCGGCAAGGCCCCATCTTTCGACGGGGCCTTGCTGTTGCTGCGGTTCTTGCTTCTGTTGGCCGACTACTGCTGGAAGATCTGCACGTAGGAGGATTTGCCGATTTCGTTGATGCAGGCAAATTTGGTTGCGCTGATGACAATGCAGCCGTAATGATTCGAAGACGCATCGGTGAGGGTGAAGTCGCCGTAGGTGGGTGAGACCCAGGTGTAGGTTGATCCTGTCTCCGGCAACTGCCAATCGAGGAAGTTCTTGCCGGCTTCGGTCACTGTGGCAGTGGTGGTGCCGTTACTCACCACGCTGAACACTCCCGCGTAGGCTGTGCTGCTTGTGGAAAGTTCAGGCAGTTGGCCCAACGCATAGGTTCCGGCCAGAGCCGCATTGGTGAAGGTCGATTGGGTTTGCGGGAGCAATTCGCCGGTCTGGATGCCGCCAGTGGTGACGACGTTCAGGGTCAGCGCGGAGTTGGTGTCGTACAGATACCAGTATCCGGCGCTGGCACCGAACGTTGTGCCGGTATCCGTTCCTGCGGTATAGGTTACGCGGCCAAGATTGGAGGCATCGAAGGTGACGGAGGTTGCGCCGTTGGCGTTGTCGTTCTCGAAGGTTCCGGCAATATTTTCGAGGCTCTGATTGACGGTGAAGTTGTTGCCCGAGGGAGTTCCGCCGGTCGCCTCAATCAAGCCCACATAATAGCCTGGCAGAGAACCGGACGCGTAATAATTTCCTTCTTCGTAGACGACGAAGTTACCGGTCAAATTGGTATTCGAGTAAGTTGCTTGCTTCTGCGTGCGCAACAATCCAGAGGAGGTTCCCGAAGCGGAATCGGTTTGCAGCAGGAACGCTCTGTTGGCATCGACGATATAGGCTACCAGATTTTCAGTGGCGGCCGAAGCGCCGATGGGCAGAGCCAGGGTGAGGCGTCCCGTCGTTGCAGGGGCGGAGAAACTGCCGCTGCTGAAAGTGTTGCTGGTAACGACTGCCGGAGCACCGGCAGCGGAATCGACTGAACCGCTGCTGACGGTGTTGCCTGGAGTGCTGGGGGCGGTAAAGCGTCCGACGCTGGAAGACGGAGAGCCGGTGCTGGTTTCGCCGGTCAGTTGGAAGACAAAGCTGTTTCCGTTGATGGTGCTCGCAGCAAAGGCTAAGGGGGTGGCTAGAGAGCAGTCACCGGTGCCGGAGTGGCCGGAGGGGTTGTTTCCCGCGTCATCGACTTCGACCAGGCTGAACCCAGCAGCCGGAGAAGCGCCAGTCAGCGCGATGGCCCACTGCGAGGTGGTTTGCGTTCCTACGGTTGGCGTGTTGATGAAGGTGAGCAGGCCGTTGTTGTCGGCACCGACGCTGTAGGAACCAGTGGTCGTTCCAGTCAGGGCGGAGGTCAGATCGGTGGCGTTGGAATCGAAAACGCCGTTGGTCAAATTACCCGCGCCATCGGCCTTCACGCTGACCAGAGTGGCCCAGCGCGTTGCATCGCCGGTCGCAAATCCGGACAATTTGCAGACATATTGCCCGTTGAGATGGGCGTTGTTGGTGGTGTCGGAAGCTGCGCTGACGTTGATCGTATAAGTGCCGTTGGCCTTGTCGCCGTTGGAGTCCACCACGGTGACATTCAGATAAAATGCGCCGGGGGCAGTCGGAGTGCCCAACAACTCGAAGGAGGCACCACCGGGGCCAAAAGCCGAAAAGCCATTGGTCAACTGAGTTACAGTGCCGTTACCGGGAATGGAGACGCCGTTGATGGTCCAGTAGTAAGGAGCGCCACTGCCAGGGGCCATCACACCGGCATTTGCCGTGAAGCCGACGCCGACCAGCGCATTGCCGAGGTCAACTCCCGAGGGCAGGGAAATCACGGCCCCAGGCGCGTTGATCTGGATGGTGTAGGTGTTGGCTACAGAGTTGTTGGCGCTGTCCTTGACGGTCACCAGGAACGAAATCGGGCCGTGGGTGGCGCCGACCGTTCCGCCAAGAGTCAGAGTGCTGGTCGTAGCGGTTGTCGCGTTCGAGGTGAGGCCGTCGGACAAAGTGGCCACAGTCCAGGAATACGGAGCAATGCCGCCGGTGGCGACAATAGAGCCAACGTAGGTCTGGCCGGTCACCGTGGGTGTCAGCGTGGTTTGGGCCTGGAGAGCCAACGGGTTGTAAACCTGTACTGTAAAAGCCTTGGTCGCGGTGTTGCCTGCTGAATCGGTGACTTTGGCAGTGAAGCTGGCCGTTCCGGCAGCGGTCGGAGTGCCGGAGAGAAGGCCTGCCGAAGAAAGCGTCAGGCCATAGCCGGAGGCAGCGGACCAGACATATCCCGTGCCCGAGCCACCCGTAGCGGTCAGAGTCGCACCTGCGTAAGTCGTCCCCGCATAGCCAGCGGGCAGAGTCGTCGTGGTGACCGAGAGCGCGGGAGCAATGGTGATGGAGAAGGTGCCGGTGGCGGTGGTGGAAGCAGAATCGGTGACCGTCACGCTGAAGCTGGCAGGCGTGGTGGCTGTTGGCGTACCACTAAGAACGCCTACGGAAGAAAGCGTCAGGCCCGTGGGAAGCGCGGTACCGTTGGTCACTGCCCAGCTATAGGGAGCGACGCCGCCGGTAGCGGCCAGAGAGGTCGAAGTATAGACCGCATTCACGTAGCCAGTGGGCAACGTGGCTGCGGTGACCGCAAGCGTGGGAACCGCAGCGGCGATCTTGACCGAGTAAGGCTGGGTCGCGGTATCGCCGTAGGCATCGGTAGCCTTGACGGTGAAGGGGAAGGTGCCGGCTGTGGTCGGCGAACCGGTGATCGTACCCGTAGTGGCATTCAGGGTCAGACCGGTCGGCAATGCGGCGGAGCCGCTGGCCAGGCTGTAGGTGATGGTGCCCGCACCGCCCGTGGCTGCGATGGTACCCGCATAGGCCGTGCCGACTGTGCCGGTGGCGGGCACATTGTTATTGAAAACGATCACCGGAGGTTGGCTGATGATCAATGCCCCCAAGGACTGCACGACAACCTGCGGTGTGGCCTTGCCGGAGTCGGTAATCTGTACCGAAAAGCTCGAATCCGAGCCCGCCGCAGTGGGGACTCCGGAGAGCACGCCGGTTGCGGCGTTGAGGGTCAATCCAGGCGGAATCTCACCGGCGGTGGCGCTGAAGGTGTAAGGAGCAATGCCGCCCGCGCCAACCAAAGTCACCGAATAGGCCGTGCCAACCATGCCGGCGGGTAGGGTCGTCGGAGTAATCGAGGGTGCAGCCGCAATGGTCAGCGTCGCGGTATTGGACTTGGTGGAATCTGTCTTCGAGGTCGCGGTGATGGTCACCGTCTGCTGTGTGCTGGTGGCGGCTGGTGCGGTGAAGGTGGCCGCGCTCGTTGTTTGGCCGGAGAGAGTACCGATGCTCGGCGTGCTCCAGGTGACTCCGGCGCTGCCGCTGTCGTTGGCGACCGTGGCGCTCAATGTGACCGCGTCTCCTCCATCCACGGTCGTAGGCGTTGCAAGGACCGTGACGCTGACGGGATTCGAGTTACCGCCGCTGCCGCCGCTGCTGGCGGAATTGCCGCCGCAACCCGACAGGGTGAGTGACACAAGCAAGAGCGCAGACAAAACGACTGCTAGACCGGGGAGAGTGGATTTCTTCCAGAGCACAAGCGCCTCCATAAACTGTTGGTTGGAATGGTGATTAAGGATATTCCTACGTTGACTCAAGGGTAGAGTGCTGGGCCGATGGAGTCAATGCTATTCGATGAAAATCAGTCTCCATTGCAAGCATTTTATGACTCGATAGTTTCGGGATGTGAGTTACTTCAAGCACGTGAAATGCGGAAATCTTCAACATTTGCTTTGAAAAGAGGTACGAGAGAAAAAAGAAACACTCACAATAACTGCTTCGATGGGTCTTACTCTCCAAAGTCTGATGAACCGGAGTCAGCACTCCCGCTGATAAGTGCGGGAGAGACGGTCGTGCCAACTGAGATGGTCGTCGTCAAACAGTATCCAGAGCACGCCCAGCCCGACTGGCAGCAGCGAGAGCAGAAGCGCGCCCAGCCTGCCCCGTAATTGCTTGCCGGAGGGCCGCTCGTCGCTGAAGGTACACAGGCTGATGCGCGCGTAGAGCATGCCCGGCGTGGTCTCGCCGAGGGTGAAGCAGAGCGCCTGATAGACCACACCGATCATCGCCAGCAGCGCGACAGCCCCAATCTGCAGCACACGCGGCGGGTAAGGAAGCCCGGTATGCGCGGCAAACAGCACCGCCAGCACAAAATAAAGGGCAAGTACCACCGTTGCATCCATCACCGAGGCCATCAGCCGCCGACTGAAGCTGGCCAGGTGCACCGTAGGCTCCTGGCTGCTTTCCGCTTCGGTTTGCGTCTCAGGCTGCGCCGCCAGTTCCAGGCCGGACCAGGTGGGCGCAACCGGCGCTTCCGGGCCGAAGTCAATCGAAATTGCGCCCGGATCGACTTCAAAGATGCTCAACTGCTCTCCCAGCCCCTCGCTCAGCAGCCCCTCGGCCCGCCGGGGACGAACTTTACGCGTTGCGATCAATTCGCGCGGAAACTGGATGAGATTGGCGTGGATCGGCTGGCCGGGTTCGACGACTTCAATTTCTTCGGCTTCGCCGCTCTCGATCTCCGGGCGCGGCTCCGCCGAGGTGCTCTGCGTGGATTGAAATAATTCCTGAACCAGATCGGGCAGCGCGGGCAACTCCGGGTCCCAGCGAACGCCAACCGGCGGCGCGACAGCCTCCGGCTTGGGAGCGGCAACAGTCGGCTTCTGCTGGATAACTGCTGGCGCAGAAGCGGCTTCAGCCGGAGCGGCGATCTTCTCGACTGGCGGCGCGATTTTCTCAACGGCAGCGGCCTTCGGAAGCGACTCGGCGGCCGTGCTCGTGGCGGGCGTCTTCTCCGCAGGTTTCTGGGCCGCCGCGTTGTTCTGCGCTGCATCTTTTGCCTGCTCAGTCAGTAACTCGCTATAGGTGGGAGCCTTGGCATAATGAGCAGCCACCTTGGCCGCAGCGCGCGCCGCAGGGCTGTCGGCCACAAAGCGCGGTTCCGCCTTCGCGGCTGACTCGGGCTGCGCCGGTCCCTTGCGGTTCTGATGCTCCGCCAGCCGTCGATTCACTTCCTGCTTCCAGGAGGGGTCTTCCGGCTTCTGGGGGCTTGTTGTGCTCAAATCTCCAGTTTCCCTTCTTTTATTGGTGACAAGCCGTCGCTGCTGCTCGGACCGCCGATTCACCAGTTCCGGCTGTCCAGGGGGATGAATGCAGCGCAGACCGCTCCGCAGCTGGGGGCGCAGCGGGAACTCTCCTGAGATTCCAGTTTATCCCTGCTTCCCAGTCCGCGCATAATCTAGTTCCATGCAAGTGAGCTGGTTTTGCTATGCTGACGTTAGTCTTGGGATGCGTTCTCGTCTTCTAGTGTGTATCACGCTGCTTCTTCTCTGTCACCGGCAACCCGGTGCGCAGGTGTTGACTCATGCGTTACCCCCGGTCGCTTCCATCCTAGCCGCCAGCGGCGATTCCGCGTCTATCCCAGACGATCCCGGCCGTGAGGCTCTGCCCATGGCCGAGCCGGAACCAGCGCCGCCCAGCGGCATCCCCGTTCAGCTTGAGGCCCAGCGCCAGACCCGTAGCGGCGACGACTGGACCTTCAGCGGCGATGTTGTCGTCCATTACCGCGATTACGTGCTCCGCGCCGACCAGGCCGTCTATCACCCCTCGACCACCGTCGTTGAGGCCCAGGGTCACCTCCAGGTCACCGGCGGACCCGAAGATATTCTGCTCAACGCCGACAGCGGCGATCTGCGCCTGAACATGCACACCGCTCGCTTCTATAACGTCAGCGGCTCCCTCGGTGTGCGCCGCGCCGGACGCGCCACAGTCTACTCCACTCCCAATCCCTTCCTCTTCTCCGGTCGCGTGCTCCTGCAAACCGGCGAGGGGAAATATCACATCGTCGATGGCACGATGACCAACTGCAATCTGCCCAAGCCCGACTGGCAGATTCTGTCGCGCGCCATCAACCTGGAGGACGGCATGGCCTCCACCAGAAACGCCGTCCTCAAATTCCAGAACATTCCCCTCTTTTATCTGCCCTTTCTTCGCCACCAGCTTGACGACTCCGGCAGCGAGAACGGCACTGGCCGCCAGAGTGGTCTGCTCATTCCCACCCTCCCCAGCAACCACTCCGCCATGCGCGGTTATACCACTGGCGAGCAGGTCTACTGGGTCATCAATCGCAATATGGATCTGGTCGTCGGCGCGGATTACTACTCACTGCGTGGCTGGGCACCCAACGGCAGTTTTCGCTACAAAGGCCCCGGACTCGATCACCTGAACGCGCGCTGGAACTCCCTGATTGACAGAGGAATCAAGCAGCCCGTTATCACTACCGTCAATGGTGTCACCACCACCACAAACGAGTGGGTTAACCAGGGCGGCGTCGATATTCTCGCCCTGGGACGCAAGAACCTGACCCCGAATTTGCGTCTGGCCGCGAACGTCGAATACCTCTCCAGCTACGTGTACCGCTTGGTATTCAACGACAATTACAATGAGGCCATCAGCTCCGAGGTCTCCAGCATTCTTTCGTTGACGCACACGCGCAACGGGCTGGTTCCCTCCGCCGACCTGGATCGCTTTCAGACCTACGCCAGCGCCACCAACGGTGACGAGGCCCGCATTCTGCGCCTGCCCAGCCTGCGCTTCGACGTGCTTGACCGGCCCCTTGGCCCATCCCGCGTCTACTGGGGCATGGGTTCCTCGCTGGCTTATCTGAACCGTTCCGAGCCGCACTTCCACGCCCACAATGCTGGTCGTTTCGACCTCTATCCGCACCTGTCCCTGCCCCTGCAAAACGCAGGCTGGAGCCTGCTTCCCGAGGTCGCCCTGCGCGGCACCTACTACACCATCAGTCAGATTCCCAGCGCCGCGCCCAAAAGCGATGGCACCCCGCGCATCAGTCACGACCCCCTCAATCGCGGCGATCTGGAAGCCTCCCTCGACCTGCGCCCTCCCGCCATCGAGCGCGACTTCACGCTCTCTCGCTGGAATCGCCAGTTGCGCCACGTCATCGAGCCGGAGTTTACCTATCGCTACGTTGGCGGCATCGGCCCGCAGGCTAAGAACGTGCTCCTGGTCGATACCACCGATATTTCCACCAACACCAACGAGGTCGGCTTCTCCCTCACTCAGCGCTTCTATCTGCGCCCCACCTCCAGCCAGCCCTCGGCGAGCGCCTGCGATCACTCCACGCAAAAAGACTGCGCCCCGCAGCCCGCGCGCGAGTGGGCCAGTTGGCAGATTGCCCAGAAATATTTCTTCGACCGCAACTTCGGCGGAGCCGTCATTTCCAACCGCCGCAACGTCTTCGATTCCACGCTCGACCTGACCGGCATCGCCTTCCTCACCGCCCCGCGCAACCTCTCGCCCATCACCTCTCGCCTGCGCTTCGAGGCAGTGGACAATCTGCGCATCGAGTGGGATTTGGACTACGACTCCATCGGTGGCCGACTCAACGCCGACAATATCTACGCTGGTTACAGCCACGGCGGCACCACCGTCGGCGTCGGCCACTCTCTGCTGAACGCCGTCAATGAATCCGCAGGCAGAGCCTCGATCATCCAGAGCCAGCAGGTCCAGCCCTTCATCACTATCGGCAAGGTTGGCACCAACGGCGTCCCCATCAGCTCCGGCTTCAGCATGGCCGCCAATGGCGGATACGACTTTGTCCAGCGCCAGTTGCAGTACGCCGGTGCGCAGGCCACCTATAACTGGAACTGCTGCGGCCTCACCTTCGGCTATCGCCGTCTCAACCTCGGCACCGTCCGTGGAAACGATACCCAGTATCTCTACGGCTTTACCCTGGCCAACTTCGGCACCATCGGCGACGTCCGCCGCACCAACTCCGCCTTCCGCGATCCCTCTCTGCCACCGGCGTATTGAGCATATTCCGTTGTTTTTCGCTCCGCGCATTGGCTCCGGCCCCGTTTCCCTGTATACTGGAGATTCGGCAAGCCTAGTGATTGTGTGTCTGCACGCGCTCCGCTGGCCAACCCCGGAAGACGAGCCTGCAAGTGAGCCATAAAATGGCGCGCAAGGAAGGCTTTCCCGGCGGAACGAAACACCAAAAGTCTGGAGCAATGTCATGGCACAGGTATGCGATATTTGCGGCAAAGGCCCGCAGTTCGGCAATAACATCTCTCACGCCCACAACGTTACCCGCCGCCGCTGGAGCGTCAACCTCCAGGCCGTCAAGGCGCTGGTCAACGGCGCTTCCAAGCGCATCCGGGTTTGCACCGGCTGCATCAAGAGCGGAAAAATCACCAAGGGATAAGCCCGGGAGCTTTGCTCCTGCTCAGTTTTTCTGATTTTTTGATCTGAAAAATTCAGAATCGGCACAAACCCCGTCCCCGCCCGGACGGGGTTTTGTTGTGTCCGCGGCTAGGCGGAGTTGAGATTTCCACCTTATCTTATGCAAAACAAGCAGGATGTGCTGAGTGGCAATCCGAAGGGGGGCGCCGTCCGCCAGGACCTTACTCTTTGCGGGTGAAGGTCAGTGAGGCTGAGTTGATGCAGTAGCGCGTTCCCGTCGGCTCGGGTCCGTCCGGGAAAACGTGTCCCAGGTGGCCGCCGCATTGGGCGCAGGTGACCTCGACGCGCCGCATTCCATAGCTCACATCTTCATGTTCTTCAATGGAATCCGAGTTGGCTGGCAGCCGGAAGCTGGGCCAGCCGCAGCCCGAATCGTATTTCTGCTTGCTGGTGAACAGCAGAGCGCCACACCCGGCACAGTCGTAGTCGCCGGACTCGTGATTCACGGTCAATGGGCCGGTGAAGGCCCGCTCGGTGGCTTTTTCGCGCAGAATTTGGTACTGGGCAGGGGTCAGCAGCGCGCGCCACTCGGCTTCGGAGCGCACCACGCTTTTGGATCTTGCGGGCGTCTTGCTCATGGTTGACCTCCCAGTCAATAGTTGTTGGACCACAGCAACGTACGCTGATCTGTTGGGGCCGCCGAAGGGGATTTCAGCGAAAATTCACTTAAACTTCAGCTACCAGGTCGATTTCCACCAGCACGTCTTTGGGCAGACGAGAGACTTCGACTGTGGTTCGCGCGGGCGGTGCTACGCCTTCCGGCCCCAGATAGGTGCCGTAGACCGCATTTATCGCCGCAAAATGATTGAAATCCTTGAGGAAAACCGTAGCCTTTACCACACGGTCCAGGCCCGATCCCGCGGCTTCCAGAATCGCTTTCAGATTCTCCAGAACGCGCGTGGTCTGCTCGGTGATTCCGCCGGCAACTACCTGCTGGGTCAGTGGATCCAGCGCAATTTGCCCAGAGGTGAAGAGAAGACTTCCAGCCCGTACCGCTTGGGAATACGGCCCAATAGCGGCAGGCGCCTGATCGGTTTCAATCGCACGTTTGCTCATGCGTCGATTGTAGCGGCTTTTCGGCGGATGCAAAACCCCGTCAGCGTGAGGATCGAGTGCAAATCGGCCCCTGGAAGAATGGCGGCGGCTGACGGAACTCTCGCGCAGATTGGCTTCGCAGGGCATTTTCTGGGTCGAAAATCGGGCCAAAAAGGGCGTTTTTGAGGGTAAAATCGGGGTTTTTGGGGTCAAAAAGGGGCATCGCTGTTTACTTTTTAGTCACTGTGTGAAATTTATAAGTAGTTGATTAATTGCGCTTTATTTGATTTCCCAGGGGGCAGAATGCGATTTCCACAGGGGGAGGGGGTGGGGGTACGTTCAAATCCAGGTCGGATTGGGCGATTCAGAGGGATTTCCCTCATCTCTTCATTGTGCGCGTTGCGCGGGAATTACTCTGCAAGATGCCGTAAAGCATTTTTCAGGCAGTAACAAACGTGGACGGGAGGTCGGCGCTACAGTTCATGCTTTGCGCTACAGTTTATGCTCGGTGCTACAGTCATGCTTGGCGGGTCGCTGCATATTCTCAGCGACCCGCAGTTGGGCCTACTTTGATTCCTTGATCATCTTATCCGCAGCATTGCCGGCTACGACCCAGCTTGCCGACTCGGCAACGACGGCTTCATCCTCGAACCAGAGGAACCCGAAGTCGTCAATGCACTCGGGAAAATCCGGTTTGATGATGGTGTATCCGGGAATCAATGCTCCCGGAATGTAGGCGCTGTCGCCGCGGTTGTTGCTGTACGTCTTGGTCTTCGAGACGGTGCCCACGCCCGCTACATACGAGGTGCTGGAGACCGGGTGAGTGCCGAGGATGTAGTTGACGGCGCGCAGAGTGTATTCGGGGCCGACAAGATCCGGAAATGCCTGGTGCAGGAAGTACATGCGTATGGCCATGTCCACTACGTTGCCCGATCTGCCCCAGGTACCCAGGCTCGGGGGTACACCGAAGGGGGTGGCGTCCAACTGCTTGTCCAGACCCGCCATGTAGGTCTTCACGGCTTCGCGCATTTGATCTTTTGCGCTGGGGTCCAGATACGGCAATGCACGGACGGCCGTCCAGCCACGGAACTCCATCTGCTGGGGCGTGACGACCTGAGGGAACAACTCCTTCAGACGGGATTTGTACGGCTCGGCGCCATGCGTGGCGATGGTCAGTTCCAGAGCCGCAGTCCAGTCCATGCCTGCACCGAAGCCGCCTCGGCCGAAGAAGGCCGGGGGAAATTCTGGTGCGTCGGTTGAGGGAGAACTTGCCGGAGCGCCGGAGTTGCTGCTCCTTGCTGGCGCGACAAGTGGCGCACCCTGCGAGGCGGCCAGCACGCCATTCCCTCCCGGCGCCTCTGCGCCAAAGCCGCCGTGCCATGGATTCGGTGTCGGGTGAGCCTTCTCGTCGTTCCATGCCTTGATGGCGGTTTCAAGGCAGTCTTTCGCCAGTGCGTCGTCCCAGCCTTTCAGAGTATCGGCCGATGCGGCCAGCGCCGCGATGGCGTTCCACTGAAAGAAGGGGTTGTTTGACGTGAAGATCCAGCGATCATCGGGCCTGCCGGAGTAGTCACCCTGCACTTCGTTCGGACCGAGCTTCGGGTCGTAGATGCGGCCATCAGTTTTCGACGCTCCGTCTCCGAGGTGCGTGTACTGGCGTAGATCCGGCTCGTGCGTGCCGCGGATGGCATGGCCGATGTTGTGGAACTGCGCCAGGATGTACAGCGCGCCGTGCTTGACTTGCTCGACGGTATCCGGCACACCATCGGGACGGTGCATCTCCACCTCACGGGCGGTTTCATCCACGGTAAGCTCGTCGTAGTCGAGATGAAACTCGCGATAGGCCAGCGCCAGACTCTGAATCACGCTGAGTTGCGAAGGCTCCTCGAGGTCGAAGTCGCCAGCATCATACCATCCGCCAACATTCATGCCGGGAATGTGATCGCCACCTTTGTATTTGCCGTCGGTTGCCGTTGCCTGATTCCAACCGTCGAATTGCTCTCCGACAACCGGTGCCATGCGGCCATCATCCAGGTGCGACGCTCCGTGCCAGACGCGGTAGCCTTCGCGGACGGAAACGTGATCCATTTGCTCGGCAAGGTGATGGTCCAGGCTGTCTTGCCAGATCTTCGCGTAAGCGTCGTTGGAGATGGGAAACGGCGCTGTACGCTGGTCCGCGTACTCGATGACATACAGGCCGGGGTCCTTGACCGGGGTAAAGTCAAATTTCGAATACACGTACCGCATCCATGGCGTAGAAGGCGTAATGGAGCCCTCGAAGATTTGCTTGTACGATCCGTTCTCCATGAGGCGCAGGACTTTGGCCGTCTTCGGACCGACGTACTTCGGGTCGAGTTCGATCACTGCCACCTTGGAGAAACCGGGGGCATAACCGACCTGGCTGTGCGCGATCATCGGCGGGCGCGTCCAGTTAGGAATCACGTCGGGGCGAATGTGCCATACGATGGCCCCAGTGGTCTTGCCGGAAGGGATCAGCGAACGCAAAACGAACCAGCCGTTCTGCGCGCGGTTGCGTCCATCGAAGAGCATGAGGTCGGCGGTGTCTGACTTTACGTTGATGCGGGCCAGCGCGTCGTCTACGCCCAGCGTGATGCTCTTTCCCTGTGCGAAGGGTAGCGGCTGGGTATATCCCTTGGCTTTATCCCAATCCTCCAGGTAGTAGGCCTTTTTGGGTTCGTTGGCCAGCGGCAACACTTTGACCATGGGATCATTCGGCGTGCGCGGAAAGAGGCCGGCTCGGTCGCCGTCCACCAGATAGGTCTTGCCCATGTAGATGGAGGGGAGGAACTCCAGGTTGAAGCCCGCCCGCCCAGCCAGATTCTCCGGGAGCGGCTTGTCCAGATTGACGCTGACCTTCACGCCGCCAGGTTCCGCTGTGACTTCAACGGTGTAACTGAGGTCAAAGGACGGGAAAGCGAGGTCGGCGGTGAGCCGGTTGTTCGCGGCGTCGGCGTGGCGTCCTTTGAGGGTCGCGACCATATCCCACTGCTCGGGCGTTGGCATCAAGCGCACATCGCCGTTGGTGGCGATACGCTGGCCATGGAGAATCATCTCCATGGCGGAGTTCTTCTGGTCTACGAACACGGGATCGTAGGTGCTGCCGTAGAGAAACACGCTGAAACCTTGGGTGTCGAGGTAGTTTTTGTCGGTCACCTGCATTTGAATCTGGGCGCGACAAGCCGGCAACGAGATGAGCAGAGAAAGAATGATGGCTGCGTAACGGATCGATTTTGCGAATGAACCAGAGAACATGATGGCTTGAACCTCATGGACCGAACTGGACGGGACCTCGAAGTGACCCGCGCGTGATCCTGTTTTTTGACTTGAGGGAGGCAGAGACCGGCGAAGATCTCTGCCCGGATGTTGGCTGTTGATGCCGAAGCTCCCGGCACTGGCAACCGTTTACTCGGTTAATGCAAGCTGGGCATCGATGCGGAAAGGTCCACTCGCCACCGGCGCGCCGGTATCGGGTTGGCCGCCGCCGACGCTGACGATATAATCTCCCGCGGCAACGATGGGATTGCCGTCTTCGGTCACCATACTCAGATCACGCGGCTTCAGATCGAAGTGCACGAGACGACTGGCACCCGCGTCCAGATGCACACGCTGGAAACCACGCAGAGCGAGACGCGGCGCGCCCTTGACGGGTGGGAACTTGAGATAGAGTTGGACCACCTCATCGCCTGCAACCGCGCCCTGGTTGGTGACGCTGACCTCGACTCTGAGGTCTTGCCCAGCCGCGATGGGGTGCGTGGGCAGAGTCAGCCCGCTGTAGCCGAACTTGGTATAGCTCAATCCGTAGCCGAATGGAAAGAGGGGCTTGCCGGTGAAGTAGCGGTAAGTGCGGTTGGCCATGCCGTAGTCTTCAAAGTTGGGCAACTGGTCCACTCCCTTGTAGAAGGTAACTGGCAGACGGCCCGACGGGTTGTTCTTTCCGCTCAGGGTTTCCGCCACGGAAGCGCCGCCCTCTTCGCCCGGATACCAGGCTTCAAGGATGGCGTTGGCATGGTCGTTGATCCAGTTGACGGACAGCGCGCTGCCGTTCATCAGCACTACGGCGAGCGGCTTGCCGGTGGCGGCCATGGCTTCCACCAGGTTCTCTTCCGGCTGAGGCAGATCGATGCTGGTGCGGTCTCCGCCGAGAAAGCCGGGTTCAGTGACCGGCATTTCTTCACCCTCAAGCTGGCTTGTGATTCCAACCACGGCAATCACAACGTCCGCGTCTTTTGCCGCTGCAATCGCCTGGGGTGAGACCTCGTTCTCGACCTTTGCCCAAATCAACTCGGCCCTGCGCTTGGCGCTGTGGCTTCCGAAGGAGATATTGAGCGCAATTTTGCGACCCTTTTCCAGGTGGAGACGACCCATGCCGGAGGCCGGTTCCGGACCGTTACCAAAGGCCATGGCGACTTCTTTGCCGTCGGCCTCAAGCCTTCCAAAGCCCTGGCAGCGGAGACCCAGAAGATAATCGCCCGACTCCGGGGGGGTGAGCGAACCCGTCCACTTGATGCTGATGCCTTTCTTGGAGGCGATCTCGGCTGGCTGGGACTTTTCGTCCAGCCGCACATTGGTTTCAATACGGCTGACCAGAGGCGGTTTTTCCGCGCCCGGCGCAGGCGGTCCAAAGGTCATGCCTTCGTTGTAATCAGCTTTCAATCCGGCCTTGCCGTCGGGCGTGGTCAACAGCGCATCGGGCACGGGAATGCCTTCCGCGCGCAGGAATTGCGTTCCGGGAACAAAGGTAATTTCGGCACCGGGAAACTCTGCTTTCAGGCCATCCAGCACAGAGACAATGTGCGTTGGCTGTCCGGCATAGTTGCCGATCAGCGGGCGGGTCTGGTCGGCAAGCGGACCGACGACCGCAATCTTCTTGACTCCAGCCTTCAGCGGCAGCATGCCGTCGTTCTTGAGCAGAACCATGGACTCGTTGGCCAACCGGCGCGCCTCGGCACGGTGGGCGGCGCTGTCCAGTTCCTTCTCGTCGATCTTGTTGTAGGGAACCATCTCCGGCGGATCGAACATGCCCAGTTTGATGCGCGCGGTGAAGAGTCGAATGAGAGATGTGTCGAGCACGCTCTCAGAAAGATATCCCTGCTGCACGGCATCGATATACGCTTTTTCGACCGGCTCGCCAAAGCGTTCGTTGGCGTTGACGCACTCGTTGTCCATGCCGCGCAGCACGGAGATCGCCGCGCCCTGCGCCTGAGTAGGCCGATAGCGGTGGTTGGCGGCAACATCCTTCATTGCATCGCAGTCCGAAACCACATAGCCCTGAAAACCCCATTTTCCGCGCAGAAGGTCTTGGAGCAGGAACTCACTGGCGCAGGCAGGCTCTCCGTTGATGGCGTTGTAGGCGCACATGACCGAGCCAGCCTTGCCCTCAACCACGGCGGCACGAAAGGCCGGCGTGTAGGTGTCCAGCTCGTCGTGCAGGCTCACGTCCACATCGGCGAAGTGGCGTGTCGGCTCGGGTCCGCTGTGCACGGCGTAGTGCTTGGGGGTGGCGATGCCCAGATAGTAGTTGGGGTCGTCGCCCTGCAGGCCGGTGACGTAGGCAACGCCCATGCGGCCGGTGAGGAAGGGGTCTTCGCCGTAGGTTTCCTGGCCACGGCCCCAGCGTGGATCGCGGAAGATGTTCAGATTGGGAGACCAGAAGTCGAGACCACCCATGATGCCGGTATGGCCCTCGCGCACATTTTGCACGTGCTTGATGCGTCCTTCAATGCCGATCTGGCCGGCCATGGTGTGAATGCCCGGCTCATCGAAGGTCGCGGCCAGGCCGACAGGCTCGGGGTACTCGGTGACGCCTTCGTTGATGACGCCATGCAGCGCCTCGCTCCACCACTGGTAGGCGGGAATGTTCAGCCGAGGAACCGCCGCCGAGTTGTTCTGCATTTCCGAGGCTTTCTCTGCAAGGGTCATGCGGTGCACCAGGTCTGCGGCGCGCTGCTCGGCCGGAAGCTTCGGATTCATATAGGGAGAGCTGCTTGCATCCTGGGCGGCAGCCAATTGGAGAAGGCTACCTGCCAGAAGCATTCCGGTACACGCGATCATGCACTGGACCATGTGAGACATACGGATTTTCATGCGAATCTCCAAAGAGAGGTTGAAAGAAGTACGCTGCTGCCAACTGTATGGGCGTGCCGCGGTTTGCCGCACACAGACACCCAGGCTTCCTGCAGGGACTCCTCACAACTTTCAGAGGAATCTCCGATAAAGCGATTTACTCGAAAACGATACCAGTACCAGTCTTGATTCGGCAACAGAGTTGGTCTTGCCCAGTAAATCAGCCCGTGCCCTCGTCGCCCTCGAGTCGGCACTCGGGAAACTTGACCTATGGGCTGGAGTTCCCGGCAGGCGGCCGCATCGGTATCCACGGGCTGGGCGCGCGGCTGGTCTTTTCAGTCGACAAATAGAAGAAAAGCGATTTACTCTGTTGTCGGTCGTGCCGCGACAGTGCAATTGAACCGGTTGCCACATGCAAGGCAAAAGGACGTGTATCCGGCGCTGGTCTACGGTGCCGGCAACAACGTATGCAACTGAACCACCTGGGGGAATCCAATGAAAGACTTTCGGAAGGCGAAAAAGAAGGCCATCCTGAGCGTGGGATTGGCGCTGGTCTTGAGCCTTTGCGCGCAACTGTCCACGGCACAGAAGATTGTTGCCAGCATCGACACCAACCAGACCGCAGCCCCGGTCTCGAACTACATCTTCGGTATGTTCATCGAGCACATCGGCAATACCATGTATGGCCCGCTCTGGGCAGAGATGATCGACGACCGCAAGTTCTATTTTCCGATTGCGTCAAAGGACGCAGAGACCGGGGAACGGCACGACTTCCCGGGAATGCAGCAACGCAAATGGCGGCCTGTAGGTGGTGATGACGTTGTGACCATGGATAAAGAGAAGCCCTTCGTCGGCGAGCAAAGCCCGCGCATCGCGCTTGATGTGAAGGTGCCTCACGGCATCCGGCAGAGCGGCATCGCCCTCGTCAAGGGAAAACGATACACTGGTCGCATTGTGGTGAAGGCCTCGGCTGGCGCGCAGATCACGGTCTGGCTCGCGTGGGGTCAGGGAACCAGCGAGCGCCAAACCATTGTTCTGGCACCGCTCGCGACGACCTACGAAACGATTCCACTCAGCTTTGTCGCGCAGGCCGATGCATCGGACGGAGCGATAGAGATTACCGGCACGGGTTCCGGGAGTTTTCAATTGGGAGCCATCTCGCTGATGCCCGCCGACAACATTCATGGTTTTCGATCCGACACGATTGCACTGCTCAAAGAGATCCAATCGGGCTTCTGGCGTTTCGGCGGCAACTACACCTCGAACTACACCTGGTACAACGCCATTGGCGATGTCGACAAGCGCCCGCCCGAGTGGGACTCTGCGTGGAACCAGATGCAGACCAACGACCTGGGCATGGACGAGTTTGCCGAATTCTGCAAGCTGATCGGCGTGGAGCCTTACATCAGCGTGAACGCGGGCCTCGGCGATGCGCACTCGGCGGCCGAGCAGGTTGAGTACATGAACGGGCCAGTCAGCACCTACATGGGCGCACTGCGAGCAAAGAACGGCCATGCGGCGCCGTATCGCGTGAAGTTCTGGAACATCGGCAACGAACCCTGGGGTCCTTGGCAGATTGGCCGTACCGACACGAAGTACTTCCTGCAGAAGCACAACGACTTCGCCAAGGCCATGCGCAAGGTGGATTCCTCGATTGTGCTGATTGCTTCAGGCGAAATGCTTGAAGACGGTAACGTACCCGGACCCCAGCGCGCGCAGAATATCGGCAACCTGGGTCCGCTCTACTCCACCGATGCCGACTGGACCGGGAGCTTTCTGAAGAGTTGCATGGGCAACTTGGATGGAATGGCCGAGCATTGGTACGCCTCGCCCGGCGTGCACTTCGACCGGGAGAAAGCAAAGACCCTGCCGCCGGATGCGAACTCGGATCAGGCCAACGTAAAGGTGCCCCAGACCCTTCAGGAGTTCGCCCGTTACCCGGCCAACATTGTGCGAGTCAAGGCTGAGGAATGGCAGGGATACATGCAGCGATATTCCGCTATCTCCGCGAAGAAGATATTTCTTTCGCTTGATGAGTGGGCCTATTTTGGCGGCGACTTCGGCAGCAGCCCATCCCTCAAGCAGGCGCTCGCCTATGGAATGGTCTTCAATGAAATGCTGCGCAATACGGACTCCATCCCGATGGCCGCGCACACCATGGGAACCTCAACGTTGGATTACAACCAGACAACTTCCACGCTGAACGGACTGGGACTCGTCTTCAAAATGTACAGCAACACATTTCCTGGTACCGTGCCGGTAACGGTGGGCGGAAATGCGCCGCAGCCGGAGCCAAAGTATCCGGCGGGAGGCGACCAACCGCGGCAAAGCTCTGGCAGCCCCACCTATCCGCTCGATGTGTATGCCGCGCTTTCGCCTGATCGGAAGACTATGCATGTTGCCGTTGTCAATGCAACGGAATCGGTGCAGACGCTCGATCTGGGACTGACGGGGGTACATGCAGCTGGACCTGCCAAAATTCTTCGGCTTGAAGGCTCTGGGTTGAACGCCGCAAACCATGTAGGCAAACCGGCTGAATTGGCGGTGAAGGAGACGACGGCGAGCGAGCCAATGGCGGCAACTACAATTCCGCCCATCAGCGTCAGTATTTTCAGTATTCCGCTTTCCTGATGAGGCAGATGTCTGGTGGCACGACTGATCGGTGTAAAAGAAACGAACGTGGACCGGGAGGTCCACGTTCCAGACGAGCAGGAACTCGGCGCTACAGTTTGATGCTCGGCGGGTCGGCAACGGCTGGGGTGGGGCGGGCGGCGATGCGGGAGATTGAGGAGGAGAGCTGAGGCGCGTCTGTCTCGAAATCAAGCAAATGCACCGCATCTGGTGCAGATGATTTGGGCGGGAGCGGGCTGGTGTGGAAATTATTGAAGGTAACGGTACTTTTTTCTTGAAAAGGACAGGAATTCTTCGAATTTGTTCTGCAAACAATTGACCTCTTCCCCGCTTCTTGTTATTGTTAGAAGGTTCCGCAAGAACGCCTCCGTCCGTGTGTCTTAACGATTCAAGGGAAGGGAAGGCGTCAGGAGTGGTCTGGCTGGGTGGGATTTGGCTGGAATCGCTCACAGGATCAGGCGCAGTTGGCCGATCCGCAGGCTCCCGAAGTGGCTCTCTTCTTGCGAGGGCGGGGACAAATCGCATCGGCGTTCGCGCGTTCTCCACCTTGGAGGGCTATGCGGGCCGGAACCGGCGAAACGGAGTTGGCTTGAACCGCCTACGGGTGGGGAAACGCGCGACCACCGTCCCGGTTTTCGTCTGAGTTTGAACGAAGGCAGACGCGAAGCAGCATCAATAGGGCTTCCGCGTGCGTGTGCGACCGAAAGGTTGCGTGATCGCTGCGGGCGGCCCCATGGGGACTGCGCGCGGCTGAACGATTTTTGGCGGTATCAGGGTTTTGGCGTAAGGAGTATTGGTTTGCCTACATTCAATCAGTTGGTTCGCAAGGGGCGCACGGCCCCGCGGTACAAAACGGCCTCGCCGGCCTTGCAGTCCTCGCCACAGCGGCGCGGCGTCTGCACGCGTGTGTACACACAGACGCCTAAAAAGCCGAACTCGGCACTGCGCAAGGTTGCGCGCGTTCGCCTGACCAACGGGATCGAGGTCACGACCTATATCCCCGGCATCGGCCACAACCTGCAGGAGCACTCGATCGTGTTGATTCGCGGCGGTCGTGTGAAGGATTTGCCCGGCGTGCGCTATCACGTCGTGCGCGGCACTCTGGATTCGGTGGGCGTTGCCAACCGCAAGCAGAGCCGCTCGAAGTATGGAGCCAAGCGCGCCAAGGGCGGCGCGGCGGCACCGGCAAAGAAGAAGTAATGCAGGGATCAGGGGCAGGGATCAGAGGTCAGCAAGACTGGCCACTGAAAACTGATCTCTGATCTCTAACAACTGATCTCTGTGAACGGTTCCGGGACGATGGTTGGAGTCCGGACTGGGGTATCAAAGTAGGCGTGAGCGCCTGGAAGGTTTTTGAAGACTATGCCAAGAAAAGGGCACATTGCGAAGCGGGAAGTTCCGGCCGACCCAGTCTATGGTTCGACGCTGGTCACCAAGTTTGTGAACTCGATGATGTGGGGCGGCAAGAAGTCGACTGCGCAGGGCATCTTCTACAAGGCAATGAAGAGCCTTGAGGAGAAGGGCGGCGGCGACGACGCTTTGAAGCTCTTCAAGAAGGCAGTCGAGAATTGCAAGCCACTGCTCGAGGTCAAGACCCGTCGCGTGGGCGGCGCCAACTATCAGGTGCCGATCGAAGTCAATCCGGATCGGCGCACCTCTTTGGCGATTCGCTGGCTCATCACCTACGGCCGCAACCGCGGCGAAAAGGGTATGACCGACAAGCTGGGCGCTGAACTGCTGGACGCGGCCAACGGGCGCGGCGCGGCGATGAAGAAGAAGGAAGACGTTCACCGCATGGCCGAGGCCAACAAGGCCTTCGCTCACTACCGCTGGTAGGTTGCGTGGAATTGGTTAGGAATTGAGGTTTCCCTGGTCTCAAAATCGAGACCAGGGGCACCCAGGGTTTTTAGTAGTTGAAGTGATCGATAACGGCGGGCCTGAAGCGCTCGCAAAGGAAGAATAGCCGTGGCTCGCACTATACCTCTGAATCGTTGCCGGAATATCGGGATCATGGCGCACATCGACGCCGGAAAGACGACAGCGACAGAGCGCGTCCTGTTCTATACGGGCATCACGCATCGCATCGGCGAAGTACACGAAGGCACTGCCACCATGGATTACATGGAGCAGGAGCAGGAGCGCGGCATCACGATTACTTCGGCCGCCACCACCTGCACCTGGAAAGACTACCGCATCAATATCATCGATACCCCCGGCCACGTGGACTTTACGGCCGAGGTGGAGCGCAGCCTGCGCGTGTTGGATGGCGCAGTGGCGCTGTTTGATTCGGTCAGCGGCGTGCAGCCCCAGTCGGAGACGGTGTGGCGGCAGGGCGACAAGTACAAGGTTCCCCGTATCTGCTTCGTCAACAAGATGGACAAGAACGGCGCGGACTTCGAGTATGTTCTGGAGACCATCCGCAAGCGCCTGGGCGCGCGTCCGCTGGCTCTGCAGATTCCCATCGGCGCGGAAGCAAACTTCAAGGGCGTGATCGATCTGGTCGAGATGAAGGCCATCGTTTGGCACGACGAGGAGATGGGCGCGGCGTACGAGGTGGAAGAGATTCCCGCCGACCTGCTCAAGAAGGCCGAAGCCTTCCGTACGCAGTTGGTGGAAGTGATCTCCGAGACTGACGATATTTTGATGGAGAAGTACCTGGAAGGCGAAGCGCTGACCAAGGAAGAGCTCAAGGCCGGCATTCGCCAGGCCACCATCGACATGAAGATCTTCCCGGCGCTCTGTGGAACAGCCTTCAAGAACAAGGGCATTCAGACGCTGCTGGACGCGGTGGTTGATTATCTGCCCAGCCCGCTGGACAAGCCTCCGGTGGAGGGCATCAATCCCGATAACCACTCCGAGATTCTGACCCGCAAGGCTGACGACAACGAGCCGCTGGCCGCGCTGGGCTTCAAGATCATCAACGATCCCTTCGGCAAGCTCTGCTTCATTCGCGTCTACTCGGGCGTTCTGAAGACGGGCGATACGATTGTCAACCCGCGTACCGGAAAGACCGATCGCGTGGGGCGTCTGGTAAAGATGCACGCCAACAAGCGCGAGGATATTACCGAGATTCGCGCCGGCGACATTTGCGCCGTGGTGGGCCTGAAGGAATTGAAGACGGGCGACACGCTCTGCCCGCAGCATCAGCAGATTGCGCTGGGTGCCATCACCTTCCCGGATACGGTGATCTCTGTCGCTATCGAACCCAAGACCAAGGCCGATCAGGAGAAGATGGGCATTGCGCTCTCTCGCCTGGCCGACGAGGACCCCACCTTCAAGGTGCGGACCGACGAGGAATCGGGTCAGACGATCATCAGCGGCATGGGCGAGTTGCACCTGGAGATTCTTGTGGATCGCATGAAGCGCGAGCACAAGGTGGAAGCCAATGTGGGCGAACCCAAGGTGGCCTTCCGCGAGACGATTCGCAAGACGGCCGAAGCTGAGGGCAAGTACATTCGCCAGACCGGCGGTTCGGGCAACTACGGACATTGCAAACTGCGCATCGAGCCGAACGTTCCCGGCGCGGGCTATGAATTCATCAACGCCATCAAGGCGGGCGCGGTTCCCAAGGAATACATCAAGCCCATCGATCAGGGCGTACAGGGGGCCATCGAACTGGGCATTCTGGCCGGCTATCCGCTGGTGGACATCAAGGTCACCCTGTTCGACGGCAGCTACCATGATGTGGATTCGAACGAAATGGCCTTCAAGTTTGCCGGATCGATCGCGTTCAAGGAAGCCGCTCGCAAGGCCTCGCCGGTTCTGCTGGAACCCGTGATGGCAGTCGAAGTGACGGTTCCCGAGGAGCACATGGGCACCATTATCGGCGACATCAACAGCCGCCGTGGCCGCATCGAAGGCATGGAACACGCCGCCGGTTCGCAGGTCATCAAGGCTATCGTGCCGCTGAAGGAAATGTTTGGCTACGTGAACGATATTCGTTCGTCCACGCAGGGCCGCGCATCGTACTCGATGCAGTTTGCTCGGTATGAAGAAGCACCGCGCATGATTGCCGACGAGATTATCGGGCGTTCGCAGGGTAAGTAAGGCAAGTGGTCAAGGAACAGTGGTCAGTGATCAGCCGGGATGAACGGGAATACCGACACGGTTGATTGAAGCAAGAAGAAACTGACAACTGGTCACTGACAACTGACAACTGTTTTGGGGCTGGAGCCGGATGGCCGGCGCCCCTGGATGAAACGGGCAGCACGAGCTACGAAAAAGGATTTGGAGTAGATCATGGGCAAGGAAAAGTTTGATCGCAGCAAGCCGCACGTGAATGTGGGAACGATCGGTCACATCGATCACGGCA
>Ga0209415_10003225_pt1 | contig 30312 bp, 29 predicted proteins | sample PeaSoiSIISIP2007_FD_187696 | JGI IMG/M metagenome (GOLD analysis project Ga0209415, IMG submission 187696) | Peat soil microbial communities from Weissenstadt, Germany - SII-SIP-2007 (SPAdes) (version 2) | ecosystem: Environmental > Terrestrial > Soil > Wetlands > Peat | place: Germany... | reverse complement strand
CCGGTGTGGCGCAGCTGGAAGCGCAGGCGATTTGTAATCGTCAGGTCGTGGGTTCGAGTCCCACCACCGGCTCGAAAGTCCTGGTAGATGCCGTGTGACCTTACTCCTTGGGCATCCGGCCCACGCCGTCGTGGCGGCGCAGCCCAGGGCTCGGGCAAGCGCTCGGAGAGTCGCTGGGCTCGCCCTGAACCTGCGGGCGTCGTCAGGTCGGGTTCGGTACGGGTGTCGTGGGGATGGCACCGGCTGGGCACGCCCGCGGGTCCCACGGTTGAAGGCCCGCGGTGTCCGGTGACGGGGCCGCGATCGCGGCCACCGTTGGGGCGACCGTCGGATCGGCCGGTGCCGTCGTGGCGGAAGCTCCAGGACCGCCCGCGGTGCCGGGTGTTGGCGGGGCATTCACGGCGAACTGGGAGCCGGTCACGACCGTCACCTGGGCCCCGTCGGCCACCTCACTCGGGTTGTAGGCCATGACGACCGACCCGGTCATCGAACGGACGACCTCCTCGGCGGCCGCCTCGACGGCCGGTGCTCGTGACCCGTAGTAGACGACGGTCTCGACCACGTCGCCGGTCGGTGTCGCATCGCCGACTGCCATGGCGTGGAACCCGAGTGCCGCGAGCGCACTGGCCGTGTCGGTGGCCTGATTGAAGGCCCCGCTACCGTTCATCACCGAGACGGTGACCGCCGCCGGAACCGGCAACGACTTGCCGGTCAGGGAGTCGATGGTCGGTCCGATTCCGAGCACCTGGTCGATGGCCGCGCGGTCTGGCGACAGGGCCGGAAACTCGACCTCGCCATACGGCGTGCCGTGATAGATGAGGCCCCCCGCGGCTCCTTGTGGATCGGTCACCTCGGCCACCGGCAGGGTGAGCTGCGGTACCGAGTTGATGTTGACCGAGTGAAATTCGAGCACCAGGTTCGCCATGTCGGTCACGGACCAGGACTGGTCGAAGGTGAGGTCACCCTTCCAGGAGTTGACGAGGCTCAGGTCGGAGATCGGGTTCCCGAGTCCCCGTTTGGCCACCGCGGCGGCCAATACCCGTAGGAACTCGTGGTTGCGGCGGATCCGGGCCAGATCGCTCTGGGCCTCTTGGGGCCACGCGAACGGGTCATTGGCGTTGTTGCCCGGAGCGTCGTACTGCAAGTGGCGAGCGCGCACCACCTGAAGCGCCTGGGTGCCGTTGAGGTGCACGCAGGTGGCCGCCCGGACGTTGAGGCCCGACTCTTGGTCGAACACCGACATCGGGAACGACATGTTGACGCCACCGAGGGCGTCCACGACGTTCGCGAACTGGTCGAAATTGAGGGAGACCGCATGCTGTATCGGTATTCCAAGGTCCTGTTCGATCGCCGCCACCAGTTGGGACAGGCCCTGATAGAGCCCGGCGTCGATCTTGGCGGCTCCGGTGCTGCGAGCGTTGGGTATGAACAGGTCCCGCGGGATGGAAATGATCGCCAGCCGGTGGTGGACCGGGTCGACGTGGAGGATCATGATCACGTCGCTGTTCACACCGTTCACGCCCTGCGAGCACAGACCGTACGCGGGGTTCTGCTTGGCCAACGCGCATCGCGACGTGGAACCCGCCATCAAGATGTTCTCCGTGGCGGCTTCCTGCCCGGTGGTAAGGGCTCCGCTGAGCCCCCGCACCCCTATCCGGTTGAGGTCATGGGTCAGGTAGTAGAGATACCCTGCCCCACCCGCCACCAAGAACAAGGCTGCGGCCAAGCCGATCAGGACACTCCGACGGATCCGGTGTCGACGAGGGCTCCGGATCGACCGGTGCCGAGCCCTATGGCCGCCCCTCGAGCGGGCAATCTCTTCACCTAGCGCGGTGAGCCCGGTCTCATTCGGTACTCGACCGGCCGGGCCGGGCGCGTAGGTGGCTCCCCGCGGTGGACCCGGGTTGGATCCCCGTGGCGCGGGCCCGGCGCGCCCGTCGACCACACCGCCCAACGCGCGCAGCCTGTCCTCGTGGTGCGAGGGGCTGCGTCGACCTTGGCGAGGTGGGTTGAGATCGCGTCCACGTCGGCCGCGACCAGTCATGAAGAACCAAGCGTAACGATCGGCACCGCGCGCGGTGGGTGACCCTTGGCCTCAATGGTGGGCGTTCGCTATCGGCGCGCCGCCCGCCGGACCGAGCCCCCGAGCACCAGCCCGACCACGAGCGGCAGGGCGGCGACCGCCATCCAGACGAGGCCCCGGTCAACGGTGATCGCCGCGGCCACCCCGACCGCCAGGATGCCCCCGACGGTCAGCTCGGGCGTGTCACCGACCAGGAAGTCCCACCAGAAGCGTCCGAAGCCGACCAGCCATCGGCCGATCGGCGGTGCGGCGCGCTCGGACCCGGCGGCCTCAGACACGCTCGGCCCCCGTCACCACCGGCCGCTCGCGTCGGAGGAGTTGCACCAGGCCGGCGGCCACCAGCCCGTAGAACGCGGCCAGCACCACGATGGCCACGTCGCTGCCGGGCCACCGCACGTGTACCCCCTCGCCGCTCCAGAACGTGCCGAAGCTGACCAGCATGATGCCGACGGTCATCTTCATGGCGTTCTCCGGCACCCCGGAGAGCTGCCGCGCCACCACCGCCCCGACCGCCCCGACGACGAGGACGGCCGCCCCGGCGGCGACGGTGGCCAGCTCGAGCGCGTGCCCGGTCGTGCCGAGGGTGAGGACGATGATGACGACCTCCAACCCTTCGAGAAACGTGCCCTTGAACGCCACGATCACCGCCGCCCGCGCGTTGGCCCGCCCGGCGGCCCCGCCCAGCCGTTCGACGTTGGAGGCGAAGATGGCGTCCTCGTCGTGCTTGGCCAGGACGCCCGCGGCGCGCAGCACCGCCTTTCGCAACCACTGCAGCCCGAACACGAGCAGCACCCCGCCGACCACGATCCGCAGCGGCGACAGCGGGATGTGGGTGAGCTCTGGCCCGATCGCCGCGACCAGCCCGGCCAGCAGCACGAGCGCGCCCAGCGCGCCGGTGAGCGCCCGGCGCCACCCCGCCGTCACCGCCACCGCGATCACGATCGTCAACGCCTCGACCATCTCGACCGCGCAGGCCAAGAAGACCGCGACCATGAGGACGACGTTGTCGGTGTGCACGATGCCGTGGGGGTTCACGGGGTCACCGCGTCGTGGCGACGGCTGGCGCGTTGGCGCGACACCTCGAAGCAGGCGACGGCCGTGGCCGCCGCCACGTTGAGGGACGGCAGCACCCCGCCGTGGGGAATGGCGGCTACCAGATCGCAACGCTTGCGGACGAGGGGCGCCAGCCCCCGCTCCTCCCCACCCACCACGACCGCCACCGGGCCCTCGCCGAGCGACACCTCGAACAGGGAGCGGGGGGCCTCGCCCGCCAGGCCGAGCGTCCACACGCCCAGGTCCGACAGGGTCGAGAGTGCTGCCGGGATCCCGCCGACCACCGAGAAGGACAGGTGCTCGACCGCGCCGGCCGCCACCTTCACCGCCGCCGGCGACAGGTGCGCCGCCCGGTGCCGGGCGAGCACGACACCGGTCACCCCGGCGCACTCCGCGCTGCGCAGGAGGGCTCCCAGGTTGCGCGGATCGCTGACGCCGGCCACCACCACGAGGAAGGCGTGGCCGGCGGCGGGGTCGCACAGCGCCTGGAGGTCGACCGGTTCGATCGGCGCGGCCATGGCCAGCACCCCTTGGGGGGCCTCGGTGAAGGCCTCGGCCTCGAGCCGGCGCCGGCCGACGGTCTCCACCCGGACCCTGCGCTGGTGCGCCAGCGCCTCGATCTCGTCGAGCTGGGCCGAGGGTTCCAGCCCCTCGGCCAGGAGGAGCCGCCGGACCGGACGCCGGCCGGCCGCCAGGAGCTCCCGCACGGCGCGGCGGCCCTCGACGCGGTCCCCGCCGAGCGGATGGGGCTGACCCCCCCTCCGGGCGCCCGGCTCGGGCGCCGGGCGGCGGGGGGCGGCCGCCCGCCGGGGGGACGGTCCGGCACGCCGAAGCGGGCGGGGAGGGCTCACCGTCGGTCGTCGCTCGTCGAGCTGACGAGGACCACGGCGAGGGCCGCGATCCCCTCGGCGCGGCCGATCGCGCCCAACCCGTCCGTCGAGGTGGCCTTCACCGACACGGGTGCGCCGAGCGCCTCGCTCAGGCGCTGCGCCATGCCGGCGAGGTGGCGGGAGAGCCGCGGGGCCTCGGCCACAACCGTGCAGTCGGCATTGAGGGGCCGGAACCCGGCCGCGGCCACCCGGCCCACGACCTCCACCAGCAGGCCGATGCTGTCCGCCCCGGACCAGGTCGGGTCTGTGTCGGGGAAGTGCTGCCCGAGATCGCCGAGGCCCGCCGCGCCGAGCAGCGCGTCGGCCAGCGCGTGCGCCACCACGTCGGCGTCGCTGTGGCCGGCCAACCCACGGGCCGCTTCGACGTGCACGCCGCCGAGAACGAGCGGGCGATCCGGGTCCTCGGAGAAGGCGTGGGCGTCGAACCCCTGGCCGATGCGGGTGCTCACCGGACCAAGAGCTGTTCGGCGAGCGCGAGGTCGACGGGCGTCGTCAGCTTCAGGTTGCCGGGGTCGCCCGGCACCACCCGCACGGTGGCGCCGAGGGCCTCGACCAGTGCGGCGTCGTCGGTCGCGTCCTCCTCGGTCGCGTGCGCCCGCCGCAGCACGGCGGCCACGAACGCCTGCGGCGTCTGCACCGCGACCAGTGCTCGGCGGTCGATCGTCTCGAGCACGATCGGCTGGCCTTCGGCGAACGGGGTGTCCATCCGCTTCAGCGTGTCGCTCACCGGGAGTGCAGGGACCGCGCCGCCTGCCCCCTCGGCCAGCGCCGCGACCACGGCCTCGAAGAGGGCGGGCGGCGCCAGCGGCCGCGCGGCGTCGTGCACCACCACCAGGTCGACGTCGTCGGGAACCGCGGCCAGGCCGGCCCGCACCGAAGCGGCCCGGGTGGCGCCGCCGGACACCACGACGTCCGCCCCGTACGGCGGAGTCTCGGCCGCCAACGCGTCGTCACCCTTGGGCAACACCAGGACCACGCGGACGCAGGTGGGGCGGCAGGCCGCCACGGACCACTCGAGCACCGGTCGACCGGCCAGCAATGCGAACTGCTTGGGCGCCCCGAACCGCTCGCCCGAACCGCCGGCCACGACCACCCCCCACACGCCGGGCATTGGCGGTGGATCAGGGCAGCGCGTCGTTCAGGCGCTGCTCGGCCGTCTCCTCATCGACTGCCAGGGCGAATGTCAGCTCGGACACCAGGATCTGGCGCGCCCGGGACAACATGCGCTTCTCACCGGCCGACAGCCCCTTGTCCTTGTCGCGGATGGACAGGTTCCGGACGACCTCGGCCACCTGGTAGATGTCGCCCGAACGGAGCTTCTCGGAGTGGTTCTTGTAGCGGCGCGACCAGTTGGTCGGCATCCGCGCTTCCTTCTTGCGCAGAACGGCGAAGACCTCTTCGACCTCTTCGTCGTTGATGACCTCGCGCAACCCCACGCCATCGGTCGCGTCCGCCGGGACCATGAGCGTGAGGTCGCCGTAGGCGAGGCGGAGCACCAGGTACTCCCGCTTCTCACCGAACGCCACCTTGGTTTCCCGCTTCTCGACGACCGCTGCGCCATGGTGCGGGTAGACGACCTTGTCACCGACTTTGAACACGCAACTCCCTCGCGTCGTAGTGCCGGGTGGGCTCCCCGGCGGTCCCCAAGCGCGAACGGCACGCCCTCATTGCCCGCCACTCCGGCAATGCCTCTGCGGCAAATGGCGACTACCCAGTTTACATGACCGCCGCGCGACCCCGGCCGGGTCCACGGCGACGCTCTCCGGGCGGTTCAGTCGGCCGAGCTGCCTGCGAGCTCCATCGGCGGCGGCGCTTGCAGCCCCTCCATGGCCCGGAAGCTGAGCTGGCGCTCGCCGTCAACCTCTTCGGCGTCGATGAGGATGGTCTCGCCCACCCGGAACTCCTTCCACAAGATCCGCTCGGAGAGCGGGTCCTCCAGCAGCTGCTGGATGGCGCGGCGCACCGGCCGGGCGCCGAGCTGTGGATCGAAGCCGCGCTCGGCCAGGAGGGACCGGGCCGCCGGGGTCAGCTCGATGGCCAGGCCCTGGGTGGCGAGCTGCTCGGAGGTGCGGGCCAGCTTCAGGTCGACGATCTCCATGACCTCGTCGCGGGAGAGCTCGTGGAAGACGATCACCTCGTCGATGCGGTTCAAGAACTCGGGCCGGAAGTGCGCCTTCAGGGCGTCGTTGACCTTCGCCTTCATCCGCTCGTAGGTCACCGCCTCGGACGTCTTGGCGAAGCCGACCGAGGACTTGCGCAGGTCGGCCGTGCCCAGGTTCGACGTCATGATCAGGACGGTGTTCTTGAAGTCGACCGTCCGCCCCTGCGCGTCGGTCAACCGCCCGTCTTCGAGAATCTGGAGCAGCGTGTTGAACACGTCGGGGTGCGCCTTCTCGACCTCGTCGAACAGCACCACCGAGAAGGGCTTGCGCCGCACGGCCTCGGTGAGCTGGCCGCCCTCTTCGTAGCCGACGTAGCCGGGGGGAGACCCGACCAGGCGGCTCACGGTGTGCTTCTCCATGTACTCGCTCATGTCGAGCTGGATCAACGCGTCCTCGTCGTCGAAGAGGAACTCGGCCAGCGTCTTTGCGAGCTCGGTCTTGCCGACCCCGGTCGGGCCCAAGAAGATGAACGAGCCGCTCGGGCGCTTGGGGTCCTTCAGGCCGGCACGGGTGCGGCGGATCGCCCGGGACAGCGCCTTCAACGCCTCTTCCTGGCCGATGACCCGCCGGTGCAGCTCGTCTTCCATGCGGAGGAGCTTGGCCGTCTCCTCCTCGGTCAGGCGGTAGACGGGAATGCCGGTCCAGTTGGCCAGCACCTCGGCGATGACATCCTCGTCTACGACGTCGAAGAGGTCCACGCCGTCGGCCCGCCACTCGGCCTCCATGGCCTCCTTGCGGTCGAGGCGGTCCTTCTCTTGGTCCGAGAGCTTCTTCGCCTGCTCGAAGGCGCCGTGCTCGATGGCCGCCTCCTTGTCGGTACGCAGCCGGGAGATCTCCTCGTCCAGCTTCTTGTAGCTGGGCGGCGTGGCCATGCGCCGGATGCGCAGGCGGCTGCCGGCCTCGTCGATGAGGTCGATCGCCTTGTCGGGCAGGCAGCGGTCCGACAGGTAGCGGTCGGCCAGGTTGGCGGCTGCCACCAGCGCCTGGTCGGTGATCGTCACCGCGTGGTGCGACTCATAGCGGTCGCGCAGGCCCTTCAAGATGTCGATGGTGAGCGCCACCGAGGGCTGCTCCACCTTCACCGGTTGGAACCGGCGCTCGAGGGCTGCGTCCTTCTCCAGGTGCTTGCGGTACTCGTCGAGGGTGGTGGCCCCGACGGTCTGCAGCTCGCCGCGCGCCAGCATGGGCTTCAGGATCGACGCCGCGTCGATCGCGCCCTCGGCCGCGCCTGCGCCGACCAGGGTGTGCAGCTCGTCGATGAACAAGATGATGTCGCCCCGGGTGCGGATCTCCTTCAAGACCTTCTTCAACCGCTCCTCGAAGTCGCCCCGGTAGCGAGAACCGGCCACCAGCGCGCCGAGGTCGAGCGTGTAGAGCTGCTTGCCGGCCAGGGTCTCTGGGACCTCGCCGGCGACGATGCGCTGGGCCAGGCCCTCCACGATGGCGGTCTTGCCGACGCCGGGGTCGCCGATCAATGCCGGGTTGTTCTTGGTGCGCCGCGACAGCACCTGCATCACCCGTTCGATTTCCTTCTCGCGCCCGATCACCGGGTCGAGCTTCCCCTCGCGGGCCAGCTGGGTGAGGTTGCGCCCGAACTGGTCGAGCACGGGCGAGCCCGAGGGGGTGTCCGAGGCGGAGGACCCGGGGCCCGCTCCCACGGCCTCTTTGCCCTGGTAGCCGGACATGAGCTGGATGACCTGCTGGCGGACGCGGCCCAGGTCCGCACCGAGGCTGATCAGCACCTGCGCGGCGACGCCCTCGCCCTCGCGCACGAGACCGAGGAGCATGTGCTCGGTCCCGATGTAGCTGTGCCCGAGCTGGAGCGCCTCGCGCAGGGAGAGCTCGAGGACCTTCTTCGCCCGGGGGGTGAACGGGGGGGAGCCACTCGGCGCGGTCCCGGCCATCCCGATCGTCTCTTCGACCTTCTCCCGCACGGCTTCGAGCGAGATGCCGAGCGAGTCGAGCGCCTTGGCGGCCACACCCTCGCCCTCGTGGATGAGTCCGAGAAGGATGTGCTCGGTCCCGATGAAGCTGTGGTTGAGCAGGCGCGCTTCTTCCTGCGCCAACACCAGCACCCTTCGTGCCCGGTCTGTGAAGCGTTCGAACACTGACCGCCTCCGGTTTCGGCTCGTCCTCCAGTCCGGACCAAAGTGTACCCGGGGCACCCCTCCGAACCGGCCGCGGACGCGATTGCGGCCAAACTTTCGCCGATCGGGCCGGGGGGTGGGCTGTCCCTCGTGCGCAGGCGTCGCCTATCGTGCTCACGGTGGATGCCGCGGCGGTCCTCGGACTTCCTTTGCTCGAAGGGGACCTCGAGCGCATCGAACCCCTGCTCACGAGCTCAGTGAGCGCCGGAGACCCGTTCCTAGACGAGGTGGCGACCCATCTCATCGCGGCCGGGGGCAAGCGCCTGCGGCCACTGCTGGCGTTGGCCTCGGCCACGGGGGGCGAACATCCGGCCAGCGAGGCGGATCTCTTGGGTGGGGTCGCCGTGGAGCTCGTCCACCTCGCCTCCTTGTACCACGACGACGTGATCGACGAGGCCACCATGCGGCGCAGCGTGGAGAGCGTGAACAGCCGCTTCGGCAACCTCGTGGCCATCGTGGCCGGCGACTACCTGCTCTCGCGCTCCGCCGAGATCGCGGCGGGCCTCGGCACCGAGATCGCCGGGCTCCTGGCCACGACCCTCGGCCGGCTCTGCCAGGGCCAGGTGGCCGAGGTGCGCGCGGCCTTCTCGGTCACGCGCACCGCCGACCAGTACTTCGACGCCATCGCCGGCAAGACGGCGGCGCTCATGGCCACCTCGTGCCGCATCGGCGCGCTGACTGGCGGGCGCGACACCGAAGAGGTCGAGGCCCTGACCGCCTTCGGTCGCTGCTTCGGCATGGTCTTTCAGCTGCGCGACGACGTGATGGACGTGGTGTCGAGCGAGGACGAGCTCGGCAAGCCGCCCGGACAGGACCTCGCCGAGGGGGTCTATACGCTCCCGGTCCTGCGCGCCCTGGAGGACCGCGACGTCGGTCCCGAACTGGCGACCCTGCTCGGTCAGGCCCTCGGCCAGCCCGAACGGGACAAGGCGCGCTCGATGGTGGCCGCCTCGTCGGGCATCGCCGACACCGTCGCCTTCGGCCGCCGGTACGCGGCCGACGCCGCGGCGGCCACCGCGGGCGTCCGTTCCCGGCGGTTGGCGAGCGGGCTGGCCGCGCTCACCGACTCCCTCTTCGACGGCCAGTTCCAGTAGCGGGCCGGTCCGGCTGGCCCAGGCTCCCCGGCGTCAGCGCTCGGGACGGAGCGTCGGGAACGCGATGACCTCGCGGATGTTGGGGACGTCGCACAGGATCATGGCCAGCCGGTCGACCGACAGGGCCAGGCCGCCGGTCGGCGGGAGCCCGTGCTCGAGGGCCCGCAGGAAGTCCTCGTCGACGCCCATCGTCTCGTCGGGATCGTCCGCGCCGCGCCGCGCCTGCTCCACCAGGCGCTGGCGCTGATCGTCGGGGTCGGTCAGCTCGCTGAAGGCGTTCCCGATCTCGTGGCCGACCACCACCGGCTCGAACCGCTCGACCAGGTCGGGGTCCTTGCGGTGTCGCCGGGCCAGCGGCGAGATCTCGGCCGGGTAGTCATAGACGAAGGTCGGGTCCCAGATCCCTCCCTCGGCCGTCTTCTCGTAGATCTCGGCCAGCAGCTTCCCCGGACCCCACTCCTCGGGCGGTGGCGGCGCGCCGGCGGCCGCCAGGTGCTTGCGCAAGACGTCGCGCTCGGTGTGCACGGTGAGCTCGTGGCCCGTCGCCTCCGCCACCAGCTCCGCCATGGTGGCGCGGCGCCAGGGGGGCGTGAGGTCGAGCGGCCGGTCCTGGTAGGTGAGGGTCGTGGTGCCCACAATGTCTCGGGCGAGGCCGGCCACCAGGTTCTCGAAGAGGACCATGAGGTCGCCGTAGTCGGCATAGGCCTGGTACAGCTCGACGGTCGTGAACTCGGGGTTGTGGAACGGCGAGATGCCCTCGTTGCGGAACAGCCGGCCGATCTCGAACACCTTCTCGAAGCCGCCCACGATGAGCCGCTTCAGATAGAGCTCGGGCGCGATGCGCAGGTACAGGTCCATGTCGAGCGCGTTGTGGTGGGTGACGAACGGCCTCGCCATCGCGCCGCCGGGGATGGGGTGCAGGATCGGCGTCTCGACCTCGATGAAGTCGAGGTCCCACAGGCGCTCGCGCAGGCGCCGCACCAGCCGGCTGCGGTTGAGCTGGATCTGGCGGCTCCTCGGGTTGGCCCACAGATCGACCTCGCGCTGGCGGTAGCGGGTCTCGACGTCGGTCACCCCGCGCCACTTGTCTCCGAAGCCCCGCCGCGTGGCGGCCAGGAGCTCCCAGTGGGTCACCTTGACCGAGAGCTCGCCGCGCTTGGTCCGCACGACCTCGCCCCGTGCGCCGATCCAGTCGCCCAGGTTGAGCCGGCTGAACTCCTCGAAGTCCTCGGTCGAGTCGGCCAGGGCGAACAGCTGGATGGCCCCCGACGAGTCGCGCAGCTCGGAGAAGGCGAGCCGACCCTGCGGGCGGCTGAGCAGCACCCGCCCGGCCACCGACACTTCGGCGCCGGACTCCTCCCCAGGCGAGAGCGCGCCGAACCGCTCGACCACCTCGGCCGCCGACATGGTCCGTTCGTACCGGTAGGGCTGGGTCTTTCCCCCGCCCCGGCGGGGGGCTTCGTCCGGCTCCCCGCTCACTTGGTGCCGCCCACGTTGCGTTCATAGACGATCCGCAGCCCGTGCAGGGTGAGCCACGGCTCCACGTGCTCGATGGCCTGCGCGTAGGGGGCGATGAGCTCGGCCAGCCCACCGGTCGCCACGGTCGTGGCGTCGGTGCGCAGCTCGGACTGCAGCAGGCGGCACATCCCGTCGACCAGCGCGCCCGAGCCGTAGAGGGCGCCCGACTGGATCGACTCGGCGGTCGTCCGCCCGATCACGCCCCGCGGCTCGACGAGCTCCACCCGCCGCAGCGCCGCGGCCTGCTGGTAGAGGGCGTCGAGGCCGACCGCGATCCCCGGCATGATCGCGCCCCCCAGGTACTCCCCGGCCGCCGAGATCACCTCGAACGTGGTGGCCGTGCCCAGGTCGACCACGATGCACGGGCCGCCGAACAGGTCGAAGGCGCCGACGGCGTCGGCCACGCGGTCGGGGCCCACCTCGCGGGGGTTGTCGTAGAGGATCGGCATGCCGCTCTTCGTGCCGGGCCCGAGGATCACGCACGGCCGGTCCGACAACCAGCGGGCCGCCATCTGGCGCAACGTGGTCGTGAGCTCGGGCACCGACGAGCACACGGCGATCCCGGTGACGGTCTCGGCGACGTCGAGGCCCTCGAGATCGAGCAGCTGGGTGAGGAGCACCGCGTGCTCGTCGGCCGTGCGGTCGGGCACCGACGACAGGCGCCAGTGGTGGGTGAGGCCGTGGAAGGGGTGCGCCTCGGCCCCGATCCCGACGCCGCCGTCCGCGTTGGTGACCGCTTCGCGCTGGGCGTCGGTGAGCGCGAACAGCCCGACGACCGTCTCGGTGTTGCCGGCGTCGATGGCGAGGAGCATGCGTCAGCCTCGCGCGGCGCCGGCGGGTGAGAGGTCGAGGCCGAAGTCGAGCGCCGGGGCCGAGTGGGTGAGGGCGCCCGACGAGATACAGTCCGGACCGGCCGCGGCCAGCGAGGCGGCCGTGTGCAGCGTGACCCCACCCGACACCTCGACCAGTGGACGGGGCTCCCCCGACGCGCGCACGAGCGCCACGCAGCGGGCGATCTCCTCGGGGGTCATGTTGTCGAGCAGGACCGCCGTGGCCCCGGCGCGGCATGCCTCTTCGACCTGGTCGAGGCGGTCGCACTCGACCTCGACCAGGCGGCCCGGCCAGCGGTCCCGGGCGGTCAGGACCGCGTCGGTGATGCTCAGCGCCCCGAGATGGTTGTCCTTCACCAAGACGGCGTCGGACAGGCTGGCGCGGTGGTTGTGGCCACCCCCGGCCCGGACGGCCGCCTTCTCCAGGGCCCGGAGCCCCGGCGTCGTCTTGCGCGTGTCGAGGACCCGGACCGCCGGATTGACGGCGTGCACGGCGTCGACGAGGCGGCGGGTCGCCGTCGCCACGCCCGAGAGGTGGCCGACGAAGTTGAGGAGCGTGCGCTCGGCCGCCAGCAGCCCGCGCAGGGACCCCGCCAGGTCCGCCACCGGCTCCCCCTGGGCCACGGCCGATCCCTCGGCCAGCCGCCAGGTCACGACCGCGCAGCCGCCCACCTGCGTCAGGGTCTCGTCCGCGCACCGCCGGCCGGCCAGCACGCCCGGCTGACGGGCCACCAACACGAGGGCGCCGGTGGCGTCCTCGGGCACGAGCGAGCCGGTCAGGTCCCCGAGCGGGAGCAGATCCTCGGCCAGGCCGCGCCGGACCGCCGCGCGCACGGCCCCCCACGGCGGGTGCAGGTCGCTGCTCTCGTCTCCCATCAAGTGGATCCCATCACGACGAAGGGGCGAGCTCGGCCAGCCAGCGCTCGTCGGCCTGGACGAGCCGGCAGCGCCAGCTGGGATCGGTCGCCAGGAAATCGGCGCGGGTGTGGGCGCCGCGGCTCTCGGTGCGCGCGGTGGCGGCGGCCAGGATGGCCCGGGCGACCACGACGAGGTTGGCCAGCTCCGCGGCCGGCGCGCCGGAGAACGAGGTGAGCGCCTCGGCCACCTCGTCGACGACCGCGCTGGCGCCCCGCAGTGACTCGGCAGTCCGCACCACGCCGGCCCCCGCCGTCATGGCCCGTTGCAGGCGGTCGCGCAGCTTGTCGAGGTCGTCGTCGCGCCCGGCGGCGGGCGCCCCGACCGGCGCGCGGGACGCGGGCACCCTGAGCGGCCGACAGCCGATGGGGTCGGCATCGCCGGTGAGCGCCCGCAGCACCCCGGTCGCCGACGGGCCGCTCGCGCCCGAGGCGATCCGTTCGGCGAGGCGCGCCCCGAACACCATGCCTTCCAGGAGGGAGTTGGAGGCCAGGCGGTTGGCGCCGTGCACGCCGGTGCAGGCGGCCTCCCCGGCCGCCCACAACCCGGGCAGCGCCGTCGCCCCGAAGAGATCAGTGAGCACGCCCCCCGACAGGTGATGGGCAGCCGGCGCGATCGGCAACCAGTCGGTCGCCGGGTCGAGCCCGATCCCCTCGAGGGACGCCGCGATCGTGGGGAACCGCTCGGCGAACTGCTCGAGCCCGGTCGCGTCCAGCCACAGGTGCTCCACGCCCTGGTCCGCCATGCGTTCGGCCATGGCCCGGCTCACGACATCGCGGGGCGCCAGCTCGTCGACGAACGAGGCGCCGTGAGCGTCGCGCAGGCGCGCCCCGTGACCGCGCAGCGCTTCGGAGAGCAACGGGCGCGGCATGGCCGGGTGGTGCAGCGCGGTCGGGTGGAACTGCACGAACTCGACGTCGGCGACCGGCACGCCCGCGCGCAACGCCATGGCCACCCCGTCACCGGTCGCCCCGGTCGGGTTGGTGGTGATCGAGAAGAGCTGACCGACGCCACCGGTGGCCAGCACCACGTTGGTGGCCCGCACCTCGACGAGCGCCCCGTCCGGCGCCAGGGCCAGCACCCCGCAGCACCGGCCGTCCTCGATCAACAGCTCGAGCGCGAACCAACGCTCGAGCAGCTCGCTGACCGAGTCCCGGGTGGCGTCGACCAGCGCCCGCTCGACCTCGGCGCCGGTGGCGGCGCCACCCGCGTGGACGACCCGCGGGCGGGAGTGCCCGCCTTCGCGGGCGAGCGCCAGCCTGCCCGACGCCTCCCGGTCGAAGTCCGCGCCGAGGGCGATCAGCTCGTGGACCCGCAGCGGCCCCTCGTCGACCAGGACCCGCACGGCGTCCACGTCGCAGAGGCCGGCGCCGGCGGCCAGCGTGTCGGCCAGGTGGAGGTCGGTCGAGTCCTCGTCCCCGCCGAGAACGGCGGCCACGCCCCCCTGCGCCCAACGGGTGGCCGTCTGGGAGAGCTCCCCCTTGGTGAGGACGCCGACCGCCAGCCCCGCCCCGCCGCGCCCGCCCGCCATGCGGACGGCGGCCGACAGGCCGGCGACCCCGCTCCCGAGCACCAGCACGTCGAAGGGTCCGGGCGACGCGCCGGCCACGGGTTTCCGACCGGCGGGCGACGCGGTCATCGCTCGACGGCGCCCACCGGATAGGCCAGCGCCGCCAGCGAGTCGACGACGTCGTTGCCCGCATTGAAGGCCTGGCGGCCGAGGCCGAAGCCGACCGGCGACGCGAGGTCGGCGCGCAGTGGCACGACGGCCGCGCAGTTGTCGATCAGCCGCACCGGACCGACCTGGGCGGCGATGAGCAACCGCAGCGGGCGGTGGCCGTCGAGGCGCGCCGGCACGACCAGGTCTTCGGCGTCGACGACGGTGGCGTAGTCGAGGCCGACCTCCGGAACGGCCGCGGCGACGGCCTCCATGACCGACGCCACCGCGGCGGGTCGACGCTCACCCGCGCTGATGGCGGCGCGACCGGCGGCCAGGGCCCGCGAGAGGGCGGTGGCCGCGGCGCGCTCTGCGGGCGAGAGGCGCCGGTTGCGGCTCGACAGCGCCAGGCCATCGGCCTCCCGGACGGTGGTGCAGGCGACGACCTCGACCGGGAACCCGAGGTCGGCGGCCATTCGACGGATCACCGCCAGCTGCTGGAAGTCCTTCTCGCCGAAGTAGGCACGGCACCGGCCGGCCGCCGCGAACAGCTTGGCCACGACGGTGGCCACGCCGGTGAAGTGCCCCGGACGCGACGCACCCTCCCAGTCCCTCGCCTCAACTCCGACGGACACGAGCGTCTCGGTCGGCGCGGGCCAGGTCGGGCACATCTCGTGGACCGACGGGGCGAACACGATGTCGGCCCCGGCCTGCGCGCACACCACCAGGTCGCCGGAGAGGTCGCGCGGGTAGCGCTCCAGGTCGCTCGGGTCACCGAACTGCAGCGGGTTGACGTAGATGCTCACGGCCACTACGTCGCACTCGGCGGCCGCCCGCTCGATCAAAGAGACGTGGCCGGCGTGCAGCGCACCCATGGTGGGCACGAACCCGACGCGGGCGCCCCGCGCGCGCGCCGCCTCCAGCGAGGCCGACAAGCCCTCCAGCGTCTCGGTGACGGCGACCGACGGCGCCGCTGGCACGTTGGGGACGAGCGCCGGCTCGATCGGGCGGAGACCGGCGTCGCGCCCGGTGCGGCCGGCGGCGTCGGCCGCCAGGCGGAGCGCCTGGCCGACCAGCACGTTGTAGGCGGGACGCTCCTCGGGGGCGAGCGCCTGGCGGTGGCGCTCCAGCGTCGCCCAGTCACCCCGGCCGGCCGGCCCGGTCAGCGCCTGCATCGGGCCGAGGCGCCCCACGTCGTCGAGGGCGGCCCGGCTGAGGTCCAAGAACGCGTCCAGTTCCAGTCCGACCGTGCCGGCGACGCGCCCGACCTGGCCGAGGAGGGCGACGACATGGTTGGCGGCGATGCAGGCCGCGGCGTGGTAGGCGGCGCGGTCGGCGTCGGCCACGTGCAGCGCACGGCCACCCAGGGACTCGACCATCCGGCACACCGCGGGGTCGCCGGCCACGGCGAAAGAGATGCCCTGGACCAGCCGGCGGGCCCCGATCTCGGGGGTGGGCAGCGGCACCAACGGGTGCAGCGCCCCCCGACGCGGGTGGGTGTCGAGCACGCCGAGACCGAGCGACGCAGCCAGGTGCACGACGACGCAGCGCGGGTTGGGACGCACCGAGGCCGCCACGGCGCCAATGGCGTCGTCCGGGGTGGCGATGACGAGCACATCCACGCCCGACGCGGCATCGGTCTGGTCATCGTCCCGACCGAGGAGGCCGACGACGTCCCAGCCGGCCGAGCCGAGTGCCTGGGCGAGCGAACGTCCGGCCCTTCCCGGGCCGATGAAACGCACGGACTGCACCGCACCTCCTTCGGCGTTCCGGCCCTCTCGGTGCCGTTCGCGTCAGTGATGGGAGTCGTTGACGATCACAGTGTACCCAGGTTTGCGACGGCGCCCACCGACGCCGCCAGCACCTCGGGCGGCACCAGATCGGGCGCCAGGTCGGCCAGCGGGGCGAGCACGAAACGGCGCTCGTACATGCGGGGGTGGGGGACGACGAGGTCGGGCTCGTCTACCCGTTCGGTGCCCACCAACAGCACGTCCGCGTCGAGCGTCCGGGGCCCGAAGCGCACCGCGCGCACCCGCTGTGCGTCCGCCTCCAGGCGGGCGCAGCGCGCCAGGAGCTCTCGCGCGGTGGCGCTCGTCGCCAGCTCCACCACCAGGTTCAGATAGGCCGGCTGGTCGGCGGGCCCGCCCACCGGATCCGTCTCGTAGAGGGGGGAGACGGCCACCAGGTCGCCCTCGGCGGCCAGGAGCTCGACGGCCCGCCGCAGCTGCGCGCGGCGATCGCCCAGATTGGAGCCGAGCCCGAGGAAGGCCCGAACCACCGCCGGGCTAGTCGCGCCGCAAGACGAGTCGGACACCGACCGTGTCGACGTCGAGGGCGAGCGGCGGCTGCAGCTTGCGCACCGTCACCGCCACGGTTTCGAGGCGCGCGTCGAACGCCAGCAGGGCACTGCCCACGGCGTGGGCCAGCGCCTCGAGCAGTGCGAAGGAGGTCGTCTGGACGACCCGGGCCGCGCACTCGGCCAGGACGCCGTAGTCGGCCGTGTCGGACAGCTGGTCGGACAGGGCGGAGCGGGCGACATCTCCCCACAGGTCGAGGTCGAGCTCGAAGGGCTGGGCTCGCTCGCGCTCTGCGGGCAGCGCCCCGTGGACGCCTTGGACCCGCAGCCCCCGCACCTCGATACGCGGCGCGAGGTCGTCCTTCGAGCTCACCCGGTGCGCGACGGCGGCACCACGACGGAGGCGACCAGCTCCCGGCCGCCGGGGCCCATCTGGCGTCCGATCATGTGCTCGACCGTCGCCACCGCCTGGGGTCCCGAAGTGAGGCGCCCCGACCACACCAAGAATCCGGCCACGACACCCATGAGCTGGTCGCCGAGCTCGTCGCGGTGCATGAGCACCTTGAGCCCGGCGGCCAACGAGTCGCGTAGGTCGCGGTAGCACTCCTCGAGCACCGGGCGAGGGTCGACGCCCGCGCTCAGCGCGTAGTGGGCCCAGGTCAACCCGCCATCCTCGTAGGCGGCCAGGTTGTGCGGAGACGGGAGGAGCGAGATGACGCGATTGAACTCCTGCACCCGCAACCAGATGATCTCCTCCTGTCTGCGCACCCGCCGGTGGTTCGGCGCGAACCCGCCGGGCCGCTCGCTCACCGCCAGGTGGTCGCGAATGACCCAGGTGAAGTTGCGCGGCGGGATCCCCGCCGCCCACTTGCCCTTCATGACCGTCGCTCCCTCATCGCCTGCTGCCTCTCGTCCCGAGGGTCCTCAGCCGGGCGTCCGGCGGCGGGACCGGCCACCAGCGCAGCCGCCCGGCGGGTCGCCAGGACGTCGTGCACCCGGACCATGCCGACCCCCTGGGTCATCGCCCACACGGCCGTGGCCAGCGATCCCTCGAACCGCTCGTCCGTCGCCAACATATCGGTGTCGCCGGGGTCGGCGAAGGTGCCGAGGAAGGATTTTCGGCTGGTCCCGACCAGCACACCGGCGGCACCCGCCGCGCGGGCGTCGTCCACCAGGCTGGCCAGGTGCCCGAGCAGGGCCAGGTTGTGGGCGCGCGTCTTGCCAAACCCGATCCCGGGGTCCACCCACAGCTCGCGCACCCCGGCCCCCCGCGCTCGGCCGGCGAGCTCCAACAGGGCGTCGCGCACCTCGGCCACCACGTCGCCGTAGGACGGGTGCTGCTGCATGTCAGCGGGGGAGCCCTGGCGGTGCATGGCCACCCAGCCGACGCCCCGCTCGGCCGCGGTCGGCCAGAGCGTGCCCGAGACGTCGTTGATGAGCGTGGCTCCGGCGGCTACCGCGGCCAAGGCGACCGGTCGCTTGGTGGTGTCGATCGACACGCGCACCGGCTCGGCGGCCAGTGCCTCGACGACCGGCAGCACGCGTCGCAGCTCCTCGTCCGGGTCGACCGGGCTGGCGCCGGGGCGCGTGGACTCCCCGCCCACGTCGACGATGTCGGCGCCCGCCTCGATCAGCGTCCGCCCGTGAGCGATCGCGTCGGCCGGGAGCAGGTAGCGGCCGCCGTCGAAAAAGGAGTCGGGCGTGACGTTGAGCACGCCCATGACGATCGGCGGCGTGTCACTCAACCGGGACATGTCGCCGAGCGTATGCGCAGGCGCGCCTCGGCCGGAGCCTCCAGGGCGCTTCAGCGGCCGTGGATGAACTGCATGGCTTCGGCCCGGGTGGCCGGGTCCGAGCGGAAGAGCCCGCGCACAGACGAGGTCACGGTCACCGTGCCGGGCTTCTTCACCCCGCGCATGGACAGGCAGAGGTGCTCCGCCTCGACCACCACCAGCACGCCACGCGGCGCCAGCGCCGACTCCAGGGCGTCGGCGATCTGGGTGGTCATCCGCTCTTGGACCTGGAGGCGGCGGGCGAAGCCGTCGACCAGGCGCGCCAGCTTGGACAAGCCGGTGATGCGGCCGTCGCTGTTGGGGATGTAGGCCACGTGCGCCCGCCCGATGAAGGGCACCAGGTGGTGCTCGCACAAGGAGGCGAACGGGATCTCGCGCACCATGACCATCTCGTCGTGCTCGGCCTCGAACGTGACGGTCAGGTGGCGCGACGGGTCGTCGGCAATCCCGCTGAACAGCTCCTCGTACATGGCCGCGACCCGGGTCGGCGTGGCCACCAGACCCTCTCGCTCTGGGTCCTCCCCGATCGCCTCCAGCAGCTCGCTCACCGCGCGCGCCACGCGGGCCACGTCGACCGATGATCCCTTGATCATCTGGCCGTCGCTCGGTGGGCCACCCCGGGGTCACCGCGGTAGCTGTGCACGGAGGCCAGGTTGCGGAACCGCTCGTTGGCGTCCAGGCCGTAGCCCACCACGAACTCGGCCGGAATGGTGAACCCGACGTAGCGCAACGCCAGGTCGACCCGCTGTTCTGCCTCCTTCACCAAGAGCGCGCAGATCTCGAGGCTGGCCGGGCGGCGCGCCTGGAGGTAGCGGCGCAGGTAGTTGAGCGTGAGCCCGCTGTCGATGATGTCCTCGACGACGAGCACATGGCGACCGGCCAGATCTGCGTCCAGGTCCTTCACGATGCGCACGACGCCCGAGGTGCGGGTCGCGCTGCCGTAGGAGGACACCGCCATGAAGTCGACGTCCACGGGGAGCGCGATGGCCCGGCAGAGGTCGCTCATGAAGATCATGGCGCCCTTCAAGACACCGACGAGGAGTGGTGGGTCGTCGACGTAGTCGGCGGTGATGGCCGCGCCGAGCTCGGCGACCTTCGCGGCCAGCTCGGCTGCCGTGACGATCGGCGGTCCGACGTCGGGCGCCGCCCACCCCGGCGCCTCTTCAGGCTTCACCGGCCGCACCTTATCGGAGGGACCCCGGGCCACCCGCAGGCGTCCGTGCGACCGACGCACTCGACGACCACCCGACAGTTCGGTGCCGACCGCACGCCCCGCGGCCACGTCGAGCACCCGCCGCACCTCCGCCAACGACGGCGGATGCCGGTCGGCGACGACCTCCTCCGAGGTGTCCCACAGCCACCGACGCACGGCGCGCCGGGCCAGCGCTTCGGGGGCCCGCGCCAGCTCCCGGGCGTCGCTCGGCTCGGGCACGGCCAACCGGGCCAGGTCGTCGAGCAGCGCGGATTCGTCCCGCGCCACGTCGGCGTGACGCGCCAACAGTGGCACCGGATCCCGCTGCACCAGCTCGGCACAGAGGGGCAGCAACTCGTGCCTGATCCGGTTGCGCAGGTGGCGCGGGTCGTCGTTGGAAGGGTCCTGCACCGGCACGATGCCCATGACCTGACACACCTGGCGCGCCTCGTCTCGGCGAATCGCAAGGAGCGGGTGCCGCGGGCCGGGCTCCATGGCGGCCAGGCCGTCGCGGCCGGCGCCACGCAGCAGGTTGGCCAGCACGGTCTCGGCCTGGTCGTCCATCGTGTGGCCGGTCGCCACGTCCACCGGCAGCACCGAGAAGCGGGCGATCCGGGCCCGGGCCTCCAGGTTGGGACCCGCTGCGACGTGGACCGTCTCGGCCAAGAACGCGGCGCCGACGCGTCGGGCGACGGCCGCGACGACCCCCGCCTCTCCGCTCGAACCCGGTCGCAGCCCGTGGTCGACGTGGACCGCGGTGACCCGGCATCCGGCCGCGGCCGCGAGCACCAAGAGTGCGAGCGAGTCGGGACCGCCCGAGACCGCGCAGGTGATCGGCGAACCGGCGGGCGGGAACTGGCAGCGCGCCAGCAACTGGAGAACCTCGGCCGGCCAGGCCGGGGCGGGCAGCCTCGCGCGCGCTCGGTCCCGGACCGTCACCCCGCGAGGGCCGCGGTGCCGCCGACGCGCGCCACCCACTGCGACGGGTCGCGGATCTCGACCATGGAGGGGAGCCACTCGGGACCCTGCCAGACGCGGCTGAACAGCCGCGAGCCACCGGACTCCTCCACCGATCGCACGAAGCGCTCCCCCTCGGCGTACTGGCGGAACTTCGCCTCGATCCCGAGGATCTGTTGCACGAGGCGCGCCGGGCCCCGGGCCTGCTCGCGGCGGGCCCGCAGCACCGCGCCGAACCTCTCCGCGCCCGGCACGGCCTCGGCGCCGGCACGGTCCATCGTCACGTCGCCGTGACCCTCGAGCAGGCTCATCAGTGCCTGAATTCGCCGGATCGCCTCGAGCTGTTCGGGCGTGGCCACGAGACCGAGCATGCCCGCATCTTGGAGCGGGCTCCGGCCGGCCCGGATCTCGTCGGCGGCCCGGCGCACGGCGTCGAGCATGCGGCGCGGGTCCGCCCCCAGGGGTTCGAGTCCCTGATCCACGAGCGAGCGGAAGTGGGCGCCCAGCCACGGCACCGCCATGAACTGGAAGCGGTGCGTGACCTCGTGGAGGGCCAGCCACAGGCGGAACTCCTTCGGGGGGAAACCGAACCGCTGCTCGATGGCCTCGACGTTGGGGCCCACGTAGTAGACGACATCCTGCTCGGAGTCGGGCTCGTCGGTGACCAGGAGGTCGTACTGCCCGAGCACGCGGGTCGACAGCCACCCGAGCACGAGACCGAGCTGGGCGCCGCTGACCGACCGGCCCACGCCGGCGGCGCTCTTCTCGACCCAGGGGGGGAGCGAGGCCAGGACGGACGGGGACTTGCGGGCCGCCGCCTTCTGCAGCGTCGGCCCCAGCAACCGCTCGAACGAGACCACGTTGGCATGGACCCAGCCGGCTCGATCGATGACCAGCCCTCGGGTGGGCCCCGCCGCGAGCTGGAGCCCGGTGGACTCGGCCACCAGGCCCTCGGCCCGCGCGGTCAGCTCGTCGAAGTCCGCCTGCATGGCGGCCCACCGGTAGGACGGGGGGGTCTTGGTTCGGCTGGCGGCCCAGGCGGCGACCCGCTCCGCCACCGCCCAGTCGATGACGGCCGGAGCCGGCTCGTCGGCCTCCGTCATCGGGTCAGCTGGGCCCGGTACCGACGCCGCGCCGCGCCTCGGGCGAACCGCCGGCCCGCTCCGCCTCGATGCACTCGGCCACCCGGCGGATCAGGGATTCGGGGACCCGGTCTCGGCACCGGTCGGCGATGACGTGGCGCAGCTCGGCCTCGAACTCGGCCGCCCCGGAGCAGGGGCGGCAGTCGTCGAGGTGACCGGCGATCTCGTGGCGCCGGTCGTCGGTCAGCTCGCCGTCGAGGTAGGTGTAGAGCTGGCGGACGGCCTCGTCACAGTCCATGCCACAGCCCAGGTCCGAGCTGCCTTCCCCGGTTGAACCCACTCGGCCTCCTGCTACTCCGCCGTCCGGCTTGTGCCGACCAGGCCGCGGGACTCCACAAAGTCATGCAACGCCTTCTGCAATGCCCTTCTTCCCCGATGGATCCGGCTCATCACCGTGCCGATGGGCACGTCGGTGATCTCCGCGATCTCCTTGTAGGAGAAGCCCTCGACGTCGGCCAACAGCACGGCGATGCGGAACGCGTCGGGGAGGGACTCGATCGCCGCCTTCACCTCGTCGTCGGTGAAGCTGTCCAACGCCTCGTCCTCGGCGCTCCGCCCGGTCGTGCCGTCCCCCGGACCGATGCGCCGGTAGAGGTAGAGGTCCTCGACGTCCTCGACGTCCGCGATCTGCGGCCGCCGCTTGGCCGCTCGATAGGTGTTGATGTAGGTGTTGGTGAGGATCCGGTAGAGCCAGGCCCGCAGGTTGGTCCCCTCGGTGAACGTCGAGAAGGCCCGGTAGGCACGCAGGTACGTCTCTTGGACGAGGTCCTCGGCGTCCGCGGCGTTGCGGGTCATGCGCATGGCCGCGCTGTACAGCCCCGGCATGTGCTCCATGGCGAGCTCGGTGAATCGAGCCTGGTCAGCCATGGAAGAACCATAGCCATCCCCCTGACCGCCCAGACCTCACCTGGGGGCGGCGGGCAGAGGGCCGCCACCAGGGGATCGCTAACGTGGCCACGATGACTGCTGCGAGGACGGGACCTGCGGTGGAGACGCAGGGCAGCGGGAACCCCGTCGGCAACGGGGACGGATGCCCCGCCGATCGCGCCGCACAGCTCGAGCGACGGGGCGATCTGGAGGTGCTCGCCTGGCCGGCCCTCGGGCACGTGGGTGTCGACGCCGTGGTCACCACCCGCGCCGGCGGCGTCTCGGCCGGCCCCTACGAGTCGCTCAACCTGGCCCTCCACGTGGGGGACGATCCCCAGGCAGTGCTCGAGAACCGCCGCCGCGCCGCGACCGCCCTCGGTGCGGACCTCGACGATCTCGTGTTCGGTGCCCAGGTCCACGGGACACGGGCGGCGGTCGTCGGAGAGGCCCATCGTGGCCGCGGCGCGCGGGATCCGTCCGACGCATTGGCCGACACCGACGCGCTGGTCACCAGCGATCCGGGGATCGTGCTCGTCACGCTGGTGGCCGACTGCATCCCCGTCCTCCTGTTCGACCCCGAGGCCGGGGTGCTCTCCTGCGCGCACGCCGGCTGGCGGGGCGCCCTCTCGGGCGTGCTGCAGACCACCGTCGACGCGATGCGTACCCTCGGCGCCCTCCCGCAGCGGATGGTCGCATTCATCGGCCCGGGGGTGGCCAAGGAGCGCTACCAGGTCGGCGCCGAGGTCTTCGACGCGGCGCGGGCGGTGCTCGGCGCCGATCTGACGGCACTGGCCCCGCCCGACGGCGCCGGCCGGTGGCTCCTCGACCTGTCCGGGACCGTGCAGTGCCTGCTCGAGCGCGCCGGGGTCCCTGCGTCGGCCAGCCACACTGCGCCCTTCTCCACCGGTGGCCCATTCTTCAGCGACCGGGCGACGCGCCCGTGCGGTCGCTTCGGGCTGCTGGCCCGGATCCTGCCGTGACGGCCGACCGCTTCCGCTACGACGGCTACGAGATCGACTCGGGGCGCGACCGGGTCCTTTGCCACTACTCGCTCGCCTCGTACCGGTTCGTCGAGGAGATCGTGTTCGAAGGCGGGGGAAACTGGTCGACGCCCGCCGCGGATGCGACGGCCCGACTCCTCTTCCTCCTGGCGGGCGTCTCCTACTACAAGACGCTGGCGCCGCCGGTCGTCGATCTCGGCGCCACCGCGCTCACCCTGCGCGAAGAGGAGCTGCTCACGCACTTCTACCGCGACGGCCTCGGCGAGTTCGCCTTCCGCAACGGGCTCGACCTGTCGGGCCTGCAGCTGCACTGCCAACGGGCGGCCGGCCGGGGCCCCGTCGACTACCAACCGGTGGCGAACCACCCGCTCGTGCCGTTCGGCGGCGGCATCGATTCGATCGTGACCGCCGAGGAGGTCCATGCCCGCTTCGAGGCCGCCCGCTTGTTCGTTGTGAGCGTGGGCGGGACCCACTTCGACACCATCGAAGGCGCCGCCCGTGCGACCGGCCTGCCGATCGTGCGGGCCAACCGGACCATCGACCCCCAGCTGCTGCGCGCCGGGGCGCTCGGCTTCCGGCTGGGCCACGTGCCCATCACCGGCATCCTGTCGGCGATCGCCGCATTGGCCGCCGTGCTGGGCGGCCACGACGCCGTCGTGATGTCCAACGAGTGGTCGGCCTCGCTCGGCAACCTCGAGGTGGACGGCCGGACGGTCAACCACCAGTACTCGAAGAGCGACGAATTCGAGCGGCTGCTGCGCGACGCGCTGGCCGACGCCCTCGGCGGTGGCCTCCGCTACTTCTCGCTCCTCCGTCCCTCCACCGAGCTGCGCGTCGCCGCCCGTTTCGCGTCGTTGCCGAAGTACCACCGGGTGTTCCACAGCTGCAACCGGGCGTTCGCCACCGACCCGGCCCGACGCCTCGAGCACTGGTGCGGGATCTGCGACAAGTGCTGCTTCATCGACCTGATCCTGGCCCCCTTCCTCCCCGCCGCCTCGCTGGCCGAGATCTTCGGGGGGCGCGAGCCGCTCGAACGCCCGGAGCTCGCGAGCCGGTTCCGGGCGCTCCTCGGCACGGTGGCGACCAAGCCGTTCGAGTGCGTGGGCGACGTGGGTGAGTGCCGGGCGGCGTTGGCACTGGCCGCAGCCCGGGAGGACCGCGCGGCGTTCACCCTCCTCCAGGCGCTGGCCGCCGAGACCCCCGCCCCGTCGGCCGTCGAGATCGAGCGCCTGTTGGCCCCCGTCGGCGGCCACGCCATCCCCGATGCCTACGCGACCGACAATCTCCTGGTCTGACCTGGCCCGGAGCACCGTCGGGCTCTGGGGGCTCGGGGTCGAGGGCAGCGCCAACCTGCGCCGCCTCCGGGCCGACGGGATCGTCCCGACGCTCGTGGACGACTGGCCGGCGGCCCCGGCGGTCGACGGGCTCCCGGTGCTGGCCACGACCCAGGGCGGGCTCGAGGCCCTGGCGCGGTGCGAGGTCGTGGTGAAGACCCCCGGGATCAGCCGGTACCGGGCCGAGGTGACGGCCCTGGAGGCGAGCGGGGTGCCGGTGGTCGGGGGCCTCGGGCTCTGGCTGCAGGAGGCGGACCGCTCCCGCGTGGTCTGCATCACCGGCACCAAGGGGAAGTCCACGACCACTGCGATCGTCGGCCATCTGCTGGGTGGCCTCGGCTACCGCTGCCTCGTGGCCGGCAACATCGGCCGCCTCCCCTACGACCCCGAGGTGGGGACCGACTACGACTTCTGGGCGGTCGAGACGTCGAGCTTCCAGGCGACCGACCTCGCCGTCTCTCCACCGGTGGTGGCGGTCACCGCGCTGCACCCGGACCACCTGGACTGGCACGGCGACACCGAGACCTACTACCGGGACAAGCTGTCGGCCTGCTCACAGCCGGGGGCCGCCCTCACCGTGGCCAACGGGGACAGCGCCGAGCTTCGCGCCCGGGCCGGCGCCCTCTCTCCCGAGGTTCGCTGGGTGGGCGCCGCGGACTCGCCCGAGGACACGTGGCCCGGCGTCCTCGGACTGGCCGGCGCCCACAACCGCCGCAACGCCCTCATCGCCCGCGCCTGCCTGGTGGCCCTCGGCGTGGCGGCGGCCGACGACGATCGCGCCCTGGCGGCCGCCGCCGCCGGCTTCGAGCCGCTGGACAGCCGGCTCTGCCCGATCGGGGTGGTCGACGGCGTCGCCTTCGTCGACGACAGCCTGTCCACCAACGCGCTCTCCGTCATTGCGGCGCTCGACACCTACGGCACCGGACCGGTGGCCTTGATCGTGGGGGGCCAGGACCGCGGGATCGACTACGCCGAGCTCGGTACACACCTGCGCGGGCGCGCCCAGCCGACCCTCGTCGTCACCCTGCCCGCCAACGGCCCGCGCATCGGCGCGGCCATCGCCGCCGCCGGCGCCGGCGTCACCGTCTCTGACCGCGCGGACCTGGAGGCTGCGGTGGCGACGGCCTTCGCCTGGGCCGTGCCGCGCCACGCCACGGTGCTCCTCTCGCCCGGGGCCCCGAGCTTCGGGCAGTTCACCAATTACAAGGCGCGCGCCGACGCGTTCGCGACCGCCATGCGGGCCCAACGAGGGAGCCGAGCGCTCAACTGAGCGCCTCGGGGTCGGTCGGCAGGAGGACGCCGGGGTTGAGGATCCCGTCTGGATCGAGGGCGCGTTTGATGGCCCTGAATGCGGCGATCTCGGCGGGCGAGCGGCTGAGCGCGAGCCACTGCACCTTGGCCAGGCCGATCCCGTGCTCGGCGCTGATGCTGCCGCCGAGGCCGGTCGCCAGGCGCAGGACCGCCTCGTCCACCCGCTCCTCCCCGGGCGGGGCGCCGGTCACGTTCACGTGGACGTTGCCATCGCCCGCATGCCCGAACAACCAGGTCTGGGCGCCCGGGCAGCTGGCGTCGACCACGCCCGGGACCGCGGCCACGAAGTCGGCCATGGCGCCGGCCGGCACCGTGATGTCCAGCTTGTGCGCCGTCCCGACGGTGGCGATGGCCTCCGTGTGGGCCTCGCGGTAGCGCCAGAGCTCGGCGCGGCGCGATTCGTCGCTGGCCACCGCCGCGTCCGCGACGCCGACCAGCGAGTCGACGACGGCCGACAGCCCGGCCAACGGATCGGTGGTTCCGGAGGCCTCGACCAGGAGGAAGGCGGGGTGGGGGGCGGCGAAGGGCGGCCGCAGGCCGAACGAGCGGCAGACGAGCGCCACCCCCTCTGCGAAGAAGAGCTCGGCCGCGCTGAGCGAGGCCAGCGCCGACCGGCACCGGCCGACGGCCGCCACCGCGGCGGCCACGTCGTCGAACGCGAGGAGGGCGACCACGCGCTCGGTCTCTCTCGGCACGAGGCGCAACCGCGCCGCAGTGACGACGCCGAGCGTGCCCTCGCTCCCGCACAGGAGTGAGGGCAGGTGGTACCCGGTGTTGTCCTTGGTGAGCCCGCCCAGATGTGACACCACCGCGCCGGTGCCGAGCACCGCTTCGATCCCGACCAGCTGGGCGCGGGTGTCGCCGTAGCGCAGGACCCGCAGGCCGCCCGCGTTGGTGGCGACCGATCCGCCGACCGTCGCGCTGTCCCGGCTCGAGAAGTCCACGCCGTAGGCCCAGCCGGCCGACTCGGCGCGCGCCTGGACGTCGGCGATCGTGACACCCGCGCCTGCGGTGAGCTGGCCGGACTGTCGGTCCACCTCGGAGATCGAGCGCAAGCGACGAAGGCTGCACACCAATGCACCGGGTGGCGGGACCGCGCCGCCCGAGAGACCCGTGTTGCCGCCCTGCAGCGTGAGTGTGACCGCCTCGCGCCGGCAGAGCGACACGATGTCTGCCACCTGGGCGGTCGAGGCGGGGCGGACGACGGTCGACGAGGAACCGACGAATCGGCCCGTCCAGTCGGTGCAGTAGCTCGCGATGACGTCTGGATCCACCAGGACATGCTCGGCACCCACGATGGCACGCAGGCGGTCCTCGAGCTCCCGGCTCGCGTTCATGCGGCCTGCGCCGTTTCCGACCGTCGATCGGCCGTCGGAGAGGATTTCGCCGCGCGAGGACAGGGCATCGCCAACAGCTTTGTCCAGGCGGCGACGAACCGCCGCGCTCCTGCTTGACCGGCGGAACCGCTGCGACCTAGACGGCCGCCGAAGCTGTCGCGGTGGGGCAACTCGCCGAGGAGGTTGGGTCCGCTACTTCCCCTGACCTCCTACGAGTCGCGCAGATTGCCGTTCCAGCTGGACCGTGGCGACAACCACCGGAATCACACGCCGTCAAGGCGTGACCGCCGGACAACCGACGTCGCCCGCCGCGATGGAGGCGACTGTAGGAGGGGGTCCAGGTTGGTTCAGCTCAGCGCTCAAGTTGCCGATGAGCTTGCCTTTGGGAGTGGTCACCGACCAGCTCCCACCTTGCGCGGGAGAAGTCTGGAACGCCGAGCCATAGAGCTGTTCGGCCTGCGTGGTGGTGTCACCGAGACGGAGACCCATCGCAGTCTCGAGGTTCCCACGGGGAAGCGACTCACCATTGGCAGCCCCAGTGATGTAACCAACGAACGCACCTTGCTCGAAATATCCGGTCAAGGAGGACCATTGTTCGGCCGCGTCGATGTTGCAGTTACCGGTCATATCGATCGGTCCTTTGGTCGGGCTGCCCAATATCTGGTCAAGGCCGTTGATGGCAGAGGATTGGCTCTGCCCAAAATCCACGGTTGCTACGCCGTCGCCAGCGAGGACTACCGGTGGTCCCGACGGTGAAGTTGCACTCGTCGAGTTAGTTGGGGCTGGTACCCCGGTGCTCGTCGAACCACTCGTTGCAACTGAGGAAGCCGTCGTCGGTGTGGATCGGGGATGGTGCGTCGCGGACGCATTCGTTGCCCGCGCGCACCCACAGAGCAGGGTGCCCACTGTCAGCCCGAGTGTGACGACCACGCCACTTCGCCGCACGAACGAATCTTGCCATGTGCAAACGGAATTCGGGCGACGTCGGGTTGTGGCTACCCGAGATGGGCCGGGGCCGGTCGGGGCCTCTTATCCGGAGCCAAGCGACGCCTGCAGTCGGCAGGCTGATCTCAACACGGCGTGTTCGGATCTTGAGATCGAAGAGCGCTCAGGAGGGGGCGCCTGAGTTGTCCAGCTGGTCCACGTGGCTCGTGGTCGCCCATCAGTCACCCTCTCCCATGGTCAGGTCCTGAGCCAGAGATGGGCGCGGTCTCGGAGGCCCAGGTCTCGACGATCTCCTTAGTGCTCTTGGGCCCGGGTGATCATGTTCCCGGGACCAGGTTCGAGCAGGCTGGCACGGTCGAGGTCGGGACGAACTTATGCCCAACCAGTTGGACGGTCCACCCACACAACTTCGTGGCTGGCGTCGTGGTGTGCTCAAAGTTGATCGGCACGGAGAGCAGCCCGTTGTCATTCCAGCTCGTCACCTTGCGGAGGTTGGTGATGAAGGATTGGCGGGTCGGGTTCTTCCCTGCGACCTGGAGACCCTCGATCAACAGGCCTGCGGACTCCCATCCTTCGGACCAGCCAAAGTCGGGGACCCCGGTAAAGCCGGCGTACTTCTTGAAGGCGGCTTGCTCGGCGATGGTGGCCGGCGTGTGCAGCTCGACCGGGGTCTGCAGGACCCCGAAGTACAGCTTCTGACTGTCGGCCACCGCCGTCGCGCTGTTCAGCCATTGCGACCCGTACCCGGTGGCCAGGACGACGTACTTCCATTTGATCCCGGTCTGCTCGCCGGCGGTGATGAGGGCGAGTTCGGTGTTCCCGTCGATCTCGGCCACCATGCTGTCGACGCCGGCCGCCTTCATAGCCAGGGCGGTGGCGGTGACGTTCACCGTTCCGAACGGCAACGAGGTGTCGAGATAGGGGACCTGGAAGCCGGCCTGCTTCAAGGAGAGGGCTTCGTTGGCCGCCGCCCCCGAAGAGCTCGGCGAGATCGAGTATCCGAGCACCGCGAAGTTCTTCGCACCGGCCTTCTTGAGCAGCGTCGGATTGACGACGTAGCGGGGTTGCGTGGTGCCGGAGAACACGCCATATGCCGTCGAGAACATGTTCGTATAGCTCGGTGTGGTCCACTCGAATGCGTCGTACCCACCGCCCACCACCGGGATGCCCTGCTGCTGGAGGGGCGAGGCGGCACCGTAGGCGAACGCGCTGTTGTCGTCGATGGCGAAGACGCCCTTGGACAACAGAGCCGCCGCCGCGGTTCCATTGTCACTGGATTGCGACGCGTCGTCTTCGACGATGAACTTGATCTTGCGCCCGTCGACGCCACCCTGGGCGTTCTGGAGGTCGATGCGGGCCTTGAACGACTGCGGGATGCCGTACGCGCCGGACGCACCCGAGCCCGACTCCTCGGTGATCAAGCCCACCGTGATCGTGGTCGGGGTGATGCCGGGCGCGCTCGCCTGGAGGCCACTAGCCGCACCGGCGGAGGTCTGCGTCACCCCCCCGAACAACAACGCCAAGAGCACAGCAGCCCCGCCGGTCCGGCGAAAACGAAAGACTGACCCCATCCCACGGCCCCCCTTGCCTGACGGCCGATACCTCCGGCCAATGACACGTTGCTGAAATGCTACTGAAACGTTGACATCTTCGGCAATTGCCTGGCCGGATCCGCATTCGCCCGTGAGCTCCTGGCTTCGACGTCTGACCTGAGCCTGGGAGGGGAATCGAACCCCTGACCTACGCATTACGAGTGCGTTGCTCTGCCGGCTGAGCTACCCAGGCGAA
>Ga0209415_10003224_pt1 | contig 30314 bp, 31 predicted proteins | sample PeaSoiSIISIP2007_FD_187696 | JGI IMG/M metagenome (GOLD analysis project Ga0209415, IMG submission 187696) | Peat soil microbial communities from Weissenstadt, Germany - SII-SIP-2007 (SPAdes) (version 2) | ecosystem: Environmental > Terrestrial > Soil > Wetlands > Peat | place: Germany... | reverse complement strand
CGGTGCGGAGACGACGAACTTCAACAAGCTCCAGGTTCTGGTGCAAGTTGGGACGTCGGTCTTGGCACAGTCGAACAGCAACGCGCAGTCGGTCCTCCGACTCTTCCCGTAGCGCAGATTACCGCTACTAACAAAGGAGCCCGGCCAAAAGCCGGGCTCCTTTATCATTCGTAGTTCGTCCAGCAGGTTTGTCCGCTGTGCGGCCCGCTGTCAACCCGGATTTTATAGTGGGGGTTTTGCCTCTCGTTGTGCGCGGCTTCGCCTAGGACGTGAAAGTTCGTGCCCGCTTCGAGATAGATCACGAAGTCGCTAGCGGTACGCCCAACCGGGAGAGTGGGACGCGTTCTCCACACTTCCATCGTGCTGCGAAAATTCGCGGCGTGGCGCCAAGGCGGATAGGTCTGAAACGGGTCACCGATTTCCAGGAGGTGGCTGCTAGCGCAATAGATGCTGTATCTCGTCGGATCAAAGAAATGATCGGTGCCGCCATAGGGAACGACGGTAAACTGTCCGCTGCTTACCTCGCGCACTTGAGCGAGGGATTCCGTCCGGGTTCCCGCGAGGATGACCGCGACGATCAGAGCTATCCACCTGCTGACCACCTAGCCCGCACGCACCCCCTTGACTAGAGTGGCCCTTAAGTTTTTCCGGGCGGCGGCATGATCCCCGCGATATAGGCGATGCTCACGTAGAGAGCTTGCATCCGTCCCGGAGAAATGGTGTGCGATATTCTCACATAGGGTGCGTCGCTTCTAAGAGAGTCTATGACCTCGTGCGCCTGCTCTTCAGAAACATGAAAGCTGGTGGGGAACAAACTACCTTGGGGCAGATTGCCGAAGGCGATGAGCCAATCTTCTTCTTGTGCCATCTCATGACTATATCACCCTCGGCGTACCCGGCGCGGGGCCGGTCCTAGCGATATTTCCCAAAAAAGATGTGCCGAGAGCCAGAATCGAACTGGCGACACCAGGTTTTTCAGACCTGTGCTCTACCAACTGAGCTATCTCGGCGCCGGGCCAGCCCGCTCGCTTCAACGGCGGCGGTCTACTCCCTTGCGTTAGCACTGCACGGCAGACGGTGAGATGCCGTTGCAGCGAGTTCGACGGCGGGGACAGGCGCTCGCTACGCGAACTTCGCTGCGATGGAACTGACGGTTCCGCTGTTCGTCCCGGGCGATCGTCCCGAGCGCTTCGAGAAGGCGCTACATAGCGGGGCCACCGCGGTCATCCTCGATCTCGAGGACGCCGTCGCCCCGGAAAGCAAAGCACGGGCGCGCGACCTCGTCGCCGCCGCGCTGCACGCCGACTCGTTGCGCGCTGCCTCGATCGTTCGCATCAACGCCGCCGCGACGCCGTTCTTCAGCGACGATCTGCGCGTGCTTCGCGCAATCCCACCCGTCGCGATCATGTTACCCAAATGCGAGTCGGCGGCGGACGTGCGGACCGTCGCCGCTGCGTTTCCGAATGCCGTCGTCATTCCGATCATCGAATCGATCGGCGGTCTCGATCATGCGCGGGCGATCGCGGCAGAACCCGCGACCGTTGCCCTCGCCTTCGGCGCGTACGATTTGGCGGCGCAGCTCGGCAATATGCCGACCTGGGACGCGATGGCATCGCTGCGCACGGCAATCGTCGTCGCAGCGCGCGCCCACCAGAAGCTCGCCATCGACGCACCGTTCGTCGTCATCAACGACGAGGTCGGCCTGATCCAAGAGGCGGAACGCGCGGTCGAGTTCGGCTTTGACGGCAAGCTGGCCATTCACCCACGCCACGTCGGCCCGTTGCTCGACGCGTTCACCCCATCGGCCGCCGAGGTCGAGCACGCACGCCGCGTCCTGGCCGCGGTCGAGTCGGGCGGGGTCGCCGTCGTCGACGGAAAGATGATCGACCCGCCGCTGGTCGCGGCCGCTCGCCGGATCCTCGCTCGCACATCACCCGGAGGCGAACATGTCTGAGAAGCCCGGCTGGGAAGGCCGCTATTACGAAGACTATGAGGTCGGCGACGTCTACCGGCACCGGCTGGGACGAACCATTACCGAGACCGACAACATCTGGTTCACGTTGCTGACGATGAACACGAACCCGATTCACTTCGACAGCCACCTGGCGAAGCAGACGCCGTTCGGTCAGCCCCTCGTCGACAGCTGCTTGACGCTCTCGCTCGTTACCGGGATCAGCGTCAGCGACTTGAGCCAAAACGCGATAGCAAACCTAGCTTGGACCGACATCGAGCTTCCCAATCCCGTCTACAACGGCGACACGATTTACGCCGAGAGCGAAGTCTTGAGCAAACGGGAATCTCAATCGCGATCCTACGCCGGGATCGTCGAAGCGCGTACGACGGGGTATAAGCAAGACGGCACGATCGTCATCACCTACAAACGAACGTTCATGGTGTGGAAGCGTTCGGAACGGAAAATAGAGGGCCCACCTTCCCCAAAGCCCCTTCAACGTAAGAAACGCTGAGGGGCTTTTTCATCCGGTTCCAAGGCTCTTCCCAGGCCGGATAGCCACACTTGAACGAGATCGGGACGGTCGAGGGAGTGCCTAATGGCCTTCGAACTTCAAGTCGCCAGCCTGCGCGAGATCCATCCTCAGCGAAGACCCGCTCTGCGCGGACAAGCCGCGTTTCTGCCGGCGGCACGGATCGAACTCGTCGGCGAGCTCAACGAGCGCTCGAGCGCCCTCGCCGCAGAACGCATCGACGCCGAAGTATCGGTAGAAAGCTCGGCCGTCCTCATTTCGCTCGACGGCGTCACGGTACCGCACTGGGCCGCGCTGTGTCACTTGGTCGCTAAGATTCAATCGGCTCGCCGGCGTGGCTACGACGTTCGGGTCGTGCGGCCGAAGCCGTCGATTCGCTTACTGCTCGGGGCGATCGCGCTCGGCGCTTCGGACTGGGTCGAAGCGGACGACGTTCACGCCGCCCGCAGCGTTGTCATCGCGTAGACGGTCAGGGCCGCAGCCAAGGAATCAAGAGCTTCTCGGTTTCATCCAGCAACGCCGTCAACAGGTAGCCTAACAGCGAAACCATCACGAGCGCTACATACATGCGCTCGACTTGCAGCGTCTGCCAGCCGTTCCAGATCGTGAATCCAAGTCCGCTCTTGGCGGCGGTGAACTCGGCGGCGACGCCGAGGATGATCCCGACGCCGATCGAGAGCTTGACGCCGGCGAATACGTTAGGGAGCGCGCCGGGCAAAAGCACGCGCGTGTAGAAGCTCAGCGGCTTGATGCGATAGGCACGCGCGACATCGATGTAGATTTGCTGAATCTGCCGGACGCCCGCCTCGGTGTTGATCACCATGAGGAAGAACACGCCGATCGCGACCAGCGAGTACTTCGACGCTTCGCCGATGCCGAAGATCAACAGCATGAGCGGCAGAATCGCGATCTTCGGAATTGGATAGAGGATCGAAACGATTGGATCCATGAAAGCGCGGACCCATTTGTTGATCCCCATGAACAGCCCGAGGATCGTCCCGGGAATCGCGCCGATGAAAAAGCCGACGAGGATGCGCGAGAGCGTGGTGAGCGTATCCGTGACGAGCTGGCCGCTTTGCGCGTACGCGATGAAGTCCTCGACGATCATGCTCGGCGCAGGGAAGAATCGCTGATCGAGTAGATGGACCCGGACGATCAGTTCCCAGAGCGCAAGCACGATGAACGGCGCGGCGATCCGTAACCATCGCTCGCTCGCGGCAAACGAAGACTTCGGGAGATGCTGCGTCGGGAGCGCCGTCAGGCCTTGCTCGACGGTCGCCTCTGCTACATCGTTCATCGAAGCAGGTCCCAGATCCTGACGACGTACTCTCCGAACTTCGGCTCACCGCGTAGCTTCACAGGATCGCGAGGCCGTGGGAAATCGATCGGGATGATCTCCTTGATCCGCCCCGGCGACTTCGAAAGCACGACGACTCGATCTGCCAAGGAGACCGCCTCTTCGATACCGTGCGTAACGAAAACCACGGTCTTGCGGGTTCGCTCCCAGATCTGCAAGAGTTCGCCTGCCAGACCGACTCGCGTCTGTTCATCCAATGACCCGAACGGCTCGTCCATGAAGAGGACCGGTGGATCGACGGCAAAGGCGCGGGCGACAGCGACGCGCTGCTTCATCCCGCCGGAGAGCTGGTGCGGATAGGCTTTGGCAAATTTCGAAAGCCCAACGAGCTCGAGCTGCTGATCGACGCGCTTGCGTACTTCCGCGCGCGGCATCGACAAGCTATCGAAGGCAAACTCGATGTTGTCGCGGACCTTCATCCACGGGTAGATCGAGACTTCCTGGAAGACGACCGCGAAGGGCAGCGCGTCCTTCGCAGCGATCCCGCTCCCGACGATGTCGATCTTCCCGCTGGTCGCGTGGTCGAGGGAGGCCATGATCCGCAGGAGCGTGCTCTTTCCGCAGCCGCTGGGCCCAAGCACCGAGACGAACTCACCGTCCTCGATCGCCAAATCGATGTTCTCCAGGGCCACGGTCCCGGTGGAATAGACCTTTCCTACATCTTGGACGTTGATTCGAATCATCTGGGCCTCGGGTTTTTCAATCTCTTTACGCTTGTCGGTGCCGTTCGAGACTTGCACGAAGGCGCCGACCTCCTCCCCCGGAGGCCGGCGCCAGTTCGGAAATCTGGCGACGCTGATGGGGCTCGAACCCACGACCTCCGCCGTGACAGGGCGGCGCTCTAAACCAACTGAGCTACAGCGCCATGGTGGGCACGGTTGGGATCGAACCAACGACCTCCCGCGTGTGAAGCGGATGCTCTCCCGCTGAGCTACGCGCCCGGTCCCATTCCGAACCACGGGATTATACACAAAGGCGTAAACGCCTGGCAAGGGCGGCGGGCCCCGGCGCGAATGCCTGCTCGCGTGCTTGAAGATTTTCGCCTGATAGACCGCTTCGTCGTCCCCTTCCACTCGGTCGACATGCTTCGGCACGTCAATCACGCCGAGTACGTCATCTGGGCCGAGTCGGTTCGGGCCCGTTACATCGCCGAAGTCCTGCGGACCGACATCACCGGCCGCTTCGGCGGGATCATTGCGAAGCTCGTCGTCGAGTACGAGCGTCAGCTCGGCTACCTGGAACCGGTCGCCGTCGGCTGCCGCATTTCGCGTTTCGGGAACAAGTCGTTTGAGATGATCCACGAAGTCTGGAGCGAGCAGACCCAGGAACGCGCGGCGATCCTCACCGGTACGATGGTCGCATTCGACTACACGGAGAACGCATCGATCCGCGTCCCGGACGAATGGCGCGAACGGGCCGCCGCATTCGAGCCGGCCCTCTAGCGGCCCCGGTACGTTCCCAGCGTCTTGAGGGCTTCGGCGACAAAGCTGCCGTCGACGGCATCTTCGGCTCGCGTGCTTCCTTGAATGAGGCCGAGCTCCCGGTACGTCGCAAGGTCGTCTCGCATCGAGGCAAGATTGAGCTCGCCGTTGGGGTCGTCGGCGTTCGGCGTCGCTTCGCGGTACACGGTCGGATCTTTGATGCGCGTCGAGTCGGTCAGGATATGGATGACGTCGTCGGCATTGGCGCCCGCGAGCTTGCCGTTCTTATGCGCCGCAGCGTAATAGCGTACCGCTCGCAGATACGCCCGCATAAATCTCACGCCGAGATCGCGATGCGCCTTGAGGAAGGTGCTCCCGAAGATCATCACTGCAACCTGCTGGTTGGGATAGAAGGTATCGTTCCCGGCGACCTTTACGGCGGCGCCCGTCTTCGCGGCGATCGTACCGTTCGGCTCGGGGAAGAGCGACGCATCGATCGAGCCGTTCTTCAGAGCGACGACCTGATCGGCATAGTCCATAAAGACGACGTTGATGTCGTCGTACTTCAAGCCGCCTTTCCTGAGCAGTTTGCTCGCAATCGCGGCATGCGCCGTTGCCCCGCGCCCGGCGACAGCGATGGTCCGGCCGCGCAGGTCGGCGAAGCTCTTGTACTGCCCGCTCTTGACCAGCTCCGTCCGCACGAGCAGCACTTGGAAGCCGTATCCCGGCGCATCGCGTCCCAAGTCGGCGACCACACGCACGTCGATCCCGCGCGCGACCGCGTTGTACAGGCCGGCCGAAGGCGCACCGCCGCCGACGTCGATCTGCCCCGCGCCCAGCGGCGCAACCATGTTCGCAGCCGAATCGAACGGGATGAAGTTAACCGCAATCCCCTCGTCGCGAAAGTATCCTTTCTTATCGGCGATGTAGAACGGCGCCTCGGTCATGCTGCCGACGGTCCCGATTCGCACCGTCGTAAGCTCATCCGCGCGAGCGCCGGCCGCGAGAACGAACAGCATCATAAGGAAGGACGCCGCCCTCATGGCGAACAAGAAAGCGCACTTCATAGAGCGGGCGCTTAGCTCAGTGGGAGAGCGCTTCCTTGACACGGAAGAGGTCGTTGGTTCAATCCCAACAGTGCCCACCATTTGAAAACCCTGTGACAACGGTTTTTTTTGGTTGGCTGGCTTCGGCCGAGCGCGATGCGCTGCACGCTGCTGCCCCCAACTTTCAAAACGGCCTCTAGGCGCGTCGCCCCTCGCGCTGCGCGTTCGCCGAGGTATGCAAGTAGTGCTGACAACTTCGACGGTCGTCGCCGCGCCGTGCTTTTTTGTGTCGAGATCACGCCATTTTTGCGGGCTCTTGAGGCGGCTCACGCCCGGCGCGCGGCATCGAATGGGGGAGGCACGCCGGTTACGACTAAGGAGAAGAATAGATACCCTCATTTGACTACACGGAGCCTTACAGTAAATGCACCTCTTTATAAAGCGTGCCGTGCTCGCTTTGTCCGGGCTGAGCCTTGCTGCTCTCATCACGGCGTGTACGGGAAGCGCCAACGTCCCAGCCGCGAGCAGCGGAACCGGGACGACGACGGCCTCGGCGACGCCCGTCCCACAGTCGAGCATCTCGTTCGCGGCGATCTCCGGCGCACCGGTCGCGTTGAACGGCCGGGCCGTCGTTACCCTGCCGTCGATTCCCGGCATGTCGAACCTCGGCGGCGGAAACGGCGACAGCATCACGATGTCCGGGACCGCGAGCAACGCGGTGGTCACGCTCGCCTCATCGAGCGGCGGTTCGGGAGGCCCGCCTGCGGGCTTGCAGAGCGCGGGACGCAGTATGCTTGCGATCGGCGGCGTCAACGTCACGCCGCTCTACTACGTCGGCGTGACCAGCTTCAACCCGACGCCGACGCAGATCACGTTCTCGCAGTTCAATCTCGGCGTCCCCAACTTGCCGCCGGGGACGTCGCTCGGCCTCGCGCATAACGATCCGTCGCTGCCGCAAAACGGCTGGAACCAGCATTGTGCATTCGGGCCGTCACAGGTCACCGTGAACGGCAGCAACGCGACCTTCACGCCGAACGCGCCCATCACGACCTATTTCGGCGCGCCGGTCTGGTTCGCCGTTTACCAATATCCGTCGAGCGTGACGTCGGCGCCGACGCCGCCGCCTCCGGCGACGCCCACCGCTCCAACGGTCACGACGCCGTCGTCGCTGACGGGGACGTACGTCGGCTCATCGGTGCAGACTTCTCCCGCGGGCTCGCCGCAGTATCTCGAGTTCTCGCTCACGCAAAGCGGGACGAGCGTCTCCGGGACGTTTGCCGTCCTTCCGAACGGCAGCCAGACCGGCGGTTTCGGCACATTGAGCGGATCGTTGTCGGGCAGTGCGCTCGCGCTCACCGGAACCAATACGTTCGGCAACACGTGCACGAACACGATCAATGCGACGGCGAGCGGCGCGTTGATCCTCGGAACCTTCGCGGTCTCGGGGGGCTCGGGCTGCACCGGGAGCGGGACGTTCTCCGCGCAGTTACAGACCTTCACGGTGCCGTCGGTCGCCGGCAATTACAGCGGTACCGTGACCCAGGTGGGCACCTCCGGGACGATGACGATGACGATCACGCAGTCGGGCGCGTTCTTCAGCGGATCGGCGACCTTGACGTTCCCGTCGAACCCGTCGATGAACGGCAGCGGACAATTCGTCGGGTTCATCTCGAACGCGACGACCGCGCAGTTTACGGTTCTTCCAGGCGGCGGCAATCAAAGCTGCGCTCCGTTCGGGACCGTCACGATCAACGGGAACCAGTTGACCGCATCGTTCAGCGGTTCGAGCACCGGAAACGGCAACTGCAACGGGACGGGGACGTTCACCGTCACGCACTCGTAGTCGAGGTACGATCGGACCCGCGGGTTGCCCGCCGCGGGTCCCCCTCCATCTCAAAGCTCTGATTCTATCGAGCTTTTTTCTTTTTCGGTGCGGGTCGCGCGGATGCGCTGCGCGCTGCAATAGCTGGCATCATACGGGCTCACTGGTGGCAAGGCGGGGTTAGTGCTTTGGACTTGCGCATTGGCCAGGACCACCGCTTGCTGAACCAGCCTTGCCGCATAGTAGACATCGGCCAGGGCGGGCACCGAGCTCACGTTCTGACCGCGCTCCTTTCTTGGGCATCTCTCTTCATGACGGCGCAGGCTCGGCTGCTAAGATCGGCCGTCGACGTAATCAAGTACGTGCATCCCCATGCCGGGCAGCGAAATGGATCATCTGGGATTGTAGCTGCAGTGAGAATCAAGGATGCGATTATGACGCTAAATATGGCCTCATTCATCTTACCTATCGCTTTTCACGATCAAATTGCTTGCGTTGAGAGCATGATCAATTGCATGGTACTTGAATGCCATGTCGAGCGGCGGCTGGACGAGCGCAGGGTCGAGAATGGTCGGATAGGGTGTGCGCGTCATCGAGAGGATCGTTTGCACGTCGACCTTAGAAGTTTGCGAGAGCAGCTTGGCAGTTTGTTCGTGGTGAGCGTTTGCCCAGCGCGCCGTTTCATAAATCACCTTGACGAAGCGCTTCGCGATATCTGAGTGCTCGGCGTACCATTCGCTCGTCGTGAACCAGACCCCAATGAGGAATTGTGGGGCAATGACATCATAGGGTTTTGCCAAGATACGGAATTTACCGGTTCGCACCGCCGCGGAGAGCCACGGTTCCGTGATGAGGGCGGCGTCCGCGAGGCCGCTTTCGATTCCCACGGCCATCTCGTTGAATGGAAGCGTGATGAAATGCACCTTCGAGATGTCGACCTGACTGTGGTCGAGCCAAGCCAGCGTGCCGAGATGCGATTGGTCACGCAATGCGATGACCGCGATCGTCTTACCCACGAAATCGGCGGGAGCACGCAGCGGAGAGCCGCTTGCTACGCAAAGCGCCGAGATCGCGTCACGCGTCGTGTAGAGCCCCCCGCCCGCTATAAGAACAAGGGGCGCCCCGCGACTGATCTCCTGCGCGAGAGCCGGAACGTTCGAGATCCCGATATCGATGCTTTTGGCCGCAACGCCGGTCATAATCGTCGCGCCGGTCCGAAACGGCCTGATCTCGACGTTCAAACCCGCCTTCTTGAAGAACCCCTGCTGCTGCGCGTAATAGCCTTCCGAGAAGGCATCGCCCGGGCCGACCCCAAGCCGAATCACCGTCTGCGTTTGCGCAGGCGCCGGCATCGCGCACGGTAACGCGAGGAGCATTGCGGCGATGCATCCGGCCAAGCGGACGGGGACGGCGTAGCTCATGGTGCACAGGGCCTTCCGCTGCCCGTGCGGACAACCTTTCAGCGCGCTAAAGCGGGTAGATGATCGAGCCGGGGACCAGGTTCCCGTCGTAGACGCACACCTTTTCCTTGAAGCGAAGCTCGGGGCCGCTCGTCGCGATCAGGTCGTAGTAACGGCCGACGGCGAGAATCCGCGATCCGGTGTCCTCGAAACTCTCGAAGACGGCGAAATTCGCAATCGTCCCCACACGCTCGTCCTCGCGACCCGTTATCCGGACGTTAGCGATCAGGTGGCGGATTTGGCGCGGAACATACACGCTGGTACGGAGCATCGACGTCACGCGATCGCGCAGCATCCCACGGCCGTCGCACGACATCGTCGGCAAAGGCAACTCGCGCTCGTGGTTCTCCCGCGAGACGATCTTGTACGTCGCATCGTCGGTGAAAAGGTCCGGCCAGCGCTCGATCTCGTCATCACACACGAAGCCGTACTCGTCGTAGAACGCGCAGATCCGTGCGTGGAGGTCCGGCGCGACGAGTTCCATTTACAGTCCCATCACCTCGCGGTAATACTTGTGGAACGCGCGCAGAGGGCCTTCGGTGATGACGTGATCCTCGTCGCCCGTCGTCAGACCACCCATCTCGATGACGCCCTGCGCCTCACTGAAGGGCCCGGTCCCCTTCTGCGTGAGCTCGACGACCTCGGTGTCGTCGATCGAGACGAGTCCCGACGGTCCCATGAGATTTGCCAGGCGCAAGCGACGCTGCGTCATCGCCTCGTCGTCCGTCGCATACCCGAAGACCGTCCAATGGAAATCGAATCCGCCCGGATCGCCGGTCGTGATGACTTGGCGAATCGCGAGCGCGTTGGACTGCTGCTGCAAAATGATGTTCGGCCAGATCGTCTGCATCACGAGCGTCTCGCGGCCCGGAAATTCGCGAATGACGTCGAGGAGCTTCGGCCCTTCGAGCTGCAGATCCATGATCGATTTCATCTCGCGCTTCGCCTCCGCGCTGGCGTCTCGATCGAGCCGCTCGTTCATCGCCGCGTAGTGCCGGCCGTGCGAATCGAAGACGACGCGCCCGGGTTGATCAGCCCGATTGAGCCCGAACGAGACCAAGAACACGTGCAAGAGGGTCGCGTGATATGGGTCGCGGATGTTTTCGATGATCAGTTTCCAATTGCACTCGATCCGCTGGCGCCAATAGCCGAGCACCCGCAGCTCGCGCCCGTCGAACATCCGGTCGAACCATGGCAAGATCTCTCCCAGATACGCCTCGATCGGCTCCATCCCATCGGCGTAGGAAGCGAAGATCACGCCATTGCGCGTCGTGACGGAGAGCTTTGTCAGAGAGTGCTCGGCCGGATCGAAATCGTCCGGCAGCCCACCCTGCCCCTGAAAGCCTTTGCGAAACGGGATGCCGATCAGGTTGCCGCGCAGGTCGTACGTCCACTGGTGGTACGGGCATTGCAGCGCTTTCGCGTTACCGTGCGTCCGGTAACAGAACGCGACGCCCCGGTGCGCGCAGCGATTCTCGAAGACACCGATCGAGCCGTCCTTGTCACGCGCCAGGACGACCGGCCGGTCGCCGACCGCCGTTCGCTTGAAATCGCCGTGGCGCGGAATCTCCGCCTCGAGCCCGACGTAGTTCCAGCTGCGGCCCCAAAAGATGCGTTCTTGCTCGCGCTCGTAGATGGACGGATCGGAATAGATATCATACGGGATCCGCGCCCACGGCGGGGTGCGGATCGACCCAATGGTCATTTCACGGCTGCGGGGACGAAATGCGAGATGACCTCGTGCGCAAAGAGCTTGAGCGAACCCATCGCATCATCGAGCCCGAGATCGAAGAAATTGACCTGCATCGACGCGTGCTCGAAGCCGCCGAACTCTTCTTGACAACGTGAAATGATCGCACGGACTTCTTCGGGAGTGCCGACCCACGCGCTCCCGCTCTCGACTTGGCTTTCGAACGTCTCCGCGCTTAGCTTGTGGACCATCTTGTCGTAACCCGCATAGTCTTTGGAGCTGGTCCCTGTTGCCCAATCCGACGACGCTTCGACGATCGCTTTCAGGTATGATTCGACCCTCGGCTTCGCGATGCGGCGCGCGCGGTCGCCGTCGCGGTCGACGAACATGTGGAACGCGAGCATGATCTCGCCCTTCCCCGGATGGCCCGCTTCTCTCCAGGCGTTGCGATAGGCACCGAGCACCGTCCGCATCACCGGTCCGGCCATCGGAATTGCCATGACGGAGAAGCCCATCTTGCCCGCATAGGCGAACGACTCTTCGTTAATGGTCGCGGCGACGTAGAACTTCGGCCGCGGCTTCTGCGTCGGACGCGGGAGTGACGTCGTCTCGACGATGTCGTGGAACGTGCCGTGATGGGTCACGTTCTCTTCGCGCAGCAGCAGATCGATCTGCTCGAGCCCTTCGCGGAAGCGCGCGATCGACTCGTCGGGTGAAATGTGGAAGCGGCGAAACTCGTGCGGCAGAAACGCCCGTGCTAAACCCACGTCGAGGCGGCCGTTCGAGATCGCGTCGAGCATCCCGATCTCGCCGGCGACCTTCAGCGGATGATTGAAGACCGGGAGAATTGCACCGGTGACGATGCGCAGCTTGTGCGTGCGCGCTGCGGCCGCGGACAAGAACACGACGGGATTGGGGCTGTAGCCGCCGTAGCGCGTAAAATAATGCTCAACGGTGCGGGCATGCGTGTACCCGAGCCCGTCGGCGGCCTCGCAGAGCGCAAGGCAGTCGTGAAAATATTCGGCCGCGGGCCGTTGATGCGGTCCCACCGACGGGAAGAACTGAACTCCAAATTCCATCGGCGCTGCCCCCGCATTACTTACTATAGTAACGAAAATGTTCTGGACGGAACGCTTCTACCCTTGTCGAAGCCGCGGCTGGTGCGCATCGACGTTCACGCTCATTACTTCACCAAAGAATATCTCGACCTGCTCGACGAGATGGGCGGGGTGGAACCGACAACTCGGCCGGGCATCCAAACCGCTTCTGCGCATATGCTGCTCTGCCGCTGCCGCACGTCGACGCGTCGCTCGAGGAGCTCGCACGCGCGATGGACACGCTCGGCGCGGTCGGCGCGACGGTCTCGACCTCGGTCCTCGGCAAGGACCTGGGCGATCCGCACTTTGTTCGGCATCGAGCACCTCGTCTTCGGGACGGACTATCCGTTCTGGCGCGAGGAAGCGCATCAGCTCGCGATGAGCTACATCTTAGAGGCCGGCTTCTCGGAGCGCGACCTGGAGGCAATCTACGGGCGCAACGCCGAGATGCTCTTCGCAGACCGGCTGCCGGTGCTGCGATAAAGGGCTTCGAACGCTTACTATAGTAATGATCGGCTCGCCGTATGATTCGCAGGACGAGCCGCAAGCCAGAAGCCGGGTATTCGGTCGAGTTCGGCGTCGTCGCCGGGGTCGGTTTCGGACGCCGTCTGCGCAATACATCGCGCTTGCTGGACCGCCTCCTCGCTGAAGTCTTGGCGCCCCATGGCCTGACCTTGAGCCAGTACTTCATCTTGCGCGAGCTCTGGGATGAGGAAGGGCTGACCTTACGCGAGCTTGCGTCGCGCGTCGGCGTCGCCGAGCCGTCGACGATGACCACCCTCGAGCTCATGGTCGAGCGCGGCTTGGTCGCGCGCACGCAAAGCAAGCAGGACCGGCGCAAGACGCACGTTCACCTGACGCTCAAGGGCCGCGCGCTACAAAAGACCGTCAAAGAGTCGGTCCTCGGCGCCGGTGCGGTCTGCTTTGACGGGCTGCGCCCAGCGGACCTCAGCCGCGCCGTCGAGCTCTTCGACAAGATCGTGAACAACATCGCAAGACACACCGCATCAGGAGAGACATCATGAGCGTAGTAGATCGGCTCGACCAAGTCGTCAACGATCACGTTAACCGCACGCGTTTTTACAACGAGCCGATGACGCTCGAGTGCGCGAAGATGTTCGTCAGGCAGCATCGCCAGAATACGCGCCAGCGCAATTCGGTGCTCAAGCTCTCCGTCGCGACGAACTGTCCGGATTGGGAGACACGCATCAAGATCATCGAAGCCTGCTCTCAAGAGATCATCGCCGACCACGAATACGGCCACGGGAAGTCACACTGGGAAGTCATCGAGGAGCTCGGTCAGAGCATCGGCATGACGCTCGACGAGATCCGTGACGCGGAACTCTTGCAGACGACGCGTCTCGCCTGGCTCGCCTGGGAGACACTCACGAAGAACCGGCATTGGCTCGAGGGCTTGATGGCAAACACGTGCGCCGAGCGTGTCAATGTCCCGGGTTATGGGACGGGCCGCCTGAAAGAAGTCGGCTGGTCGGGCGCGCAGCGCGATCATTGGCGCAAAGCGTTCGGGCTGGGGGACGATCAACTCGAGTTCTGGTCGATGCACACCGAAGCCGACATCGAGCATTCCAATCTCGGCTGGCAGACGGTTGCGAAGTACGCCGGGAAGTTCAACATGGAAGACGCGATCGTCGAAGCGTGCCGCGTGAACCTAATGGTGTGGCAGACGTATTGGGAGGGGATCCTCGACGCCTCGAAGGCCGTCGCGAAGAACGGCGCCGCCGTCGCACGCTGATGCGGCGCGCAGCTCTCCTCGCGGCGGCGGCGCTCCTGAGTGCGCTGCTCCCCGCAGCGGCGGGCGCGGCCGATCCGTTCGAGATCAACGTCATCCTCCCGCTGACCGGTCAAGCAACCTTCGTCGGAAAGGGCTCGCAGCAAGGTCTTGCGGGGGTTGAGGAAGCGACCAACAAGAGCGGCGGCGTCAACGGGCGTCCGATCCACTTTGTTTTTCAAGACGATCAATCGAATCCGCAGATCACCGTTCAGATAGCGAATGCACTGATCGCCAAGAAAGTCTCGGTGATTCTGGGGACGGCCGGCGTCGCAGGCTGCAGTGCCGTGCTTCCGCTCGTCAGCAGCGGGCCGGTCCTGTACTGTCTCTCGCCGGGCCTTCACCCGCCGGAGGGAAGTTATGCGTTCTCGGCCAGCGTCTCGACGGCCGACACGACCGGCGTCTCGATTCGATATTTTCGCGAACGGGGATGGAAGCGAATCGCAATTATCACGTCGACGGACGCGAGCGGACAGGACGGCGAGCGCGGCATGGACGCGGCGTTGGCGCTTGCGGAGAACAAGGACATGGCCGTCGTCGACCGCGAGCACTTTGCGCCGGGCGACGTGACGGTCTCCGCGCAAATGTCGCGGATGAAAGCAGCGAACCCTCAAGCGATCTTGGCTTGGATGACCGGGACGCCGGCCGGGACCGTCTTTCGCACGATCACCGAGCTTGGCATCGACCTTCCGATCCTCGTAACGAACAGCAACTCGACGTACGCGCAGATGCAGCAGTACGCGCAGTTCCTACCGAAGCAGCTGTACTTTCCCGATCAACCCAGCCTTGCCCCCGATCAGGTCACCGACCAAGGCGTAAAGGATGCGCTCAAGACGTATTTCACGACGCTGAACGGCATGGGGATCAAGCCCGACGTCATTCCGAGCACGACGTGGGATCCGGGGCGCATGGTCGTCGAGGGTTTCAAGAAGCTCGGCTTCGGCGCCACCGCGGCGCAGTTGCGCGACTACATCGCGAGTCTGCGCGGTTGGCCGGGCGTGAACGGACGCTACGACTTCAAGACCGTTCCTCAACGCGGCCTCGGCCCCAACTCCGTGATCATCACGCGCTGGGATTCAGAAAAGCAGACGTGGGTCGGGGTCAGCAAACCAGGCGGGGCACCCGCGCGATAGAAAAGGCGGGCCTCGCGAGCATCGCCAAGAGGAGCGCAATCATGCTCGCCCAGGAACGCCCGACGCATCCGCCGCTTTCAACGATCCGGCATACCGCCGCGCATCTGCTGGCGCACGCCGTAAAGGACCTCTACCCCGAGACGCTAGTCACGATCGGACCTGCGACGGAGACGGGGTTTTACTACGATTTTGCCCGGTCCATACCGTTCACTCCGGAGGACCTCGTCAGGATCGAAAAGCGGATGAAAGAGTTGGTCGCGGCCGACCTCCCGGTGACGCGCGAGGTCATCGACCGGCGCGCCGCGATCGAGAAGTTCAAGGCCATGGGCGAAACCTACAAGGTCGAGATCATCGAATCGATCCCGGCCGGCGACGAGGTCACGCTCTACACGATCGGCGATTTCACCGATCTGTGCCGCGGCCCGCACGCCGAGAGCACGAGCCAGGTCGGTGCGGTCAAGGCGATGAGCGTCGCGGGCGCCTATTGGCGGGGCGACGAGCGCAATGCCATGCTCCAGCGCATCTACGGGACGGCCTTCCCGACGGAGGCTGAGCTCGACGCATATCTGACTTTCTTAGAGGAAGCAGCCAAGCGCGATCACCGCAAGCTCGGCGTCGAGCTCGGTCTGTTCAGCCTCGAGGAGGAGGCCGGCGGGGGTCTCATTTTCTGGCACCCGAAGGGCGCGATCGTTCGCAGCGTCATCGAAGACTTCATTCGCGACGGACTGCGCGAGCGCGGCTATCAGCCGGTCGTCACGCCGCACATCGTCCACGAGCGACTCTACGAGACTTCAGGTCACCTCGAGAACTTCGCACACGGGATGTTCGGCCCGATCGAGGTCGAGAACCAGCGGTTCCGGCTCAAGCCGATGAACTGCCCCGGCCACATCCTCATCTACCGCAGCGAGCAGCATTCGTATCGCGACCTGCCCCTGCGCTTCTCCGAGTTCGGCACCGTCTATCGCTTTGAGCGCAGTGGGACGCTGCATGGGCTAACGCGCGTTCGCGGCATGACCCAGGACGACGCGCATATCTTCTGCACTCCCGAACAGCTTCAGGGCGAGTTCGAGCAGACCCTCGACGAAGCGCTCCGAATGCTGCACGCGTTCAAATTTGCCGATGCCGAGTACTTTCTCTCGACGCGCGAGCACCGTGGTCCGAGCGACGGGATCGCAGAAGATGCGATCCGCAAGGCGCTCGAGAGTCGCGGGCTCGCATACGACGTTGACGAAGGCGCCGGCGCGTTCTACGGGCCGAAGCTCGACATCAACGTCCATGACGCGATCGGGCGGCGCTGGCAGCTCGGGACGGTTCAAGTCGATTTCGTCCTACCTGAGCGCTTCGGCTTGACCTATCGCGGGAGCGACGGTGCGGATCACCGGCCGGTGATGATCCATCGCGCGCTAGCCGGCACGCTGGAACGCTTTATCGGCGTGTTGATCGAGCACGTCGCCGGCAATTTCCCGGCGTGGCTCGCGCCGGTTCAAGCCGTTGTCGTCCCGATCTCCGAGCACCAGCTGGAATACGCCAATACGGTCCGCGACGCGCTTCGGCGACGCGGACTCCGGATCGACTCCGATCCGTCGAACGAAAAGCTCGGATACAAGATTCGGCACTGGAAAACGCAGAAAGTACCGTACATCCTCGTCGTTGGAAAGTCCGAAGCAGCCGAGGGGACGGTGAACGTGAACGAGCGCGGGATCGAGGAGAAGCGTACGCTTCCCATCGACGCGTTTGCGCACGAACTGGCGGAAGCCGTCAGCGAGCGACGATGAGGCGCCCGGCGTTGTTTGCGATTGGACTAGCGCTTGCGCTCTCGGCGTGTAACTCCCTCGCGCTCAACTCGAGCACGGCGCAGAGCGCCATCTCCTCCATCAACGCGGCGGCCTCGCCGGCCTCGTCGAGCACTCCCGGCACGGCGGCCGCAACGCTTGCGAATGCAAAGTCCTTCGCAATCGTGCTCCAAAACGTTGGGCAAAACGGGACGGTCGACACGCCGTTTATTGCTGCAATCAGCCTCTCCCGCTACGACGTCGTCACGATCGACGAAGTGAATACGTCGAACAGCGCTATCAAGCTCAACGCAGCGGCGATCGTCAGCCAGATGCACAATACAGCCGGCGCGAGCGTTTCGCGCAAAATCGTTCTCGGGTATTTGGACATCGGGGAAGCCGAGAGCTACCGCTCGTATTGGCAGCCGTCATGGGGCCCGGGTAGCCCCTCGTTCATCCTCGGCGTCGACCCCAACGGTTTCGCGAGTAACTATACGGTCAACTATGCGGATCCGCACTGGCAGGCGCTCGTCTTCGGGTCGTCGACGGCACTGATCGACCAAGCGCTTGCAGACGGTTTCGACGGCGTGTTTCTCGACAACGTCGGGGCATACCAGTATCCCGCCGTCGTCGCCGCGGATCGCAACGCGCAAAGCGACATGGTCACCTTCATCACGGCGATCAGCACGTACGCAAAATCCAAGAATCCAAACTTTTTCATCGTCACGAACACCGGCTCGGGTCTCACGAACGACTCGCGCTTTATCGCGGCGATCGACGCCGACAGCGAGGAAAGCCTGTTCTACGGGAGCAGTCCTTCCCAGCAGAGCGACATCCAAACGGACTCGGGGGCGCGCGCAGCGACGCTGGCGTTCCTGCAACGCATCCAAGCGGTAAACAAGCCGGTCTTTTCGATCGACTATGCGACCAATCCGAACAACGTCCAACTCGCATACGCCGGAGGAGCCGCCAACCGTCTCATCGAGTACGTTACGACGCGCAACCTCTCATCTCTGACGACAACGCCACCGCCGGCTCTGAGCCCGTCGAGCGCACACCGCAGCGTCCACTGATGCTCCTTCTCGGGATCGAGACCTCGTGTGACGACACCGCCGCCGCCGTCGTCCGCGACGGTACCGTCGTGCTGTCCAGCGTCTCGACGAATCAAGATGCCTTTCACGCGAAGTACGGCGGAATCGTCCCTGAGATCGCGAGCCGCCAACACGTCGCGCTGCTCTCCGCGGCGGTCGACGATGCGCTTGATCGGGCCGATACCCAGCTCGATCGCATCGAGGGCATCGCCGTCACCGCGGGACCGGGATTGATCGGCAGCCTCGTCGTCGGCGTCGCAACGGCGAAAGCACTCGCGTTTGCTGCCGAGAAGCCGCTCTATGCCGTCAATCATCTGCATGGCCACATCTTCGCTCCGTACTTGGAGCAAGGCGATCCCGAGTATCCGTTTCTCGCTTTGCTCGTCTCCGGCGGCCATTCGCAGCTCGTCCGGGTCGAGGGCCCCTTCGCGCTGCGAACCGTAGGCCGGACGCGCGACGATGCGGCCGGCGAAGCATTCGACAAGACGGCGCGGCTATTGGGGCTCGGCTTCCCCGGCGGCCCGGTACTCGATCTACTCGCGCAGAACGGAGACGCGTCGGCCTACGCGTTCCCGCGCAACCGTGCGCCCGAGGGGACGCTCGACATGTCGTTCTCCGGCCTCAAGACGTCCGTGCGTTACTTCCTCGAAACACGCCAAGGCAAGGCTGCGCGTCCGGCCGACGTCGCCGCATCTTTTCAGGCCGCAGTCGTCGACATCCTGATGGATCGCGTCGATGCAGCCGCGCGCGCCTTCCCGTATCGCACCGCCGTCCTCACCGGCGGCGTCGCGGCGAATTCGGCATTGCAACGTGCGTTCCACGCGTGGGGCGAGCGGACCGGGATCAAGACGATCGTCCCGCCGCTGCGCTTCTGCACCGACAACGCTGCGATGATCGCCGGCGCGGCGGAACGTCAAGGCGAGGCGATTCGCGTCGACCCGGCAAAGCTCAGCGCCGATCCCAATCTGGCGTTTGAGAGGTTCTAGAGGCTATGCACGCTGCGGGCCGGCTCGAGGTGGTTCACCACGAGGGATACGATCCGAACATCAACTCGCTGTTCGTCCCGGCCATCAAGGTCGCGAGCGGCCGGCTCGTCTTCATCTCGGGCGTCACCGGCGCGCCCGTCTATCACGACCATCCCCATAAGCCCGAAGAGTTCGACAAAATCCCACGCGACGCCGAGAGTCAAGCGAAGCTCGCTTTCGAACACCTCGACCAAGCGCTCAAAGCCGCCGGCTGCGAACGCCGTCATGTCGTATCACTGACCCGCTTCTTTACCGACATCGCGGAGGATCAGGACGCAATCAACCGCGTTCAAGGTGCGTTCTTCGGGGGCCATCTCCCGACGAGCACGACCGTCGAAGTCAAACGCCTCGCGACCGATCCGCGGCTACGCCTGGAGATCACGGCGATCGCAGTAGCCCCTTAGGGCGGCGCGCAGCACGTCTCGCTCAACGGGGCGCAGCATGTCGAGGGCTTCTTCCACCGTCTTCGCTTCGAGGCGCAGCGCTCGGCGCTCGAGGATCTCGCCGCGGTCGACGTCGTTTTGCACGCGGTGCACGCTCGCGCCGTACCAAGGCGATTTCGCGGCAATCGCGTCCGCGATCGCGTGCGGCCCGCGAAATGCCGGGATCTTCGCGCCATCCGGAGCTTCGAGGCTGTCGGCGGCGGGATCGAGTGGGAGATATGCGGGATGAATGTTGAGGATCGCCGGAAAGCGTTCGATGAACCGCGCAGGCAAGATGTGCATCCAGCCGAGCAAGAGCACGAGTTCGGGCTGCGTGCGCGCGACCAGCGCGATCAGGGCGTCATCGTAGGCATCGCGCGAGGTCGTTCGGCGATCCCACACATGTACGATGGCCGCAACCCCAGCGCGCCGCGCCCGTTCGAGGGCGTAGGCCTCACCTCGATTCGCGATGACCGCGCGCACATCGAGCGGCACCAAGCCTTCCGCGACCGCGTCGATGACGGTCTGAACGTTCGTCCCGCCGCCGGAAGCGAGAATCGTCGTGCGGACGCTCACGCGCTCCGCGCGGGATGCACGACGACGGCGGGCTCGTCCGGCTCGCGCGCCTCGACCCAGCCGACGACCTTCGCCTGCGGGACGGCGCGAACAGCCTTGCCAGCATCATTGAGCGGGACGATGAGCGTATAGCCGATCCCCATGTTGAGCGTCCGATAGCGCTCTTCGAGCGCAAGCTCGCCGCGCTTCACCAATTCGGCGATGATCGGCGGGACGCTCCAGCGGGTCTGCTCGAAAATCGCCTTGCAATTCGCCGGCAGCGTTCGCGGGACGTTTTCGAGCAAGCCGCCGCCGGTGATGTGCGCCATCGCTTTGACGTCCGCAACCTGCTGAATCGCCCGCACCGCTTCATAATACGAAGGATGCGGTGCGAGCAGCGCGTCGGCGTACGTTCCGCCTTCGAAAGGCTTCGTCCACTCGTCCTCGGCGATGACGGCGCGGGCCAAGGTGTAGCCGTTAGTGTGCAGGCCGATCGACGGCAGGCCGACGATCGCGTCACCGGGCACGACTCGCTGTGGATCAGGGATGCTTGCGACGTCGACGATTCCGACGATCGTCCCGGCCAGGTCAAAATCTTCCGTTCTGTAGAGCCCCGGCATCTCGGCGGTCTCACCGCCCAGGAGCGCCATCGCGTGCTCGCGACAGGCCCGGTGGACCCCCGAGACGAGCGCGGCCGCGACTTCGGGATCGAGCTTGCCGACCGCAAGATAGTCGAGGAAGAACAACGGCGTTGCGCTTGCGACCAAAATATCGTTCACGCAATGATTGACGAGATCCGCGCCGACTTGATCGTAGCGCCGCATCCTCGCCGCGATGAGAATCTTCGTTCCGACGCCGTCAGTCGAGCCGACCAGCGCGCGCGAGGGATCGCCCGGCAGCGCAAAGAGCCCGCTGAAACCGCCAAGCCCGTCGATCTGTTGAGGATGCCGCCAGGCGGACGAGATCTCGCGATAACGCTCGACCGCTGCGTTCCCGGCGAGGATGTCAACGCCGGCTCGGCGATATGCGTCTTCAGGCATACCCCGCGATTCCATCCCGTGAAAGGTTGATCATGCAGATCCTCGTTAGCTCCGAGGCGGCGCCGAACCTCAAGACCGGCGCCCTCGTCGTCCCCGTCTTCGCCGACGCTAAGCTCGACGGCATTGCAAAGGCCGTCGATGCTCTGCTGGGCGGCGCGATCGCGGACGTCTTCGCGAGCGGCGAGATCGCCGGCAAAGCCGGCGAAACGGCGCTTTTGCACACGAAGGACCATGCGTTCAAGCGCGTCTTCCTCGTCGGCTTAGGCGACCGTCCAAAATTTGAGTTGAAGTCGCTCGCCAAGTATGCCGGGACTGCGGTGCGCTACCTCGGTAAACGCAAGGTGAAGAGCGTCGCAATCGCCCTGCCCGCGCAGGCGCGGGACAAGCAACTCGCCGCGTCGACGATTGCTGAAGGCGCCATCGAGGCGACGCTCGACACGACCCTATACCGGAGCGAACCCGACAAGCCGGTCGAAGTCGAGACCGTCACGATCCTCGGGAGCCCAAACGATGCGGCGGCACTGCGCGCGGGGCTTCGGCGCGGCCGAATAATCGGCGAAGCCGTGAACATCGCGCGCCGCATGGCGCTCCTCCCCGCAAACGACATGACACCAACCCATATGGCGGCGCGAGCGCGTGAACTCGCCAAGCAGGTCGGCTTACGCATCGACGTCCTCGATGAGAAACGGATGAAGGCACTCGGGATGGGCTCGCTCCTTGGCGTCTCGGCCGGGAGCTCGCAGCCTGCCAAGCTGATCGTGATGAACTACAACGGCAATCCGCGGAGCAAAGAGAAGCTCGCGATCGTCGGTAAAGGGATCACATTCGACTCAGGGGGGATCTCGATCAAGCCGGCGACGGACATGCACGAAATGAAATACGATATGAGCGGCGCCGCCGCGGTCATCGCAACGATGTGGGCGCTCGCGCAGCTCAAACCGCGGATCAACGTCCTCGGACTCGCCCCGGCGAGCGAGAATTTGCCCGGACCCGACGCGGTTAAGCCCGGCGACATCCTGCGCGCGATGAACGGCAAGACGATCGAGGTTATCAATACGGATGCCGAGGGCCGCTTGGTCCTCGCCGACGCCGTCGCCTACGCCAACAAGCTCGGCGCAACCAAGATCATCGATGCCGCTACCTTGACGGGCGCCTGCGTGGTTGCGCTCGGACACGCCGCGGCAGGCGTGATGACCAACGACGAAGCCTTTGCCGCACAATTCCTGGGTGTCGCGAACGGGACACCGGAGCGCTACTGGCAGCTGCCCCTCTACGACGACTACTCGCAAGAGATGAAGAGCGAGATCGCCGATCTCAAGAACGCCGGGGGCCGCTGGGGCGGCGCCGAGACGGGGGCAGCCTTCATCAAAGCCTTCGTCGGCGAGACGCCGTGGATCCATCTGGACGTCGCGGGGACTGCCTATCTGCCCAACGAGTCCCCGCATATGGCTAAGGGTCCGACGGGGGCGCCGGTTCGCGCCTTCGTGGCCTACATCGAGGCGCTGGCCTCCGGCAAGTTCCCAAAGAACGGACGAGTCGGTTGACGCCCGGCTAAGCGCGTGATAAAGTAGCCAGGTTTCAGTCCACTTAGGAGCCGCTATGTCTACCATCTCTCGCCGCGGCGCCATCAGCGCCGGGCTCGCGACCTTGGCCACCGCGAGTCTGCCTCATCGCGCCTCGGCGGCCACGCCGGATCGAATCGGGGTCGACTACGCCTACTACAACCCGCCCAGCCTGGTCCTCAAAAAATACGGCTGGCTCGAAGAAGCCCTTTCGAAACAAGGCACCAAGGTCGAGTGGGTCCTCTCGCTCGGCTCGAACAAGGGCAACGAATTCGTTCAGTCCGGCGCGGTTCAATTCGGGTCGACCGCCGGCAGTGCCGCATTTCTCGCGCGCGCCAACGGGACGCCCCTGCACTCCGTCTACCTTTATTCGCAGCCGGAATGGACCGCGCTCGTCATCGGCAAGAACTCGAAGCTGACCGGACTCAAAGACCTCAAGGGCAAGAAGATCGCCGCGACGCGCGGGACCGATCCGTGGTTCTTCCTCTTGCGCGCGTTGCACTCGGTCGGACTCTCGTCCAACGACGTCGAGATCGTCGAGCTCCAGCATCCGGACGGGCGCGTCGCGCTCGAGCGTGGACAGGTCGATGCATGGGCCGGACTCGATCCCCACATGGCTGCTTCGCAGCTCGATGCCGGATCGCGGCTGCTTTATCGCAACATTGAATGGAACACCTACGGTTCGCTCAACGCGCGCGAAGATTTTCTCGCGCAGAATCCGGACCTCGTCCGTACGGTCTTGAAAGTCTATAATCGCGCACATGAGTACGCCAAAGCTCATCCCGACGAGACGTCGAAGATTCTGTCCGAAGCCTCGCAGCTCGAAGTGCGCGTTACCGACGTCGAAATCAAGGAGCGCACCAAGTATCCGAACCCAATCCCCGGGCAGGCCTTCTTGAACGCCGTCCGCGGTGTCATTCCGATCATCCAAGCCGAGCAGCTTGTCGCCGGCAACAAGAATCTCGACGCCGCGCTGGCGTCCTTGACTGAGCCGCGGCCCGCGCAAGCCGCACTTGCCAGCCGATAGCCTCGGCACCCGGCCGCTCACGGGCGTGAGGATCGCGCTCGCATGGATCGTCCCCGTTGCGCTCCTTCTGCTGTGGATCGCGGCGGGGACGTTTCATTGGGTCCAATCGTATCAGCTCGCGACGCCGCAAGGTGTCTTCGAAGAGCTCGTCTCGCTGGGATCGCGCGGTTTGCTTGCCAAACACATTTTGGCGAGCGTCGACCGCGTTTTTACCGGCTTCGGAGTCGCCCTCGCCTTGGCGATCCTCGTCGGGACGATCGTCGGTCTCTCGCGCACCGGCGAACGTCTTCTCGATCCGACCTTACAGGCGATTCGGGCGGTCCCGTCGCTCGCGTGGGTCCCCCTACTCCTGCTGTGGATGGGGATCGGCGAGTCGGCCAAAATCACGCTCATCGCGATCGGTGCCTTTTTCCCCATCTACGTCAATCTGGTCGCCGGGATCCACGGCGTTGATCGCAAGCTCGTCGAGGTAGCGCATACGCTCGGCGTCCGCGGCATCGCTCTCGCGGCGCGGGTCATCTTGCCGGCGACCTTGCCTTCGCTCTTGGTCGGCGCGCGCATCGGACTCACGCAAGCGTGGCTTTTCCTGGTCGCAGCAGAGCTGCTCGCCGCGACGCGCGGCCTCGGCTTCATGCTCACCGAAGGGCAGCAAATCTCGCGGCCCGACGAGATCTTAAGCGCGATCTTGTTGCTCGCTGTATTTGGAAAGCTCTCCGAGATGGGGATGCGCGTGATCGAAGCGCGCCTGACCGGCTGGACCGATAGCTTTCGATGAACGCCATCAACATCGAGCGACTCACCAAGGCCTTCGACGGCAAGCCGGTCTTCGTCGATCTCGATCTTGTGGTCGCGCAGGGCGAGACGGTCGCGGTCTTAGGTCCAAGCGGCTGCGGCAAGAGTACGCTTTTGCGCTGCATCGCAGGCCTCGAGCGTCCGACCGGCGGGACCGCGCGCGCCGAAGGTGACGTCGGCTACGTCTTTCAAGAACCGCGGCTCCTGCCGTGGCTCAACGTCGAGAAGAACGTCCGTTTCGCGGCCCGCGACGACGTGGAGCGAGCACGCGTCGGCGGCGTCCTTGGGCTCACCGGACTGCACGACGCGGCGCGTTTGTTGCCCAAGCAGCTCTCAGGCGGAATGGCGCAGCGCACGGCGCTCGCACGGACCCTCGTGCGCAACCCGTCAATCCTCTTGCTCGACGAGCCGCTCGCGGCGCTTGACGCGCTGCGCAGGATGGATCTGCAGGCGGCGCTCGCCTCGATCATCGCGACTTTGTATGCTACTGCACTCCTCGTGACGCACGACGTCGACGAAGCGCTCTATCTGGCCGATCGGATCGTCGTGCTCGGCGGCTCGCCGTCGAGGATCGAGACGGAACTCGTCGTCCCGCTGAACGCACGCCGCCGGCGCGACGCGGATTTGACGCCCGAGCGAACGACGCTCTTACGTGCCCTCGGCGTCGAGGATCACTTGCCCTCGTTCTCGATTTGAGTCGCGCTGATCCAACCAGCGCCGGAACTCTTCGGCCGGCATCGGCCGCGAGACCAGGAAACCCTGCGCGAAGTGACAGCCGTAGACCCGCAAGAGCTCGGCTTGCTCGTTCGTCTCGACGCCCTCCGCGACTGTTCTCCGGCCCAAGAGCTGCGCAAACGAGATGATCGTGCGGACGATTGCGGCGTCGTTGCGATCGGTCGTGATCCCGCTGATAAACGAGCGATCGATCTTGAGAATGTCGATGGGGAGCGTTTTGAGCATCGAAAGCGACGAATAACCGGTCCCGAAATCGTCGAGAGCAATCTCGAAGCCGTCGTCGCGCAAAGTCGAGAGGGTCTCCCGCGCGCGTTCGGGCTCGCGCAAGGCAGCCGCTTCGGTGATTTCGACCCCGAGCAGCAGCCCTCGCGGGCGCGCGGCGCTGTGCTGGCGCCGCAGCTCGGCGATGAACTCGGCGTCGGATACCTCGACGGACGAGAGATTCACGAAGACGCGGAAGCGGCGGTCCTTCCCGGCCAGCCGCGCGTAGTCGTTGATCGCCCGGCGCACGACCCACGTGCTGATCGCACGGATCAAGCCGGTGTCCTGCGCAAAGGCGATCAGCACGCTCGGCGGGATGATCGGCTCGCCTTTCTTGCGCGGCCAGCGAATGAGCGCCTCCGCGCGAATGATCTCGCCGGTACGCAGGTCGACTTCGGGATGATAGTGGAGCACGAACTCGTCGTGCTCGATTGCCCGCACGATCGCGTCCTGGAGCTGGCGGCGCTCCATGAGCTGGGCTTGAATGCTCTCGTTGAAGAATTGGTGACGGTTACGGCCGGCGTTCTTGGCCTGATACATCGCCGCATCGGCGTGCGCGAGCAAGAGATCGACCGTTTCGCCGTCGTCGGGGAACTGCGCGATCCCGAGGCTCGCAGTGATACGCAGCTCATCGCGCTCTACTTTGAAGGGACGTGCGAAGCTGCGCGAGATGCGTTCGGCGATCGCCTCGATCACCGCTTCCGTCGGCGCATCGCGGATGACGATCGCGAACTCGTCGCCGCCCAGGCGGCTGATGATCTCTTCGCCGCGTAGCGCATGGCGCAGGCGTTCGGATGCTTCGCGTAAGACCGCGTCGCCCGCGAGGTGACCGAGGGTGTCGTTGACTTCCTTGAAGTGGTCGAGATCTATCATGATCATCGCGGAACGTCCGTTTACGCGGCGCGCGCGCTCGAGCGCCCGCTCGAAGTAGTCGCGAAACGCCAATCGGTTGATCAAGCCCGTGAGCGCATCGTGCTCTGCCTGGTAGCGGATCGCTGATTCCTGCGCCATCTCTCGAAGCGCGCGCGCGAAAAACGTCGCGATGAGCTCGACGTAGGCGAGGTCTTCGCTGTCGAACGGACGTTGGGCCGGTTTGCGCGAGTGGAAGATCAGCACGTACTGGGTGCCCGCCACCTTGAAGGGCGTCCCGATAACGCCGTGCCAGCCCATCTCGATCACGCGCTGCGTCGCGGGCGTTTGCGGAGCGAGCTGGAGATCGGACCACGCTGCCGTCTTCCCTGCGTTGAGAAACAGGCTCTGCAGTGCAATCTCGACTGGAATGCTATCGCCGGCTTTCACGCTGGTCCACTCTCCATCGACCAGCGTGCTGTGCTGCGGCGGCGAGAGCGAGTCGAAGATGAGCGAATCGTCCTGCACGTGACCGAGCACGCCCCAGAAGTCGCGCTCCGAGCCCAGCGCGCGCGCGCCCTCCCGCAAAATCGCTTCGAACCTCTGGGTTTCGTCGATCTCCGGCAGGAACGAGAGCGTCCAGAGCGACTCGAGCCGCTTGAAGCGCCGCTGCGCTTCGGATTCCTTGAGGGAGAGCGCACCGCGCAAGCTCACCACTTTGGCCATGACATCGAGCAGCTGCATGTCGCGCGTGAGATCTTCTTCCGCATAGAGACAGAGCACGCCGAGCGAATGATCCACGAATTCGAACGGCAATGCCGCCGTGTAACGAAAACCGTACGGCTTCGCTCGCTCCTGCCAGGCTGCAAAGAAAGGATCCTCGACGTTGCCGACGACCGGCTCTTGGGTCGAGATCGCACGCCCCGAGGGCCCAACCGCAAAGGGACCACCGTCCCAGCGCACGTCGAGCCCGTCGGCATACGCGACGGCGACCCCCCCTTGCGCGACGATCTCGACCTTGCCGTCGTCGAGCGCGCGGCCGATCCACACCAAACGATACCCGCGCGCATCGCACAGAAACTCGCACAATTTCGGAAAGAGATCGGCGTCATCCGCGTACTCGCGCAACAAGTCGAGACACGCGCGCAGCACTTTAAGCCTGCCGGCTGAGGCAGGCGTCACCCGGGCTCGTCGTTCACGCGGCTCGCCGGTCATCGGGTCATCTCCCAACCCGACGGTTTAGGTCAGCGCAACGCCTCTTTCCTTGTTGTCGCGTCGCACGCCGGCCAAGGCAGGGGTGCTGGGATACTCTCCCGTCAGGCAGCCCAAACACATGTCGCTGCGCTCCCGACCCGTCGCCGCGATCAGTCCCTCAAGGCTCAAGTAACCCAGTGAATCCGCTCCGACCTTCTTGCAGATTTGATCGACGGTCAAGTTCGCCGCGATCAACTCATCGTACGTCGCCATGTCGACGCCGAGGTAGCACGGATGCACGATCGGTGGGGACGTGATTCTCAAATGCACCTCTCGCGCGCCCGCCTCGCGCACCAGGCGGACGATGCGCGGCGTCGTCGTCCCGCGTACGATCGAATCGTCGATGACGACGACTCGTTGACCGCTCAGGTTCTCGACGATCGGATTGAACTTCAAGTGGACGCCTTGGTTGCGCAGCTTCTGATCAGGGCTGATGAACGTGCGCCCAATGTAGCGGTTTTTTATCAAACCCTCGACGTACGGCAGCTCAGCTTCGGCGGCGAAACCGATCCCGCCGGGAATCGCGGAGTCCGGGATCGCCATGACGACGTCGGCCTCCACGGGGTGCTCGCGCGCGAGAGCGCGGCCCATCTGGTAGCGCGCCATGTAGATCGAGCGATCGTTGAGAATCGAGTCGGGGCGCGCGAAGTAGATGTATTCGAACATGCACAAGCTCGAGGGCTTGATGACGCCGCCGTGCTCGCCGCGGACCCCATTCTCATCGATCACGACGATCTCGCCCGGCTCGATCTCGCGTATATAGGTCGCGCCGACAGTTGAGAGCGCGCATGACTCGCTGGCGAGCATGAAGCCGTTCTCGCCGTACGATCCCAAGCACAGCGGCCGGACCCCCCAGGGGTCGCGGAATCCATAGAGCGCGCGCTCGGTGCACAGGATCACCGAATAAGCGCCTTGCGCGCGGCGCATGACGTTTTTGATCCGCTCGATCATCGAGCCCTCGGCCTCGACGATCAGCTTGGCGAGCACCTCGGAGTCGGAAGTTGCCTGAAGGATCGTCGTCGGCGAGAGCTCCCGGCGCAGCTCTTCCGTATTCGTGAGATTTCCATTGTGCGCGAACGCAAACTCGCCGATCTCGGTCTGCTCGAGCAACGGCTGCGCGTTGACCACGATCGACGAGCCGGTCGTCGAGTAGCGCGTGTGACCGACCGCGATATATCCGGTCAGCCGCCCGAGCGTCTCTTCATCGAAGATCTGCGAAAGCAGCCCCATCTCACGGTGGTTCGCGATCGAAAAGCCGTCCGAGACGGCGATCCCAGCTGACTCCTGGCCACGGTGCTGCAGCGCATAAAGGCCGAAGTATGCCAAACGAGCCACATCACAACCGGGCGCGTAAATGCCGGCGATGCCGCACGCCTCTTCGAGGACGTCCCCGCCCGGGAGCGGAGCCTCCTCGTCAAACGACCGCGCCATAATCTATCCTTCAAGAACCGGTGCGGCCCGTCCCGGTTGCCGAGAAACCGACCTTGGGCGGTTAATCCCTCGAGCGGCCTCCAAAAATGCGCAGAAGCGCCAAGAAGATGTTGATCGCGTCGAGGTAGATCGAGGTCGCCAGCTGTACGGACGTCAGCCCGTCGCCTCCGGCGCGAATCCGCGAAAAGTCGACCAGCACGAGCAAGGTGAAGACGGCGAGCGTCGCCCACGAGTACACCGACGGATGGACGAAATGGGTGAACATCGAGATGATCCCGACGATCACCAAGCCGAGCAGCGCGCCGAATGCGATGCCCTGTAGCCGACGAAAATCAAAACTGAATGCATACGCGCCCAGTGCCAGGACGAGCATCCCGACACCGGTCGTCGCGGCAGCCTCAACGACGACGCTTGGCCCCGATACGCCGACGTAATAGGCAATCGTCGGCGCGATCCCGATCCCTTCGAGGAACGTAAAGCTATAGAATAACAGCAGCGAGAGCACCGGGTTGGCGCGCGTCGCGTTGATCGCAAATAAGAGAATGAAGCCTGCGATTAACGCGACAAGGCCGAACGTGTACGACACGCCGGCGAACACATACGCGGCAAGCGCGGTGATGAGGAAGCCGACCGCGGTAATCCCGAGGACCTGGCCCAACAGCGTCGCGCTCGAAATGGAACTCGGGCCGCCATAATACGGACGGGGCTGCTGCTGCGTGTACATAGCGTTCCTTTCTACCCGCCGCCCGGCTACCCGGTTTCAGCATGCGAGAGCACGGCGCAGGCTCTGATCGAACGTACGTTCGATGAACGAGCGCGGGTTCCCAGGGGGAGTCACGGCGGTTGAGATCGAGGCAAAAAGCGTCCTCAACCGCGTCCGCGGGATGCCGTTTTTCGAGTGGTCGATCAACCGTTCTGAAAAGCCTGGACGTTGATCCCAAGCCATCCTTCCTGTTTCTACGCGGCCGGTTTCACGACGACCTTACGATCGCCGCCAGAGCCGACCGCTCCGCAGGCTGACGCCGCTGAACTCTCGGCGTATCGCGCGAGATTCAGGGCCGCATTTCGATCGCGGTCATGGGACATGCCGCACGACAGACACGTCCAGTTACGCTGGGCCAGCGTGAGGCTTTCGTTCTTCGCGCCGCACGTCGAGCAGAGCTTCGATGATGGGAACCATCGGCGGGCGACGACAACGGA
>Ga0209415_10003223_pt1 | contig 30315 bp, 21 predicted proteins | sample PeaSoiSIISIP2007_FD_187696 | JGI IMG/M metagenome (GOLD analysis project Ga0209415, IMG submission 187696) | Peat soil microbial communities from Weissenstadt, Germany - SII-SIP-2007 (SPAdes) (version 2) | ecosystem: Environmental > Terrestrial > Soil > Wetlands > Peat | place: Germany... | reverse complement strand
AGAGGGTGAAGCCGTCGTGGCAGGTGACGAAGTTGATCGAGGCGTTGGGACCCCGGCCGTTCCAGCCGTAGAGGTCGGGGGAGCCCTGGATGCGCTGGGCCATCGCCCCCACCTTGCCCGCCTCCCCCTTTAAAAACTGCCTGAGATCGTCGCGGTACTTGCCGTTCCACTCCGCCCAGCGCCCGAAGGCGGGGAAGGAGCCGACCTGGTAGAGGCCTCCCGCGTCCCAGGCCTCGGCGATCAGCTTGCACTTGGAGAGCACCGGGTCGAAGGCGAGCGACTCCAGAAGCGGCGGGTTCAAGAGCGGCGCCCCGCTCGGGTCGCGGCCCAGGATGGCGGCCAGGTCGAAACGGAAGCCGTCGATGTGGTATTCGGCCGCCCAGTAGCGGAGGCAGTCGAGCACGATGGAACGGACGATCGGGTTGTTGCAGTTGAGCGTGTTGCCGCAGCCGGAGAAGTTGAAGTAGTACCCCTCGGGGGTGAGCATGTAGTAGGTCTTGTTGTCGATGCCGCGGAAGGAGAAGGTCGGCCCCTGCTCGTTCCCCTCGGCGGTGTGGTTGAAGACCACGTCCAGGATCACCTCGATCCCCGCACGGTGCAGCTCCTTCACCAGGGTCTTGACCTCGTCCACCTGCATGCCGAGCTTGCCGGTGGCGGCGAAACCCGCCTTGGGGGCGAAGAAGTTCACCGTGGAATACCCCCAGTAGTTGTAGAGCATCTCCCCCGTGTCGGGGTGGCGCCGGCTGTTCTCGAACTCGTCGAACTCGTAGACCGGCATCAGCTCGATGCAGTTAAGTCCCAGATCCGCGAGGTAGGGGATCTTGTCCCTCAAGGCCGCGAAGGTGCCGGGGTGCCTGGCGCCGGAGGAGGGGTGCCGGGTGAAGCTCCTCACGTGCATCTCGTAGATCACCAGGTCCTCGATCGGGATCTCAAGCGGCCGGTCGTCCTCCCAGTCGAAGTCCTCGAACACGAGCCGGCCGCGGTAGGGGAAGACGTCCTCCCAGTCGGGTGGGGTACCCCAGACGTCGCGGCCGCCGACCGCCTTGGCGTACGGGTCGAGCAGGATCTTGTCCCGGTTGAAGCGGTGGCCTGCCGCCGGGTCGAAGGGGCCGAACATGCGGTAGCCGTATTCGATGGTCTCGCAATCGAGGTCGAAGACGATCATCGAGTAGACGTCGCCGATGCGGAAGGAGTCGGGGAAGGGGATCTCCACCAAAGGCTCCTCGGCCCCCTTCTGGAACAGTACCAGCGTGCAGGCGCTGGCGGCGCTCGAGAAGACCGAGAAGTTCACCCCGCCCGGCACCGGGGTGGCGCCGAAGGGGAAGGGCTTGCCCGGCCTGAGCCTGAAGCCCGCCACCTCGTGGGTGGGGTAGAAGTCGATCCTCGCCTCGACGGCGTCGAACCTGGTGATCGCCTGGTTGTCGCTATTCATGGCGCGCTCCTTCTTTCTCAGGCGAGTGCGGCCATCCCCGCTTCGCGGGTGTCGGCCAGGGTGAAGAAGTTGATGAAGCCGGTCATGGACATGGTGTCGCGGATCTCCTCGGAGACCCCGGCGAGCACCACCTTCCCCTTCCTCGCCGTCACCTGGCGGTACAAAAGGAGCAGCATGCGCAGCCCCGCGCTGGAGAGGTAGGAGACCCCCTGCATGTCCACCAAAAGGAGCGTGCGATTCTCCAGTGCGGATAAGAGCTCGGACTGCACCTGCGGCGCGGTCTTGCCGTCGATCTCGCCTTTCACCGTCGCAATTACCTGGTCACCATCTACGGTCGTCTCGATTGTCATGTCGTCCTCTTTGCACTCCCCCCTCCCCTGAAGGGAGGGGGTTGGGGGGTGGGGGTATCTACACCGGCGCTATGGTCACCTTCACCTTCAGGTCGCTCTTCGACTCGGGGAGCTTCACGGTGAGCTCCTTGGGATCGAAGTGGCTAAACGGCTTGCCGTCGATCTCCACGGCGACGAGCTTTATACTCCCCTTGGGGAGGATGTCGGGAGAGACCCGGAGGATGCGGTTCTTGAAGCCGTCGGGACGGGGCTTGAAGTAGAAGTCCATCGGCACCTTGTTGATCAGAAGGTTCGTGTAGACCGCCGACAGGTAGCAGAGTTCGGTTGAGTGGTAGCCGCTCATCGAGTGGCTCCCCTTGAAACGCTCGTTCCCCATCAGGTAGGGGAGGCCGTTGGCCAGTACGTTGAAGTAGACGCCGCCGTCGTCGCGGTCCAGGAAGTGGGCGTTGTAGAAGCTCGCGGCCTCGCGCGCCTGGCGCAGGTACTCGTCGTCCTTCAGTACGCCCGTGAGTATCATGTAGGCCAAGATCGCCTGCTCCTGCTGCCACCACGCCTTGCGGTCGTGCCAGGTGAAGCGGTGGAAGTGCTCGCCCGGCGCGAGCGTCCTCGCGACCACGTCGTACCAGCCGCCGCGCTGCAGGTCCATCCCCACCTTGGGCATCAGGTCGGCGATCCTGCGGGCGAAGGATACGTACTTGTCCTTGGGGCGCAGGCTGTTCATGCGCATCAGGTTCCAGGCGATCTTCAGGTTGTGGCCGACCACGGCGTTGTCCTGCTGCCAGCCCCAGCTCTTGTCCTGGCTCCAGTCCTCGAAGAAGCGCTCCTGCACGAAGGGGGAGTTCTCGTAGTCCTGGAAATGCCCCTCGATGGTGTCGAAGGTGTACTCCAGGAAATCGGCGTACTTCTCTTCGCCGGTCGCGAGCCAAAGGTTGATCAGGTAGGCGGGGGCGTGGTCGCCCACCGAGTTCCAGTTCTTCTTCGCCCGGTTGTTCCCCTTGTCGAGCGTCGTGGAGCGCGGGTCGAGGGTGATCGGGTCGATGTGCGAGAAGTAGCCCTCTTTTTCGTTGTCCTTGTAGTACTTCTCGAACAGGTCGATGGTCTTTTCGATGTCGAAGAGGATGCGCGGGTCGCCGGTGACGCGCATGGTCTGGGTGGGACCGGCCAGGGCGTAGATCTGCTCGTACATGGGAAGCGAGTCGTAGTCGTCGCCGAACTCGGAGGTCAAAAGCTTCTGCTCTCGCTCGCCCGAGACCAGCAGGCCGTGGTACCAGTAGATCAGCTCCTCGTCGGTGTCGTAGAAACGGACGTGCTCGCGCAGGTACTCGGTGCCGCGCTCGGCCCCCTCCAGGAAGCGGTCCTCGCCGGTCAGAAGGTAGGCGGAGGCAAAGCCGTAGACCAGGCGCGAGATGGTGTCGGTCTCCTGCAGGTAATCCCCTTTCTTGCCGCCGCCTAAGTGCAGGAAGGTGCGGTATTGCCGGTAGTCGACCGGCTGCTCGGGGTAGCCGAACTGCCACTTGAGGTAGCTGTCGGCGATGGAGCGGACCTGGCGGACCCACCAGTCGGGCTCGTCCTGGCGGTAGTTCTTCACCTGGTCGCCGGCGAAGATGATCGACTTCACCTCGATGCGCACCGCCTCTCCCACCGGGTAGAAGATGCAGTAGGCGTAGAGGAAGTTCCCCTGGTCCAAAAGCTCGCCCAGCCGCCCGGTGGCGTCGATGTACCCCTCGTCCAGGTTCTGCACGACCCGTGCGTAGGTGTTCGGCGTCAGAAAGAGCGTGTAGCTGCGGCCGTCGGAGGTCTCCATCCCGAAGGAGCGCTCGGTGCGGTTGAAATGGGTGACGTAGCCGGCGATGGTGTCGGAAAAGGTGAAACCTAACTGTGGCATGTGAGCCTCCTCTATTCGTCCTGATAGCCTTGGCAGATCTCGATGATCCGTCCGTCGGGGTCTTTTACCCAGACCGCCTTCCAGCCGGGGATGAAATCGTCGAAACTAAGCGGCCCAAGCGATACCGTAACCGCCGAGCCGATAGCCGCCGCGGTAGCCTCGACGTCGGGCACCGAGAAGGCGAAGTGACGAAAGCCGGGATAGGGGGGGCCGTCCGCGTCGGGCGGGCCTTCGGGCGGCTCCCCCTTGGACTGGAACAGCTCCAGGTAGACGTCGCCCGCTCTTATGAAGACCATGCGCTCGTCCCCCCCCAGGGGGACCAGCCGGGCGCGTCGGAAACCGAAATGGGTGCAGTAAAAGGCCTCGGTCGCCGCCAGGTCGCGGCAGTTGAGCCCGATGTGGGCGAAGACCGGGGTGGGAGTCGTATTTCCGCTCGGGGCGCTCATTTCGCGGCCTCCTTTTTCCCGGACATGAGGTCGATGATCTTTCGGGCGAACAGGTGGCAGTGGCCGCCGCTTCTCCCGGTTACCAGGTCGCCGTCCACCACCACGTCCTCGTTCACGTAGATAGCCCCCATGTTGCGGGCGTCGCCCAGAAGGTTGTTGTGCACCACCACCCTCCGGCCGCGCACCAATTCGGGGGCGGGTGCCAAGAGCCACATGCCGTGGCAGATGATCCCCTTGATGATCGAGGGGAAGGCGAAGGCGCGCCTTAAAAACTCGACCGCCGGCGGCAGCTTCTCGATGTCTTCGGTGTAGCGCAGCCGGTCCGCCACCATGCCCGCCGGCACGATGATGGCCGACAGGCAGGCGAGATCGGCGTCCGTCATCCCCTCGAAGCTCTCCGAGACCTCCTGGCGGATGCCGTACTCGTGCCCCTTGAAGGTGAGGTAGGGAGCGCCCCAGAGCCTGGTCAAAAGCCTGAGGTCGATCCCCTCCTCCAGGAAGCGGCGCTGGTAATAAAAGATCTCCGGTTCGTAGAAGTCGCTTTCCATCAGGACCACGACTTTTTTCCCTTGCAGGCTCATGGCGCCCTTACCTCCCTGCGGTCATTTCCCGGCCAACTGGTCGAGAAACGGTTGGAACGGCTTGGAATCGTGGAAGTTCGCCATGTAGGCGATCTTGCCGTTTTCGATGCGGAAGAAGTTCATCACCTCGGCCTCGATCGGCTGGTCCCGGTGCTTGGCCGCCAGGGCCGAGATGTGCGACACCACCGCCGCCTGGTCGCCGTCCACCAGGACGTGCTTGGGGTGGTTCTGGAACTTGGCGTAGGCGGTGCCCATGCCGGCCATCATGGGCCTGAGGTTGGCGAGCCCCTCGATCAGTCCGGCGAGCTGCTCCTGCATCACCATGTCGTCGGCGAACAGGTCGCACCACCTGTCCCAGTCGCCGGCGTTGGCGTATTGATAGTATTTTTCGATGATCTCTCTGACTTGCATTGAGCGCTCTCCTTTCTATGTCCGACCGGTCGGACTGGTCCTCACAGTTTGGCGGAGCCGTCGTGGTACTTGAAGCCGTTCACGCCGTAGAAGGCGATCACCGCAGAGCCGGTCGCGGGCGAGCGCTTCACGATCCAGGTCTGGTCGGCATCCAGGACGATGCGGTCGCTTTTGGCGGCGGGCGGGTTCCAGACGCTGGCCTGCCATTCCACCACCACGTGCACCTTGGCCATGCTCCCCTCAAGGACGGTCTTCACCTCCTTGAGGGTGTGCACCTCGTCGAAGAAGATGCGGATCACCCGCTGATACCACCCCTCGAACTCGGCCAGGGTGGTGAGCGTCGCCTCGGGGAATTGCATCTCCAGCCCCTCTTCGGCGAGGTACGGGAGCACCTCGACCATCGGGGCGTGCACGTCGAGCTTGCGATACCACTGCGCCGCCAGATCCTTTACTTCCTTTTCCGTCATGGGAGCTGCCATATCGAGTCCCTCTCTTTTGGTTGAAATGGTTGCCCGGTCACTGGCCGCACTTGATGCCGATCAGCTCGGGGTGGGTGTTGCCTTCCAGCACCAGGTCGATCAGAAACGGCCCGGGGTGTGCCAGCATCTGGCGGATCGCCCCCTCGATCTCCCCGGGACGCTCGACCCTGACGGCCGGCACTCCCAGGGAGGCGGCCAGTTGGTCGAACCTGATCACCGGCTGCGACAGGTCGAAGCAGAGCGGGAAGGCGTGCTCGGTAATCGCCTGTTCCTTCCACCAGGCCTGGATGTTGAGCTGCAAGAGCTTGTAGGAGGCGTTGTTGAGAATCACGAACTTGGCGTTCACGGCGTGACGCGCGGCGCTCCAGAGCGCCTGGATGGTGTACATGGAGCCGCCGTCGCCGCTGAAGCCGATCACCATCTTCTCCGGGCGGGCGAGCTTGGCGCCTATCGCGCCGGGGATGCCGATGCCGAGCGAGCCGCCCCGGGTCTGGAAGAACTCGCCGGAGAACCTGGGCGGCAGGTAGCGGGTGAGCGCCGGGGAATTGGTGAGCGCCTCGTCGAAGATGACGGCCCCCTCGGGAAGCTGCCTCGCCAGCTCTTCCATGAAGGGGGCGGCCTGCATGGGGAGTTGGCCGCGCAGGCCCTGGTCCTTTGCCAGCTCGGAGCGGTGCGCGAGCTCCTTGGACCTGGTCAGGGCCTGCACCCTTTGGGCGGCTGCCGCCGCCTGCTCGTGGGTCCTTACCGTCCTGATCTCGCGGGCCAGCGCCGCCAGGGAGAGCTTGGGGTCGCAGACCACGCCCAGGTCGACCGGGTGGTTCTTGGCGATCTCGTAGGCGTTCAAGTCGAAGTGGATGATCTTGGCGCCCGGGACGAAGATCTCGCCCAGCTGCGGGAAGACCTCCGGCAGGAGGTAGGTGCCGCAGGCCAGGATCACGTCCCCCTTACGGGTGATGGGGAGGCTCTGCTCGCCGAACATGTGGCCTGTCTGCCCCCGGTAGAGCGGGTGGTCGTAGGCCATGTTCAGTTCGCCCGAGTCCACCCCCCAGACCTCGGCGCCCAAAAGCTCGGCGACCTCGGTCAATTCGCCCTGCGCGCCGGAGTAGGCGATGCCGTCGCCCATGAAGATCACCGGCTCGTCCGCCGCCGCGAGCCAGCGCGCCGCCTGCTCGGTCAGCTCGGCAGCGGGGAAAGTGCGGGTGGAGGGGATGCAGGTCGGATAGACGTCCTCGGTCGCCGGCTCGTCCAGGACGTCCATGGGGAGGCAGAGGTAGACCGGCCCCACGGGGGGGGTGGCCGCGATCTTGATCGCCCGGCGCAGCATGCGCAGAAGCGAGGACGGATGGTTCACCACCGCCGCCCACTTGGTCACCGGCTCGGCGAAGGCCACCAGGTCGCCCGCCATCTGGGCGTCGAGTCCCTGGTACCTGACCCCGGCGTCGCCGCCGATCACCACCAGCGGCGCATGCCCCCGTTTCGCCTGGTAGAGCGCGCCGATGGCGTTACCCACCCCGGGCGTACTGTGCAGCTGCACCAGGGCAGGTTTTCTGGTGGCGCGCGCATAGCCGTCGGCCATCAGCACGGCCACCGACTCCTGCAGGGTGAGGATGTAGCGCATCTGCGGGTAACCGGCGAGCGCGTCCAGGAAACCCTGCTCCACGGTGCCGGGGTTGCCGAACATGAGGTTCATGCCGTCGGCCAGAAACTGCTCGATGATTGCCTGTCTCCCTGTCTTGCCAGCCATCGGCTTCCTCCCGTGAACTGCTGCAACCTAGTGGACCCGCGTGGGCACGGAGTGCCCACCCTACCTGTCTATGAATCCCGAAGTATCGTAGGGTGGGCAGTCCTCTGCCCACCGATCCGACCGTCTGACCCGTTACCTGTCACCACCCGTAGCGCTTCAATCCCTTTTCCAGCGCCGCCACCAGCAGTTCGCCGGTCTTGTAGGAGTCGGCGGTGGAGCGGCCGGTGATGAAGGGGTAGTCGACGACGGCCGAAATCTGGCGGCCGACGTTGCCGTGGAACTGCCCCTCGGGCCCGACCGCGTCGCGCAGGATGAACTCCAAGGGATAGGGGGGCGGCCCCATGTTGAAGTCGACGCCGAGGAAGCCGTTGCCGTCCTTGTAGTCGTATTCCAGCGGATGGCCGGTGACGTGCTTGCCCAGGAGGATGCTCTTGCGGATGTGGTAGTCGCGGGCGAAGGCCAGGCAGGCGACCCCGTAGCACTCGGCGGCGATCGGCTTGCCGGCGCGGTTAAAGCCCAGGATCAGGTCGTGCACCCGCTGGTTGTTGACCATGTCCACCTGCGGACCGCTGCCGCCCACCAGAAGCAGGGCCGCGTACTCGCCGGTGATCTTCTCGATCGCCGCGTCGAGGGCGTTGTTGTAGGTCTCGAAGTCGCGGATGAAGGTGGCGGAGCTCGGGTAGGGGCGCTCCGGCAGCAGCTGGGAGAGGTTGAGCGGGTTGTCGAGCTTGGCCGAAGCGTCCACCGTCTTCACCTTGGCGGCCATCTCGGCCGAGGTCACCGGCTTGCCCAGCGGCGGGTCCACATAGGCGGGGTCCATGCTGGGGGGGAGGGCGTGGGGACGCCGTCCTTTCGGGGTGGCGAAGGTGACCTTGTAGTCCGCCTTTTCCAGGGTCTCCAGGGGGCCGATCAGTTCCTCGCCCCAATAACCGAATTCCGACAGCACGCAGAAGATCTTCTTGACCATGGTGTTCCTCCGTTTCGTTTGATGATGCCTAGACGACCCCGCGCTCCTTCAAAAGCTTGATGGTCTCGTCGAGCTGATAGGTCAGCAGGAAGAGGGTCTTGTTGTTGGGAAGGTAGTTCTGCATCTTCTTCACCAGCGTCTCCTTTTCCGCCTCGTTAAGGGCGTCGCGACCGCCCAGCATCGAGCTTAACGAGCAGAGGAACGCCTCGATGTATCCCTTGTGCCAGAAGGCCATCTCGGTGCCGCAGGGGTCGCCGTGGGCGGTGTAGAGCACGGCCTTGTGGTCGAAGTCGCGCGTGAGCTGGTCCAGGATCTTGAGCCACTGCGGCGCGTGCCCGTCCCGGAAGAAGCAGTGCATGTGGTTGTGGAAGATGTCGCCGATGAAGGCGTGCTTCACCCCGTTTATGTCGAGGTGCCAGACGCAGTCGTCGTCGGACTCGCCCGGACCGTAGTCCTTCAAGGTGAAGGTGACGCCGTCGTAGGTCGCCTGATAGCCGTCGGCGACGATCTTGTTGGGGAAGATCCGCTTGCGCGGGTAGTCGTCGCCGAAGATGTAGATGGCGGTCGGCTCCTTCTCCTTGTCCTCGGCCATGGCGAAGTTGAGCGTTCCCCGGGTGGCGACGATCGGGATGTCCAGGTCGCGGGTGAGCTCCACCAGGCCGGTGTAGTGGTCGGGGTGCCCGTGGGTCATGAGCACCGCGACCAGGGGCTTTTTGATCTCGCGGTCGACCATCTCCCTCAGCGCGCGGCTGGAGGAGATGGCCAGGGTGGCGTCGATCGCCACCACCTGGTGTTCGGTCTCCACCAGGAAGGCGTTGACGAAGAAGTCGGCCACTTTGGCTTCGAATCTGTGCACGATGGGCGTAAAAGCTGCCACGGTTTGCCTCCTTTGCCTAGCCCGCTGACGGGGCGCTCATGGCCTGATAGATCTTACGGTCCGCTTCCGGCGGCAGGGTGAGCGCTATGTGGCGCAGCACCTTGCCGTCTTTTACGTAGAGTGCGTCCCGGGCGACGAAGACGCCTAAGTTCTCCGAGTTCACCGAGGCGGTGAAGAGGATGCAGTCGTCCGACTCGAAGTAGGCGTCCATGTTCATCCCCAGGACCTTCCCGGACTTCCTGGGCTGCTCCACGGAGAGGTACTGCTTGATCGCCTCCTTCCCCTTGAGCACGAACTCGAAGGTGACCAGTTCGGCGTCGTCGTGGTAGTGCGCGGCCAAAAGCCCCTCGAAGTCCTTGTTCATCAGAAAGCCTACGTGCTCGTTGAGAAAATCCTGTCCCCAGCTCATTTAGCTACCTCCTTAGTCCTTCCAGACGGTGCCCAGTTTCTCGTAGTCGTACTGGGGCAGGATGGTCAGGGCGATGTGGCGGTAGATCTTGCCGTCCTTGAAATAAAGGGCGTTGTCGGCGTATACCGTCCCCCGCTTGCTGTCGGTGATCTTGGCCTTGAAGATGATCACGTCCTCGGTCTCGCAGAAGTAGTCGGTGGAGAGACCGGTGATCTCGCCCATGGAGCCAAGCGTGTTGACGAAGTAGCTGCGCAACTCGTCGTGGCCGCGGCGGATGCCGTCGAAGGTGACCATCACCGCGTCCGGATGGTAGTGCTCCTTGAGCATCCCCGCGACGTCGTTGGTCGCCAGATAGCCCAGCTGCTCCTGGTAGAACTCCTTTCCTTTGCCCGGCGTGAACTGTCCCATGTTCCCCTCCTGTCGTTGTGCTACTGGTACGATACGTTGGTCGATGATACGGTGACGTCCATGTAGCCGATCTTGCCGGCCGGAGCCGGATACCTGAACTTCGCCACCCCGAGCGCCGGGTAGGAATACTGCTCCACGGTCTTGCCGTTGGTGTCCAGGTAGGTCATCAGGTAGCAGTTGAAGGTCCCAAGCGAGGTGTCGACCTTGATGGTCTTGGCCACGCTCATGGTGGGGGTGAAGGAGTAAAGCGGCGTAGCGGCCCCGTTCACCCAGGAGAAGACGTTGATGGTCTGGGTCTGGGTCTCGCCTATGAAGTACGGGTAGGGCATGGGGACGAAGCCCGCGTCGAACCAGATTTGCTGGCCGGCGATGGCCGTGCCGGCGGCGCCGGTGTCGCCGGCGAAGGCGACCGCGTTTTTGGCGCCGATGTAGAAGTAGCGCTTAAACGCCTGCTGGGTGGCGGTGCTCGTCACGTTGCCGGCCAGGTCGGTCTGCTTGTCCACCGTGTAGTGGGTCTCCAAAAGGGTGTTCAGCGTCTTGTTCATCACCGGGTTCACGACCGTGCCGCTGAGCACGTCCATGGTGAACCAGCCGGAGATCTCGTCCACGGTGCCGTCGGTCCCCATGTAGAAGCCGGAGCGCTCGTAGCGGGTGGAGTTGCCCGCCGTGTTGGGCGGCAGGGTGGCGGGGTCTGCGGCGGCGAAGGTCTTGTTGCCGGCGAGGTACGGGATGTTGGTCTGTTCCATGGCGAGCGTGAAGGTGCCGGTGTCGCCCGGGGTGGTGGAGTTGAAGTCGAAGCGGACGATCCCAAGCTCCGGGTAGATCCACTGCATACGGTCGGAGACGAGCGAGCCGTTGGTGGCCGCGTCGGTGCTGGTGTCGACGTACTTCATGCGGTAGGCCTGGAAGGTGCCGAGCGGCACGGTGACGGTCTCCTCGGTCTCAACGACGGTGTTGAGGGTGCCGGCGTGGGTGTTGGCGGCGTCGGCGGTGCTCTTCAGGTAGTTGATCTGCCGGGTGTCGCCGACGGTAAGCGGCAATTGGTACTGGACGTAGTTCAGCGGCCTCTGGAACCAGTAGGTCCGCCAGATGGGGGCGCCGGTGTTGTCATACCCCTCGATCAGCTTCTCCCCCTGGTACTCGATGGTGCCGGTGGCCGGGTCCTGGATGAAGTAGCGGTAGAGGTAGTTCACCACCCTGAGCGGCGTCGAATTGCCGGCGGTGTCCACGCTCAGGCCGTCGTAGGACTGCGCCTCGGTCATGCTCATAACCTGGACGTTGCCGTTTAGCGGATTGGTGAGCCCCTCGTCTAAGATGTCGAGCCTGAGCCACCCCCCGGTGATCTGCATCTTGCTGCCGTCGGCGTGGGTATAGCCGCCCGAGGCGGCGTACTTGATCATGTCGCCGTGCTTGTAGATGACGTTCTTGTTGACGGCGATGCTGTTGACCGCGGTGCCGCTGCCGCCGTCGCCGCCGCAACCCCAGGTCGCCAGCAGCATCAGGCACAACGCGATATACCCGGGTACCCGTGTCCATCTGGTCATCTGCGTCCCCTCCTATTGTTTGGCTCCGTAAGCCATCTGTGCCGTGTCCCAGCCGCCTCCCAGGGCACGGTACAATTCGACCGTCGTCTGCAGACCGGAGCTTCTGGTCTGCACCAGGGAAAGCTCGGCGTTGAGCAGGTTGCGCTGGGCGTCGAGCACTTCGAGGTAACTGCTGTAGCCGTTTAGGTACCTGAGGCGGGCGATCTTCAGGGTCTTGGTGAGTGCCGCCACCTGGCGCAGTTGCACCGCGACCTGCTCGGCGAGCTTGCGCCTGGAGACCAGGGCGTCGTACACCTCGCGGAAGGCGGTGATCGCCGTCTGTTCGTAGTTAAGTCGCGCTTGGCTTTCGCGGGCCCGCGCCGCCCCCACCAGGTTCGAGTCCTTAAAACCGGTGAAGATCGGCACCGAGGCGGAAAGGCCGGCGTTTAACACCGTGACGGGCCAGTTGAAGGTCAGAAACTGCACGGTCGACTCGCCCAGCATGCCGGTCAGGGAGAACTGCGGGAACTGGCTGGCGATGGTCTGGCCGATGCGGGCGTTGGCGGCCACGAGGGCCTGCTCCGCCTGCAGCACGTCCGGCCGGCGCCGCAACAGCTCCGAGGGGAGGACGGCGGGAAGCGGCGGCTCCTTGAGCTCGTCGAAGCCGGCGCCGCGCGTTACCCGGCCCGGGTTGTGCCCGGTGAGCGCCGAGACGCGGTGCTCGGTCAGCTGGACCTGCTGCTCAAGCTGCGGGATCAGCGCCTCGGCGGCGGTCAGTTCCACCTCGCTTTGCAGGACGTCGAGATCCGAGGTGAGCCCGCCCTTGAAGCGGATCTCGGCCAGGCGCCTGGCCTCCCGGCGGGAGTCGAGCGTGTCTTTGGCGATTCTAAGCCTCCGGTCGAGGTCGAGCAGCTGCAGGTAGGAGGTCGCCACCTGGCTTGCCAGGGTGAGCGCCACGCCGCGCCGGTTTTCCTCGCGCGCCAGAAGGTCGGCCCGCGCCGCCTCCGTACCCCGCCTGACCCGTCCCCACAGGTCGAGCTCGTAGGAGAGGTTGAGCGAGACCTGGTACTGGCTTCCCCACGGGTTCGCCGGATAGAGCGGGCTTCCCGACTGGGCCGCCTTGCCGCGGCTGGCGGAGGCTGAGGCGGAAAGCTGCGGGTAGAAGTCGGCCCGCGCCACGCCGTAAAGCGCCAGGTATTCCTCCACCGAGGCGGCCGCCGTCCTGAGGTCGCGGTTCTCCCTGAGGGCCGTTTCCACGAGCTCAACCAGCTGCTTGTCGCCGAACCCCTCCCACCAGCGCGGGTTGACGACCCCGTTAGCACCCTCCGGGGTAAGCTCCGGGGGGGCGGGGAGTTCCAGCACCGGTCTTCTGTAGTCGGGGCCGAGCGTGCAGCCGGCGGTCTGGGTGAGGGCGGCAAGCGCTCCGCAGAGCATGAGGGTGCAAAGACCCTTAGCTGCTTTCATCGCCACCTCCTTCTCCGGCTGCGGGCGGCGCCACGCTCGTCGCCGCTTGTGCACCCGCCTTGCCGAAGCGCCTCAGGCCCCACTCGCTCAACCCCTGCACGAGGACGTAGAAGAGCGGCACGAAGAAGATCGCCAGGAAGGTGGCGGCCAGCATCCCCCCCATGACGCCTGCGCCGATCGAGTGGCGGCTGGCGGCGCCGGCGCCGCTGGAGGTGACCAGAGGGATGACCCCCAGGATGAAGGCGAGCGAGGTCATCAGGATCGGCCGGAAGCGCAGGCGAGCCGCCTCCACCGCCGCACCATCGAGGGAAAGCCCCGCCTCGCGCTTCATCACGGCGAATTCCACGATCAGGATGGCGTTCTTGGCGGAGAGCCCGACCAGGGTGACCAGGCCGATCTTGAAGTAGATGTCGTTTTCCATCCCCGCGATGAAGACGGCGGCGAAGGCGCCAAGTACCCCGAAGGGGACCGCCAGCAGCACCGAGAAGGGGAGCATCCAGCGCTCGTACTGGGCGGCCAGGATCAAGAAGACCATGACGATGCCGAGCACGAAGACCATGGCCGACTGGCCGCCGGTCTTCTGCTGCTGGTAGGCCTCGCCGCTCCAGGAGTAGGACATGTCGGGCGGCAGCGCTTTCGCGGCGGCCTGTTCCATGGCGGCGATCGCCTGGCCGGAGGAGAAGCCCGGGGCGGCGGCGCCGGTGATGCTGGCCGAGGGGAAGCCGTTGAAGCGGCTCACCATGTCGGGCCCGCTTTGGTCGGAGACCTTAACGAGGGCGCTTAACGGCACCGGCTGCCCTTTGAGCGAGCGGACGTAGAGCTTGCCGATGTCCGACGGGCGCGCCCGGTACTGCGGCTCGGCCTGCAGCTGCACCTTGAAGATCCGCCCGTACTTGTTGAAGTCGTTCACGTAGTAGGAGCCGACCAGGCTCTGGATGGTGGCGAAGATCTGGTCGAGCGGCACCCCCATCGCCTTGGCCTTCTCCCGGTCCACCTCCACGAAGAGCTGCGGCACGTTGCTTTTGAAGGTGGTGGAGAGCCCGCGCAACTCGGGGCGCTTGGAGGCCTCGCCCATGAGCTGCATCACCGCCGCGGCGAGCTTTCCGGTATCCCCTTCGCCGCGGTTTTGCAGGTTGAACTCGAATCCCCCCATGGTGCCGAGCCCCGGGATGGAGGGGGGATTGAAGGCGAAGACCATCGCCTCCTTGATCGGCATGAAGCCGCCGAAGAGCGCCATGATCACGCCGTCGGCCTTGAGCTCTTTCGCCTTTCTCTCCTTCCAGTCCTTGAAGGTGATGAAGAAGGCGGCGGTGTTGGTCTTCACCCCGCCGCCTAAGAGGTCGTAGCCGATGAAGGAGACCACGTTGGTGACCGCCGGGTGGGCGCGTACGATACGCTCGATCCTTTGCGAGACGGCGTCGGTGCGGCGGATGGTGGCCGAGTCGGGGAGGATGCCGACCGCCATGATGTACCCCTGGTCCTCGGCCGGCACGAAGCTCTCCGGCACCCGCTTGAAGAGCTGCCAGGTGAGCCCCAGGAGCAGGGCGAAGATCGCCGCGAAGAGCGCGCCCCGCCGGATGGTGAAGGCGGCGGCCCGCGCGTAGCCCCGGGTCAGGTGCTCGAAGAGGGCGTTGAACCAGCGGAAGAAGAAAAATTTCTTGGGCCGGGCGGGCTTTAGTAGCAGGGCGGCCAACACCGGTGACAGCGTGAGCGCCGTGATGCCGGAGAAGACCACCGAGATGGCGATGGTGATGGCGAACTGCTTGTAGAGCTGGCCGGGCATGCCGCCGATGAAGGCGACCGGCACGAACACGGCGCAAAGCACCAGCACGATGGCGACCACCGGACCGGTCACCTCCTCCATGGCGCGGTAGGTCGCCTCGCGCGGGGAGAGCCCCTCGGTCTCCATGATCCGCTCGACGTTCTCCACCACGACGATGGCGTCGTCAACCACGATGCCGATGGCGAGCACCATGCCGAAAAGGGTCAGGGTGTTGATCGAGTAGCCCAGCAGGTACATGCCGGTGAAGGTGCCGATCAGGGAGACCGGCACGGCGAGGGTCGGGATCAGGGTGGCGCGCCAGCTCTGCAGGAAGAGGAAGACCACCAGGAACACCAGCACGATGGCTTCGATGAGCGTGTGCACCACCTCCTCGATGGAGACCTCCACGTAGCTCGTGGTGTCGTAGGGGATGGAGTAGGAGATGCCGGCCGGGAAGGACTTGGCGAGGTTTCCCATGGCCGACTTCACCGAGCGGGCCAGGTCGAGCGCGTTGGCGCCCGGCTGCAGGTTGACGGCGATGAGCGTGGTGGGAAGCCCGTTCAGCCGCCCCTTGAATTCGTAATCGGAGGCCCCGAGCTCCACCCGGGCCACGTCCTTCACCCTGACCAGCGAGCCGTCGGCGTTGGCCTTGACGATGATCTTCTCGAACTCCTGCGGTTCGGAGAGCCGGCCGGTGGTGGTGACCGGGATGGTCAGTTCCTGCTCGCCGGAAAGCGGCTCCTGCCCGATGCGGCCGGTGGCGTACATGGAGTTCTGCTCCTGCACGGCCAGCGCTATGTCGCCGGTGGTGATGCCCAACTGGGCCATGCGGTCCGGCTTGATCCAGATGCGCATGGCGTAGTCGCGCGCGCCCATGATCTGCGCGCCCCCCACGCCCGGGAGCCTTTTCAAGGTATCCATCACGTTCAAGGCCGCGTAGTTCGAGACGTAGACGTCGTCGTAGCGGCCGTCGGGGGACTGCATGGCGATGATCAGGAGGATGCTGCCGGTCTTCTTGTCGACCGTCACCCCCATGCGGCGCACCTCCTGGGGCAGAAGCGGCTCGGCCAGCGAGACCCGGTTCTTCACGTTCATGGCGGCCCGGTCCAGGTCGGTGCCGATCTCGAAGGTGACCGTGATGGTGACCATGCCGTTTGAGGAGGAGTTGGAGGACATGTAGAGCATGTTCTCCAGGCCGTTGATCTGCTGCTCGATGGGTGCCGCGACGGAGCGCGCGATGACCTCGGCGCTGGCGCCCGGATAGAGCGCGCTTACCGTGACGGTCGGCGGGGTGATCTCCGGGAACTGGGCGATGGGGAGCACGCGCATGGCCCCGAGCCCCGCCAAAAGGATCATGGCGATCAAAACCGTCGTGAAGACCGGCCGGTCTATGAAGTAACGGGAAATCATGGTCGTTGCCCCTTACTTGCCGGCGGTTGCCACAACCGCTTTCACCTGCATGCCGTTTTGGATCTTCATGGCGCCGTCCACCACCACGACCTCGCCCGGCTTAAGGCCAGAGGCCACCGTCCAGCTGTCGCCCGACCAGTCGCCCACCTCGACGTTGCGCATCTCCGCCTTGCCGTCGGCGGCGACCACGAAGACGAATTTCCCCTTCTGTCCCTGCATCACCGCACGCTGCGGCACGAGCAGCGCGCCCGGACGCACCGCCCCCTTCAGGAGCACGCGCACGTAGAGCCCCGGCAGCATCTTGTTGTCGCGGTTACCTACCACGGCGCGGGCGCTCATGGTGCCGGTCTCCTTGTTGTAGAAGGGGGAGGAGAAGTTGATCCGCCCCTTGAGCGGCCAGGAGCTGCCGTCGGAGAACTTCAGTTCCACCTCGAAGTTTCCCCCCGGCGGGAAGCGGAGCGTCCCCTTTTTGGCCTCGTCCCAGTAGCGGATCATCTCCCCCTCGGAGATGCTGAAGTTCACGTACATCGGCTCCAGCTGCGAGACGGTGGTCAAGAGCCCTTCCGGGCCGGGGGTCACCAGGCTCCCCTCGTTTTTCAGGGCGCGGCTGACGATGCCCGAGATGGGGGCGCGGATGGCGGTGTAGCCCAGGTTGATCTCGGCGTCGGTGATCTTCGCCCTGGCGCTTCTCAGCGCCGCGGCCGCGGTGGTCTCGGCGGCCAGGGCGTCATCCAGGTCCTTCTGGCTGACCGCGTTCTGCTCGGCCAAAGGTTTCAGGCGCGCTAAGTTGCGGCGGGCGTTCTCCAGGCGCGCCTCCTCCTGCGCGTACTGGGCGCGGGCGTTTTCCAGCGCCGTCTCGAACGGCTTGGGATCGATCTTGAACAGCGGCTCGCCCGCCCTCACCTGCTTCCCCTCGACGAAATCCATCTTCTGCAGCACCCCTTCCACCCGGGCGCGCACCTCGATGACCCGCGACCCCTCCGTCTGGCCTAAGTAGTCGAGCACCAGCGGCAGGTCGCGCGGCACCACCTTCACCGCCGACACCTCCAGGGGAGGCATGGACATGCCGGCTCCCTGCTGCGGGGAGGTTTTCCGGCAGGCGATGGCGGTTAGGCACAAAAGGAGAGCCAACGCAGACATAAGCAGGCGCATGCACGGCTTGGCAGCCGCGGCGGGAGTGGATGGCTTCGATATCGGTACATTACGCATAGACCGCTCCTGGTGGGGATCCGGATAATGGACGAATCAAGCAAGACTCAGCGAGTGCCGCTTTAAGGGCAGCATTGTCAGACGGGAGGCGGAATTGAGGTCGTATTTATAGTTTTATCTAATGTTTTTTGAGCTCGATATGTAATGAGTAGATTAAGTATAGCATAATTAAAAATATACTTTCAATCAGTAAAACACCTGAGAGTATTATATTTATAACTTATCAAGTTACAGGATGTGTATTATAGTAGAATTTGCAAAATATAATTAATAATTATTGTTTAAATGTGTGGCTGTCACTGTAGTTAAGTGTGTGGAAATATTATTGTTAGTTTGTTGTAACTAATATAGTCGTCTGCTGTGACAGTGCCTGCGGAAAGGGGAGAGCTGCCAAGGGAGGAGCGTGCTGCACGGTGGCGGGTGGTAGGGGAGGCAACCTTACAAAATCTTACAGAAAATTCTCGACCTTCTCGCATCGATGAAGTAGTATGCGCGGGGTTTGTATGAACCAATAAGACCCGATAACGTTTTTCCCCGCCTTTCGCGGACTTAAGGCAACAGGGCGCCAAAGAGGTGCGGATCCGATGACGAACTTGTTACGATCGTCCAAGACCCCCCTGCCGGACAGATCGTACCTGTCCAGGCTGGTAGCCGCGCTGCTGCTCGGCAACCTGTTCGTCTTTGCCCTTGCCTGGATACTCCTTTCCCGAATCCGCACCCAATACGAACTGCTCTTCTCGCTGAGCACCCTGGTCTGCGCGGGACTCACCGCCCGCTCCTGGAAACGGCAGCGCATCTCGCAGGAGAAGCTCAGGCTGATGGCGCAGGTCTTCGAGCAGTCGGGCGACGCCATCATGATCACCGACCCCGGCAACCGGATCATCGCCACCAACCGCTCCTTCACCCAATTGACCGGCTACAGCCACGAGGAGGCGCTCGGCCGGGACCCGAAGATGCTCAAGTCGGGACGGGAGTCCAAGGAGTACTACCGGGCGATGTGGGAGACGCTGGAAAAGGAGGGGTACTGGCAGGGGGAGATGTGGGAGAAACGCCGGGACGGCAGCTTCTATCCGAAATGGCTGACCATCACGGTGATCCGCGACGCCGCGGGACGCGTGGTGAACTACATCGGCTCCTTCTCCGACATCACCGAAAGGAAGCAGGCCGAGCTCAAGATCGAGCACATGGCGCACCACGACGCGCTGACCAACCTCCCCAACCGCTTCAGCCTCACCGAGCGGCTCTCCCAGTCGCTTAAGCTGGCCAAGCGAGGCGGCCAGCACCTGGCGGTGATCTTCATCGACCTGGACCGCTTCAAGACCATCAACGATTCGCTCGGCCATCACATAGGCGACCTGCTCCTGTTCGAGGTTGCGGCCAGGCTGCAAAAGTCGGTCCGGAGCTCGGACGTCGTCGCGCGGCTGGGAGGGGACGAGTTCGTCATCGTGCTGCCGGAGGTCGCCTCCGGTATCGCCACGGCCCACTTCGTCAACAAACTGCAGGCGGCCATCTGCCGCCCCTACCACCTGGACGGCCACGACCTGCACGTCACCCCGAGCATCGGCATCAGCGTCTATCCGCACGACGGCGGTACGGTGGACGAGCTCATGCAGAACGCGGACGCGGCCATGTACCACGCCAAGGCGCACGGCCGAAACAACTACCAGTTCTTCAAAAAGGAGATGAACGCCAAGGCGCAGGAGCGGCTGCATGTGGAGAACGACCTCAGGCAGGCCGTCGAAAAGCGGCAGTTCGTGGTCTACTACCAGCCGCAGATCGACGCCGAGGCGGGACGGGTGATCGGGGTGGAGGCGCTGGTACGCTGGCAGCACCCCAGCCGCGGCCTGATCCCCCCGGACGAGTTCATCTCGGTGGCCGAGGATACCGGGCTGATCCTCCCCCTGGGGGACCTGGTGCTGGAGATGGCCTGCCGGCAGCTCGCCTGCTGGATCGCCGAGGGGGTGCCCCCCATCAGGATGGCGGTGAACCTTTCGGCGCGGCAGTTCCAGCAGGACGATCTCCCCGAGATCGTGGCGCGGATCATCCGCGAGACCGGGATCGACCCGGGGCTTTTGGAACTGGAGATCACCGAGACGGTGGCGATGAGCTGCCCGGACGAGACCATCAGCAACTTCGTGCGCTTCAGGGAGATGGGGGTGACGCTGGCGATCGACGACTTCGGTACCGGCTACTCGTCGCTTGGCTACCTGAAGCTCTTCCCGGTGAACCGGCTGAAGATCGACAAGTCCTTCGTCAACGACCTGCGTGCCGGTTCCAACGACGCGGCCATCGCGGCGGCCACCATCGGGCTTGCCCACACCCTGGGGATGGAGGTGGTCGCCGAGGGGGTCGAGACCGGCGCCCAGCTGGCTTTCCTGAAGAACCAGCAGTGCGAGGTGGTGCAGGGATATTTCTTCAGCCAGCCGCTCCCCGCGCTGGAGGCGACCGGTTTCATCCGTATGAACCTTTTGGAAGGGGGGGCCGAACGGGCGCTGGCAGCCGGCGACGAGGGCGCTTTTGTCTGCGCCTGGCCGCCTCCGGAGGGTGCTGAGGCCGCTGCCGCACTATAATCCCCGCCAGGGGGGATGGGATGGGGGGAGGGACAGGGTGGGAGGTTATGCCGTTACTCGCTGCTTGCCCGCCGTTACTCAGCTGTCGCTGAAGCTGCTCCAGCTCTCAAGCGCCTCCCGGAACTTCTCGCCGCGCGCGTCCTCCAGCGCCTGCGCCGCCTGCTGCGGATCCGGGTGCTGCCTGAGCACGTGGTAGTAGATGTCGCCGTAGGCGCGGTAGAAGCTCGCCATCATCTCTCCTTCCCGCTTAGCCAGAAACTCCGGCAATTTCCCGTCGCACTTCAGTTTCAGGTAGGCGGCAGGCGCCTTGGCGGCCAACGCCTCTTCCAGGAGCTGCAACCTCTTGCTCTGATCGATCATCGAGTCCTGCCTCGTACAGCCGTACTTCCCTGCATGCTATCACCAAAGGCCGCGAAAGGTCGAACCTTTTACCGTTGGCGTCCCCTCTTTAAAGACCCTTGTGGATGAACTTGAGCTTCAACAGGTCGCGCAGCATCTTCATGCCGTCCAGGGCCAGGTTGACCTTGGAGCCCTCCTGGTTGTGCCAGTTGACCGGCACCTCGCAGACCGGCAGCGAGAGCCGGTGGGCCAGGAAGAGAATCTCCACGTCGAAGGCGAAGCCGTTCAGCTTCTGGCGCGAGAAGAGTTCCTTGACCACCTCGTGGCGGAAGAGCTTGAAGCCGCACTGGGTGTCGCCGATCCCCTTGATCCCGAAGATCCCCACCAAAAGGGCGAACAGCCGGCCGATCAGCTTGCGGTGCCAGGGTGTGACCACGGCCGTCTCGGTGCGGTCCCGGACGATGCGCGAGCCGATGGCGATCGGATAACCTTCTTCGAGCTTGCCGCGCAGCCGCGGGATCTGGTCGAGCGGGGTGGCGCCGTCCGCGTCCATGAACAGCACCTGCCGGCCGGCCGCGTTCAGCATGCCGCTTCGCACCGCGGCCCCCTTGCCCAGGTGCGGGTTGGCGATTGCCGAGACGTTGTCCTGGTATTCGGCGAACAGTAGGGCGATCTCCAGCGTCTTGTCGCTCGAACCGTCGTCGACGATGATGATCTCGTAGTCGGCGCACTCTTCCTTGCACCACTTGATGGTTTCCAGGACCGTCTGCGGCAGGCGGCTGCGCTCGTTGTAGGCGGGGATGACGATGGACAGCTCGATGTCGCGCGCCTTTTTGCGCGCGATCCCCAGGTCCTGCGACAGCCGGTCCATGCGCGTCCTGGTCTCCTGCAGGACCAGCCGGTCCGCGTCCGCCTCGGGCGCGGCCAGTACGGCCTGTACGGCAAGCTCTCCCCGCCCGCTGAATTCCAGCCGGTAGTACCTGCCGGTGAAATAGAAGAGCCCCCCCGCCAAAGTGGTGAACAGGAACTGGAAGCCGTGCTGGATAAGCACCATGGCGAGCGACTGGTCGAGCGGCAGCCCCGCGTCGATCAGAAAGGCGCTGGCCGCGCCCTCGATGGAGCCGATCCCTCCCACGGTGAAGGGGAAAAGCGAGGCGAAATTCACCACCGCCAGGAACAAAAGCGGCACCGCCTGCCCGGTGCCCGGGAAGACTGCCGAGGCGATGAGCGCGTAGCTTGCGAGCTCGATCAGCCAGATGACGGCGGTCATCAGCAGGGCGGAGGCAAGCGTGGCGGGGTGCCGCACCTGCTGCAGCCCGTCCAGGAAGTAGCAGGTCTTTTCCGCCCCCAAGGCGCCCAGCCGGCCGGGGAAACGGCGCTGCAGCCGGTCGATCAGCGCCTTGAGGCTTAAGTGCGCCCGGTTGCCCGCCACCAGGAGCGCGGTGAGCACGAGAAACAGCGCGCAGACCAGGGCAAGCGCCAGCGAAAGCCTCGCCCCGAGCGGCACCAGTAAAAGCCCGAGCGCGCCGAAAAGGGCGATGACGAAGCCGTCCAGGATCCGCTCGATGGCCACCGAGGCGAGCGTGGCGGTGCGCCCCTGGCCGTTGTCGGCCAGGCGGGAGGCCAGGTGCGCGCGCAATACCTCGCCAAGCCTCGCCGGCAGGACGTTGTTCCCCATGAACCCCACCAGGATGATCTTGAAGCTCTCCCACCAGGAAAGACCCGGTTCCCAGATCGTCCAGCGACGGCCGCGCAAAAGGTAGGCGGCCACCAGGAGGGCCAGCGCCCAGCCGAGCTTGTCCGTCCGGGCCCGGCCGATGGCGGCGAGGGTGCGTCCCAGGTCGATGTAGCGAAGCGTCAGGTACAAAAGCGCCAGGCCGATGGCAAGCGACAGCAGGAATTTCACGCGCTCTTTTTTCATGACGTTTTCACCATTGCGCTCAAGGTTGCGAGGAGGTAGCCAAGGAGCCAGACGGCCAGCGAGGCGATGCTGACGGCGAGGCCGGCCCGCTCCCAGCCGCCGCCGTCGAAGACAAGGGCGAACTGCTGCCTGCCGGGGGGAAGGCTCACCTGCAAAAGCCCGGTGGTCGAGGGACCAAGCCGCGTGTCGCGGGAGCCGGAAAGCGGCAGCCTCCTCCAGAGCGGGAAGTAGAGCTGGCTTATTTCCAGCAGGGCCTGCGTGCCGCAGTCGGCGGAGATCAAAAGCGAGCGGGGAGAGTTGCGGATCACGTCCAGGCTTCCCTCCCCGGCGGCGAAGCCGGCGCGGAACCCCCCCTCGCCGGGGCGGGAGGCGCAGCCGTAGGTGCCGGGGGCGGTCCCCATGCTGCCGGCGAAGGCGGCCAGCTGCGGCTGCGGAACGTAGGTCCGGTACATGAGGTCGACGTCGTGCGCTGCACGGTAGCTGAGCGTCTTGGCCGGAGCGCGCAGCAGATCGTCGAGCCGGCAGCCGAGCATGCCGCCGGCGGCGGTGGCGGTAAGCGCACAGGCCAAGGCGATAATCGGCAGCCGTCTTCCCCCCGCCTGCGCGCGGCCGACCGCGGCGGCGAACAGCCCCGCCGCGGCGACGCTGAGGATGCTGCCGAACCGGCCGGGGAACTGCAGGTCTTGCAGCGGCGGCACGAGCCACCAGAGCCAGGCGGCGAAGGGGAGCATGGCCAGGAAACAAAGGACGCCGATCAAGATAAGCGTCTTCTCCCGCAGGCTGCCGGCGGCGCGGGGGAGCGCGTAGGCGAGCACGGCGAGCGAGAAGGTGGCCGAAAAGCCGAGCAAAAGCACCGCCGTGGAATCGTGGTAGGGGGTGGGGGTGTCCGGCAGCCCGCTGGCGAGCACGATCCGCTGCCCCAGGTCGGGTATGAGCGTCGCGCCCCCCAACAGGAGCGCCCCTGAGACCACCAGCTTGCCGGCGCGCGACGTGCGCCCGCGCCAGATAAGCCAGCCGGCGGCCGGGGCGAGGGCGACCGCGCAGGCAAAGGCGGGGAAAAGGCGCCGGTTGAGGACGCCGTGGTCCAGGCGGAGGAAATGCTTGGCGGGCTGGAAGTCGGGGAGGTGGCGCGCCAGGGCGCCCAGGTCGAAAAGGCCGCGGTAGGCGTAAAGCGGCAACAGGTAGACCGCCGCCAGGCCGCCCCCCACGACAAGCGCCAGGGCCGCCCGCAGCGCCGTCGTCCCCGGCCCCCGCCCCGAATCACGCCCCGACTCCCGCGAGCAGCTCACGGTGTAGACCGGGATCAGCAGGGCGAAGGGGAGGGCGATCAGCGGGTTGGAGGTAATGAGCAGGGCGAAACAGGCGGCCAGCGGGAAGAGCGCCGCCCGCTGGGACGGCAGCTTTTCGCAAAAGGCCAGGCAAAGCGGCATGAAGATGAGCGCGCTCAGCTCACCTATGGCGGTGCGCAGGTAGGCGCTCATGATCATCTCGGGGAGGAGCAGATAGCAGAGCGCGCCGGCGGTGGCCGCTTGCGCCGGGAGGAATTGTCTGAGCCAATGCCGTGTGGCCGCTCCGGCCGCGGCCAGCGCCAGGGCGATGAACAGCCCCAGTTCCCTCGCCTCGCGCTCCTCCGCCGCCGGGAAGAGGGCAAACGGCCTGATGAGCGCGGTGGCGAAGTAGGGAAACGGGTACTGGATCAGGAAGATCGGGCTGCCGTACCCCTTGTTCTCTTGTGCGAGCCAGCGCGGGTAGGGCTCCCCCTCCCAGAATTGCTGGCTGAAGTGGTGCTGGTAGCGGGCATGGGTGCTGGCGTCGTAGCCGCCGGTGACCCCGCGGCTGATCAGCGGCCAGGAGAGGGTAAGCGCGCACCCTAAGATCAGGGCTAGGTGCGCCGTCCGGTTCGATGCGGCCCCCATGGCTACTGCACCCCGTCCATGGTCGCCGTGCCGAGGACGGCGTTGTCGTGGGAGGTGACCGCGAGCCCCATGAAGATGCTGCTCCCCAGGTTCACCGTGTCGCTCCCCACCGTCACCCACTGCACCCCGTCGGCCGAAACGGCGCCGGTGAGGGTGTTGCCGCTGCGGGTGATGCGCACCCAGTAGGGGGCAGCGACGGCAGGCCCCGGCGTGTCGAGGGTGACGCCCCCCGTGCTGCGCCGTCTCTGGAAGGCGGCGCCGTTGGCGGGGGTGACCACCATCATGGCGTGGGGCGAACCGGGGTCGAGGTTGCCGCGGATCATCACCCCCGCCTTGGCCCAGGGGTCGGTGTTCTGCTGCGTTGCCACCCGTGCGGTCAACTGGCTGTTGCCGGAAAGGCCGCGGTAGAGGAAATTGAAGGAGTCGGCGGTCCCCTCGATGTCAGCCCCGGAGCCGCGCTGCGTGAAGGTGCCGGCCGCGTAGCCCGCGCTTCCCGCCACCCCCACGTGCCCCACGTCCCCGTCCGTCCAGGGGGCGGGGAGGCCGGTGGCGGTCACGGTGACCGCCACCGGCGGCGAGACCGCGGTTTGGCCGGCGCCGTCGGTGAGCTTGGCGGTGAGGGTGTAGCTGCCGGCGGCGACGTTGTTCCAGGTAAACGAGTAGGGAGCGGCGCTCGCGCTGCCGAGCAGGGTCGAGCCGGAGAAGAAGTCGACCCTGGCGACCGCGGCGCCGCTGGAAGGCTGCGGCGCGGCGGTGAGCACGATGGCGGCCGGGGCGGTGTAGCTCGCCCCGGCGGCAGGCGCGCTGAGCGCGACGCTCGCCGCGCTCCCGCCGCCGGGGACGGAGGTCGCCTCGTTGTCGAGCGTCGCCGTCGAAAGCAGCGTGTTGTTGTGGGCGGTGACGGCGAGCCCCAGGTAGACGGCGGAGCCCATGGCGACGGTGTCGCTCCCTACCTGGCTCCAGGTCGAGCCGTCGGCGGAGACGTAGCCGGTGAAAGTGGAGCCGCTTCTCACGAGCTTCACCCAGTAGGGGGCGGCGACCGCAGGCCCCGCGGTGTGGCTGCTCGTGCCGCCGGTGACGGTGCGCCTTTGGAAGGCGGCGCCGTTGCCCGGGGTGAGGACCATCATGGCGTGGGTGGAGGCGGCGGTGAGCGTCTCGCGGATCATCACCCCCGCCTTGGCCCAGGGGTCGGTGTTCTGCTGGCTTGCCACCCGGGCCACGATCTGGCCGTCGCCGGTCCAGGGGAGGTAGGCGTAGCGGAAGGCGTCGGCGTTGTCCCAGATGTCGGCGCCGGAGCCCTGGACGGTGAAGGTCCCCGCCGCAAAACCCGCGCTTCCCGTCAGGCCGACCTGGCCTACGTCGCCCGTGCTCCAGCCGGCGGGAAGCACGGTGACGGTGACGTTCACCGCGGCCGAGGCCGCCGTGTTCCCCAGGCTGTCGGTGACCTTCGCGGTGAGCGCGTAGCTCCCGGCGGCGACGTTCGTCCAGCTAACCGTGTAAGGGGCGGCGCCGGCGCTGCCGATCGCCGTGCTCCCGGCGAAGAAGTCCACCTTGGCGACCGTGGCGCCGGAGGCGGGGGAGGCGACGGCGCTGACGCTGACCGTTGCGGGGGCGAGGTAGGAGGCGCCGGCGGCCGGGGCGCTGATGGAGACCGACGGCTGGCTGCCGCTTGGCGCCGAGACGGCGACCGCGTCGAAGTCGACCGTGCAGGAGACGAGGTTGTCGTGGCTCGTGACCGGCAGCCCGACGTAGGCGCTCGTCCCCATGGCGACGGTGTCGCTCCCCACGAGGGTCCAGGCCGCGCCGTCCGGGGAGACGTAGCCGGTGAAGGTGGAGCCTGAACGCACGATCTTCACCCAGTAGGGGGCGGCTATCGCCGGGCCCGCGGTGTGGCGGGTGAGGCCGCCGGTGATCACCCGCCTTTGGAAGGCGGCGCCGTTTCCGGGGGTGACCACCATCATGGCATGGGTCGAGTTGGCGGCGAGCGTCTCGCGGATCATCACCCCCGCCTTGGCCCAGGGGTCGGTGTCCTGCTGTGCTGCCACCCGCGCCACGATCTGGCCGTCGCCGGTAAGCGGCTGGTAGACGTAGTGGAAGGCGTCGGCCATATCCTCGATGTCCGCCCCGGAGCCGGTGAGGGTGAAGGTGCCGGCGGCGTAGCTGTCGGAGCCGGTGAGCCCGACTTGGCCTATGTCCTGGCCGCTCCAGGGAGTGGGGAGAGGCGCCGTCGGCGGCGGGTTCAGTCCGTAGACCGCGAGCTGGTTGGAGAAGGTGGCGAGGTAGACCTTGCCGTTGGCGACCGTCGGGGTGGAGAACTTGGCGAAGTTCCCCACCCCGTCGCGCGCCGGGAACTGCTGGCTGTTCCAGATTTCGCGGCTCAGATCGGTGGCGTCGAAGGCGCGCAGCATCCCCGGCACCACGGTCTGGTTGGCGTCGCCGACGTAGGGGGCCGAGGCCCAGACGATGCCGGTGCCGGCCTGGTTGCCGTTGGCGGAGAGCGCCAGCGGCACCGCGTTCGAGTAGCCCGGCGTGGAGACCACGGCGCTTTGCGAGACCGGCGCGGTCTGGAGGGCGCCGCTTGTGAACTTGAACGCCTTCAAGGTGTCGCCCGGTCCCCAGAGGTAGACGACCGGTCCGTTGTTGGGCGAGTTCCAGTAGATGGGGGCTCCCATGAAGATGCCGGTGGTGGCGACGAAGTCCTGCAGGTCGCTGTTGGCGGCGGGGTTGAAGCCCCCGAGGTTGGAGCTGTCCAAAAGGTGCAGCACGCCGTCCTTGCCCATGCCGGCGATAAGGCCGCTCCCCGGCAGCGCAAGCGGCGCCCCGGAGCCCAGGTCGAGATCCTGCCCGTCCAGGTAGGACTGGTTGAAGGGGGTGAAATAGTCCACCACGGCCAAGCCCGCCGTCGTGTCCAGCTTCAGGAAGCTGTCGCCGTAGTCGCGTCCCCCCTGATCGGCGTCGAAGGTGCCGTTGCCGGTCATGGTGTAGAGGTAGCGCCCGTCCCCCAAAATCCCCACCCCTCCGCCCCACATCCCCCCGAAGGCGCCGTCCGGGGTGGTGTTCGCCACCGCGTTCAGCTTCAGGGTGGCGGCGTCGTAGCCGAACACCCAGCCGTGCCAGGGAGGGATCTCGCCGACCGAGGCGAAGGCGGTGTAGACGACGCCGTTCATGAGGAGCAGGCCGGGTCGGTTCCCCTGGTGCACCGGGTCGAAGCTGACCTTGCCGCTCACGCTGTCGACGCCTGTTCCCGGCACCTGTGCCGTGATCTCCACCGGTCCGCCGAACTTCTCCGCGCCGGTGGTCAGGTCGAGCGCGTGCAGCCGGTAGTGGTAGGAATTGTTCTCCTTGGTCTTGGCCACCGCGTAGATGGTGCCGCTCGCCGCATCGATCACCGGCGTGGCCATGATGCCGTATTCGAGGTAGGCGTCCTGGTTGGGGCAATCGGGATCCGGGGTCACCAGGCAGACGTCGTTCACCGGCACGGACGGACCCAGGTTCACCTGCCAAAGCGGCGCCGAGGCGGCGGGGTCGTCGGCGTCGAAGGCGTAGACGCTGTTGTGCATGGTGACGGCGTAGACCACGTTGTGGAGCGCGCCGCTTATGGTGAGCCCCGGGACGTAGAGCGGCTGCGCGTAGATCTGGCCGTCCACCCCCCGCGCGAAGAGCTTGCCGAAGGAACTCGCCCTGACGTTGGCGGTGGTGAGGGTGGTTTCGCCCGGGTTCTGTCCGGTGCGGCTTAGGTCGTAACGCTGGGTGAGCACGGAGACCTGGGCGCTGGCGCCGGTCGCGGTGAAAAGGGAGAGGCAAAGCGTGAGGGCGGTAAAGAGCGTGGCGCATGGTTTCATGGTCGTTCCTCCTGGCGGCACGGGCGCGGGTGGCCACGGCGATGCGGGGGGATCTCATGTGATATAAATTACAAGGTTCTAATAATAGCGGCGGCGGGGAGTTTTGCAAGGCAGGGGAATCGGCGGCCGGGGTTGGGAGGCCAGGCGGAAATAAAAATGTGGATCTTTTGACTTAGATCAAATAGTATCCGCGACTCGGCAGGTAAGGTTACCATGCGGCTCCATGTAATTTAATGCTATTTGAGCGGAAAAAAAGGACGATCATGTTGAAAAATGCACGTATCCGTACCAAGCTCCTTTTGCTTTTGCTTTTGCCGATCGCAGGTCTCGTAGTTTTTTCCCTGCGCGACATGTATCAGAAGTACCAGACCCTGCAGCAGGCCGAACAGACCAAGAAGCTGGTCGCCGTCTCCGTGCGGACGACCTCCCTGGTGCACGAACTGCAGAAGGAGCGGGGACTTTCTTCCGGCTTCCTCAATTCCAAGGGGGCCAGGTTCCGTGACGAACTGGGCCGGCAGCGCGCCGTCACCGACCGCAGCTTCCAGGAACTGGCCGCCGCGCTTTCGGCCGATCCGGCGGCGGCTGCCGTGGTGGCATCCTCCCTCCGGGCGGCCGAGACCCGGAAGGGAACGCTGCCTGAGATGCGCAGCCGCATCGACGGCCAGGCTGTGGAAGGAAAGGACGCCTTCGCCTTCTACACCGGCATGAACTACAGCTACCTCGACGTGACGGCGGCAGTCGCGCGCAACAGCAGCCAGACGGAGATCATGCGCGCCGCCACCGCCTACTTTTTTTTCACCAAGCTCAAGGAGGAGATGGGGAAGGAACGGGCGACCTTGAACGCGGTCATCGCCAACAAGGCCTTCAACGACGAGACCTTGCGGCGGACCATCTCGATCCTGGCCAGCCAGGGGGTGTTCGCCGAAGGGTTCGGCAAGTTCGCTTCCCCGGAGGCACTTGCCGGCTATCTGGAGCATACCCGGTCGGCTGAGTTCAAGCGGGCTGAAGAGCTGCGGGAAGGGGTCTTGGCCAAGGCGGCGACCGGAGGCTTCGACGTCGCCCCCGAGACCTGGTTCGAGGCGATCACCGCCAAGATCGACGTGATGAAACAGGTGGAGGAGTCGCTCAGCCGTGACATCCTGCAGCAGGCGAGCCGGCTCGCGGACGGCGCCCGGACGGGGCTCGTGATCAGCGTCGGCTGCACGGCACTCTTGGGTGTTCTGACCCTCTTGCTCACCGCGGTGCTGGTGCGCAGCATCACCTCTCCGCTGAACAAGCTGGTAGAGCTCCTGAAGGACGTCGCCCAGGGCGAGGGGGACCTCACCAAGAGGCTCAAGACCACTCAGGGGATGGACGAGATCGGCGAACTGAGCCGCTGGTTCAACCGTTTCGTGGACAACATCCACGGCATCGTCTCGCAGGTGTCGTCCACCACCACCCGGGTGGCGACCGCGGCGACCCAACTGCACTCTACCGCCGAGCAGATCGCCACCGCGGCCGAGGAGGTCGCCTGCCAGTCGGCCACCGTCGCCACCGCGAGCGAGGAGATGTCCGCCACCTCGACCGACATCGCCCACAACTGCACCCTGGCCTCCGACGTCGCCAACCGCGCCAGCCAGCTCGCCAAGGACTCGGCCTCCGTGGTGCAGGAGACCCTGCACGGCATGGAACAGATCGCGGCGCGCGTGCAGGAAACGGCGAGCACCATCTCCTCGCTGGGGGGGCGCTCGGACGAGATCGGGGCGATCGTCTCCACCATCGAGGAGATCGCCGACCAGACGAACCTCCTGGCCCTGAACGCCGCCATCGAGGCGGCCCGGGCGGGCGACATGGGACGCGGGTTCGCGGTGGTCGCCGACGAGGTGCGCGCCCTGGCCGAGCGGACGGCGTCCGCCACCCAGGAGATCGGCAAGATGATCAAGATGATCCAGCAGGACACCGCCGGCGCCGTAAACAGCATGAACAGCGGCGTCAAGGTGGTGGAACTGGGGATGGAGAGCTCGCACCGCTCCTCGCTGGCCCTGGAGCAGGTGCTGCAGGCGATCGACGAGGTGAACGCGCAGGTGGCGCAGATAGCCACCGCGGCCGAAGAGCAGACCGCCACCACCGGCGAGATCACCAGCAACATCCAGCAGATCACCGAGGTGGTGCAGTTTTCCGCCGACGGCGCCCACGAGACCGCCGGTGCGGCCTCCTCGCTTTCCAACTCCGCCCACGACCTGAAAAACCTGGTCGGGCGCTTCAAGCTGTAACGCCGTCCAAAATAAAGGGGCGGGTCTGACTGCGACCCGCCCCTTTATTGAAGCTTAAAAAACCCCGTCCTCTGGGCGGGGTCAGCGTCCGTTGGCTTTGCCTATAAGTTGGCCCATC